>Ga0209716_1000049_pt1 | contig 114325 bp, 112 predicted proteins | sample COGITO_mtgs_1205_FD_184811 | JGI IMG/M metagenome (GOLD analysis project Ga0209716, IMG submission 184811) | Pelagic marine microbial communities from North Sea - COGITO_mtgs_120531 (SPAdes) (version 2) | ecosystem: Environmental > Aquatic > Marine > Epipelagic ... | reverse complement strand
TTTTCGCTAGAAAAAGAAAGAAGGTCTTCGCTAAAAAGCTGGGCTACGACGGTTTTAATTTCTGCACGTTTATCCAGCAATCCCATGGCCATAAGTGCCGCGACGGATTTACCCGATCCACTTTCGCCAACCACCGCAATGGTCTGGCCTGGGTTTAAGGTAAAGGTGAAATCACGCAATACCTGGTGGCCATCAAAGGCGATGGATAATTGGTCAATATGTACGACCGGTGCCGGCATTAGTTGTTGTCCCAACGGTCCATTTGAGCTAAAAGCGTGGTTTCCAATAAATTAAACTCCTTCGCAAATTTACCCCCGCTCTTATGCCCAACCCGCACTACTATTCTGTTATGTACAGGGTCAACTATTATATGCTGACCCAACATTCCTCTAAAAGCGAAAACGTTTTGATGCGGCTCAGGATAAATCCAGAAACCGTGTCCGTATTCTGGGCTGCGGTAGCCTGCGCTGGCCATGGCTAAAAACGAAGAGTCTACCACGGACTGGCCGTCTATGTTTCCGTGATGCAAGACCAACTGGCCCAATTTTGCATAGTCACGAACGCTAGCGTTAACACAGCAAAAACCCAGTTCCAATCCTTCGGCTTGGTCCAAATGCCACGTTGCTGTGGACTCAAAACCGGCTTTTGCAAAGAGTTCACGGTTCGCATAGCTTGAAATACTTTCACCCACAGCGCGACTCAAAGCGATGGTTAAAATTTGCGTTTGTGCACTTTGGTATTCGAACACTTCTCCTGCGGGGTGTTTGCCCACAGGTATAGACAATGCCGTCTCAATCACGTTATCCCCGTAATACAGTTTTGCTGTCTTTGAAAATGGCGCTTTGTAATTCTCTTTTATTTGCATGCCCGCAGTCATGGTGCTGAAATGACGTAGCGTGGGCTCTGCGATACCTTCCGGAATCTCGTATTCAGGGATATATTTTGTAATAGGGTCGTCCCAAGAATCGATATAACCGTCCTGAACTGCAATCTGCACCAACATCGTAATAATGCTTTTCGCCATGGAAAAACTATTACTCATCGTTGAGGGTTCGTGCGCATTCCAGTACTCTTCGAGCACAATCTCATCCTGTTCTACGACTACTAGTCCAGCCGTTTTGTAGGTCTCTATTTTTTCACGCGTTTCTGCATCCAAAACACGCTTCAATGTTTTAGAAACGGGCAGAGGAGTTGCATTAAACACAGGAATTTCACGCTGGTCAAAATGCTTACGGTCGTAGATATGTGCAGAGGTATGTCCATCGAAATATGCGCCCTTCACTCCCTTGATTAAATACCCATAAGGCGAGAATTTTAGAGCTAGAAAAAGAATAATGAGTACGGAAAGTACGCGCTTAGCTGTTTTCATGTGTATAAGGAGTTGTGGTTGGCACCAGGGCGCAACCGAATTGGTCTACAAAATGCTTCTTCAGATGGTCCTTGACCTCTTCTAGATCGACCTCGCGGCCCAATTCTAAATGAAGCGAAGTCACCGGCTTGTCGCTGATGCCACAGGGCACGATCAAGCCAAAATGCTCTAAGGATGTGTTGATGTTTAGTGCAAAACCATGCATCGTGGTCCACCTTGACGCTTTGACACCCATGGCACAAATTTTACGTGCAAGTGGTGTGCCGGCATCTAACCAAACCCCTGTCTCTCCATCCGACCTTCCGGCCGTTAAGCCGTATTCCGCGAGTGTTTTAATAACAACGTCTTCAAGGTAACGCAGGTATTTATGAATGTCGGTGAAGTAATGGTCAAGATCAAGAATTGGGTATCCGACAATCTGGCCTAGACCGTGATAAGTAATGTCACCGCCACGATTTACGGGGTGGTAATCTATTCCTTCCTCTTGCAAGCGTGCTTGATCCACAAGAAGGTGTGCTTCCTTACCGCTTTTACCTAGCGTAAATACGGGCGGGTGCTCTACGAAAATGAGGTGGTCGGTCGTCTCCTCAGCCCTTTCTGGAGTTTTGCGATTGACCAATTTTTGATCGACCGTTCGCTCAAACAACTTCGTTTGAAAGTCCCAAGCCGCACCATAACGTACGGTTCCTATATCTTGAAATTCTACTTTTCTCATGATTATTTGTGCCAATTCCATTGGACGCCAATGGGAATGTCAAACTGCCAGCCCCATAATCCACTGGGACCACCGTTCGTTCGTGACCACTGCGGCCACAGATACACACCTACGCCTTGGCTAATCCACCAGGTATATTGCAAACCTAGCCCAACCTTTACGTCGTTTGACGAAAAACTCGTGCCCATCACCGTTTGGCTTGTATGGTAGCCCATTCCTGCATGAATATCTGCTAATAAACTGTGGGATAAATCACTGCGGCCCAGCAAAAGGTACTGCGCGCGCATGGTGGCATTCACGCTCTGTGTCAAAGGATCCCAGCTTGTACTGGCCTCTGCACCAAGCGCCCACTTTGGCGTAAAAAATAGGCTTCCGCCTAGGTCTAAATCTAGGTGTGCGTTAACGATTTGCTCCCCTTGGCCTTGAACGGTTGCGAAGCCACCTACATAACCTAATCGGTCCCCCTTTTGCCAATACGGCTGCGCGGTACACAAGGCGTTTGTGAACAACGCAAACAGGAAAGGGCAAAATCGGCTAAATCGCATACTGCTAAGCTACAAAAGGCAATTATCTTTGTTGCCTTAATATACGCATTGCATCATGGCAAGATTATTATCAGAACAGGAGCAGCTCCGACGTACCGCATTGGAAAAATTAAGAGGTCTAGGTATCGACCCTTATCCCGCTGCAGAGTACACCGTTACCCACCATGCTAACGACCTTGCTTCCAGCTATACAGAAGGCGCAGAGGGCTTTGAGCACGTACGCATCGCAGGACGCCTGATGACAAAACGCATCATGGGAAAGGCTTCGTTTGCCGTACTTGCCGATGCCACTGGCGAGCTACAGATCTACGTGAATCGCGACGAAATTTGTCCAGATGAGGACAAAACGATGTACAATGATGTATTCAAAAAACTCTTAGATATTGGCGATTTTATCGGTGTAGAAGGACACGTGTTTACCACACAAACGGGCGAAATGAGTCTGCATGTGAAGGAATTGGTGGTACTTTCTAAATCACTTCGTCCACTTCCCGTCGTGAAAAAAGATGCCGACGGTAAGATTTACGACCAATTAACAGATCCTGAAATTCGCTACCGCCAGCGTTATGTAGATCTCGTAGTAAACCCAGGGGTAAAGGAAATTTTCCGCAAGCGTAATCGCGTGATCAGTACGATGCGTAACATCTTCAATGATGCAGGTTACATGGAGGTCGAAACACCCATTTTACAGCCCATTCCTGGCGGTGCGGCGGCTCGCCCATTCATCACCCACCACAACGCGCTAGACGTGCCGTTGTACTTGCGTATTGCCAACGAACTCTACCTCAAGCGCCTCATTGTAGGTGGTTTTGAAGGCGTTTATGAATTTGCAAAAGACTTCCGCAACGAGGGCATGGACAAAACCCACAATCCGGAATTTACAGTAATGGAAATCTATGTGGCCTACAAGGATTACCACTGGATGATGAAGTTTGTAGAAAACATGCTCGAGAAAGTGGCAACGGCTGTAAACGGTACCACCGATGCAACTATTGGTGAGAACACCGTTAGCTTCAAGGCGCCGTACGCCCGAGTACCTATCCTAGAGGCCATCAAGGAGCACACCGGTTTAGGTCTCAGCGGCAAGACAGAAGACGAAGTGCGCGAAGCAGCGAAATCTATCGGGCTTGAAGTAGACGAAACCATGGGTAAAGGAAAACTTATCGATGAAATCTTCGGCGAAAAGTGTGAGAAGCACTACATCCAGCCGACCTACATCATCGACTACCCCGTGGAGATGTCGCCACTGTGTAAGAAGCACCGCGACAATCCAGAACTCACGGAGCGTTTTGAGCTCATGGTGAACGGTAAAGAAGTTGCAAATGCATACTCTGAGCTTAACGATCCTATCGACCAATTAGAGCGTTTCGAGGACCAATTGAAATTATTAGAAAAGGGAGACGACGAAGCGATGTTCATCGACCAAGACTTCATTCGTGCCCTAGAATATGGTATGCCCCCTACCTCCGGTTTGGGAATCGGTATCGACCGCCTTACCATGATGCTCACCAACCAGGACAGCATCCAAGAAGTGCTCTTCTTCCCGCAAATGCGTCCTGAGAAATTTGAAACCGTCGCTAGTCCAAAAGACTTCGAGGCGATCGGTGTCCCTCAAGAGTGGTCCGTGCACATTGCGCAAGCCGGTTACCATACGGTAGAAAGCTTGCGTGCGAACAAACCTGCGGCATTGCATCAAAAACTCAACGGGTTCCGCAAAAAGAATAAAATAGAAGTTGCCGCACTCGCTCTTGATGTAGTCGAAAGCTGGTTCAAATAATACCTAAACGCCATGAAAAAATTCCTTTTTGCCCTTCGTTCCATTGGCCTAACAGTCGTCGGTTTAATTATCGCAATACTCGTAACCACCGGTTTACACAGTTTCTTTGGACTGTTTTTAGACCCATTGCCGATGGTCGATTTACAAGCGGCAGATTGGAGTGGGCGTTCAAATATCATATCTGCCTACATGACCGCGAATCCCTTTGCGATCTACAGTATGCTTATCGCACATGGCATGGGAGCTGCGCTGGCGGTGTTTTTTTATACCAAAACCATTATAGTGCCCTCGTGGTCTACACAAACGCGTAGAAAACCGTTTATAGGTTCCATCGTCTTACTGGCACTCTGGCTTTGGGGCGATGTACAAAACGACATGTTTGATGTGCCCGTGGGAGTACTTTGGACCACTATAGACGTATTTACGACAACAGCGTTGTCGGCGTTGGCCTTTGCCTTTGCTGGGGGCTTGCGTAAACATGCGGGCACCGAAAGTGTTACTAACGAAGATGGCGTGTACCGCGGATAATATCGGTCGACCGTAAGTTTTGAAAACGTATCCTGAAGATTTATTTGAAAGTATAGAGTTTGATTTGGTCAAGCAGGCCGTCGCAAAACGCGCCGTAACAGAGCGTGCCCGTGAGCGAATTCAAAGCCTTAAGCCAAGCAGTGATTTTGTCATAACTACGGGAGATCTACAAGAAGTTCATGAAATCTTAGGGCTGTATCAAAGTGATTTCGCAGTACCTGCACTAGCCGCAGAAGATATTAAGCCGTTTCTATTGCGCTTAAAAATCCAAGGCGCTACGCTCGAAGGTGAAGACTTTCTTGTGATTAAAAGCATGATTGAGAGCTTTAATCGGGTACACTACTTCTTTAAGGAACACGCCATGCGTACGCCGTCCATTCAGGATAAGTTCGCTCACCTCACGCCCAACAAAGAGGTGCCTAACGAGATTGATCGTGTACTCGACCGCAGAGGAGTTGTAAAAACTTCAGCCTCGGCGGAATTGGGTAAAATTCGTGCCACACTCACCAAAAAACGTGCTGCTGCAGACCGCATCTTTTACCGCGCCGTTAAAAAATACCAAGGCGCTGGTGTTCTCGCTGATACACAAGAAAGTGTTCACGATAACAAACGTGTTTTAGCCATAGAAGGTGCTTTTAAAGGACGGGTAAATGGGGTGTTTCACGGCTCTTCCGCGAAGGCAAGTATCTTTTTTGTCGAGCCATCAGAAACTCTCGAAATCAATAACGAAATCACCCTTTTAGAGGAAGAAGAAAAGAGAGAGGTAACACGTATTCTTCGTTTACTTACCGCATTTGTATCGGGATACCGTGAGGTACTTCGGGACTTCTCCACGGCGCTCTACCAGATTGATTTCGTAAATGCGAAGGCGCTGTATGCATTAGATGAGGAAGCGTGCTTGCCTCAATTGGTAGACAAGCCTCATATTGAGTTAATTAAGGCCATTAATCCCGTTCTTCGAGACTTTCATAAAGCAAAGAAGAAGCCGGTTGTGCCCTTAGATATCCGACTCAATGCAAAAACACGCATCCTCGTGATTTCTGGTCCTAATGCTGGTGGGAAATCCATCACGCTTAAAACAGTGGGACTTCTTCAGTTAATGCTTCAAAGCGGCTTGCTGGTGACCGTTCATCCGGACACTACAATGGGCTGGTTCAATGGCATAATGGCCGATATTGGTGATGCTCAAAGTATAGAAAATGAACTATCTACGTACAGCTCAAAGCTGAACAAGATGAAGTATTTTCTCGATGCCGCTTATGGAAAAACATTGGTGCTTATTGATGAGTTTGGCTCAGGTTCAGACCCGGACCTGGGTTCGTCCATGGCACAAGTGTTCCTGCGTGCATTGAATGAAAGTAAAACCTACGGGGTGATGACTACCCACTACAATAGTATCAAAGCATTGGCCAGCGAACTGCCGCTTGTAGAAAACGGATCCATGCAGTTCAACTCCACGGACCTAACGCCAGAATTCAAGCTAAATCAGGGTGTGCCGGGCTCTTCATATACCTACGAGGTCGCACAACAGGTTGGCGTAGACAAACGACTGATTGACGAGGCACGTTTGGTGCTCAACGAAAGTACCGTCGCGATGGATCGGTTGCTCGTGGGGATTCAAAAGGAGAAAAACCAATTGGCCCATCAACGAGCGCAGCTCACTTCGCGCCTTGAGGAATTAGAACAGCTCAAAGAAAAACAAGGCCGAAAGATTGATCAATTAGAAGATAAGGTGCGCCGGCAAAGTGCGATGAATGAGCAACAAAACGCCATGATTACTTGGGGTAAAAAATTCCAAGGACTTGTAAATGAATACGCTGAACAACGCAGCAAAAAAGGGAAAGACGAGGTAGTAGGGCGCTTTAAGGTATATGCTGGAGAACGCGCTAATCAGACTCAGGACGAGCGTACTATCAAAAAAACTCGCTACGAAAAACAGCAAGAAAAAAAGATTAAAAAACTGACTTCTGCCCCTGTCAAAATTGGCGATCGTGTAAAACTCATAGGTTCGCGTCAACCGGGCGAGATCATCGAAATCAAAAAGGACCAATTCCTTTTAGCCATCGGTGCGTTAACTACCTGGGCAACGCGGGACAAATTTATACCCGCTGAAAGCCTGCATGGAGATCAAGGCACGCTTAAGGGAAAGGCCCGTGGCGGTGTTAAAGAACCTGAGATTGAAAAAGCCGTCGAATCCACTGCGCCAAAATCGAAACAACAGGTTGTAGCAGAGAAGAAAAAAGCGAAGAAATCGATAAAAAAGAGCCAAAAAACAGCGAAAACGACTCAAATAGAGCCAAAAAGCGACAAAAACAAGGCAAAATCAAAAAATACCAAAGTGCGAAAAAGTGTGCCTAAAAGCCCTGAAAAATCGCCAAAAGAAAAACTCAATGAAGTAGCGGGTTCAAAACCCCTGAAGACCGCTCCTCCTAAAAAAATGACCGGGAAAAAGAAACCCCATGACTTAACTCCTCAGCGACGCGCACAATTGGAGCAGCCGTTGAAAAAGGTGGCATCATCTGCCGCAAAAGAAGAACAAGCACCTCGCGAATCTACGGATGCCGATCTTGAAAAGCTAAAGGCTTTTTTTGGGAAAAACTAAGCTATGCGTCGTTGGATTCAAGTTTCTTACGCAAGCGCGCTACTTCATTTTCACGGGCGGTGGCCTCCTCTTCAGCGCTGATCAAATCTGCTTTTACCGTTTGAAGATCGGCCTGAGCCTCCACCAGCGATTGCTTCGTGCCCTGAAGCTCTTGAGTAACCTCAGCATTTCTATCGCTCAATTCGCCTACCTCGCCTTTTAAACTGCGAACATTGATAAAATTATATGCCACGAACACCAGGAACGCTAACGAAATGATATAATTAGTCAATCGATAGGCGCTGCCTTCTGTCATGAAAATAAAATACGCAGAAGCGGCAATGGCCAACACGCCAATAACGATGGCGGCAGTTTCTAACTGTTTTGAGCGGTTTGCAGTAGACATGGTGGTGAGTTTCGTTGTAGTTACAAAGTTAGTCTTCTGAGACACATGGCTCAAAATCAATTTGTTTCCTTTCTAAATCTACATTTTTTACGGTGATTTTCATAGGATCTCCCAATTGAAATATTCGACCCGTTCGTTCACCCTCAATGCAGAAGTTCTTACTATCAAAAGTGTAGTAGTCGTCGCGGAAGGCGCTTATCCGAATCATTCCCTCGCAATAGTTGTCCGTCAACTCGACATAAACACCCCATTCCGTCACGCCGGAAATCACACCCATGAAGCTCTCTCCGACATGTTTTTCTAAGAATACCGCTTGCATGTATTTAATGCTTGCGCGTTCCGCGTCCGAAGCCGCCTTTTCACGTTCCGAACTGTGCTCACAAAGCGCTTCATACTTCGCATAATCTGGGCTCTTTCCCCCTTCGAGATAGTGCTGCAACAAGCGGTGCACCATAACATCTGGATAGCGACGAATGGGTGAGGTAAAATGCGAATAGTACTCAAAGGCCAGTCCGTAATGCCCAATATTCTGAGTCGTATACTTCGCCTTACTCATCGTTCGGATGGTCAAGGTTTCAATCATGTTTGCTGCCGGGGTGTTCTTCACTTCCGTCAACATTTTATTCAAGCTTCGTGTAATGGCCGATTTATTCGTCATTCTGACCTCGTGGCCAAACTGCTTCACAAAAACACTTAAATCCTGCAGTTTCTGTGGATCCGGATCGTCGTGAATACGATAGACAAAGGTTTGTCCAGACGGCTGGCCACTTTTCGCTTGACCGATGAATGTCGCGACCGAGCGGTTTGCAAGCAACATAAATTCTTCTATCAAATGATTCGCGTCTTTTCCGACCTTAAAATAAACGCCTGTTGGGGCATTATCTTCATCCAATTTGAATTTCACCTCTTTCTTATCAAAACTCAATGCGCCTTTCGCCATACGCGCTTCACGCATGATCTTCGCCATTTTATCTAAGGTTCGAATCTCCTCATAGAAATCTGCCTTTTTTCCTTCCGGATGGGCGTCTTCTATAATCTGTTGCGCCTCTTCATAGGCAAATCTGCGGTCACTATGGATGGCTGTGCGGCCAAACCACTGGTTGTGAATCTTCGCATCTTCGTCCATTTCAAACACGGCCGAAAAAGTGTATTTATCCTCGTTTGGCCGCAGTGAACACGCACCGTTTGAGAGCACTTCCGGAAGCATCGGAACCACCCGATCCACCAGATACACACTAGTAGCGCGCGTAACCGCCTCGTCTTCTAAAATGGAGTCTGGCTTGACATAATGACTCACATCCGCGATATGCACTCCTACTTCCCAATGCCCGTTTTCCAATCGCTGTAAAGACAATGCATCGTCAAAATCCTTCGCGTCCGCCGGATCAATGGTGAAGGTCGGAACCTTGCGGAAGTCACGGCGGTTTTTCGCAATCTCTTCTTCTTTAATCGCGGTGTCTAATTCATCAGCTGCACGTTCTACTTCTTCTGGGAATTGGTTTGGTAATCCAAATTCAGCTAAAACGGCGTGGATCTCCGTATTGTGTTCTCCAGCATTTCCTAGCACTTCAATAATCTCACCAAAGGGCGAGCTCGCTTTCTCTGGCCAATCTGTAATGCGAGCAATGGCTTTTTGACCGTGCTCCGCGCCACCAAGCTTATCCTTAGGGATGTAGATGTCGATCAACATCTTTCTGCTGGAAGGCACTAAAAATCCGTAACTCTTACCAATCTCAATAGTACCCACAAAATCGGTCTGCTTGCGCTCCACGATTTCTACAATCTCACCTTCGAGCTTTTTGCCTCCGCGGCGTGCGAATAAGCTTACTTTTACGCGGTCCCCGTGCAACGCATGCATGAGGTTCGGTGATCGTACCATAATGTCCGATTCCGTGTCCGGACTCACCACATACGCATTGCCGTTTGAGGCCATATCAACAACCCCCTCTGTGAAGACGGCAGTGTATTTCAGTTTGTATTTGAACCTGTCCACCATGATAATGGTGCCCTTGCGCTCTAGGTCAGACAGCGCCATTTCTATTTTGGCCTTTACCATCTGCGGCTTGTAGCCTAGTTGGCCTGCCAATTGTTTGTAGTTGAATTTTCGAGCAGGGTATTTACGAAAAACACCCTCGAGTTGTTGCGCGTAGGCTTTAATATCTACGCTTTGCGAACGTTTGTTGGCCCGCTTATTGTGCTTTCTTGCCATATGTTAGGTAAAGATATGCTTTCTGTTTTCAACCCATTCGAACCGGTGTATCTTTAAAACGTTACTTGTACACTATGAAAATCTTAACCATTACTTTCTCTCTAGGCCTGTCTTTATCTGTTTTCGGGACTTCGCTCATCAAAATAAACCCCTTTAACAACGACTCTTTACCGCCCATTACCGTTGTTGATCATACAGACACTACTCTTGCAGCACCAGCCGAAGAAGCCTGGGAGCTTAGCGACCTTGACTCCCTGTTTAAAGGAGCGCAAAAAACCTTCGTCTTTGAATGGCATATAGGGTCTAATAGACTGCTGAAAAACAATTTTAGTGATGCGTCCGCCATGGAGCATGTAAATGGCTGGCTTTCCATTGAAAATCGGTTCCTCTTTAGTCAAAAACGCCGATTAGGCAGCAACGCATCACCGTTCCAACTGCAAACAGGTCTAGGGTTCTCTGGTACCGTTTTCAGCTTCAAGAATGAACGCACCATTTCAAAAGACATTCTTGGAGGAAGCGGAACGGGTCTGTTCCCTATTTTTAACATGAACACGGTTTGGTCAAGCAATTGGCGTTACACGCACCTCAATGTACCGGTTATGCTGCATCTCGACCTAAGTCCTAAAGGAACTTTTAACGAAGGGCTAAATATTGGTGTTGGTCTAGAGGGCCGGATGCGACTCGCAAGTTCTGCCGCTTATAGCGGACGTGATTTAGACGGAGACTGGTTTACACGCACCACACAAAGTGGTTTTAACACCCGTATCTTAAATTATGCCATTCTGGCACAAGCCGGGTATAAAAAGGTGAAGCTCACGGGTCGATTTGAGCGCATTCCATTGTTTAGAGAAGGTGCTTTCGAAGAAGATGTTTTCCTTGGGTCGTTGACCTTAGGGTTTTCTTTCAACTAATTATACCCTTTCAAGCAAGCTTGAGAACCGTCCGACTAGGATTGCGCACCTTGCTGCGCAACATGCGCGGGTCTGGACGTCGGGAGATATTGTCCTCTCATAGAACGCCTCATGCGCCTGGGGCGCTTGGGTCCTTTTTCTTGCCCTACCCTTTCAAGCAAGCTTGAGGGGTGGGCAAGAAAAAAGCCCCGCACTTTCGTGCGAGGCTTTCTCTGAGTTATCCGACTAGGACTCGAACCTAGAATGACGGTACCAAAAACCGTAGTGTTGCCATTACACCATCGGACAATTCTCCCTTTTGGGTTGGCAAATATACTCCAAATGGCAAAACACAAAAAAGAGTTAGCTAAAAATTTCACGGTTTAACAATAGGTTTGCTCCGTGGGGGCGGGGATTTTCTTATTTTCGAACCGTTTAGAACGCTAGAACACCTAACATCTAGCAAAAAGCACGTTATCAGTGGATTACAAAAAACTAAATAACATCGTTGGCTGGACGGTTTTTGCCGTCGCCACCATTACTTATTTCATGACAATAGAACCTACGACCAGTTTCTGGGATTGTGGGGAATATATCGCGACTTCCGTGAAGCTTCAAGTAGGTCACCCTCCGGGTGCTCCGTTCTTTCAGCTAATGGGGAACCTCTTTGGCCAATTTGCTGGTGAAGCAGAAAACCAAGCACTCATGGTCAACGCTTTAAGTGCCCTGAGTTCTTCTTTCAGTATCCTCTTCTTGTTCTGGACGATCACTGCGCTCGGCGTAAAACTTCTGGGCGGTAAGGATAAAATAGATGGGGCCGCTACGGTTGCTGTTTTAGGCGCCGGCGCTGTTGGTGCATTAGCTTACACGTTCTCCGATAGTTTCTGGTTCTCTGCTACAGAGGGCGAGGTATATGCGATGAGTTCGTTCTTCACCGCTGCCGCATTCTGGGCCGTTCTAAAATGGGAACAGGCCGTAGATGAAGATCCACATGCCAACAAATGGCTGCTACTTATTGCTTATTTAGTAGGGCTTTCTGTTGGGGTGCATATCCTTGTGTTCCTTACCATTCCTGCTATTGGAATGATTTACTACTTTAAAAAATTCCCGAATACCACACGCAACGGTTTTATCATTGCCAATGGCGCGAGTATTCTTGTGTTGGCTTTAGTTTTCGCCTTCATTATTCCTATGGTTTTGAAGTTGTTCGGAGCATTAGAAATCACGTTTGTAAACAGCCTGAATCTGCCGTTCCACTCTGGAACAGTTGCCGCTTCACTGATTCTCATAGCCGCCATGACCTTTGGTATTGTTTGGACTAAAAAGACAAACAGACCATTGGCGCAACAAGCTGTGATTGCAGTCATGTTGATCGTTATGGGCTATTCTACGTTCATCATTTTAGCAGTCCGCTCGAATGCAAATACGCCCATTGATGAGAACAATCCAGAGGATGCCATGTCTTTGTTGGCGTACTACAATCGCGAACAATACGGGGACTGGCCTATTATTTATGGTAAAAGTTTCAACGCCCCTTACGATAGAAACAAGCCTTTTGGAGATGGTAACCCGGTATACCAGCGTGGGTTTGCTGTACTGAAAGGTAAAAAGCAGGTAGCCGCGTTTAAATTAGAAAGCGAAGCGTTGGCCTACGTAGAGGAAAAGGGAGGCAACCTTGAGGTTGACGGTAAATATCTACTTACCGACGAAAAGAAGTCAAGCGTTCCTAATTATGACCCTAAATATCAAGGGTTCTTCCCAAGAATATGGAATGATGATCCGCAATACAAGCAGAACTACATCAACATCATGAACATTAAAGATCCGGATGCACCGATCACTTTTGCGCAGCATGTCGGGTTCTTCTTTGAATACCAGATAGGTAAGATGTGGTGGCGTTATTTCATGTGGAATTATTCCGGTCGTCAAAACGATCAACAGCACCGCTATGAAATGACCAAAGGGAATTGGATTACGGGTATTTCTTTCCTCGATAAAATGCGTTTAGGCGACCAAGCCAATCTACCGGATCATTGGAAAAACGATCCGTCACGCAATACGTATTTCATGTTACCATTCTTGCTGGGAATCTTTGGACTTTATTACCAGTACAAGAAAAACAAGAAAGACGCCTGGGTCGTTACACTGTTTTTCCTGCTTACGGGTATTGCGATTGTGGTCTATACGAACCACAAGCCGTTTGAGCCGCGTGAGCGTGATTATGCCTTTGTTGGTTCGTTCTATGCCTATGCTGTATGGATTGGTTTAGGGGCCCTCGGTTTATGGGATACGCTCCGTACTAAACTGAGCCCCATGGTGGCCTCTTACTTGGTGATCGGTGTTGCACTTGTTGCGGTACCTGTTCGCATGGCTGCTGAAAACTGGGATGACCACGACCGCAGCAACCGTTACACGGCCAGAGATATCGCAAAAGCCTATCTCGACAGCTGTGACCCGAATGCAATACTGTTTACCAATGGAGATAACGATACATTCCCGCTTTGGTATGTGCAAGAAGTTGAAGGGTACAGAACGGATGTTCGCGTTGTAAACCTCAGCTTATTAAATACAGACTGGTACATTGACCAACAACGCAGAAAAGCCTACGATGGGGAAGCTGTTCCGTTTAGCTTCAAATGGCACGAATACGTCCAGGGAACACGTGATGTTCTGTACTACCGTGACCTTGGAGTGAAAGGCCGTTGGGATGTTAAAGATTTCATCCAATTCAGCAAACGTAATGATTCACAAGTTAAGTTCAAAACAGGTGGTGGTAAGGAATTACCATTGTTCCCTCAGAAAAACTTCAGAATCAATATTGATAAAGAAGCGGTCTATGCAAACGGCGTTATGGATATCGCAGACAGTGCAGATGTTTTAGATTACATCGATTGGGACTGGAAATCCAACGTGATGACCAAACGCGATTTAATGGTCGTTGACCTTATTGCCAATAACAATTGGGAGCGCCCGATCTACTTCTCTATCACCGTAGGTAACAATCCTAAAGCCTACTTCTGGCTGAACGACTATTTCCGTCTTGAAGGAATGGCCTATCGATTCGTACCTGTGAAATACGAAAGTGGAACCGGTATTGATTACGGTAAGGTAGATACTGAAATCATGTACGAAAACCTCATGTCGAAATTCAGTTACGGGAATATGGAACTTCCGGAGGTATATCTCGACGAAACCAACCGTCGTTTGAGCTACAACTTACGTACGATCTTCGGGCGCCTTGCCAATGAATTGATCGTTGAAGGAGCGGACGAGAAAGCTGTTGAAGTGCTGGACTTTGCAATGGAAAAGATGCCTGCTGAAAAATTTGGCTACAACTACTTCGTCTTTGGTATTATTGACTCTTACTATAAAGCAGGCGCTACAGATAAAGCACGCGAATTGACCAATGCATTTGCAGATCATTTAGACGCAGAATTGGATTACTTCAGTGCTTTCGACAGGGAGGACCGTAAACGTGCCGCGAACGAATGGCGTACGAACCTACAGTTCTATCAAATGCTTTTACAAAACGTTCAGGTACACGACCAGGACAGTGTTCAAGAGTTCTACCAACGCTTCCAGCTTGCGGCACAGCCGTTTGGCAACGGCCGCGGATAGCGCCATATAGACACTCTAAGTACAACGCCCTTCGCCGGTCAGGTGGGGGGCGTTTTTAATTAACCAAAGTCCAATTGCATACGCTTGATGCGCTGCGCCAAGCTTTCATTACCCATCGTCTCACGAAGACGGTCAACTAAAATGGGAAAACTGAGCGGCGACGGGTGCGTTACGTGCTGTAACACCGTTTCCTGCGTGGCGATTCGATCCAGTGCCGCGCGCATGCGGGCCTCTTCGAGCTGAAACTCATGAACCTCCTCATACGCCTGGCGTAGCAAAAGATTGTTAGGTTCATAATCCTTAAACACCTCGTACATCAGTTTGGTCGAACTAACCAATTGTTTCGTCGTCATGTTTTTACCTGGATACCCCGTAAATATCAACCCGGAGATCTGAGCTATGTCGCGAAATCTACGCTGCATCATCTCACTTTCGTTTAGACTACTGACTAAATCTTCACGAAGTGCGGTCGGAGAAAATATGTCGCTATCTATAGCATCTTGTATAGGTATGGGCTGATCAGATAACAGCTCAAAGCCGTAGTCATTCATTGCTATAGAAAAGGTTTGTGGACCAAAAAGACCTAATCGGTAGGCCAATAAGGACGCCATTCCCTCGTGCACCAGCCGCCCCTCGAAAGGGTAAACAAACAAATGATGCCCTTCTTTATCTTCTAAATATTCAATCAGGAATTGAGTGTTCGTTGGCACAATGCTCCGCTCCTTCTGAAGGCGTATAATGGGTTGTATTAAGGCCAATTCTGGGTCCTCAAAAGTCTGCGCCGTGGCCGCTTCTTCTAATTTATCTCGTAAAAAGTGGCCGAGTTCTGCACTCAGTGGCATTCGCCCTCCCATGTAGCTGGGCACCGCTCCTGTAGTTGCCTTCGATAGGCGAACAGTGGCTTCGACGCCACGGAATCGGACCAATTCTAAACAGCGGCCTGCAAACCAAAAACTATCTCCGGGCATCAATTTCGAAATAAAATACTCCTCTACGTGACCCAGGAAACTTCCTTTCTGCAGCTTGACCTTCACCATCATCGAACTAACAATCGTTCCGATGTTGAACTTATGCCGCATCGCTACTTTTCTAGAAACCACCTTGTACACACCGTCTTCTTTCACCACCTTATGGTAGTCGTCGTAGGCTGCTAAACTCTGACCACCGCGGACAATAAAGTCTAAACACCAATGCCATTCCTCATCTGAAATACTAAAATAGCTGGTCGTTGAACGCACCTCTAACAACAATGCCTCAGATTCAAACCCGTCACTTACGGCCAAGGTAACCATGTACTGAATGAGCACATCCAGGCTTCGTAAATACGGAATGCGGTCCTCGTTTGTATTGTGGTCTATCGCCTTGCGCAATGCGGCACATTCGAGCAGCTCTAAGCTGTGCGTTGGCACAAAATGAATCGTGCTCGTCGCGCCTGGGCGGTGACCCGAACGGCCAGCGCGCTGCACAAACCGACTGACCCCTTTTGGAGAACCTATCTGAACAACACAATCTACAGGACGAAAATCTACTCCTAAATCCAGAGACGAGGTACACACCACCGCCTTCAGGTTTCCATCGTACAACGCTTCCTCTACCCAATTACGCACGTTCTTTGAAATAGCGCTGTGGTGCATCGCAATGATTCCCGCCAATGAAGGGTCGACCTCTAATATTTTTTGGTACCAAATCTCCGCTTGAGCTCGAGTATTCGTGAAAATAAGCGTCCCTTGGTTTTCGTGAATAAGCGGAACCACCTTTTCGAGCAGCCGAATACCCAAATGACCCGCCCAAGGCAGGGTTTCGACTTCATCCGGCAATACCGGTTCTACTACAAGGGATTTTGTGAGGTTCGCTTTTATTAATCGGGCCGATTCCGCGCCGTCTACACCCAAAAGCACCTCCATACTTTCGTCCATATTGCCTATGGTCGCGCTGATACCCCAAGTCTTAAGAGCAGGACGTAATTTTCTGAATTTTGAAAGGAATAGTTCGCACTGCACGGCACGTTTACTCCCCATAAGTTCGTGCCATTCGTCTATAACCACAGAATCTAAATTGCGAAATAGCTTCGCATACCCCTTGTTTGAGAGCATTACATGAATACTTTCCGGTGTGGTTATCAAAACCTGAGGAAGCTTTGTTTTTTGTGCTTGCTTTACTTTTTGAGAGGTGTCGCCAGTACGGGTTCCTACTTCCCAGCTCGAACCCATGCCTTCAATGGCTCTGCGGGCGCTCTGTTCAATCTCCTTCGCTAAGGCTCGAATGGGTGTAATCCAAATCAGCTGCACGCCTTCCGCCTCGCGTCCACTCCGCTTCATTCCAGCCGCAATAGCCGGAAGCAAAAGAGCGTACGTCTTCCCGCTTCCCGTGGGTGCGTTTACAATGCCGCACTCTCCGTTTAGAGCTGCAGACCACGCCTGAATTTGAAATGAAAAGGGCTTCCAGCCTTGGTCCTCGAACCAATTCCGGCATAGATTTAGGGCCGTCGCTTGGCCCGACATTTACTTCGCTATTTTTTCAGTGAGCCAAATAAAATCGTCTAGGAACTTTGGATAGTTGAGGTTAAAATGCTCCTCTACCGGAACGCCCTGCTCGTTAAACAAATTTCCTGCTTTGCTCACCAAAAGTTTTGTGGGGCTTAAAATACCTTCAACGTAATGGGCCCAATCACGAAAATCGTACAACGCGTTCACCCCTCCAAACGAACCTGCACTAACAGTGGCTATAGCCATGGGCTTTTTCTTGTATTCTGATCGGAAGTAGTCCAGTGTGTTTTTAAATGCTCCGGGAACACGCCCGTTGTATTCTGGAATTACAAACAACAGGCCATCGGCATCTATTAATCCTGATTGAAACAGCGCTAGGTCTTCCTTAGAGACTTCTCCCATTCCCCAGTTCGGGAAATTAAAAGACCTGATATCTAAAAATTGCGTAGCCGTAACCGCCTTGTTTTGTCCCAATTGCTCTTCCAAAAAACGAGCGACTTTATCGGTATTTGCTTGTTCGCGGGGACTGCCTTGAATTATCGTAATGCGCATGATGTTGAGTTAGGTTGTCGGGTTAACATCCCCCCGCTATCATTGTTTAGACCTTCTTTCCGAACTTTGAAACGCGGAAATAGTCACTGTTCGCATCCGGTGCGTTTTTCAGTGCCTCTTCTTTGGTGAGCATGTTTACAGCCTCATCCTCACGCATGACATTCACGCTCTTGCTCATCTGCGTAAGCGGTTCCACACCATCAAGGTCGAGCTTTTCTACCTGAGCTACAAAATCTAAGATCTTTGACATATCACCATGCATCGTATCAATCTCTGAATCTGAGAGTTCTAAACGACTTAAATGTGCCAAATGTTTGATTTGCTCTTTACTGATTTCCATAGCTCTTAATTCTCCTCCAAAGGTAAAGCAACTTCGCCAGTATGGCCCCAGTTTTTCAAATCCGTAGCTAAAACTCTATACGACCGATCCATCAATTCTTGCACCGGGTTAGCTTCTTTAGGGTCTACCCAAAACTCCCCTAACACTTTGGTGTCCACGGGGCCAATACTTGAGGGTTCTCCCCAGTCGCCCAATCGAAATTTACTTTGATAAATGCTAAGCAATACTACAGGAACATTGTTTTCTACAGCAAGTTTGAATGCTCCGGCTTTAAATCCCCGCATTAAATACTTCTGTGGTGGAATTCCCCCTTCCGGGAAAATACAAACGCTAAATCCTTCTTTAATTTTCTGATCGGCATCAATCATGGCTTGTTTTCTACCGCTAAACGAAGATCGATCAACCGCTATGCTGGTCTGTTTAAAGAAATAACCGAACAACGGGAGCTTCAATAGTTCCGCTTTTCCCATGAAAACCACCGGTGTTGGTGAAGCTAAAAATGTAAGTGGAATATCTAAATCTGACCCGTGATTTGGACTTAAAACAACCGGCCCATCATGCTTGATTTGATATTTGCCCGGGCGGGGCCAAACACCCATACCCACTAAATACATCCAGGACCACACCTTTGCTACTTTGAAAAAATGATGGTAGTTACCGCCGGGACGCGCTGTCCACAAGAGCACAGGGAGTAATGCCAAAATGGTTACAAACGCAACCAAATAGTACCATAAATGATGAATGTAGCTCAAAACTTTCACGGCGCTAAAGTAGCAGTAACCCTATTGATAATGAAACAAATAGCGTTATTAAACAGATTTTTTACCTCTCGTTTAAAAACCTAGTTTTTTACGCACCCGGCTCAATGTCGCCTGAGCAATAGGACGCGCTTTATCTGCTCCTATTTTCAGCGCCTTGCTTACTTCATCCGGATGGGTCATGTAGTAGTCGAAACGCTCACGCGCTTCCGCAAATTCTTCTAGAATCAGCTCTAAAAGCGCGGTCTTCGCGTGACCGTATCCAAAGTTTCCTCCACGATATTTCGCCGCTAACGCCTCCGTCTGCACAGGTGAAGCCAACAGCTTATATAGGGCATATACGTGGCACGTCTCCGGATCCTTGGGGTCCTCGAGCGGAGTGGAATCCGTAACAATCCCCATCACTTGCTTCTTCAATTGTTTCTTGGGCAAAAACACATCAATAACATTGCCGTAGCTCTTACTCATCTTACGCCCGTCCGTGCCTGGAATGGTCATTACAGATGCTGCAATACTGGCCTCAGGAGCTACAAAAGTGTCTCCATAGCGGTGGTTAAAACTGCTGGCTAAATCGCGCGTGATCTCTAAGTGTTGCTTTTGATCCTTCCCAACAGGGACCAATTCCGCGTCGTACAATAAAATGTCCGATGCCATTAAAACGGGGTAATCAAACAACCCGGCGTTCACATCGCTGAGATTATCGCTTTTATCTTTAAAACTATGGGCGTTGGCAAGCATCGGGTACGGCGTAAAGCAATTCAAATACCACGTTAACTCCGTACACTCTGGTAAATCGCTTTGAGCGTAGAATACCACCTTTTCAGGATCTAGGCCACAAGCAAGCCATGCGGCGGCAGTAGCTAAAAGGTTTTCCTTCCGCAGCTCCGGATCCTTCACTGTCGTCAGGCTGTGCAAGTCTGCAATAAATAAAAACGCCTCGTTTTTGGCATCTTTACTCATTTCTATCGCCGGACGGATAGCACCTAGAATGTTTCCTAGATGCTGACGCCCTGAACTTTGAATACCGGTGAGTACTCTTGCCATTCGTTTTTTATTTAATCAAAGTCAATTCTAAATCGATATCCGCCCAATAGCTACTGTCAGTAGGAATTTGCATGAATGACGTTTGCCAGATCTGCCGTGTGGACAATCCGCTGATCATCTTGAAGGCGTAGCTCACGCTATCGTTATCGAGGACTAGCGTACTGTCATTGTTTTCTAGATACCACGTGCCTCCACTGATCAAGCTAACAGGAACCTGAATCGTGTTCAAGTTGGCTACAAAATCTACATGCAAATTACCTGTATCCGGCATCTCGTAAATATTGATTTTTCCATACAACTGCGTTCCTATGCCGCTAAACTGCATAAGTGCCGATGGGTTTATGGGGTTAGGCATTTCACCGCTGTAAGCCACCTGATTTACCGTCCATTCGCCAACCACGTCTTCACGAATAAAGGTTTCTGTAGCAACGGGCTCAGTCGTGCAAGAGACTGCCAATAAAGCTCCTGCGGTGATAAAAGTTAAAAGGATCTTTTTCATACTGTATAGTTTGAGGTACTAAAAATAACTGGGATTTCGTCTTTCCTGTCTATAGCATGCAGTAAAGATGTGGCTACCGTTTCAGGTAGAACAAGGCTCCCTGATTCAAATTCTTCTACAAAATGTGCAACCCCGGGAAAATCTTCTTCTGTGGTTGCGCGAATTTCCGCCTGCATCGGCGTATTCACTTTTCCTGGTCTGAAAGCGTGAATCCTCAGCTCAGGATGCTCTTTAGCTAGTACCGACGCGTACATGTGTACGGCTGCTTTTGATGCACAATATGCGCTCCAGCCTTCAATGGCAAATTCTGCAGCGCCGGAGCCTGTAAAATAAAGTTGTTTCTCACCTGAAATTTCCGCTAAAAATTTGGCGCTCAATAGCATGGCGCTACTCGTGTTCAGGGTAATGCAATGGTCGATTTCCTCCCAGCTTGCGTTTTTTCCAGGCTTTACCGGGCCCAAAGTGCCGGCGTTATTCACTAATACGGTTAGTTCGTAGGACTGATCTTCCGCTAGTCTTAGACCGCTTAAAGCAGTTCTATCGCTTAAATCACAGGTGGTGAAAGAGCCGCGGGGGTGCTCGGTAAGTAACGCAGGTGCATTTCTTCCTATACCCTCAACATACCAACCTAAGCGCAAGGCCTCGGCCGAAATAGCCCGCCCTATTCCCGAGCTTACGCCAGTAATGATCATGCGCCTTTGGTCAGACATCAAGCGTTGATTTCAATGAAGCGATTAATGTCTTTTATCTTCCCAAACACAAGGATGATATCGCCATTATTAACAACGCTATCTGGCCCTGGTACACCATTGATGTGGTGTCCGTTGCCTTCTTTTCGTAAAACGGTTACTAGGTTGATGTTGTATTTCTTGCGCAAGCCTATATCCTCTAGGGTACGGCCAATGATTTTAGCCGGCGCTTCGACCTCGATAATTTCATAATCGTCAGGAAGCTTAACACACATTAACACTCCAGGGTTAGTTAGTTGCTCAACAACGTTGTTTGCTACCTCCTGCTCCGGGCTTAAGATATGCTGAAGACCCATCTTCTCTAAAATCTTGCGCTGAACGGTTCCCTGTGCACGAGCAATGATTTTCTTCACGCCCATTTCTTGCAACTGGAAAACACATAGAAGCATTTCTTGAAAACTAGAGCCAATACTTACCACAACGGCATCCATATCCTGGATGTTCTGTGCTTCTAACGCTTGTTTATTCGTTGCATCGAGTGCTACCGCGAAGGGAACGTCTTGAGCTATGCGCTGTACCTTTTCTTCACTCTCATCAATGGCCATTACATCAGCACCGCGCTCCGCAAGTTTGCGCGCAATCGCTGATCCAAAAACACCAAGGCCTATAACGGCAAACTTGCTATTCATACGCTATTATTTTGCGAGTGCTTGCTCTAAATCGGCAAGCAAATCTTTTATATTTTCTATTCCTACAGACAACCTAATGAGGTTATCCGTTACCCCTACTTTTTCGCGCTCTTCCTTGGGAATTGAGGCGTGTGTCATAGATGCTGGGTGTCCTGCTAAGGACTCCACTCCACCCAAGCTTTCCGCAAGGGTAAAAACGCGAAGCGCGCTTACGACCTCAGCAGTTTTCTCGAAACCGGCACCTTTAATGGTAAAACTTACCATTCCACCGAACTTCTTCATTTGTCGTTTCGCTACCTCGTGGCCATTATGACCCTTTAGACCCGGCCAATACACGTTTGCAACCGCTGGGTGTGCCTCAAGAAAATCGGCAACAGCCTCGCCGTTTTCACAATGACGATCCATGCGAACGTGCAGGGTTTTGATTCCACGCAACGCAAGAAAGCTATCCATCGGGCCACAAATGGCGCCAGACGCATTTTGATTGAAATATATGTTCTCCGCAATAGCATCATTTTTTGTAGCCAGCAACCCTAGTACGACATCGCTATGCCCTCCCAAATACTTCGTGCCGCTATGCATTACCACATCTGCACCTAAATCTAATGGGCGCTGAAGGTATGGCGTAGCAAAGGTGTTGTCCACGACTAATATTAGATCGTGTTTTTTCGCGACTTTAGAGGCTGATTCGATATCAAAAACGTTGAGCATTGGGTTGGTAGGGGTCTCCATCCAAAGCATTTTTGTTGCTTCACTTACCAGATTGTGCCATCCATCGTTGCTCATGTCGACAAATTTGAATTTGACCCCGTATTTAGAGAACATCTTAGTAAATAGCCTATACGTTCCGCCGTATAAGTCGTTACACGCGATGACTTCGTCTCCCGGGCTTAAGAACTTTAGCATGCAGTCAATGGCCGCTAATCCTGAACCAAAAGCCGCGCCGTGGGTGCCGCCTTCAATGCTCGCAATAGAATTTTCTAATGCCGTGCGCGTTGGGTTTCCACTGCGGCTGTATTCGTACCCCTTGTGCTTGCCCGGGTATTCCTGAACGTACGTTGACGTTTGGTAAATCGGTGGCATTACAGCTCCTGTTGAAGGATCGTGCTGTTGTCCGCCGTGAATGGCTAGGGTTTCAATTTGTTGATTCTTATCGTCCATTGCTTGCTGTAAAAGTTCTGTGTGTCTATTATTTGCAGTGCTCTTCAAAGGCAGAAAGCAGGTTGCCAGCGATCATTTCCGCCGTACGGCCTTCAATGTGGTGGCGTTCTACCATATGGACTAGTTCACCGTTTTTAAATAACGCCATTGACGGTGACGATGGCGGGAACGGCTGCATCATGCCGCGCGCTTCGTTTACCGCTTCAACATCATTACCAGCAAAAACAGTGATCATTCGAGTAGGTTTCACCGCTGATTTAGACACCGCCATAGCCGCTGGACGCGCAGATCCTGCTGCACATCCACAAACAGAATTTACGACAACAAACGTTGTTCCGTCTGCATTAATCGCTGATTTTACTTCGTCTGCGGTCTTTGTTTCAGTATATCCGCTATTTGCTAGCTCTGCGCGCATGGGCGCGATCATCTCTTCTGGGTACATATTTTGATTGTGTTTTTATCTAAACAAAGTTAGTGTTTCCTAATGGTTTGCGCGATTGTACCTTTGCACCAATTATAACGATATAAACATGGGCTCAAAAGTTCGCGTTCGATTCGCTCCTTCACCAACGGGGCCTTTGCATATAGGCGGTGTGCGTACCGCTTTGTACAACTATTTATTCGCTAAAAAGCACGGCGGTGACTTCTTACTTCGTATCGAAGATACGGACCAAACTCGATTTGTACCGGGTGCAGAGAAGTATATCGTAGAGGCACTGGCGTGGTGTGGTATTTCACCCGACGAAGGTATTGGAGGTGAAGACCGTGGAAACGGGCCGTACCGTCAAAGCGAGCGCAAGCCCATGTATCGTGAATACGCAGAGCACTTGTTGGCCGCAGATAAGGCCTATATAGCGTTTGATTCGGCTGAGGAATTAGACGCAATGCGTCAAATGGCAAAAGATGCCGGTGCATCGAATTGGCAATACAATTATATCACCCGCGGCAACATGAAGAACTCTTTGACTCTTCCAAAAGAAGAGGTTGACGCAAAGATTGCTGCAGGGGAGCCTTACGTGGTACGTATTAAGCTTCCGCGCGATCATGAGGTACGGTTGGAGGATAGCATCCGTGGTTGGGTCAGTGTGAACACGAACAACATGGACGATAAGGTCCTGTTTAAGGCCGACGGAATGCCGACCTACCACCTTGCTAATATCGTAGATGACCATTTAATGGGAATCACTCATGTCATCCGTGGTGAGGAGTGGTTGCCGTCTGCGCCTTTACACGTAATGCTTTATGAAGCGTTCGGTTGGGATTGTCCAACTTTTGCGCACCTCCCGCTTCTTCTTAAACCAGACGGGCCTGGGAAACTTAGCAAGCGAGACGGCGATCGTCTTGGGTTCCCGGTATTCCCTATCGACTGGAAAAACGATAAGACCGGAGAAACCGCAAGCGGCTACCGCGAATTTGGATTCTTTCCTGGAGCTTTTATCAACATGCTGGCCTTGTTAGGCTGGAACCCGGGCACAGAACAAGAGGTTTTCGACCTTCAAGGGCTGGTTGATTCATTCGACCTAAGCAAGGTTTCAAAGTCTGGTGCTAAATTTGATTTTGAGAAAGGAAAGTGGTTCAACCAATTGTATTTGCGTGATTTAAGCGAAGTAGAATTGGCACAGGAGCTAAAAAATGTACTCGACAACGAAGGTCTCTCTTACAATGAGGCGCACCTCGGCACTATCGCAAAGATGATGAGTGAGCGCGCGACCTTCCCTCAGGATTTACTCGAAGAAGGTAGATTCCTTTTCGAGACGCCACCTGTTTATGATGAAAAAACACGCAACAAAAAATGGAGCGACGCGAGCGCCCCTATGATGCAAGATATCGCCGACCGTTTTAATGCGCTGCCAGATTTTACTTCAGACGCGATTGAAGCGAGTTTCAAAGGTTATTTGGCGGAAAAAGAATTGGGTTTCGGAAAAGTGGGTCCTTCCTTCCGTCTGGCAGTCACAGGAAGAGGCATGGGGCCGAGCATGTTTGTCATTTGTGCTGTGTTGGGCAAAGACGAGGTACTCACTCGTATTTCTACGGCAATTGAAGTGTTAGGTTAATGGCTACTTTGCATCAGATAGACGTTCACGGCATTCGCATTTACACGAACCACGGGTGCATGCAAGAAGAGGCGGTGATTGGCTCCAATTATGAAGTCAACATCAGCGTTTGGGCAGACCTTAGCGCATCGGTTGCCTCTGACGATTTGAACGACACAGTAGACTATATGGCGCTCAATGCTATTGCAAAAGAGGAAATGTCCGTTCGTGCTAAGCTTCTTGAAGTGGTGTGCCAACGGATGATTGACCGCATTATGAATGAACACCCATCCGTTCAAAAAGCATGGGTAAACGTAGCAAAACTCAACCCGCCAATCAATGGAGACGTGGAGCGTGTCGCGCTGACTTTTACAGCAGAACGATAGAGATAAAATAAACTCGAGGCCGTTAAAATTTTTCTCCTATTTTTGGCCTCCCTAAGGTTCCGTGGCCGAGTGGCTAGGCACTGGTCTGCAAAACCAGCTACAGCGGTTCGAGTCCGCTCGGAACCTCAGAATGAGAAAAGCCCCGGTTCGCTATGCGAACTGGGGTTTTTTTAGTTAGACACACACCAAGCTTGCTTGAGTGTGTGGATGAGTAAAAAAACCCATGGACTTTGCACAGCAAAGGACCCGGGGCGTTCTTACTGACCTTAGGTGGGCAGCGGTCCGCCGAGCGAAGCGAAGGCAATCCGCTGAACGAAGCTCTTCCCAGCAAATAAAAAACCCCGAACCAATGGCACGGGGCTTTAGAATTCATGTGCTTTTGCTTTTACAACAAATAATCCGTCGTCATCCAGGTGCTTTGACCGCCTGAAATCACATTTCCGACCAATTCTTTCTGGTCTATACCTGTCGCAACAAGGGTTCTAATAGAGAACGAACGCAAAGCATCGTGCACACTCAACGTAGCTACGGCGCTGTCCTTTCTTCCGGTAAACGGCAAGTAATCCGGACCGCGTTGACAAGAGGCGTTGATGTTCACACGGCAAACCTGGTTTACCATGTTGTCCACCGCATAGGCTATCGTTAATTCATTATCACTAAACAAGCTGCACTGTTGTCCACAGTCCGATGCTGCAATAGAGGTCATCACCTCTTCTAAATCTTCATATTCAACAATAGGAACTACTGGTCCGAACTGTTCTTCATGGAAAATGGCCATTTGATTCGTTACCGGATATAAAACTGCCGGGAAAAAGGCGGTGTCCGATACGCGTCCGGCGTTTTGGTTGATGACCGCCGCGCCTTTAGCAACAGCGTCATCCACATAAGCCTCCATTTGCTCGACTTTATTTCGTTCGGGCAGCGGGGTCAAGGTGCTGTCTGCTGCCGGATGACCCAGCGCCAATGCGTCCACCGCTTTTGTGAACTTCGCTCGGAACTCATCTGAAACAGATTTATGTACGAAAATTAGCTTAAGTGCTGTACAGCGCTGACCATTGTAGCTCAATGCACCATTTACACACTCTTTAACAGCCTTATCTACATTGGCATCATCGAAAACAATGGCTGGGTTTTTTGCCTCAAGACCTAAGACTTGACGCAGGCGATTGGGCTTAGGGTGTTGAGCTACCAGAGCGTTTGAACTTTTCGAGTTTCCAATTAGTGCTAAGACATCCACATCGCCTGTTTTCATGATAGGACCTGCTAATGTTCTTCCACGGCCAAACACGATGTTTACCGCTCCTGGGGGAAAGGCTTCCTTAAACGCATCGATAAGAGGCGTCAATAATAAAACCCCATACTTCGCCGGCTTAAAAACAATAGTGTTGCCCATGATCAACGACGGTATGAGCAAACAAAACGTCTCGTTTAACGGGTAGTTGTATGGACCTAAACAAAGCACTACGCCTAGTGGTCCGCGACGAATTTGAGATAAAACACCATCCTTACTGGCTACGTGCGATCCTCTGCGCTGCAGTTCTTTGTATTCTTCAATAGTATCGTAGATATAATCCACGGTACGGTCAAATTCTTTGTACGCTGCACTTTTGTTCTTTGCGATCTCCCACATCAACAATTCACTCACTTCTTCACGCTTTTCTTTCATAAGCGCAACGAATTTCTCCATCGCTTCGATACGTGCGGAAGCACCTGCGGTAGGCCAAAAGCCGCGACCATTATTGTATGCCGATTTTGCTGCTTGAAGTGCCTTAAGACCGGACGCTTCATCTAGTGTTGGTGATGCTCCGAGGTATACTCTTTCTGTAATACCCTCCTTCGAAACTCTACCCATAGGGCTGTACACTTCTTCGAAGTCTCCCTTCCAGGTTTCAATAGTTCCGTTAATCAGATACTGGTTCCATTTGAGCGGTTTTGGCGGTTCAAACTCTGCGATAGGTAATTGCTTAGAGCTTGCTTTCATCTTTTTGTTCAAATTAGTTAATGTTTTAATAAGGATTAAATGGTCGATTTAGTTCATCCATACCTTAAAGTAAATTAAACGACACCAGTGTATCCAATGGGTGACATCTATTACGTGGCTGCTTTGTAACTTGCCGCAAATCCGATCCATTATGACCCTTCATCCTATACACACAGGAAACTTTAAGCTCGACGGCGGCGCCATGTTTGGCGTTGTGCCAAAGGGGCTTTGGGAGCGCACAAATCCCGCAGATGAAAAGAACCTATGCACCTGGGCCATGCGCTCTTTGCTCATTGAAGACGGAGACCGATTAATTTTGATCGATACGGGAATCGGCAACAAACAGAGCGAGAAATTCTTTTCACATTATTACCTCCACGGCGACCACAGCCTTGACGCCTCACTCGCCCTAAAAGGCTTTAGTCGTGATCAGATCACTGACGTCTTCCTCACCCACCTTCACTTTGATCACGTCGGCGGTGCAGTTCAGTGGAACAAAGACCGCTCAGGTTACGAACCTGCTTTTAAAAATGCAATGTATTGGACGAACGAACGCCATTGGAATTGGGCCATAAAACCCAATGCTCGCGAGCGCGCCAGCTTCCTTTCTGAAAACATCTTACCGCTTCAAGAAAGTGGTCAATTAAAATTCATAACGGCTCCAGAAAACCAGCACCGCATCAGTACCGGCTTAGGTTTTGACGCGTTTGTCGTCAACGGCCATACCGACGCGCAAATGTGTCCTATTCTCGAATACAAGGGGGAAAAATTGGTCTTTATGGCCGACTTATTGCCTTCCACTGGACACATTCCGTTACCTTATGTCATGGGGTACGATACGCGCCCGTTGCTTACGCTCGATGAGCGGAAAAGGATCTTTACCGAGGCGGCAGAAAACGGCTATCATTTGTTTTTAGAGCACGATGCCTACAACGAAGTTTGTACCCTGGAAATGACAGAAAAAGGACCGCGTCTTGCGGATAACGGTCGCCTAGACCACTACTTCAGATAACCCTTATACCATGAAGAAAACTATACTCGCGTTATTTCTAACGTTTTCGGGAATTGCGCACGGACAATACTGGCAACAATCGGTCGACTACACTATGGACATCACCATGAATGTCGAAAACCATCAATACGACGGCTACCAAAAAGTCCAGTACACCAACAACAGTCCTGATACCATTCAAAAGGCGTATTTCCACCTGTACTTCAATGCTTTTCAGCCGGGAAGTATGATGGATGTACGATCGAGAACCATCAAAGATCCGGACCGTCGGGTGACGGACCGTATTTATGGGCTTGGTCCTGATGAAATTGGCTTTCAAGAGGTTCGTGAGCTCACTCAAAACGGGATGCCGCTCGGTTGGGAGGTAAGCGGAACCGTGCTGAAATGTACGCTTGCAGAACCATTGCTTCCTGGCAAAAACACAACGTTTGAGATGCGCTGGAACGCGCAAGTTCCTAAACAGATTCGCCGTTCAGGTTGGAATAACAAAGAGGGCGTTGAATTTACCATGACCCAATGGTATCCTAAACTCGCCGAATACGATAAAGACGGTTGGCACCCGGACCAATACGTTGGACGCGAGTTTTACGGCGTTTGGGGAGCCTTTGATGTGACTGTTCACATCGATAAAAATTACGTGCTCGGAGGTACTGGCTACCTGCAAAACCCTGAAGACGTTGGTTTTGGCTACGGTGGAGTAAAAAAGGTTCGATTAGGACGCAATGAACTCCGCACATGGCACTTCAAGGCCGATCGTGTACACGACTTTGCGTTTGCTGCTGATCCAGACTACAAACACGTGCAACTTCAGATCGAAAACGGTCCTTTAGTACACCTGCTGTACGATCCTAAAACAGCAAACGAAGCGAATTGGATGAAAATTCAAGGCGGCTACCTCCAAGGATACTTTGACTTTATGGCGCAACATTTTGGTAAATATCCTTACGAACAGTTCTCACTGATTCAGGGCGGAGACGGTGGTATGGAGTACCCCATGTGTACCATGATGCTTGGCGGCGGTGATGATTTCGAAGGCTTTACTGGGTTGTTTGTACACGAAGGAACGCACAATTGGTATTACGGCGTGATCGGAACCAATGAAGCCGCTTATCCATGGATGGATGAGGGGTTCACCTCCTATGCAGAGGAAGAATGTATGAATGTTCTTTTCAGCCGCGGTGAAAGCAATCCACACCTTGGTGCCTACAGGGCCTATGTTTATTTAGACACCTCCGGCCTGCGTGAACCCCTCAGCACTCCTGCGGATCATTTTAATTACAACCGCACCTATGGTATCAATAGTTACAGTGCAGGTGCGCTTTTCTTGGACCAATTAGAATACATCATCGGCGAAGAACCTTTTGCGCGTGGCATGAAGCGGTATTGGAACCAATGGCAATTCAAACACCCTAAACCAGAAGATTTTATTCGCATCATGGAGCGCGAATCCGACCTAGAGCTGGATTGGTACCTCAGTTATTATGTAGACCAGGTCAAAAGCGTAGATTACACAGTGTCCTTGACGAGCAGCGATGCCAAAGGCGCTGAAATTCTCATCGAACGCAAAGGCCGTTTCCCAATGCCTATTGATTTGCGCATCACCTATGCCAGTGGAAGAACAGAAATGCTAAATATTCCGCTAGTGAGTATGTATGGAGCGAAGCGTATCGAGGGTTACGACACTCAAGCGCCGTGGGGCTGGACACACCCTGAATACCTTCTAAAACACACGTCAATAGAGCCCATTATTTCCATTGAAATAGATCCGTCGAAGCGTTTGCTTGACATCGACAGGACAAACAACGTTTGGAACATCGACTAATAAATAAGGCCCGCAATTGCGGGCCTTATTGTTATCTTTTCTTTGGGCCGCTCTTGTGTTTAGCCGCCTTTGTCATGCGCTTTTTAGCGCCTTTACCCAGGTTATACCCTTTCGCGTTTTTAGGTTTTTTTGGATGCTTTGATGGACCCGGTTCCTCCCGTTCTGCTGCGGTTTTCCCGCTACGTGGGCTGACCTTACTCATCGAAACTAATCACTAATTCATCACTCGTGGCGTGCGTCTGACAGGTCAAAACATAACCGTCCTTTACCTCATCATCCACCAACGCGTAATTCATAACCATCTCTGCCGTTCCTTTGAGCACCTTCGCTCGACACGTGCAGCAAACCGCTCCTTTACAAGCGTACGGCACATCTGCTCCGGCGTCCAATGCGGCATCAATAACATAGTCCTTAGGCCCCATTTCAAAATGCGTTTCCTCACCATCTAACACCACAGTAACTTTCGCGTTTGCGCTTGCCTTAGATGATGATTTTGCTATGGCCTCTGCAGTCGCTCCGGCCGTGTTGAATAGTTCGAAATGTATAGTAGATTTTGCTGTTCCTAGCGACTCCAAAACCCCGCTCACCCCTTCAATCATGCCCAACGGCCCGCATAAAAAATGTCCTGTTGTTGTTGCTACATCGAAGAACTTTCCGTTGTACCCTTTTACCTTATCCGCGTCTAATCGACCAGAGGTGTAATCGCTTCCTTGGTCTTCACGGCTGAGCACATGATGTACTTCGAAACGATCAACGTAAGTGTTTTTCAGGTCTTCCAGTTCATTTTTAAAAATGATACTGTTGCTGTTCTTGTTCCCATAAAACAGGGTGAACGTGCTCTCGTTGTCGCTATTCAAAACCGATTTAGCAATAGCGGAAATGGGTGTAATCCCCGAGCCCGCTGCCCAGCCTACTACATGTGCCGCGCTGCCCTCATGTTTCCACGCAAAGTTACCTGCAGGCGCCATGCTCTCAAGCGTATCTCCTGCTTTTAGCGTTCTATTTGCGTAGGTCGAAAACTTACCGCCTTCAATCTCCTTAATAGCGACGCGCAGCTCTCCTTCGTGGGGGGCGGCACAAATAGAATACGAACGACGCACCTCTTCTCCATTAATGGCCGCTCGAAAAGTTAAATATTGTCCTGGGGTATATCTAAAAACCGACCGTTGCTCGTCGTTCAACTCAAACGCCACGCTTACCGCGTCTTTTGTTTCACGACGCACCTCTTTTACGACAAGTGGGTAAAAAGCACCTGTTGATGCAGTTGTACCGTTCGACTGCAACGATGGTTTTTCTTCCTTATTCTTTTTGAAAAATTTAAGCATCCTTTCTATTTTGTGGTGTAAAGGTAGAGTGGAATATTAAACCATAACACTCCTTACGCTGTTGTGTTTTAACTTTGTAAGCGACCTAATACACAGAATGATGGGAACAAATGTATCATTAGAAGAAAATTTTCAGGCATACGTCGATGGGGAAAACAAGGTTGAACCCAAAGATTGGATGCCCGAAAAATACAGAAGAACCCTAATCCGCCAGATATCACAACATGCTCATAGTGAGATAATTGGAATGCAACCGGAGGCCAATTGGATCACCCGCGCACCCTCACTCAGAGCGAAGCTCATCTTGCTCGCAAAAGTACAAGATGAGGCCGGTCATGGGCTCTATTTATACAGCGCCGCTGAGACGCTTGGAGAACCTAGAGAAACGATGATTTCTGACCTTCAAAGCGGAAAAGCAAAGTACAGCTCCATTTTTAACTACCCCACCCCTTCATGGGCAGATATGGGCACAATCGGCTGGTTAGTCGACGGGGCCGCTATTCAGAATCAGGTAATGCTTACCCGCACTTCTTACGGTCCGTATGCCCGCGCAATGGTCAAAATCTGTAAAGAAGAAAGTTTTCACCAACGTCAGGGCTATGAAGTGGTCATGAAGTTGGCTCAGGGCACTCCAGAGCAAAAAGCAATGGCACAAGAAAGCTTAAACCGCTGGTGGTGGCCATCTTTGATGATGTTTGGTCCATCAGATGATGAAAGCCCGAACAGCGCTCAAAGCATGAAATGGAAAATCAAGCGTAAGAGTAATGACACGCTTCGTCAAGAATTTGTAGATAAAACGGTGCCTCAAGTGGAATACCTTGGGTTAACCGTTCCTGATTCAGATTTAAAGTGGAACGAAGCCCGTGGACACTACGATTTCGGGGTCATTAATTGGGACGAGTTTTACAACGTTGTTCAAGGCAATGGCCCTTGCAACAAAGAGCGTATTGCCCACCATGTTGAGGCACATGAAGAAGGCGCTTGGGTGCGCGAAGCCGCAAATGCTTTCGCCCAGAAACAAGCACAACGCAAAAAAAATACCGGCGCCGCCGCATAAACCCTATCCCTCATGAATAAAGACCACTGGAAGCTTTGGGAAGTGTTCCTCCGTTCAAAAAACGGACTCTCCCATAAACACGTTGGAAGCCTACATGCAGCAGATGCAGAAATGGCCATCCAAAATGCTCGTGACGTGTATACCCGCAGGAGTGAGGGCATCAGCATCTGGGTTGTGCCGTCTGAATCTATCAAAGCCAGTGCTCCAGATGAAAAAGAGCCTTTATTCGCCCCGAGCGACGACAAGGTATACCGACATCCAACATTCTACGACATCCCTGATGATGTCGAACACATGTAGGCCATGAGTGGAGGTTGGTTGTCTGGGAAAAAATCCCAATTCACAAAGGAAGAAGCACTCAAAGAGTACTTTAAATTCCTTGCCGATGATGCCCTTGTTTTAGGGCAGCAGCTGAGTCGCTGGTGTTCTAAAGGTCCCGTTTTAGAACAGGATATCGCTATTATCAACACGTCATTAGATCACATAGGCCGTGCGCGACTGCTTTACCAAGAGCTCGCTACACTAGAAGGTGGTGAGACCACAGAGGACTCTTTGGCTTATTTCCGGGATCACCAAGAGTTTCGTAACGCATTGTTATTAGAGCAGCCCAATGGACACTGGGGTGATAGCGTAGTGCGAAGCTTTTTCATTGACACTTTTAATTTTTTCTTATACGACGGTCTTCGCCATTGTGAAAACCCGGTATTGGCAGGTATTGCAGAGAAATCCGTGAAAGAAATCGCATACCAAGCACAATGGAGTGCTGAATGGGTCATTAGACTAGGAGACGGTACAGAAGAATCACATGAAAAAGTTCAAAAAAGCGTTAATGACCTGTGGATGTGGACGGGAGAGTTGTTCGAAAAACACCCTGTGTTTGAAAAATTAGGGTCGAGCTTTATCGATTTTTCTACTCTAAAAACAGAATGGCTAGAGAAAGTAACGCTCGTTCTAGAAACGGCGACATTACAAATTCCCGATCCGGAATCGTGGATGCAAACTGGCGGACGTTTAGGTGTACATACTTCTCATTTGGGCTTCATCCTTGCTGAAATGCAAAGCTTGCCCAGAACATACCCAGCCGCGAGTTGGTAAAACCCTTTTTTCTCCCCGCTCATTCAAAGAATCACAATTCCTTAACACTAATTTGCCCCACCTTTAAATTGCGGCACGAGGTTTGTATAAGATTTAAAACACGGCTATTATACGTGTTTTTGTGTTAAGCGAGTGAGGGCTAGAGTGGGGACTTTAGCCCTCTTTTTTTGCTCCATACAAAGGAGCCTGCGAACAAAATAAAACTTGCTACAGCCATAGAACCGCTAATCGACCCACCAACCCATTCTGAAAGAAAATATCCAAACACTGCGCTCAGTAAACCCTGGACTAAAATGTACAGTGTCATGCGTTTTAGATTATCGGTAATTAAGTACGCTGTTGCCGCGGGAACCACGAGAAAAGCAATCACCAAAATAGCCCCTACACTTTCAAAGCTTACCACGGTTGCAACGCTTGTGGCGGCCATTAAGGTATAGTGCCAAATGGCTGTTTTAATTCCTAGACTCTTTGCATATTCACCGTTAAACGAGGTCAGTAGCCATCCTTTATAGCCCACCCAAAAAACCAATTGAACCAGGCCTAATAAGATCAGCAATGTCCAAACCGGTTCCGGCACTCCTAGGCCTAAAAAAGAACTGGTCTGAAGTGGAACAAAAGCAATTTCGCCGTGCAACACACAATCTGCGTCTATATCTGCCTGGCCTGCATATTTTGTAACTAGAATAACACCTACAGCAAACAGGAAAGTAAACACTGTTCCCATTGCAGCATCTGCCTGCATCTTGCCTTTTGAAGAAAAAAACTGAATGAGTAGCGTTGTGATAACACCCATAATTATAGCCCCTAGAAATAGTGGCACAGAAGCCCTAGAACCGCTTATTAAATACGCAATAACAATACCTGGAAGAACAGCGTGGCTCAGCGCGTCGCCCATCATGCTCATCCTTCTTAGCAATAAAAGGTTTCCTAACATCCCTGCTGAAGACGCTACTAAAAAGCCTGTTACGATGATCCAAAACGCATCCATATTATAGCGCGTTTATGGGGTTGTCTGGAACCAATTCGTGAATTTCCAACAAAGGGTTGAATCTTGAGCACAGGCCTAATTCACCGAGTATTTCTGCTTCAATTTCTGGTGTTAAAAAGTGCTCCATCGTTTCTGCTTCGTCGTGAACCAAATTTATACTCATTTGCATGCGCCGCTGCAAATAGATCTCCCAAATCTTGTGTCGGCGATCTATTTCCGCCCCGTAAGAACGTCCTTGTGTTGAAAGCGTGAAACCTGTGTGTACTTTTTTAATCAAGCCTTTTCTTCGCAATCGGCGAACGGTTCTGTTCCATAAGCGCTGCTCAAAAAATTGACGTTGACTGATGCTTCTTCTGTTGAACAGCTTTCCTAGGCCCCTGACTTCATTTTGTACCGCTGTCTTCAGAAGGTTTTCTTCATTTATTCTCCTTTTCAACAACAATTTGGACCATCGTTGATAAATTACTCCGCGTTTAGGAGCGAAAAGCATTGAAACAAAGGCAATCAAAGAAATAATTACAATCGTCCATGGGCCGGTAGGCATGGATGCTTGGCTGTAGCTAACAAATGCACCCAACCATCCGGCTAAGGCACCAAAAAATCCACTCAATAGCAGTAACCTAACAAGGCTATTCGTCCAGAATCGGGCGGCGGTTGGCGGAATAATAAGCAGTGCACTCATCATAACTATGCCCACAGCTTTAATGCCCACCGATATACTCAAAATGGTGATGAAGCTGATCAGGCCATCAATGAACTTTACGTTAATGCCTATAGCATCCGCATATTCGAGGTTGAATACAACAGATTTGATGCTGTGATAAAAACTCAGGACTAATATCAAAACCAGGCCTGAAACCCAGGCAAAAGCAGTGCTATCCTCGGGAGTCATGGCCGCTGCATTTCCAAAGATATAATGGTCTAAGCCGCTCTGTTCGCCGCCGTAATTTGATTGTATGACTGTCAATAGCACAATACCAAAACCAAAGAAGCTTGAGAGTACAATGGCTAGCGCACTGTCCCCTTTAATTTTACTTTGTTGCGTAATGTAGTCGACGAGCAAAATACTTAACCAACCACTTGTAGCGGCACCTATAATCAGCACATACGGGTTTTTCACACCGCTTAAAAGGAAGGCAATAAGCACTCCCGGAAGCATGCTGTGTGCAACGGTTTCTCCTACCAGTGTTTTCTTTCTCAAGAAATTAAAACTACCCACAGCTCCAGAAACACCACCTAATAAAAGCGTGGCCAATGCTACATAGCGCACATTGGGGTCTTGAAGTGTTAGATATTTGAGAAAGAGATCCAAACTAGCGTGCTAAATACGTTTTTAAAAGAGTTGCGTTAAACAACAACATTTCAAGGTATGTGTCTTGATCTGCATCAGGGCCTAAAGAATCGCTTAAGAGCTCTGGACCTAAGACCACATCATACCCTTTGTCTTGACAACCGCGCTGAACGCTTTCCATGGCCTGCGGACTCACAATATTCTCTAAAAAGATGGCCGGAACTTTATTCACGCATATAAAATCAACCAATTCTGTGATTTCTCGTAAACCGAATTCACTCACTGTCGAGGCGCCCTGCAGGGTCTGCACACGCATACCAAAAGTACGTGCAAAATAACTGAGTGCATCGTGCGTAGTAATGACCAATCGTTGTTCAGGAGCGATGCGCTCAATAATTTTCTGTACAGAATCTGAAGTGTTTGCAATTTCTTGTTGGTAGTTAACAGTAGCGCTTTGAACCTGTGAAGCACTTTCAGGATAGGCCACTGAAAGTTGTTGCGCTATATCCCCAACAATGAATTGGACCAATTCTGTATCAAACCAATAGTGAGGGTCCTTACTCGCGGGGAAATTAGGGTCGCTAATAATAATGGAGTCCGGAACGTTTGCCGCCGCATCAATGATACGCTTTCCCTCTATTTTCTCTAAAACATCAATGATTTTACCCTCTAGGTGCACACCGTGATAAATGATAACGTCGGCAGCACGAATTGCATCTAAATCACGTTTGCTTGGCTTGTAGGTATGTGGGTCAATTCCTTTATCCAACAAAGCCGTAACTTCAAATACATCGCCGGCAATATTCGTCAACCAATCTGCCACAATACTGGTTGTACACAACACCTTTGGCTTCGTACCAACATCAATAACCGTTTCGTTCTGTGGCGTTGAACAAGCTCCAAAAACAAATGCTAATACTAGAAAAAAAGGGGTAAAACGCATCTTATTTAAATTAATTCTAAATAACAAAGGTAAGGCACAGGAAGGCCACTTAAAAAATCAGTAAAGCTATTTTTAGAATACAACAAAAGTCGTTCGTTATGTTTAATTTTATGCACTCACCTAAAACAAGAACATGGGAAATTTCACAGCAACCACTATCTTAAAAAACCTTGGCTTAGAAGCTAAAAACGCCGGTACGTCAATAGGAAATGAATGGCACAACTCTAATGAATGGATAGCTTCTTATTCACCTATTGACTCTGCGCATTTAGGTGATGTAAGTGTGACCACAGAGGATCAATACAATACCGCGGTTTCAACTGCACATGCGGCTTCTAAAGATTGGAGAAATGTGCCTGCCCCTCAACGCGGTGAATACATTAGACAGTTCGGGAATGAATTAAGAAATAAAAAAGAAATGCTGGGTGCGCTGGTCTCACTAGAGATGGGCAAAAGTTACCAGGAAGGACTGGGTGAAGTTCAAGAAATGATTGATATATGTGATTTTGCAGTGGGTCTATCACGCCAATTATATGGACTAACCATCAAAAGTGAACGTTTAGATCATCACATGATGGAGCAATGGCATCCACTGGGTGTAGTAGGTGTAATCTCTGCCTTTAACTTCCCAGTTGCAGTATGGTCTTGGAACCTTACTTTAGCTTTAGTGTGTGGTAACACTGTAGTGTGGAAAGCCTCAGAAAAATCACCACTTTGCTCCGTCGCTTGCCAACATATTTGGAATAAAATCGCTTCTGACAATAATTTACCAGACGGTATTTCGTCCATTGTAAGCGGTAATTATAAAGTTGGTGAATGGATTACTAATGATACGCGTATTCCTTTAGTTTCAGCTACCGGGTCTACCCGCATGGGAAGAATTGTTGGCGCTGCAGTTGCTCAGCGATTTGGAAAAAGTATTCTTGAATTGGGGGGTAATAATGCTATTATCATAACGCCTAGTTCGGATTTAAAAATGACTGTTACCGGAGCTGTTTTTGGAGCCGTTGGAACTTGTGGACAGCGTTGTACCTCTACTCGCCGTTTGATTATTCACGAATCAGTCTACGATAAAGTCCGTGATGCATTGGTTGGTGCTTATAACCAATTAAAAATTGGTAGCCCACTCGATGAATCAAATCACGTAGGCCCATTGACCGATGCAGATGCTGTTGCTGCGTTCTTAACAACCATTCAAAATGCCCAAAATGAAGGCGGTAAAGTCCTTTGTGGTGGTACCGTTTTAAGCGGTGGCATTTATGAAAATGGATTGTATGTGAAACCGTGTATTATTGAAGCTGAAAATCATTACAACGCGGTACAAACAGAAACTTTTGCGCCTATTCTCTACCTCATCAAGTATTCTGGAGACGTACATGAAGCGTTAGAACTTCAAAACGGTGTTCAGCAAGGTTTATCTTCAGCTATTATGACTAGCGACATGCGCGAAGCTCATATTTTCTTAAGCGAAAGTGGATCAGATTGTGGTATTGCTAATGTAAATATTGGAACTTCTGGGGCTGAAATAGGCGGAGCATTCGGTGGTGAAAAAGAAACAGGCGGAGGTCGTGAAAGCGGTTCAGACGCTTGGAAAGCTTATATGAGAAGACAAACAAATACAATTAATTACGGAAGTGATTTACCTTTAGCTCAGGGTATTGAATTTAATCTTTAGACCGTGATCACAACTGTTAAACCTGGAGGACCCGATCAATCGCGTCCTCCTTTTTTATTTTTTGGATTAGGCAGTTGTTTCGTACAAAATCTAGCTGCTCCATTGAATAAAATAAATATACCATATCAATTCAATCCTTTAGGAACCTCTTTTAATCCAGTGAGTATAGCGCAACAATTAGAATGGTTAATACAACCTGAGGTTACATTACAACAAAGTCATTTACACGAGGGGGTATACCACCAACTTCAAGCGGCAAATAAATTTCAGCATGCAGATAAAAACTGTTTAGAAGCTTTTATTAATGATGCTCAAACCAACGCCCTCGATCATTTAAACCGAAGTGAACATCCAGTGCTTATTGTTTCGTTTGGTACGGCGCACTGTTGGGAAATGAACGGGACTATTGTGAATAACTGCCATAAACTACCTCAAGATCTATTCAAACGTAGATTATTAGAGTTAAGTGAGATCACTAAGGCTTGGACTTTAATATTAACACATGTACCTAGGCGCTGGCAAATTATTTTTACCGTGAGCCCTGTAAAATATACAAAGGTAGGTCTAGAAGAAAACTTTATCAGTAAATCAATCTTACGACTCAGTATAAAATCACTCGTGGAGCAACATTATAACTGCTTCTATTTTCCTAGTTATGAAATAATTACAGATGAATTACGGGATTATAGTTATTTTAAAGATAATGGAACTCACCCAAATGAAGCCGCAGTCGAAATAGTGTTTGAACGGTTTAGATCATTTCTTAATTTCTAAAAAATCTGGACGTATAGCGGCTAGTTTTAACACTGCGGCAACGCTAATACTATCTGTTATTAATCCTTTAAGCACTTGATTGTAAAGTGTACTAAAATGTAGGCGTTCTAAGCGAAGATTTTCCGTGTCTTCATGAGATGTACCTAAAAAGGTTAAAGATTCCGCTAAGAAGACCACAGCACGCTCATTCGTCACGCTATTACTTAAATCTATTTGAAGAAATTCAGTCCATTCATCAGCTGTATAACCTACTTCCTCTTGTAACTCGCGTTTTGCGCTTTCTAAAGGGTTTACTCCTAAGGGTCCACCACCCTCAGGAATTTCCCAGCTGTATGTATTTAATGGGAACCTGAATTGACCCACACGCCAGGTATAACCTTCGTGATCAATTGGAATTATACCAATAGCTAAATTTTTAAAGTTCACTTCACCGTAAATACCAGTTGTACCTCCTGGAGTAATAACCTCATAATGCCGTACTGTGATCCAAGCATTATCGTAAACCTCATTAAAGTTCTTAACTATCCAGTCTCCTCTATTTATATATATATTCATTTTAAAAGATATATAGTAATATATATAGTGTGTTGATAACCGTGATAACTCACCGGTCTAAAAGTAATTATTAATGATAATTATACTTTATTAACACTTTTAATTTTATTTAAATAACTGATTAATAATATATTATATAAAATTATTTAGTAGTGTTAATAATAAAGTTCACTGCGGTAAGTTGATAAATAAAAAAGAACGCACAGGGCATATCTACTTTTTTTGAGTTTATAAATAAGAGAGAAGATTTTCTAACTCTATAAGCTCATGTTATTTTTTTTTTGAATTAGGTAAAACTTTGAAATAAGCAAGAAAAAGTTTTAAGAGGATATCATGTACTTATCCTCTTTTACACACACAGTAATTCACAACTTTTACGACCTTTGAAGAAATTTACTACCCATGAAAATAGCAATTGGTACTGACCATGCAGGTGTTGAGTTAAAAGAAGTTTTAATTCAATTAATAACAGAATTAAAGCACGAGGCACTTGATAAAGGTCCTTTCTCAAATGAAAGTGTTGATTACCCAGACTATGGTCATGCCGTTGCTTCAGCTGTGGATCAAGGTCAGGCTGATTTAGGTATTGTTATTTGTGGTTCAGGTAATGGTATAAACATGACAGTTAATAAGCATCAAGGTATTCGTGGTGCGTTGTGTTGGACACCAGAAATAGCAGCGCTTGCTCGTCAACATAACGACGCAAATATTGTAGCAATACCTGCACGATTCATTTCAACCGACGAGGCAAAATTAATTGTTTCAGAGTTTCTAACTCAGGAATTTGAAGGTGGACGTCATCAAAGAAGGGTAGGTAAAATAGCTTGTAGTTGATCTATTTAACGATTTGATAGATTAATTCGCCTTCATAAGAGGTGAGTTTAACCTTAGCTTGTTGCTCCCAGATCCCCTGTAAGAATCGTAGAGAATAATTACCATAAGTTCCACTAGGTGCAGGAGTAGTTTCGAGAAGTTGTATTAATTCGATAGGCTCAATAACAGAAGGATAACCAGGAAGAACCTGGTTATCTTTATATATAGACTCTATTAAATACTCCTTAAAGCTTCCTTTATAAAAAGGAAATAAAAATCCGCCTTTAACATCTGCATTTACAAACCAATTCACGGTTGCGTGCACTTCTAAACCTGAAGCAGCTACATATTCGATTGGATATGATTTTAAATCAGTGATAAGCGCTAGTCCATCCAGCTCACGGATGAATGGGTGATCAGTATTCAAAACAAACAAAGGGTCTGTATTCGAGCGCTCAGCTACAATTACTTGATAATTATTTTTTAAGAACCAATTCGTAATAGAATCGTTCTTCATGCAATAACTATCTTGAAAAAATAATACTGCGGGATTTTTACCCCGTCCCATTTGGACCAATTTATAATTAGGGACGTTTGTTTCTATTTCCTTTATAAGTGAACAGTTAGTAATTAATAATGACAGAGTTACAAGAATTACAGCGTTTTTTACGCGTAGTTTATCTACGTAAGTCATTGTATTACAGTATTTTATTGTTATTATTTAGTGTTGTTGAGGCTATTTTACTAGCGCTGTACAACCATTATTTCATTCCAGAGCTTTTTGCATTTAGAAAGATAGTAGGAATCCTACTGGTACTGACTTTAGTTGCTTTCTTATTTTGGCCAATTCGTTATGTGATACAAGCAATATGGAGTAATTACTATTCCTTAAATCGTGTAGCCAAGAGTTTAAAGAGTTATGATAATGGAAGGCTCGATGAACTAACAGGTTTATCTAAAAACGAGTTGGATAAGTGGGCACAAGTTGTTGTATTAAAAAAGGTCTACTTAGAATTACCTGTATTTAAAAAGACACTAAAAAAAAACATACCGTTTTCCACGATAATTTGGGCACTAGCACTTTTAGTGTTAACAATCTTAGTAAGTCCAAAATCAATTTTAACTGAAGGTAAGGATGAGATTGTTAGCGGTACCTACACACGTGAGGCTATTTTACTAGATATAAAAGATACTGTTCATACGTTATTCAATGAAGTTTTAGAGTTGAATCATCCCCAACTTACGCCTTTTTATAAAGGGAGTATTACCGAAAGAGTATTGATAAGGAAAAACGAAACGATCGATTGGGAACTCAATGGTCGTTTTTACCAAAACCAAAGAATTATTTGTGACAGCATCCCAAAATTAACCTCATGGAGCGCATATATAGAACCACCGAAATATCTCAATCTATCTAGTTACACTGCCCGGGACACTATAAAAGCATTTAAAGGCTCGACTATATCCCTAGCCTATCAAGGTGTGCTAAGAGATAAAATTAGAATCAATGTTTCACGTGAAACAAAGGAAGAGGCTTTTGTATGGGACGGAGGGGGTATTGAATTAAGTACAGATTATTGGAGGAGAGTTTTACCGAGCATATTAATAGAAGATTTACCACCAACAATCACCGTGGTTAGAAACACGAATGATTCACTCATGCTGCTTGTGAATGATGATTATGGGATAAAGAATATTGAATTAGAAAATGAGCAAATTATTAGTAAGGGTGTGCGTGCAATTATAAAAATTGCTTGGAACGCAAACACAACAATAAAAATAAAAGCGACGGATAAAAACAACGGGGTGAGCCAAAGAGAAGTGCGAAGACCCTCTCTTAGCGCAACGCAACTGTTAGCAGCAGCCTCTGATCAAACGCTCCGAAAATCTTCTACTGAAAACAAAACGGAGACACTAAAAAAGTTTAGAACGCAAAAGCAATTAGAAAGAGAATCACGAGAGGAACTAACTAATGAGGCAGTTAAGAATAGGCGCTATCCGACGAAAGAAGAATTAGAGAAAGAGCCGTTAGAAAGACTACTTGAGCGGTTAGACGAGTTATGGCGGATGGAAGAGGCCGTTGAATTATTAAGTAAAGTAGATTCATTACGCAACAAAGAACTCGACAGTGCTTTAGTAACCGCCGCTGCCGCTTTAGAAGAGCTTAGTCGTAAGGAGACAAAAGAACCTGTGGATCTTATGAAGAACATTAAGAAGGAAGGTAAAACCAGGGAAGAACAAGCGCAAGAGGCAAGCAAAAAGCTAAAAGAGCTGTTAGCAAACGAAGTAGCTGAGGTACAAGAAGATAATGTATCAAGAATTAAGCGTCTTCTAAAAAACGGCTGGGTGATAAGTGTTTTTCAAGAGAGTTTACAAGAGTTGTCTTTAGCCGTCAATAAAGCACGATCGCAGCAATTAGTATTATCAAACGAAAAGGCAATTAAAGATAGTTTAGACCTGTTATTAATACACGAACCGAAATTAGACCAACTGCTATCCGAAAAACGTACGGCATTAGAACGTGCGATGCAATCGCTTGAAACAAAATCTATTAACGGCAAGGACATAGCGTCTGATGTGGGTTACGCGGTCGCGGCTTTAAATGATATTAACCAAACCCTATACCTTCTTTTAGAGAGCGAGAAATCGAATTTAAATCAAGCAAAAAAGAATTGTAAGAAAGGAAAACCAGGATCCTCAGGAAAACCGGCATCAGCCGGAAAAGGGAAAGAAGGCGAAAAAGGATTATCTAAACCATCAAAGAAGCCGGGAGGAAGAGAAAAAGGAAAGTCGGGAGAACCAAAGAAGGGCAAAAACGGAACAAAACCCGGTTCGACAGGGAGGCCCCGGGAAAAAGAGCTGTTAAAGCGAATAGAAGCGGCAAGTGAAGCCATAGAAAAACAAGGAGAGCGCACTGGAAAGGTGAATGATGATCTTGAACGAATGAAGAAAGAGCTGTTGTTCAACACCGATATTTCTTCTGAAGATTTAAACGAGCTAGAAGACCGCTTATGGCGTGTGGAAGAGAGTGTGTTTAACAAAAAGGAATTGGGGGATTTGCGGGATAGTGAATCAGGCGATGAATCAAATTCGCAAGAAGGAGAAGCCATTGATTTTAAGGTGTTAGAATCTAAAGAGACCGACTTACCTTTGCCTGTACTGAAGAAGCGATAAGTATGAGTATAGATACAGGTTTGGTAGACAGTGTAAAGAGTGCTATACATAAGCTCTACCCAACCACGCGTCTAAAAAAAATAGATGTTTATGGAGTATCAGACGAAGAGCTGCTGTCCATAAATAAAAAGCACCTAGAACACGATTACTATACTGATATTATAACGTTTGACTACTCAAGGGGCAATAAGATCAGTGGTGAATTGTATGTGAGTTTAGAACGCGTTGAGGAAAACGCGTTGGCCCTAGGTTTGAGATATGAGTCTGAACTAAGAAGGGTGGTTGCGCACGGCATTCTACATTTGATAGGATTTAAAGACAAGACAGAAGAAGAAGAAAAAGCGATGCGCAGTAAAGAAGATGAGGTATTGGCTTATATAGATAAATATGGTTCTTGACGAAAAATATGATGTAATTGTAGTTGGTGGCGGTCATGCTGGTTGCGAGGCAGCATACAGCGCAGCGAAAATGGGCGCTAATGTGCTCATGATTACAATGAATATGCAGACCATTGGACAAATGAGTTGCAACCCAGCTATGGGAGGAGTAGCAAAAGGCCAGATTGTGCGAGAGATAGACGCCCTTGGGGGAGGTAGTGCACGCATAACAGATAAAAGCATGATACAATTTCGTATGCTCAACAGGAGTAAGGGCCCCGCTATGTGGAGCCCCCGTGTTCAGAGTGACCGTATGTTGTTTGCGCAGTATTGGAGAGAGCTCCTAGAAGAAACACCTGGACTGAATATGTTTCAGGATATGGTAACAGGATTAAACGTAAGTGACAACACCGTTCACGGGGTAAGAACAGCGTTAGGTCTGACTTTTGAGGCGCAAACGGTTGTGCTTACCTCAGGTACGTTCATGAATGGCCTTATTCATGTTGGTGATCAGAATTTTGGCGGTGGTAGAGCGGGAGAACGCGCGAGCACGGGTATAACCGAAGAGTTAGTGGCCATGGGTTTTGAAGCGGGAAGAATGAAGACGGGCACCCCGCCGAGAATAGATGGCCGCTCTTTGGATTTCTCAGTTATGGAAGAGCAGCCCGGCGATGAGCGCCCAGGTCAATTTAGTTTTGAGGGCGACTATGCGCTCAAAAAACAAAGAAGTTGTTGGATAACACACACCTCTCAAGAGGTCCACGATGTTCTTAAGAAAGGTTTCGACCGATCGCCATTGTTTAACGGGTCGATTCGAGGAACCGGCCCACGATACTGCCCATCCATTGAGGATAAAATTGACCGCTTTTCAGATAAAACGTCGCATCAAATTTTCGTGGAGCCTGAAGGGTGGAATACGGTAGAGGTCTATGTAAACGGCTTTAGCTCTAGCTTGCCTGTGGAAATTCAATATGAGGCTTTACATAAAGTGAAAGGGTTCGAAAAGGCTAAGTTTTTCCGACCCGGGTATGCGATAGAATACGACTATTTCCCCCCCACACAACTTAAACACACGCTTGAAACGAAACTGGTGAGCGGCTTGTATTTTGCGGGCCAAATCAACGGAACCACGGGTTATGAGGAGGCCGCGTGTCAAGGACTCATGGCTGGGGTAAATGCAGTTTTAAAAACCAGAGGGGACGCACCCTTCATATTAGGCAGAAACGATGCTTACATTGGCGTGCTGATTGATGATCTTATCACCAAAGGCACGGAAGAGCCCTATAGAATGTTTACTTCTAGAGCGGAATACAGGTTGTTATTACGTCAGGACAATGCAGATATAAGACTGACGAAATTAGGCCATGAAATTGGCTTAGCCTCGAACAAGCGAATTGCGATTCTTGACGAAAAAGAACGACTAATAGCGGATGGAAATAAAGCGCTAGAGAAAAACTTACCTCTAAACTTTATAAACCAAGTTTTAGAAGAAAAAGGAGAGAAAAAAGCTTCTGAAAAAATTAAGACACGGAAACTAGTGGCACGTCCAAACCTAGGGCTAAAAGATTTCAGCGCTAGGTTGGAAGTGGCAAATTGGTGGCAGCCCGAGGTTATAGAACAACTAGAAATTGATATCAAATACGGCGGATATATACAACGAGAGCGCGAGAGTGTAGCAAAAATGAAACGCTTAAACAACAAGGCTATACCGGAGAAATTTGATTACGATAAGGTAAAGGGCTTAAGTTATGAGGGCAGAGATAAGCTTAAAACGATAGAGCCAGCGACGATAGCACAAGCATCCCGAATAAGCGGTATAAGTCAAAGCGATATACATGTATTACTCATTTATATGGGTAGGTAATGGTTTCACGTGAAACAATATGAGAGAGGAATTAAAACATTGCCCCGCGTGCCTGGGAAAGACGATATCGTTTAAACATACGGTTAAAGACCATAGCACCAGCAAAGAAGAATTTGATATTTGGTCTTGCAAAGAATGCAGCCACTTGTTTACGAACCCGCGTGTTAAGGAGGATTTTGTAGGACCCTACTATGACAACCCCGATTATATTAGCCACACAGATGACGCTACTTCGGTCTTTTCAAAAGTGTACCAAACTTTACGAGGAATCAACCTTAACTGGAAGTACGGGTACGTTGCAAAATATGCTAAGGGAAAATCACTTTTAGACTATGGTTGTGGTACCGGTCAGTTTCTTGAGAAAATGGTCCACAAGGGATACAGTGTTCAGGGTGTGGAAATAAACCGCGCCGCTCGTACAAAAGCCGCTAAGTTTGGAAACGTTTTCGGCTCTATAGAAGAAGTAAAAGCACCTGTAGACTCTATAACGATGTGGCATGTATTAGAGCACGTTTATGATCTAAACGAATTACTCGAGGGATTTAAGGCGAAGATGTCGGATAGCGCCACCTTGATTATTGCTGTTCCAAATCCTGAAAGCCATGATGCAGGGCACTATGGCGCACATTGGGCAGCTTGGGACACACCTATACACGTTCACCACTTTACAAAGAAGAGCATGAAGAGCGCAGTAGAGCGCAACGGTTTTAAGCTTCACGGGGTGCTGCCAATGTCTTTAGACAGTTATTACATAAGCCTAATCAGTGAACAGTATAAAGAGGAGGCTCCAACTAAGAAGATAAAGCATTGGTTGAAGGGTCTTATACAAGGCACAATCAGCAATATAAAAGGAGGAAAAGACAACAAGAGCTCCTTGATATACATCTTTAAGAAGGTTTAGTTACCACGGAAGGCACTGTGAAGCGCATACGAGGTGTGTGTCAATGTTGTTTTTACATGGATGTTTCTTTCTAGATCCAGTAGACAAGAGCTAAGCGATTGTGTTATATCTGCGGCACCTTTTGGAACCACGGCGCTACTTAATTTCTGAACGTTTATTTCGCCGAGGTCTGTTGCGTTAGTAGAGGTGTTTTGCACGTTGTGATAAAACCCACGCTCTAAAAAGTGTAAAGACCTTAATATCAGTGTTTTAACCGATTCTTTTGGTAGAGAAGCAAGCTCGTTAACTGCGGATGTGATTTCTACAGGCACACCCTTGTAGCAGGTTCTCATCCATTCGGCAAAACGATCAATTTGAGTACTCTCGGGATCATCATAAGCGGTTATTGCGGCTCCCAGATTGGGTGCGAAGACCATGCTTAATAATCTTTTTGTTTGTCCCGGGCTGTTCGCGAAGTGTTGGTTGAACGAAGATTCATTTAGGGGTTTGCAAGACCAGGGCGCGCATCTCGACACTATCGTAGGAAGAAGCTTGTTCTTTCTGTGTGAAACCAGTATAATAAATGTATTTGGCAGCGGCTCCTCTATGAGCTTTAACAGCTTATTTGATGCAGCGGCTTTGATCTGCTCAGGCATCCAGATAATTAAGACTCTGTTACCCCCTTCAGCCGCGGTTAAGCTTAGTTTTTGCTGAAGGTTTTGAATCTCTTTTACAGGGATTTGTAATTGTTGATTTTTACTGGTGATTTGTCTTTGCCAACTATCGGGATCGAGAAACGGGTTTTTCAAAAGTGCGCTTCTAAACTCTTTTAAAAAGTCGTCTGCCGTACCCGTGTTTCCCCCACTTACGAAAGGAAAGGTAAAGTTCAAATCGGGATGTTCTAGTTTCTCAACTCTTTTGCAGCTTCGGCAAGTTCCGCAAGCTGTGTTTGTTTTACACAGAAGTATAGCTGAGAGCCTTAGTGCAATGCCTAAAGGATCTTCGCCGGCGCCGCCATAAATAAGATTTGCGTGATGCAGTTTTTTGCCACCGTGTGCAGCAAATAATTGGTCCATCAAATCTTGGTTGTTATATATGCTGAACATCTAATGTAGAGTGAAAATTGGGTAGTAAATTGGGCGCTGAATTAACACTCAAAAATATATGAAAAGCTTCGACTTTAAAGATAAGAAAGTTCTAATCCGCGTTGACTTTAACGTACCGCAGGATGAAAACCTTGCTGTGACTGACAATACACGAATCATGGCAGCGGCACCAACGATAAAAAAAGTGTTGGCTGAAGGTGGAATCCCTGTTTTGATGAGCCATTTAGGCCGTCCAGGCGGAGAGCGAGTTCCTAAAATGTCTTTGAGTGCCTTGGTTGATGAAGTAGAGAAGGCTGTTGGGGCCACAGTTCATTTTGCAGAAGACTGTATCGGCGATGTCGCCGCCGCCGCAGTTGCTAAAGCAAAGGCAGGAGAAGCGGTTTTATTGGAGAACCTACGTTATTACAAAGAAGAGACGACTGGCGATAAGGGATTTGCTGAAGCATTAGCAGCATTAGGCGATATCTATTTGAACGACGCCTTTGGGACAGCCCATAGGGCGCACGCTTCAACAGCGATTGTAGCGCAATTTTTCTCAACAGAGAACAAAGGATTCGGCGACTTGATGAATGCCGAGGTAGAAAGCATTTCAAAAGCTTTAGGCAGCGATCGTGATTCGACTGTTGCGATAATTGGCGGCGCTAAGGTTAGCTCAAAAATTGGCGTTATTACCAATATGATTGATAACGTTGGTACTGTGATAATAGGCGGCGGTATGGGTTTTACGTTTGTGAAGGCCATGGGTGGCGCCATAGGAACGTCTTTAGTCGAAGACGATAAGCTGGATTTAGCGAAGCAACTTATTGTGGAAGCCAAAGCGAAGGGATGTAATCTTTTGATTCCTGTGGACACGCTTATAACGAAAGACTTTGCGGACACGCCAGCCGAACGCGTTTGTCCTATAGGTGAGATTCCTGAGGGTTATATGGGCTTAGACAATGGTCCGCAAAGTGTTGTAAACGCTTTAGAGGCATTGGCATCGAGCAAAACCATTATTTGGAACGGCCCTATGGGCGTGTTTGAATTTGAGAATTACGCAGGCGGAACAAAAGCCGTAGCGCAAGCAGTGGCGGACGCAACAGCAAACGGCGCGTTCTCACTTATTGGTGGAGGCGACAGTGTCGCTGCGGTGAATAAATTCGGCTATTCCGAAAAGGTAAGCTACATCAGTACTGGTGGTGGAGCGATGTTAGAGTTTCTTGAAGGCAAAACACTTCCTGGGGTAGCTGCGCTGCGTTAAGCCGGTATCAAGCTTTCGCCGACACTAACGAAGTCGAGCAAGAAGGGATAACAAATAGAATCGGTCACCCACACCGGGTGGTTGAATCCAATGCCAACATGAATTTTCGTGTAAGCAAACGTTAAAAGGGTCAGCCAAAAACAGGCTTTAATTAGCCCAAATAAGGCGCCAAGCACCCTATTAATGCCACCAAGCATAATGGAACGAAGTATTTTGTCTAGGAGCTTGCCGAGCATCATCACAATTAGGTAGAAACCCAGGAAAATGATTACGTACGAAACCAATTGAATGTACTTTTCTCCGACAAAAGCAGATATATACGGCTGCACCTGAGCATGAAACAGAAAAGAGACGGCGACACCGCCTATTACGGCGACGATTCCGGCAATTTCTTTTACAAAGCCTTTCCATATACCTTTAGCAACAAGAAAGGCGCAGAAAACAACGATAACAAGGTCTAGTCCAACCATAATGACGGCAAATTAATGAGAAGCGAAGAATTAAAGCAGGATTGGGAGCGATTAGTGAAGAAACTTACGAAACAGTTTCCCGGAGACGGTGATTTAGATTTAGATGGAGTATTGCTACTTATAGGCACGCAAGAGCTTCAAATGGGCTACATAAAAATGAAAAAGGACGTAAAAATCAACGTGCTTCATATTGCTATCTGCACCATTTTAGAACCGTTTGGTTATTACGAATTTGAAAAGCGAGACGACGAAGGTTGGCCGCACTTTAAATCACTAAAGCCACTACCAAATTTAAAAGCGGGTGAGCAAACGGTATTGATGAAAGAAGCTGCTGTACAATATTTCAAATCGAACGGTTATGTATAAAAAAAGCGGGCTAATAGCCCGCTTTAAATTTATGTGGTGGTCGTGTTAGCACCCGGGATCACTAGGATCGTAGGGTAACAGAACGATTTCTGTTTCTACAGTTTTGTTAGGCTCTAGTTTGATAAAGCCACAACCTATGTGTGTAAAAGGATTTTCACCTCTTGTTCCTAAAACCTTAAACACAGCTTCATAATCATATTCGAATTCAACAACACCGTCAAGACCAGTCACACCTATGAAATAAGCTTCTTCGCGGTAGCCAGGAACATCAACAGAGGCTTCCACGGTTACGTTTTGTATAGCAACACCGTTAGGATTGGTGATTTTAATTCTAAAAGGATAAGTAGGGTTTTCTATCTGACACCCGGTAAGGAGCAGCGCTGAAAAAGCAAAAAGAGCAATAATACGTTTCATTATTCTACACAGCCGTTTGGTTCGCCGATGGGGTAAATTACAACATTTACTTCAACTGTCTCGCCCTTTACAAGTCGAACGTAGTTACAGCCTTCATAAATCATTTTCCAAGCTTTGAGGTCGTAATAAGCTTCGAACCCGGAACGAAAGATAAGTTCACCGCTAGGATCCGTGAAATTGTACCACTCTGTAGCACCTGCTACTGGCGCAAACATTTTAACAGCAGCATTTTGAATAGGTACACCATTCTCATTAACCACTTTTACCTTCACAAAGTATTCTTCCACCACCTCTTCTTGACAGGAAGTAAGAATAAATCCAATGAGTACTAAAAGAATAAATCGTTTCATGCGGGGAATTCTGTAATTTTGCCAAATCTACAACAAAGCTAACGTATTAGAACGGCCAATTATGCTGGAAAGAGTCGAAAATTTAAAAAGTCAGGTCGAAGCTACCTCCCTCACAAACAAGGAAGAAGCTGAAATTTTCCGTTTACAGTACCTAAGCAAAAAGGGTGCTATTCAGGAGCTTTTTAAAGCATTCAGAGAAGTTCCGGCAGATCAGAAGAAGGCATTCGGTGCAGCGCTAAACACCTTGAAAGATCTTGCTGAGGTCAAGCACAAAGAGGCCTTAGAGGAATTAGAGTCATCTGCCATTGTAGGTCAAAACGGAGATTTAACACGTCCCGGGCAACCTCAGGAGCTAGGGGCTATTCACCCAATTAATGCCATTAAAGATGAGATTGTAGATATTTTTAAGCGCATAGGTTTTAATGTTAGCGAAGGGCCTGAAGTTGAAGACGATTGGCACAATTTTACGGCATTAAATTTCCCTGAAGAGCACCCTGCTCGAGACATGCAGGACACGTTTTTTGTTCAGCGTAATCCAGATTGGGCACTAAGAACGCACACCTCTAGCGTTCAAGTTCGTGCTATGGAAAATAACCAGCCACCAATTCGTACTATTAGCCCTGGTCGCGTTTTTAGAAATGAGGCAATAAGTGCACGTAGCCACTGTATTTTTCATCAAATCGAAGGGCTTTATATAGACAAGGATGTAAGCTTTGCAGATTTAAAGCAAGTGCTTATGTACTTCGCTAAAGAGTTTTTTGGAAAAGCGAAAATCCGCATGCGACCATCGTACTTCCCTTTTACAGAGCCGAGCGCCGAGGTCGATGTGTATTGGGGATTAGAAAACGAGATAGATTACAAAATAACGAAAGGTACAGGCTGGCTTGAGGTAATGGGCTGCGGCATGGTAGACCCTAACGTTTTACGCGATAGCGGCATTGACCCAGACGTTTATACAGGATATGCGTTTGGAATGGGCATTGAGCGCATTGCCATGAACCGCTACCAAATTCCAGATATTCGCCTATTCACGGAAAACGATAAGCGCTTTTTAGAGCAGTTCAAAACGGGACTATAGGTGATATTCTTGGTAGAAAAGGTCTATTGCAGCAGCTAATAGATGGTCTTTAGCGGTAACTATATTCCCGTCATCGTGTGTGGAAAGAGACAGACGTACAGATGTATAGTCAATGTGTATGTTCGGATGATGGTGGTGTTCTTCTGAAAGCGCAGCTACCTCATTTACAAAATCAATTGCCACTATAAACGTGGGAAACACGAACGAGCGTCGCAATGTATGCTCTTGCTCCTTCCATAAATGTTGTTTGAGTTCCATAGTGTTAAAAATAAGAAAAGCCCAGCGTTTGCCGGGCTTTTCAACGATAAACAAGTTTAGGCCACCTAATTAATAGCTGATATTTTAAGCATGTTCGTGAACCCACGCTCTTGAATAGGCATAGAAGCTATGTTCACAATAAGATCACCGTCTTTTACAGTGCCGCTCTCTTTTAGGATCGCTTTAATGTCTTTAAAGCTCTGATCAGTACTCTCCATTTTATCGTAAAAGAAAGCCTCTACCCCCCAAACCAATGACATTTGGTTCATGATTTGACGGTTGGCAGTAAATACGATAATTTTTGTTTTAGGACGGTGTCCTGCAATTTTAAGCGCCGTATAACCACTGAAGGTCATCGTTAAAATGGCCGTAGCATCAATTTGATCGGCAATTTTAGCTGCATTATAACATATGGTTTTGGTAATGTAGCGTTCATTCTTAACAGAGGGCTCATTTTCAATATTTGGCTTTACATCGAATGTCGATTCTACGTGAGCTACAATGCTGGCCATGGTTTCCACCACCTTCGCTGGGAATTTACCTACGGAGGTTTCTCCCGAAAGCATCACTGCGTCCGCGCCATCGCATACAGAGTTTGCTACGTCGTTAACCTCAGCGCGTGTAGGGCTTTGGCTGTCGATCATGCTCTCCATCATCTGCGTTGCGATAATACAAGGCTTTGCCTTTAAATGGCATTTCTCCACAATCATTTTCTGCACCATCGGTACTGAAGAGTAAGGAATTTCAACACCTAAATCTCCGCGAGCAACCATAATAGCGTCTGTAGCATCAATGATTTTATCGATATCTACAACGGCTTCAGGCTTTTCAATTTTAGAGACAATTTTAGCAAACGAACCAAAGTCATTTATGATTTTGCGCAATTCATTGACGTCGTCAGCATCGCGAACAAAGCTCAGGCCTATCCACTCAACGCCCTCTTCCATAGCGACCACAACATCTTCAAGGTCCTTTTCTGTTAAACACGGCAGGCTGACCTTCGTGTTTGGGAGATTAACCCCTTTCTTGCTTTTAAGAGGACCTCCTTGAATCACCTTAGTAACTACGGTGTCCTTTTTGTCGGTCTCCAAGACCTCACACATCAACTTACCGTCGTCAAGCAAAATATGCTCACCAGTATTAACGTCTTGTGGAAATTTCTGGTAATTCATGTAAACCAATTCTGCGGTGCCTTCGACTCTGTTGGTGGTGAATGTCAAGGTATCCCCTTCGTTGATAACAGCACCCTCTTCTACATCACCTATGCGAAGCTTTGGCCCCTGAAGATCGGCAAGTACGGCCGTTTTGCAATTAAACTCTTCGTTTAGCTCCTTAACCAAACGAATGGTGCGACGGTGTGTTTCGTGATCTCCGTGCGAAAAGTTCACTCGGAATACATTTACACCCGCGATAATCATGTCCTTCATGACGTCTTTATGCCACGATGCAGGCCCCATGGTTGCAACAATCTTCGTGTTGTTAGAGGTTTCTAATTTCATACAATAAATGTGTTTCTCGTTGTGTTAGTTGTGTGTGCGCCTCAAAATATTGAGCCGTTGTGATTCTTTCGTTTCTTTTCAGGACGGTTTCTAAATCGAACGCAAAGTCCGCATTTTCCACCATTAAAACATAGTCCCAGTGTTTAACAGAAGGTAAAAGATGCTTTTCTGGAACACTATCAAACAAGCTCCAGGCTTCTTCGACCTTGGTTTGCGCTCCAGAGCTCAAATTTGCGACCATGCACAAGGCTTCTCCAAAGGGATCTGAGCCGTCAAAAACGTTGTATTCCCAGACAACATCATTTTCCCATTCATCTTCCGGTTCAGGCCTACAGACCAAACGCATCCCGCATTGAATATTCAACCAATAGGCTAATTCATAGTCTTTTAGAGGTGAGCGAACACCTACAGCACTGAAGTTCATCTTCAGTTGAGATAGCGCATCGATGTGTTTCACTCTAGCCATTTGCTAACTCTGTCGTTTGATTGTAGAATATTTTTGCTGCCGCTTCCTCTCCTTTTTTCTTTGAACCGCCATCGCCCTGAGCAACCAGCTCATCACCTACAAAAAGCCCCATTGTAAAGGTACTGTTGTGCTGTTCGCCTAAACGAGCCAACTCTTCAAATCGAAAGCTGAGCTTTTTCGACTGGAAATACTCAATGACTTCACTCTTGTAATTGTGGGTGGTCAACAATAAATCAGCATCCTCTATAAAAGGGATGACAATAGTTTTCATGACAAAAAACTGCGTCTTTTTAAGCCCAAGATCAATGTATATAGCCCCGACTAAAGCCTCTAATGCATCGCCGTAAATACTGTCACCGTGATTGCCTTTTAAATTAGCCACCAACAGATTGGGCAGCCCCAATTCGTCTGCGACCCTGTTAAGGTTGTTCCGCGAAACCAACTTACTACGGAGTTTGGTTAAATAACCCTCGTCTTCTTTGGGAAATCTGTAAAACAATGCTTCGGCCACGACCAAATCAATTACGGCGTCCCCTAAATATTCTAGTCGTTCATTGTTCCGTTCACCTTTCTTTTTGCGAAAAGGATAGGCGCTCGAATGGCGAAGCGCAAGTTTATACAATGAAAGATCTTTGGGCCAATACCCTATAATTCCCTTGATTTCATTTTTGAACCGGGACGGTTTTAAAGAAAGAAATACCTGGGAAAATCTACTCATCTATTCAGCTTTCTTGAAGAGGACAGAGGCGTTGTGACCTCCAAAACCGAAGGTGTTGCTCAACGCTGCTCTAACCACTCTCTCCTGAGCCGAATGGAAAGTAAAGTTAAGTTTAGGATCAAGGTTTTCATCATCAGTGAAGTGGTTGATGGTCGGTGGAACCATTCCCGTATGAATAGCCATAATAGAGGCCATAGCCTCAACAGCACCAGCCGCACCTAAGAGGTGACCGGTCATACTTTTCGTAGACGAAATATTCAGATGGTAAGCGTGTTCTCCAAAGACTTTTTGAATGGCCTTAGTTTCAGCAATATCACCTAGTGGTGTAGATGTACCGTGAACGTTTACGTAATCTATATCTTCTGGTTTTAGGCCGGCATCATCGATGGCGTTTGCCATTACATTACGCGCGCCCAAGCCCTCTGGATGCGGGGCAGTAAGGTGATGTGCGTCGGCACTTAGGCCACCGCCAACCATCTCAGCATAAATCTTTGCGCCGCGTACTTTTGCGTGTTCGTATTCTTCTAAAATGATGCCCGCACCACCTTCGCCCATAACGAATCCATCGCGCTCGGCATCGAACGGTCTAGACGCCGTCATTGGGTCGTCATTCCTTGTAGATAAAGCATTCATTGCGTTGAACCCACCCATCCCTACAGGGTTAATAGCCGCTTCTGAACCACCGCTAACGATGACATCTGCTTTGCCTAGTCGAATTAAGTTGAACGCATCAATAAGTGCGTTTGTAGAAGAAGCACAAGCGCTCACAGTGGTGTAGTTGGGTCCACGCAATCCATGTTTCATAGAGATGCGACCAGGCGTAATGTCTGAAATCATCATCGGTATGAGGAACGGATTAAAACGAGGATTGAGATCGTTATCAACAAATCCTTTGACTTGGTCAAAGAACGTATCGATACCGCCGATACCTGAACCCCAAATAACGCCAATACGATCTGGGTTTTCTTTTTCAAAATCCAACCCGGAATCGGCAATAGCTTCATCAGCTACTACCATTCCGAATTGTGTAAAGCGATCCATACGACGAGCTTCCTTGCGGTCTAACAAGTCGTTGGGAACAAAATCTTTCACCTCACACGCGAAGTGTGTTTTAAACAAAGAGGCATCAAATCTCGTGATGGGTCCGGCACCGGATTTTCCAGCAAGGAGATTCGTCCAAGTTTCTTCGGCTGTATGGCCCACAGGCGTGAGCGCACCTAGCCCTGTTACTACTACGCGTTTCAGGCTCATAAAAAAGACTTTTGCTTATGCTAAAGCTTCCTCAATATAAGAGATAGCTTGACCTACTGTGCCAATGTTTTCAGCTTGATCGTCAGGGATCTGGATGTCAAATTCTTTTTCGAATTCCATGATCAATTCAACGGTGTCTAGCGAATCCGCACCTAGGTCGTTAGTGAAGCTAGCATCTGCATTAACTTCGTTTTCGTCAACACCTAATTTGTCAACGATGATAGCTGTTACTTTTCCTGCAATTTCAGACATGATTAGAATAGTTTAATAATCGCCACAAAGAAAATAAAACTTTAGTTATCCCCCACAGCGGATATCTCGGCTTAAATTTGCGTCATCAAGGTACTAAAATCATGTTAAAAATAGCCATACTTGCCTCAGGTTCAGGAAGTAATACGGAATCATTAGTGCGTTATTTCGAGCAATCCGATGTTGCGAGGGTAAATTTAATAGTTACGAACAACCCAAAAGCAGGCGTAATTGAGCGTGCGAACCGATTAAATGTTAGTATTGAGGTTTTTTCACCGAGGAGGGAAAGCGACACACTTTTGACTACTTTAAAGGAACAAGCAGACCTGGTTCTGTTGGCAGGATATTTACAAAAGATACCCAAAGAATGGACATTAGCCTTTAGTGGGCGGATGCTGAACATCCACCCGGCTCTGTTGCCGAATTTTGGAGGGAAGGGAATGTATGGCATACACGTTCACAGAGCAGTAAGCGAATCAGGCGTGAATGAAACAGGTATCACGATACACCTTGTGAATGAATCCTATGATGAAGGCGCGATAATTGCGCAATATGGTGTAGAAATTGAACCAGGATCTATACCAGAAACCATTGAGGCAAGCGTTCGAGAGTTGGAGCTGGAATATTATGGTCCTACCGTTGAAGGGTGGATCGAACAAATAGCATTGAATAATTGAGAGTAACCATATACACTGACGGAGCAGCGAGCGGCAACCCAGGACCAGGCGGTTATGGAGTGGTTTTAGAAAGCAGTGCCGGTCATCAAAAGGAACTGAGTGGAGGCTTCCGGCTTACTACGAATAACCGCATGGAATTGCTCGCGGTAATTCAAGGTCTTCGTGAGCTCAAAAGCGACAAAGCCGAAGTTGTGGTAGTAAGCGATAGTAAGTATGTCGTGGACGCCATTAATAAGGGATGGCTGTATTCGTGGGTTAAAAAAGGCTTCAAAGACAAAAAAAATCCAGATTTATGGCGTCAAATACTGCCGCTGCTTAAAAAATACAACCCGACTTTTCAATGGGTAAAGGGCCACAACAACCATCCGCAAAACGAACGTTGCGATGCATTGGCGGTGATTGAAAGTAAAAAGAAAGGGCTGCCTGTAGATTCTGGATACGAACAGTCGCTTTAAAGCTTTATATAATCCTCTGGGTTTATAGCGCTACCATCGTACCAAAGCTCAAAATGCAGGTGAGGACCCGTTGAGTTTTCACCACTGTTGCCAATAATTGCAATGGCCTCTCCGCTTCGAACGTAATCGCCGACTTCTTTAAGCAAAGCACTGTTGTGTTTATAAGCACTTACAAGGTTGTTTTCGTGTTGGACTATTATAATGTGCCCATTTTCGCTGGTCCAGTCCGCAAAAACCACGATGCCCTCATAACAAGACTTAATAGGTGCGTTCTTCGTGGAAGCGACATCTACTGCAAAGTGACCCATGGTGCGGTCGAAAGACGACGTGACCACACCTTCTACAGGTGCTAAAAGTTGTGGAATATCTAATTCTGCAGAACGTTGCTCCAGGCTAAAGGCGGTTTCACCCTCCACCCATTCTCTAAACGCACTATCTGTTGGGCTAGGGCTAGAGAGTAAAACAGCGGTGTTAGTAGCGGTATCTTCAGACGCCACATCCTGAACAACAGAATCGATCACGTCTCCTTGCAAAATGCGCTGAATTCCGCCTACATAACGTTCATTCTGTCGCAAAACACCTTCCAAACTGTCTGTTTTTAAGCTTAATTCAATGGCTTGTCGACGAATTTTAGAAGAAGCGTAACCAGGAACCAATTCTTTCAATGGCGTAAAAGCAATGACAACAGAAGTGATTGCAATAGTAAAAACAATAGCGAAAACACTGAATGTAAAAACGTTCAGTGGGCTAAGGCGAAGGGTTAAGAGCTCCTCGAAGGTATCGTCATTCAGAATGACGAGGCGAAATTTATTACGCCAACGTTCTACGCGTTTTTGTTTCTGTTTTTCTGTGGCCATAATTAAAGACAAATATCGTGCTCTGAATTTCTCTCGGGGCGTGAAATAAAATAATTTTATCGCGTTATTAGAAATATGTTTTATACCAAACGACTTTTCACCATCGTGGCCGTTCTTTTCTTGGCCTCTTGTTCTACGACTAAAGATCGATGGGTGAACAGAAAGTACCACGAAGTAACGGCCCATTACAATGCCTACTTTAATGGCGAGGAGGCTTTTAATGAGGCCGTAGAACAGTTTCAAAACAGCGAAGACTGGGACTTTGAGCAATTCATGCCCATTTACTTTTGGCCAGATGCAGACCAAGCTTCCGGGTTATTTGCGAAAATGGACCGCGCCATTGAGAAGAGCGCGAAAGTGGTGAAGAAGCACAGTATGGTCTTTGCCGGTAAACAGAAGAACGATTATGTATTTAAGGCGTACCTATTAATAGCCCGAAGTCGATTTTATAAGCATGAGTTGATACAAACCCTTGAAGCGACTTCTTATATCGACGATAATTTCGGAAGAATCGAACTGGCGGAAGACGAGGTCTTTTGGGCAAAGCTTTTGGCAGCGCAGACGCATATTCGTATGGAGAACTTCTTTCAGGCCGAGCAGCAGTTGGACGAGTTGTACACTAAAAAACTTCCGAAAGCTGAATTATTTGAGGCTCAAAAGACAATGGCCTATTTCCATTTCTCGCAAGAACGGTGGGTAGAGGCGCAGGACTGGGTTGCAGTAGCGGCGCAGAGCGCTAGTGTCAAATCGGAAAAGGTACGGCTGACGTATCTCAATGCGCAGCTTTTAGCAAAGCTTGGTAAAGGTTATGAAAGCGCATTAGCCTATGAAGACGTGTTGAAACTTCACCCGGACGATTATGACATCACCTTTTCTGCACAAATCAAGCGAGCAGAGAATTTTGATGTTTTCATGGAAGATATTAGCGTCATTGAGAAGGCATTGAAAAAGATGCTCAAAGACGATAAAAACATCACGTACCGCGATCAGGTTTATTATGTGTGGGCGTTGAAAGAATTAGATCTAGAGTACTATCCGGAGGCTGAGTTAAAGCTTCGTCAGAGTATCGCGGCATCGGTAGATAATGCACGTCAAAAAGGGAAAAGCTATTTAAAGCTGGGTGGAATTGCATTTGACTTTAAAGCGTTTGTCAACGCTCAAGCGTATTACGACAGTGCTATTGCTGTTCTACCAATGGATTACCCAGGATTAGACACTCTTGAGGAGCGCACTTCAGTATTGAATGATTTGGTAGCCCAATTAAACGTTGTGGCTCTTGAAGACAGTCTTCAGTCGATGTACGGATTGAACGATCCGGCTTTGCGACAAAAATTTGAAGACTTTATAGAAGCCAAGCAGGCTCGAGAAGAGGAGGCAGCAAGACGCGCTGAAATCGTAGCGATGCGCGCAGCTGAAAACGCCCTTTTGGCAGATGCGGGTCCACAGGCAGGCGGCGGCTCTGGACAATGGTATTTTTACAATCCAACAGTTCGAGCAAAGGGCGTGGCAGCATTTAAACGAACGTGGGGAAACCGGACATTAGAAGACCACTGGCGAACAAAGGACAAACCAGTACAAGGTTTTGCCGTGCAACAGACTGAGACGAGGGATACCTCTACAATAGATTCTACTAAGGTATTGTTACCGAGCGATGAAAACAGCGTGGATTATTACCTCGCACGTGTTCTAAAAACAGATGATGATTTAAAGGCCAGCTTGCAGCGTGAGGCGTTTGCTAAAAGTGAATTAGGGTTCATTTATAAAGACGGACTTAAGGACAACAATGAAGCCGAATTGGCGTGGGCAGACTACATGAATGAATTTGAGTCTTTTGCAAAGACGACACCGAAAGTTTTATATGGCCAGTATTTACTATTTAACGAACAGGAGGCAGAAGATAAGAGTGAGGCAGCAAAATCGGTTCTTTTGACAAACTACGCGAACAGCCCTTATGCGGCCTTATTGCGCGGTGAAAAGAAAGGCCCTAAAATCCCTTTGGAAGAGCAAGAAGCCTACGATGCTGCATTTACTGCGTATGAAGCGGGCCAATTTAAATCAGCGACAGCGCTACTTAACACGTTCGCAACAACCTACTCGAGCAGCGCGCTTTTACCGAAAACAGGCTTATTAGCAGCATATATTACAGGCACTTCTGGCGATGCTGAATCGACTATCGAAGCGCTTCAAGGGGTGGTTAAAACGTATTCAGGAACAGAAGAGGCCACCCGCGCCGCTCAGCTATTAAGCATGCTGCAAGACGATGAGCGCGGAAATGAAGAAGGACCAAATCGTGGAACGGGAGACCTAAAAGTGAATAAAGTAGATTTTCAGCGCCAAGACAATGCGCCACATAAATTTATATTAGCAATTCCCGCAGAAAACTCAAAAATTAACGAGTTGCGTAACGCGCTTGCAGATTTCAACAAAGAGTTTTTCAAGTTTGACAACCTTCGCATCCAAAACATTTTCTACGATCAGAACACGCAGCTCATTATTGTAAGCGGTTTGCGCACGAAAGAGAAGGCTGTGGTATACTTAAATACCTTCAATCAACAAGGAATATTGATAGAACAATACTATCCAAAGGCTCGAAGTGCTGGTTTTTACATAAATAATCCGAACTTTGGCAAAGTTTATAGAGACAAGGTCCTTAAAGAGTACCTCCAATATTTTGACACATTATGATTTCATCTGCAAAAAAGTACCCAGAACAAGCCCAAGCATCGAACCGTATACTAGCGGGCACAAGTATTACCGGCGATATAGTTTCGGATGGAGACATACGAGTTGACGGAAAAGTAGCGGGAAGCATGAAGGTTACCGGGAAATTAGTCATCGGTGAACACGGTCTTGTGGAAGGAGAGGTAGAATGTAAAAACGCCGCTATCGCAGGTCAATTAGAAGGAACGATCAATGTTGCACAGTCGCTATCACTTTCGGCTTCAGCGAAAGTGAAAGGCAAGGTACAGGTTGAGAAACTAGCCGTGGAGCCAGGCGCTGAGATCAACGGATCTCTGGCCATGGGTGCGGTTATGCGTAAAGTCAACGAGTCAGATAAAGACAGCGTTCAAAGCGCCTAATAATGTCCGATAAAAAATTCTTGCGCTTCAGTACACTTGGGGTGCAGATGGCTGTACTCATCTTTTTGGGTTCGGAATTAGGTAAATATTTAGACGAAAAATACGTCTCAGAAAAAGGGATATACACCGCAGTATGCGTTTTGGCGGCCGTGGGGGTTTCCTTGTACCAACTTGTAAAAGGACTACCTAAAGATGAGTAGAGCTTCTCGAGAGAAAAAGCTATTGTATCCCACCTTGTTGGTGGCGGCTGTTTTGGCGTGGCTTATTCAGCAGGAATTAACACCTGATGAACTTCATGGAATTTTAGCACGATGCTACATTTTCAATATTTTTATGGCAGCACTTATACACCTAGCTATGATTGGCTTAAAAAAAGCGCACGTAGAAAAACTGGGGTTTGTGTTTTTATCAGGGAGTGGTTTAAAAGTTCTATTGTTTTTTCTCCTCATTTACCCTGTGTTCAACGCTGATGGAGACCTATCGAGCATGGAGTTTGCCTCTTTTTTCATTCCGTACAGCTTGATTACCGTCATGGAAACAGCGGCATTGGTGCGCCAATTGAACCGCGCATAACCCTAAAAAAACCGCGTTTAAGTTGGCGTAAAACGAAGGAGTTTTATTGGGTTCGCTGGAGCCCTTTAGCGAGCCCGAATGTCTCAAAAAAATAGTGTGTTTTCTTTTCGAAGAAAGAGATTAAGTGTTAGTTTTGCATCGCTTTAATTCCTAAAGAGGAAATGCCAAATAGTATGAGAGCTAACGCTACTGTCTTTTTTGCCTTTGTAGGCGTATTGTTTTTCACCCCCGTTGCTCATGTTCAAGCTGAAAATGTTGAGAAACCTCAGCAGGAACAGGCGCATCACGAAGACGTTCATAACGGCGATACTCATGACGAAGCATCTGGCGAAAAGGACATCAAAGGCATTATCAAAGAGACCATTCAGCACCACCTCGCGGACTCCTATGAATTCCACGTTACTGACGGAATAGGTTTTCCATTGCCAGTAATTCTTGTGGATCGCGGTTTGAAAGTCTTTATGTCATCTGCATTTCACCACGGTAGTATAGCAGAAGTCGATGGTAACTTTTACAAGGAACACCACGGTAAGATCTACAAAACGGACGCTCTCGGGACCCTTTCTTATGATCATAACCACCACCCAACAAACGATAAGCCGTTAGATTTTTCTATCACGAAGAATGTTTTTGTGATTTTAGTCATGGCCATTTTTATGTTTTTCTTGTTCAGAGGTGTAGCCAAGACATATCAAACAGGTTTGGCGCCCAAGAAGGCCGGTCGTTTCTTGGAGCCCATCGTTATTTATGTTCGCGACGAAATCGCCATTCCAAATATTGGTGAGAAGCACTATAAGAAATACATGAGTTATTTACTTACAGTATTCTTCTTTATATGGTTCTTGAACTTAGTGGGGATGACACCGCTGGGCGTAAACGTAACTGGAAATATTGCCATCACATTTTCTCTTGCATTGATGACATTCATAATAACTCAGGTTTCGGGCAAAAAAGACTATTGGAGGCACATCTTTTGGATGCCAGGAGTACCTGTTTTAATTCGTCCGGCATTGGCAGTAATAGAGCTTATCGGCTTGGTTGTTAAACCATTTTCATTAATGATTCGATTGTATGCAAATATGCTTGCAGGTCATGTTGTTCTAATGAGCATTATTGGCTTGATTTTCATTTTTGAAAGCTGGATAGCGGCCCCAGCCTTTTTGGGTTTAACCGTTGTCCTATCATTACTTGAACTTTTAGTTGCGGCGCTTCAGGCGTATATATTTACTATGTTGACAGCCCTTTATTTTGGCTCAGCAGTGGAGGAGCACGCACATCATTAACAAATGAGTATTAATTAAACTATATAAATACTATGGAAATTCCTGAAATTGTAGGTGCAGGTTTGATTGTAATCGGTGCTGGTATTGGTATCGGTAGAATCGGTGGTTCTGCTATGGAGGCTATTGCTCGTCAACCAGAAGCTACTGCAAAAATTCAAACAGCGATGCTTATTGCAGCGGCACTTATCGAAGGTATCGGTTTTGCTGCGCTTTTCGCAAAGTAAAGAAATTGAACAAGGAGAAGTCAACGATTGGTTGACGCTCCTTGTTACAACCCAAGGTATAGTTTGATTCAATAAATCAATTATGGATAAATTAATTCAAGATTTCTCTTACGGCTTGTTTATATGGCAAGTTCTAGTCTTTGTTTTGTTGATTTTCTTGTTAAGAAAGTTCGCGTGGAAGCCAATTTTAGAGGCTGTTAACGAAAGAGAAGAGTCCATCGAAGGCGCTCTGAAAGCAGCAGAGAAGGCACGTGAAGAAATGAAGTCACTTCAGGCAGATAATGAGGCTGTTTTAAGGGAAGCCCGCGAAGAGCGTGAGCGTATCCTAAAAGAGGCACGTGACATGAAAAACAAGATGATTTCTGAGGCAAAAGACGCAGCGGCTACGGAAGCTGATAAGGCTATTGTATCTGCGAAAGCGGCAATTGAAGCGGAGAAAACAGCGGCAATTGCTGAGCTTAAGAATCAGGCGGCTTCATTGAGTATCGATGTTGCTGAAAAGATTTTGGGCCAAGAGTTGAGTGCTGAAAACAAGCAAACGGCAATGATTGGTAAGATCATTGAAGACGTGAAATTCAACTAAGAACAGGTATGAATTATCCAAGAGTCGCAACCCGTTACAGCAAAGCCTTGTTAGAATTGTCGATTGAACAAAACGTATTAGACGTCGTTCGCGCTGATGCCGCTTTAACAAAGGAATCGGTTTTAGCATCTGGAGAACTAGCATTGTTGCTCAAGAATCCAGTGGTTAAATCGCACAAGAAGCAGGCGATCTTAAAAGAGGTTTTCGGTGGAAAGGTGAGTGAACTTTTCGAGGGTTTCATTATGCTGCTTGCTAACAACGGTCGCGAAGAGCATTTGGCTAAAGTTTGCGAGAAGTTTGAAAAAGACGTTTTAGCGCACAAAGGAATCATTGAGGCTCACGTGGTAAGTGCTGTTGCTTTGTCTCCAAGCGATAAAGAGAAATTGGTTTCGAAATTATCGAGCCAATTGAGCAAAGAGGTATTGCTCACTGAAGAAGTCGACGCTACCGTTATCGGTGGATTGAAGTTGGAAGTGGAAGGATACCAAATAGACAATACAATTTCCGGTAAACTAAGAGCATTGCGCAACGCAATGATTGACTAGTCACTAAGTATAACAACAGAAAAAAAAGACCTTAAATAGAGGATCATGGCAGAAGTTAATCCAGCTGAAATTTCAGCAATCCTTAAGCAACAATTATCTGGTTTTAGCGATGGCGCTGACCTAAACGAAGTGGGTACCGTACTTGAAGTAGGTGATGGTATTGCACGTGCTTACGGTTTGGCAAACGCACAATCGGGTGAGTTGGTACAGTTCGAAAACGGCCAAAAAGGTATCGTATTGAACTTAGAAGAGGACAACGTCGGTATCGTATTGCTCGCTCCGTCTACGGACATCAAGGAGGGAACTACTGTTAAACGTACAAACACTATTGCATCTATAAACGTAGGTGAGGGAGTTGTGGGTCGTGTGGTTGATACTTTGGGTAAACCCATCGACGGTAAAGGACCGATTCAGGGCGAAACATTTGAGTTGCCATTGGAGCGTAAAGCACCAGGAGTAATTTTCCGTCAGCCTGTGAACGAACCAATGCAAACAGGTATCAAGTCAATTGATGCTATGATTCCAATTGGTCGTGGTCAACGAGAGCTTATTATCGGTGACCGTCAGACAGGTAAGACTACTGTTGCGATCGATACTATTATTAACCAGAAGGAGTTCTTCGACAAGGGTGAGCCGGTATACTGTATCTACGTTGCTGTAGGTCAGAAAGGCTCTACAGTTGCAGGTATTGCTAAGACGTTGGAAGACGCTGGTGCAATGCAGTACACTACGATTGTTGCGGCGAACGCTTCTGATCCTGCACCGATGCAGTTCTATGCGCCATTTGCTGGTGCAGCAATCGGTGAGTACTTCCGCGATACGGGTCGTCCAGGCTTGATCATCTATGATGACCTTTCAAAGCAGGCAGTAGCTTACCGTGAGGTTTCATTGTTGCTACGCCGTCCTCCTGGTCGCGAGGCATACCCAGGTGATGTATTCTACTTGCACTCAAGATTATTGGAGCGTGCGGCAAAAGTGATCGCTGATGATACTATTGCTTCGCAAATGAACGACCTTCCTGAGTCGCTGAAAGACAAAGTAAAAGGAGGCGGTTCTTTAACGGCACTCCCGATCATTGAAACACAAGCGGGTGATGTATCTGCATACATTCCTACCAATGTAATTTCTATTACTGACGGACAGATCTTCCTAGAAGCCGACCTCTTTAACGCGGGTGTACGTCCTGCGATCAACGTAGGGATCTCTGTATCGCGTGTAGGGGGTTCTGCTCAGATCAAGCCGATGAAGAAAGTATCCGGTACGCTGAAGCTTGACCAAGCACAGTACCGTGAGCTAGAAGCGTTTGCTAAGTTTGGATCTGACCTTGATGCAGCGACAATGTCTGTGATCAACAAAGGTGAGCGTAACGTGGAGATTCTGAAGCAAGGTGTGAATGCACCGATGTCGGTTGCACACCAGGTAGCGATCATCTATGTAGGTACTAAAGGAAAACTGAACAAAGTTCCAGTAAATAAGGTAAAAGCATTTGAAAGTGCACTTATCGAATACATGGAAGGAAATAAGAAAGACGCGCTTAACAGCATAGCTGGTGGCAAGTGGACGGACGCAGAGATTGGTGCTATTGAAGCGTCTATTGCGGAAGTACTACCTAACTACGAAGCGTAATTTACCTCCCTTAGGGAAGGAAAAACTAACGTCCTATGGCGAACTTAAAAGAACTTAGAAACAGAATCACTTCTATTGGTAGCACAATGAAGATCACTTCAGCGATGAAGATGGTGAGTGCCGCTAAATTGAAGAAAGCACAAGATGCGATCGTACAGATGCGCCCCTATGCTTCTAAGTTGACTGAAATTCTTCAGAAAGCATCCAGTACATTGGATAGTAGCGAAAACGCCTACGGTGAAGTTCGTGACGGTAACAAGGTACGTTTGGTGGTGATTTCTTCGAACAGAGGTCTTTGTGGTGGATTTAACTCAAGTGTTGTTAAAAAAGCAAAGAGTTACATGGCTGCAAACCCCGCTGAGTATACCATTGCTACGGTCGGAAAGAAAGCGCACGATGCCTTTAAAAACGATTCGCGCAAAGTAAGCAGCAACACAGCACTTTGGGATGAAATCACGTTTGACGGTGCCAAGCAAGAGGCGCAAGCCTTGATGGACGGTTTTATTGCCGGCGAGTTTGATAAAGTTGTAATCCTTTATAACTCCTTTAAGAACGCAGCTGTTCAAGAGCCGCAGGCAGAGCAATTTTTGCCGATAGCCATGGACGAGCAATTAGGAACTGAGGAAGTGGCTGACACTACAGAGTACATCTATGAGCCTTCGATGCAAGAAATTTTAGCCGATTTGATTCCGACGTCATTAAAGACGCAATTCTTTGCAGCGCTTCTAGATGCGAATGCGTCAGAGCATGGTGCTCGTATGACGGCGATGCACAAAGCAACCGACAATGCAAAAGCACTACAGGGAGATTTGAAGCTTGAATACAACAAGGCACGTCAGGCGGCGATCACCAATGAAATCCTTGAGATTGTGGGTGGTGCAGATGCCTTGGCGGGTTAATACAACCTATACAAACATCAAAAAACCCGCGGTTCGAGCCGCGGGTTTTTTTGTCAAATAGACTCAATCGAGACAATCGTTGTGGTAAAACACTGGTAACGAGTAGAAGAATAGAATTTCTGTATACTTTAGGGGTCCAAACCATTATCTAAGTACCATGTCACAATCTGAACTGCTCCAAAAGGAGTTTATCAGTGTAGCTGAACTCATGCAGCTTTTCGATATTTCCCGTGCCACTGCGCAGCGCTTGCTTAAGTCTGGCGAGGTCGTCCATAGTAAATTAGGCGGTAAAATTATCATTCCCACGCGCCCACTCCGTGAAAAATTTGGGTTGTAGAAATTTCCGCAATTAGCCTTTCCGACCTGCGAGTATTGCCTTAATTTAGAAACATGGCAGTCTTAACCATCCGGGTCCGTACCTTTTTATTCATGATGATGATTCTACTCGTGGCTTTCGTGCTTACGGGGACGTTTTCGTTGTACCATTTTAAGGCAGAGAATAAGAACTACCATTACGAGCGATTAGAGCGTAAAGCAAATGCTATTTCTTCACATATTGACTACATCACTAGCGGATATCAAGGTCAAGAATTGTCACCAACTCAATGGAAAACGGTGCTCGGCACTAGAATGGACGAGATAGGATCCATTCACAAATTAGATCTGGGGCTGTATCACCCTAATGGCGCTTTATTGGCAAGAAGCCACGTATTTGAAGCGTCTGACGAATTATTTCCGTCTTGGGTAGAATTAAAGTCACTGACGCGTAAATCAGAACCGGACTATGCGATCGAAGCAATAGAAGGCTTTTTAATAGGCACTGGAAATATTATAAGCCCGGACAATTCCGTAGAACTTATCATACGCGTTCCATATGCGATAAATGACAACCTCATTCCTGACAAAGATTATCAGTTCCTTCGTCAGCTGGGTTTTATATATGTTCTGCTATTATTCGTGGGTATTTTACTTGCCTTAATACTGTCCAATTACATCAGCCGAAACATGAGTATTGTTGGGGCGAAGTTGAAAAAGGTGCGTTTGAATCAGAGCAATGAAAAACTGACCTGGCGACACAATGATGAGATAGGTCAACTGATACAGGAATACAATTTGATGGTTGAGAAACTAGAGAAAACAGCTGTCGACTTAGCAAAGAGCGAGCGTGAAAGTGCCTGGAAGGAAATGGCACAGCAAGTGGCCCATGAGATTAAAAATCCGCTAACGCCAATGAAGTTGACTTTACAAATGATGCAGCGTGAGAATGATTTGAACGAGCTTCAAGATATGTCAAAGCATTTGCTCGAAGAGATAGAGGGCTTGACCTCCATTGCAGAGGCGTTTTCAAGATTTGCCCAAATGCCATCGTTGCGTTTAGAAACGCACGATGTTTCTTATTTGACTAATCGCGCAATTGCACTATATAGTGACCGGGGCGTTCAATTCCTGTCAGACGGTCCTGTTTATGCCAGTGTGGATAAAGAGCAATGGTCAAGAATCATTCACAACCTTATTAAAAACGCGCTACAAAGTGTCCCAGAGGATCGTCAGCCAGAGATTGTGGTACGGGTTCAAAAAGAACAAGGTAAAGGCATCATATCCGTCAGCGACAACGGAATTGGCGTTCCTGATGAAATGAAAGAGCGAGTTTTTGAGCCCAATTTTACAACGAAAAGTTCGGGTATGGGATTAGGGCTGGCCATGGTTCGCAATCTCATTCAAAACTTCGGCGGAACCATCGACTTCGAAAACAAAGGACAGGGCGCTGCGTTCACCATCACCATACCTATACAGCAAAACAACCGATCTTAAAATGGAAAATGTACAACTCACCGTTACTGACGGCATTGCAAAGCTGGTCATTAATCGGCCAAAACAACTTAACGCGCTAAACAAACAAACGTTATCAGAGATTAACGAGGCTTTTGAATCTATGCGAGGTAATGACGCTGTTAAGGTGGTTATTATGACTGGATCAGGTGATAAGGCATTTGTCGCAGGTGCGGACATTAAAGAATTTGCCGATTTTTCTGGCCCGGAAGGATCCGATCTTGCAAAGACGGGTCACATGACTGTTTTCAATGTGATTGAAGAATTTTCAAAACCGGTCATCGCGGCGATTAATGGATTTGCATTAGGAGGCGGCTTAGAATTAGCCATGGCTGCTCATGTGCGAATTGCTTCCGATAATGCGCGCATGGGTCTTCCTGAGACTTCCTTAGGTGTTATCCCTGGGTATGGAGGCACACAGCGCCTTCCGCAGCTCATAGGGAAAGGACGCGCCTTAGAAATGATATTTAGCGCAAAAATGATTGATGCGCCTACAGCGTTGAATTATGGTTTGGTGAACGCTGTAGTTCCACAGGAAACGCTTCAATCGACTGCCGAAAAGATGGCACATGGCTTTATGAAAAACAGCATTGTAGCGATGGGTTATGCCATTGAGGCGGTAAATGCCGGTATGCTTGAAGGCGCTATTGGGTATGATGTGGAAGTGCAGGCTTTTGGCGATTGTTTTGAAACGGCAGATTTTAAGGAAGGAACCACGGCATTTTTAGAAAAACGCAAACCAAAATTCCCCGGCGCTTAGATGAGTCAAACGCACTGGATGCCAGTAACGCAAGAGCAAAGAGTAGATTCACTTGGGACCTTCTCTGATGCAACAAACCACGTTTGGGTGGGTTTGCATGGTTATGGCCAATTGGTCCAATTCTTTGCGCGGCATTTTCGCTCACTGGTCTCGGAGGAGCGCGCCTTTGTGTTTCCTCAAGGCCCACATAAATTTTACCTTAATGGTGTTCAAGGGCGCGTAGGCGCATCATGGATGACAAAAGACGAACGGTTGGTAGATATCTCTAACCAGCGCAAGTACCTAGGATTCGTCTTTCAGTGGATAAAACAGCAGGCGCCAAAGGCCACCATTCATTGTGTAGGGTTCTCGCAAGGCGTAGCGACCATCATGCGTTGTATTGGTTACGAGGACGTACAGCCGTCTGCAATATTGGCCTGGGCAGGAAGCTGGCCTCCAGATCTTGATGAAACGAATAGAGCGGCATTAGAGGAGATCAGGTTTAAAGCGTGTTTTGGAACGCAAGACGAATACATCACCACCGAGAAGCAACAAGAAATGATAGGCCACTACCTAGAAAAGTATAACTTCGAACCCTTGGTGAGCGTGTATGAAGGAGGTCACTCTTTTGACGCGAAAAAATTGGCCCAGGAAATCTCCACCTTAGAAAAATAACGAATACCCAATTATGCACGAAGTACATCCTTTAATTACTAACGATGCCACGTTATTTGGAATATTAGCAGCCCTATTGGGCGCTATTTTTTATACCTCAAAAAGCGAATATCCGGCGTTTAAAAAGTTTTATAGCGTTATACCAGCACTGCTGTTGTGCTACTTTTTACCGTCCCTACTCACCACGTTCGAAATCATAGATCCGAAGCAGAGCCGGTTGTATTTTATGGCGAGCCGTTACCTCTTGCCAGCGGCATTGATTTTATTGACGCTTAGTATTGACTTTGGTGAGGTAAAGAAATTAGGCCCTAAGGCGCTTATTATGTTCTTTACCGGTACCGTTGGGGTGGTGATTGGAGGCCCATTAAGTATTTTATTATTTAGCGTGATTGCACCAGATATCGTAGGCGCTAATCCAGAGGAAATTTGGCGTGGAATGACTACTGTAGCAGGATCCTGGATAGGTGGCGGTGCTAATCAGGCGGCTATGAAAGAAGTTTTTGAAGTCAGTGAAGACATCTTTAGCGCCATGGTGACTGTGGATGTTCTGGTCGCAGAGTTGTGGATGGCATTTTTACTTATCGGTGTAGCAAAGCACAAAAACATTGACAAAGCCTTTAAGGCCGATGCTTCAGCGGTAGATTCCCTTCAGAATAAGATGGAGGCCTACACCGCGAGCATTAGCAAGGTGACCTCATTTAACGATCTCATTTACATATTGGCATTGGCTTTTGGAGCGACCGGATTGGCGCATTGGATGAGCGATGGAATAGCTCCTTACATTGGCGAGCATTATCCCATTCTTGCAAAATTCAGTTTGACCTCTGGCTTCTTTTGGCTGGTTGTTATCGCAACAACTATTGGTATTGCATTGAGCTTTACAAAAGCTCGCACATTAGAAGGAGCAGGCGCTTCAAAAGTGGGCAGTGTTTTCATTTACATTCTAGTTGCCACTATCGGCATGAGCATGAACGTGATGGAAATTTTCCATAATCCAGGGTTGTTTGCTGTGGGATTGGTTTGGATGATGATCCATGTTGGACTGATGTTTATCGTCGCAAAACTTATTCGTGCTCCCTATTTCTTCCTGGCGGTGGGTTCTAAAGCAAATATCGGCGGAGCGGCAAGCGCACCGGTTGTTGCTGCTGCATTCCACCCGGCATTGGCACCTGTAGGTGTATTATTAGCGGTTCTGGGCTACGCGTTAGGAACCTACGGCGCTTACATCTGTGGCCTATTAATGCAGTCTTCAGCGGGAGTTTATTAAAGGGGCGATAGATGCGGGTTGAATTGCCAAAAGAGAAAGTTTTTCCCATGCCTTTTAGGTTTTGGCTAATTCTCGCTGTATCCATTATACTCCCATTCTTCAGTGGAATGCACCCGGCAATTTTCGTTTTTTGGTTGATTGGGCTTTGGGGAGTGACCGCGCGACGTGGGACCACCCTTCGCAGTGCGGATCAAAAAATGTTTCGCTATTATTCGATTTATGGCATTCCTTTGGGAAGCTGGGAACCCATCATACCAAATGCAGCAGTGGTCATTTTAGGTGAACAGCAGTCCGTTCGACAAACCAGTTATGCTGGCGTCATGCGCTATCAAGAACGAGAGGGCGTTACATTGTATTTAGTTAATGCAAGTCACAGAGTAAAGCTAATGTTAGCACGAGTGGCGAGTAGAGATGAATTGGACCCTTATTTGAAGGTGTTAGAAGAAGAGTTTAACCTTAAATTAGTAAGGTTCTCTCCGGCGATATCGGCGAAGACAAAAGCTAGAAGAAAGAGATGATGAAATATAGTGTATTAGCCGTTTTGGCATTGGCAGGATTCAGCGCAGCGTCACAAGTAGATGCAGATAAAGCGGCGGTAATAAAGTCCATTTATACGGAAGCATTGGGAACACAGCAGGGTTACGAATGGCTGCGGTACATGTGTGAAGAAATTGGTCCGCGTCCCAGCGGTTCGGAGGCGGCAAATGAAGCAGCGCGCTGGGCAAAACACACAATGATGGAGGCCGGAGCGGATACAGTATGGCTCCAGGAAGTTGAAGTACCGAAATGGTACAGAGGTGAAGAATGGTCTAAGGCCTATGCGGGTGGAGAGCCTGTTTCACTTCCAACCACGGCGCTGGGGGGATCCGTGCCTACCCCAAAAGAAGGCATTCGTGCTGAGGTCGTAGAGGTTGGTTCATTTGAGGAATTAGAAGAATTAGGAAGAGAGGGAGTGGAAGGCAAGATTGTCTTTTACAACACCTATATGGACCACAGCCTCATAAGCACATTTAATGCCTATGGCGGAGCAGTAAAATACCGTTGGGCAGGAGCGATGGAAGCGGGTAAATATGGTGCCGCAGCAACAGTACTTCGCTCAGTTACGCTATTGCGCGATGATTTGCCGCATACAGGAGCGATGAGTTATGGCGACAGCGATGTGAAGATTCCTTCAGCAGCTATTTCCTGGCAGGCAGCAGATAAATTGGATCACCTTTTAGTGAAAGGTCAAAAGGTAGAATTACAGCTGTTCTTAGACTGTGGTGTTCAGGGAACAGCGACGAATTACAATGTTATTGCCGATTTCAAGGGCACGGATAAGGCCGATGAGATTATGCTCGTGGGCGGACATATTGATTCCTGGGATTTAGGACAAGGCGCGCAGGATGATGGCGCGGGATGCGCCCATGCCATGCAGGTGCCAAATCTATTAAAGGAGGTCGGGTACGAGCACCACAGAACTATTCGCGTGGTGTTATGGGCGAACGAGGAGTTTGGATTGGATGGAGCTAAGAAATATGCGAATTGGGCCCGAATGAATAACGTGCACCATTGGGTCGCACTTGAGAGTGACGGCGGCGCGGGTTTACCGCGCGGTTTTGGCGTGGGCGCTAGCGATGAATGGCTTGAAAAGGTGAAGGCTTTGAAGCCGTATTTTGTGCCTTATGGCTTGCATGAATTTGCAAAAGGCGGCGGTGGTGCAGATTTATCCCCGCTACGAGGATACGACAAGGTGTTTATAGGTTTCCGACCGGACAGTCAGCGTTATTTTGATTTTCACCACAGCGCGCGCGATCGAATAGATGCGATTCACCCTCGGAGTCTAGAGATGGGATCTGCGAGTATTGCGGCGTTGTTTTACTTGCTCGACACGGATTAAAAGCACAAGTCGTCTTGCATCAGACAAAATGAAACTATCTTAAAAATATAAGAGCGTTATGTTATTTAGGTGTTAATAATTATCCCTAGCTTAGTGGCAACTTAAGAGTAGCTTAGGTTTATTGGTTTGGTTAAACCCCGTCTTCGGACGGGGTTTTTTTATGCACATATGACACTTACTGATTTACAGTAAACACTCTTGATATATTAAAACCTAGAAAAAGGCTTCCGTTTGCTGCGCTATAGGGATTCTGTGCCACCCACAATGGATCACTCATTGCCCGCGTATTACTTAAATGAAATTGGAATACATGCCCTCCAGTTTCTATATCTACACCAACACTCATCGGATTATGAAATCGCTCTTCCGTTGCCCCAGAACCGTAACTGCGGTTGGAAGAAAAGGCGTACTCACTGGTTAACGCGATTCTTTTGCTAAGCTTATAACGACCGCCGATCAGAAGGTGATAGGTGTCATTCGGATCTTCGGGACCGGGTACCAGATTCCAATGAACGATGCTTGGCGCCAAAATAAGGCTGAGGCGCTCATTAAACTTACGTGCAAATATCGCTTGGTGATGGTACGACAAGCGATCAGTTGTGTTGTGATCTATACCGTCTGTAAAACGAGCGCCGCGGTAATTAAGAGCAGAGTAAAGGGTTACACTAAAGGGGAAAAATGTCGCACCTGTTTTTTGACGAAGTGCCCGGTATTTAACAAACGCATCTGAAGTTTTGAGCACAGAAGATCTGCCAATCCCAATATTTAGACGGTCAGAAAAGCCATAGTCTAACTGCATTCGTATGTGCGCATTGTCCAAACCAAAGAAATTGTATAGGTATTCATCGGTAAAACTCCCAAATCGGTGAGAGATGATGTATTGCAGCACACCTTTCCCCGGAGTTTCATTTGTCTGGCCGTTTAATAATTTCGTCCCCTTGAAGGTTGCATAGGTATATTGAGTAGACTCCGATTCTTCGTCTAACAAATCAAATAGATCTTCTTGAGCAGTTGCGAGTAAAACGCTCAACGAGAGGAAGAAAATGTAGCGTAATCGGCCCATTATTTTGAAAATTTCTTAAGTGTTGCTTGGACTTGAATCGATGCCGTTTTAGAAATTTTATTCGCCACGGCGCTTGGAATTTTGACTTCGTAGTCTGCCAACGTGATATCGAAAGAGGTGACCAAAACAAAGTTTCCATCCTCTTGATCTAAGCGAGCAGGCACTGTTATTTCTTTTGTAACGCCGTGAATGGTAAGCCCGCCAGCGACATTGCCTTCGCCGTAGTACCCTTTAAATGAAGCTTTTGGAAACTTCTCGCTTTCAACATAATTCTCGTTAAAGTGCTCCTGCATCAAAGCCCGTTTGAATTGGAAAGAAGTCATTAAAACTTGAACCCCAATTTTACCTGTAGTAGCGTCATAAACCGCTGACCCACTTTCGGTGAAGGCCTCTATGTCTTCTAGAGGAGAACCAGCATCGAAATTTAGTCTGGCTTCGCGGGTTAAGTATTGTTGCGCAGAAACGAATGTACTAGATACGAGCAGTACAGTTAACAGAATGTTTTTCATAGCTATTAATTATTAGGCGCGCCCGCTCCGATCCACGCTTGCAATTTGCTGATGTCACAATCACTCAAAGCGCCACTCGGGGGCATTAACAATGGATCTCCAGCGCTTCGCGTCATTCGGTCTATTAATGATCCATTAAGTGCTGCAGCAGCAGTATTCTGATGTCCACTCAAGACGAGACCACCATTTGCAGACATTCCGTTATGACAGCCTTCACAGTTCTGACCAATAAGTGCTTTAATATCTTGGCTAAAAGTCACTGCTGCGGTATCGCATGCTGCAGTATTGCCATAGGAATCGACACTATTGTCGTACGTGCAGTGGGTTAACAAGAGTAGCGCCACAGCACACGGTAAGATGAAGTACATGAATTTTTTTGTGCTCTGTTGCATCATTTATAAGTAAAGTAATGTTCCGTCTACTGCTTCAAAAACAGCGCTTAATAATTCAATATAACGATTTAATTGCTCCTGATGTTCAGGTTTTTCAAGACCGGTTTTATAATCAACCACTGTAATCTTGTTACCGGCTTTAATGAGAAGATCTGGGCGCACAGTAGCATCTTTTGAAATAATGGAGCGCTCAGTGTAAATAAGTACATCGCTGTCATTGATGTCTTTTAGTATTGGATGTTCGGCCAATTGGTCAATGGATGCCGCCGCACCTTCGTGCAAGTGATCTGAAAACGCTCCTGTACGGTAGAGTCTGCGCAAAGCCGCCGCTCTTGAAGTGGGATTTCTTTGGAGAATTTGATGGAGTGCTGTTCCCCATTTACTTCCATCGGCATGACCGTCAAACCAACTCCTAGGTGCAGTGTGCGCCATTCGAAGATTTGCAGGAGAAAACTCGCCGGGTTTCGGTGCTACAGGACGAACAGATTCTTCAGTGTTTGCAGATTCTGGGAGTACAATTTCTCCAGAGCGGTACGCGCCTTCCTCTGGGTCACATGCTAAAAAGTCGATCAGGCCCTTCCCTAATTCACCGGGCTTTTCTTTATCCACAAACACATGCAATCCAGCAATAGGTCGAGTCATGGCCACATAGACCATATTCATCCAATCAAAGTAGCTTTGGTTTTCTAGTTCAGACCATAATTCTGGTTCAAACAGCGAGGCGTTTTTGTCCGTTTTAGTAATGGGTAATCGGGCCAATTCCGGATGGACATCGACATCTATCCAGTGCGCATCTCCGCCCGATTTATAGCTAATCCCAAATGGAAGAATGACGTGTTCAAACTCTAACCCTTTACTTTTATGGATGGTCATCACCTGCACCGCGGGTTTATCCTGAGGAGCAGGAACATTACGTTTCTTAGCTTCCGCTTCCCACCATGAAGGCAAAGTGGCGAAGGAACCTTCTCTGGTTTGAAACCCGTAGAGCAGATCAAGACAACTGTCCACCATGGCATTGGGCTCTAATAAAAGGCCAAAGGCTTCAAAAACGCGTGCTCCGAAAGTGTATAACGATTCTTGTTGGCTAAACAACTCTTGGAGACCGGGAAATAGACCGCTGAGGTAGGGTATGCCTTTTGATGTGGCTTCCTGTTGGAAAATAAAAGGCTCTAATTGCGTGGGAATTTTACCAAGCTTCGTGAGTGCGTAGGCCAATTCGAACCTACTTTCACGATCGTCAGGGTTGAGGAAAAGCTTGGCGCAAGACAAGAGAACGGTACTTTCGAAAGAGCTTCCTACTACGAGACTATCTGCGGATAAGACTGGAATGCCAGCTCCCGTTAAAAAGTTGGCTAATAATTTGCCCTGCGCATTTCCACGGACTAATAGGGCGATATCATTGTACGAATGTCCGCGTTCGATTAGGGTTTCAATACTCGATTTTACCTGTGCGCAAACCGCCTCTGCATAACTTTGAGCGGTTTTTGTCTCCCCCTCAGGAACCGAGACGAATGCCACATTTACCTCGCCTTTTAAGGGATCTTTGTGAGGTATTTGTTGCAGTTGCGTGCCGGTATAGGCACTCTGGTGCGCAGGAACGGTAAGCCGCTTACCGAGGTGCTTAAAAAAGTCATTGTTAAAGTGTACAATGTTCCCGTAGGTGCGGAAGTTTTTGGGCAGCTGGACAGTTTCACGCGAGTACAATTCGTGCCCATCCGGGTGTTGTTGAAAGCGATTGGATGGATGAACGTTATCTACCAACGCCATGAATTGTTCAGCGCGTCCGCCCCGCCAGCGGTAGATGCTTTGTTTTGCATCTCCAACAATGAGTGCGCTGTTTGGATTTTCATCCTTAGTAAGCGTATGCTCAATGAGTGGATGTAGATTATCGAATTGCATTTCAGAGGTATCCTGAAACTCATCGATATAGAAATGCCAAAACTTTTCTCCCAAACGTGCATAAATAAACGCAGTAGGCTCTTTCTGAAGTTCTTCGGAAATTAATTTATTGAAGGCGCTAAGCGGCATGGTGTTTTGCTCCTCTTGAAGGGCATTAAACTTATCCATGAGTGCCCGTGTCGCTGAGAGTTGCTGCAGTTTTTCGGTGGCCTGCTTGAGCAATAATAATTTACGTTGTTTACTTTCTTGAAACGCGTGGGCCAATTCTAAAAAGGCTTCCCAATCCGTATCTGCACCTTTCTTTGGCTTCGTCTTAAACGCTTGAACACCTGCTTCAAGATTGTTGCTGCGTAGGTTGGACCAGAGATCGACAAAATGTTTTTTTGCCTGAGGGTAATAGGTAAAGTTGTCTTTCGTGTATCCCTGGGAGTTTAAATGGGTAAAGGCTTGCTGTGCTAGTTTTTTACCCTCGGCTACTATGACTGAAAGTTCACGATTTAGTTCTTCTTCCAGCTCAAGCATGCGCTCTGGCCCTGGCAAATGGGCCAATTCCTTCCACGTATCCTCATTAAAGCTCTCTTTCCCTTCGCGCTTTAAATCTCGATCGGGGTTGTGACTCTTTTCGCGGTTCATGCGTTCCTGCATCCATGCCGCAAGAGATTCCCGTAACGCTGGCGCATCCCCGAGGCTACTGTAGAGCAAGTCTAATGCTTCTTCAATCATGCCATCGAGGTCTAGTCGTACCTCAAAATTATCATCGAGATCAAGATCTCTCGTGAAGGTGCGTACTAATCGATGCGTGAACTGGTCAATGGTGCCAACATTTAGTGTGCTGTAGTTGTGCAACATGTGGCTTGCAGCTCCAGCGGCACGTTGCTGCAATTCCTCCGGTGAAATACCAATTTCCTCCCATATGGGCTTAAAGAATTCACTCTGGAAAGGGTGTTCTAGGCCTTTGAAGGTTAATAATTGGTCTAAAAGTCGCGCCTTCATTTCGGCAGCGGCATTGTTGGTGAAAGTGATTGCTAAAACCTTTTGATACGCATGGTCCATGTCCTTTTTTCGCAGCGCATTCATCAATATATGCTGAACCAGTGAATAGGTTTTACCCGATCCCGCTGATGCATTTAAAACGATGAAGTCTGCCGGGGCAGATAGCGGCGTATCGCCTTGTTTAGCGGTCATAGAGTTTGTTGAACAGGATATAAACGTAAGTTAAAACCTTCAGTCGGAATTTGCCTTACCTTTATACCAAGAATTAATATAAAACCTACTAAATATGGCATTTGAATTACCACAATTGGGGTACGCACACGATGCGCTAGAGCCGCATTTTGATGCACGCACCATGGAAATCCACCACGGGAAACACCACGCAGGATACACTTCTAAGCTCAATGCAGCTGTTGAAGGAACAGATATGGAAGGCAAGTCTATCGAAGAGTTGCTAGCAAATCATTCAGACAATGCAGCCATCCGCAACAACGGTGGCGGTTACTACAACCACTGCTTGTTCTGGGAAGTACTTTCTCCAAACGGCGGCGGTGCGCCAACAGGTGAATTAGCGGCAGCTATTGATGAGGCGTTTGGCTCGCTTGATGGACTAAAAGAAAAATTCAACGCCGCAGCAGCGACACGCTTTGGTTCAGGATGGGCCTGGTTGTGTGTGAACAACGGCGTATTGGAGGTTTGTTCTTCCGCAAATCAGGACAATACATTGATGCCAGGCGTAGGTTGTGGCGGTCACCCGATCATGGGTCTAGATGTATGGGAGCATGCATATTACTTGAACTACCAGAACCGTCGTCCAGATTACATCGCAGCATTTTGGAATGTTGTGAACTGGGACGCAGTTGCAGCAAAGCTCGTAGCAGCGAAATAAACAGATTTATCTAAGAAAAAGGGGACCTCGAGCAAATGCTCGGGGTTTTTTTATGCCGAGCTTAAATGGCTTCGTCTATTTTTTCTACGGCTTTTCTTACGTCAAAATAGAAACGTGCCCCGATGGCAAAATTGGTTACCAAGCTAGGCGAAGGAAGAACAGCAATACCTGGCGCAAATTCGAAGAACACATCGAAAGGAAAATCAGCAGCTTCATAGGCCACCCCGAGAGGCACTCGCGCATAGAGCTGGTTGCCCGCGTCGTTGTAGCTCTTTAGATGAATACCGCCACCGTAGTAAAACGGGATACGCCCTTTTTCCGCTGTGATAATCTCGTAGTTATGTCGCAAATAATCGGCTCCGATGTTAATGCCCTCTTGCCCTGACACTGCACTGTACCCGAGGGTATACTGAAAGGCTTCATTATTGTTGTTGAACTTCTTAATGCTGAAGCCGCTGGGCTCGCCAAGCGCAAGCCCTATGCCGTAATGGCCTTTATAATCCTGTGCAGCAGCGTTAAACGTCAATGCTAAAACTACAAGTACAAGTGCTTTTTTCATTTTCTTGAGGTGTAACTGTCTAGGGTTAAATGTGTGCCGTCCCATTTAGCGAACGTATTTAAACGAATCCAATCGCCGAGAACAACATAGTTACTTTCAATTTTGGTGCCATCTTCCGACTCGTGCGTTTGGAGGACCAATTCTTTCTCATGATGCCGATGCCCATAAATAAAATAGTCAAACCACTCTTTTTCAAGGAGGGCTTTACTGTGGACCAATTGCCTTTCTTTTTCTCCTTTGAATGCATGATCGTCATCGCTTTGGCTGTTGCGCGATCTCCGTGACATGCGCGCGGCAAAGCCTACCCCAAAATTAGGATGTAGGCGCTTGTAGGCCCAAATCGCAATAGGGTTTGTAAAGAGCTTTTTTAACGCTTTGTATTTGCGGTCGCCAGGACCTAAACCGTCCCCATGGGCGAGGTAGAAAGTGGTCTTACCGTCGTTTGGCGACCACTTCAGCGGTTTGTGATGAACAGTTGCGCCCAGCTCTTCCGTCAGATAGTTTCCGATCCATAGGTCGTGATTCCCGACGAAAATATCGAGCTTGAGACCGGCATCAACCATGAGCGCCAACTGCCCTAAAACACGGGTATGACCCTTTGGAACAACGTGTTTGTATTCGAACCAGTAGTCAAAAAGATCGCCAACGATAAAGAGTTGTTTGCAGCCCTTTTCAATGTGTTTTAAAAAGGACACTAGGGCGCGCTCACGCTCCTGACTTTCGCGAACCGAAGGCGCTCCTAAATGGACATCTGATATGAAATAAGTGTGGGTTCTCACGGTCGCTAAGGTAAGTTATTTATAGTATTCTCACGTTTGTGATAGTTGGTGTTTAAATAATTTTTAGCTTTGCCTAAAATAAAAGATAGCCAAAGTGAAAACCCACACTGAAAGCGAAGAAAACTATATAAAAGCACTCTACCATCTAGGCGGAGATCAGCCCGTCAGCAATGGAGATCTTGCACAGCGTATAGGTGCGAAAGGTTCTTCTGTAACCCAAGCGGTGAAGCGGCTGGGGCAAAAAGACTTAGTTAACGTTGTTCCGTATAAGGGGGTGCAACTCACTCAGCAAGGCATACGTTTGGCAAAATCCATTTTACGCAAACACCGTTTATGGGAGACTTTTTTAGTGGATAAATTGGGATTTGGTTGGGACGAAGTGCATCCGCTCGCAGAGCAATTAGAGCACATTCAGAGTGAGGAACTGGTTGATCGACTCTTCAAATTTCTCGGTAGTCCTAAACACGATCCACATGGTGATCCGATTCCGGAACGCGACGGTCAAATGCCCCCGGTTTTAGGACAGCCCATCGGTGCGTTTACCACAGGAGCCGAGATTCGAATTGTTCGGGTAGAAGATGCGGGAACAGAGTTCTTTGACCAATTGGAAACCATGAACATCAATCTAGGCAATACATACGAAATCCGTGCAATCTCGGCGTTTGACTCCAGTGTCGAGTTGGGCTCATCTACAGGCTCTTTTTGGCTTAGTCAGAGCATGTGCGCAAACATTTACGCCATACAATCATGAGAAAAATTTTAGCATTTGCAGTAGCAGCATTGACCTTTGGATGTACGCCAGAGCCTTCCATAGATGTCTTGTGTACAACCTCAGTTGTAGCAGATGCTGCACGCATTTTACTTCCGGAGGAAATTTCGGTCCAAGCACTAATGCAATCGAACATTGACCCCCACAGTTACAAACCGGTAGAAAGTGATGTAGCGAAGCTCAGTAACGCAAGAATCATTCTGCACAACGGTCTTCATTTGGAAGGGAAAATGACCGATATACTTGAAAAACTAGGTCAACAAAAGCCCGTCCATGCGATGAGCAGCGCGCTTCAATTTCACGACCTTATTGAAGTAGGCCCCAACACGTATGACCCGCACATTTGGTTCGATCTGCAACTATGGGACCGCTGTGTAGGTGAACTCGCCAAGTTTTTAATAGAACAATTTCCCGAGCACCGCCAAGCCATCGAGCAAAATGCTACGGACTATTATTCAGAGCTAGCCCTTGCCCACAACGAAATGATCCTAGCAATCAACGAAGTACCCGACTCGCTTCGTGCCATGGTTACGGCACATGACGCATTCTCTTATTTCGGGCGTGCCTACGGCATAGAAGTACACGGTCTTCAGGGCATAAGTACAGCGGCGGAATTTGGTATAAAAGACATGAGCACCTCTGCCCAATTCATCTTAGACCGCGGACTTTCTACAGTTTTTATCGAGACATCAGTAAATTCTAAAAGTATTGAAGCGCTTCAGGAAGCTGTGGCGCAAAAAGGCGGAAAGGTAAAAATCGGAGCACCGTTATACAGCGATGCGCTGGGCGAGCAAGGAACGGCAGAGGCTTCTTTACTAGGAGCGTTTAGACACAATACTACACAGATTTTAAAATCATTCAATTAATGGAAAAGAGCATTGAAGTACACAACCTCACGGTCAGCTACCACAGCAAACCCGTGCTTTGGGATGTTGATTTTGAATTGCCAAAGGGCAAAATTATCGGTGTCGTAGGACCGAACGGTTCAGGGAAAACCACCATGCTCAAAACCGTTATGGGCTTAATGAAACCTGACAGTGGTTACACTGAAATATTTGGCCAATCCCTGGATAAAGTGCGCGAGCGCGTGAGTTATGTGCCTCAGCGTGAAAGTGTGGATTGGGACTTCCCGGCCGATGTCATGGACGTGGTGTTAATGGGACGCTACCGCAAAAACAACCTCTTTAAGCGCATCACTAAAGAAGACCGTCGTATTGCTACTGAGGCGCTCGAAAAAGTGAACCTTTTGGAATTTGCTGACCGCCAGATTTCTCAGCTTTCTGGTGGACAACAACAACGCGTATTCATAGCACGTTCACTTGCGCAACAAGCAGATATATACTTAATGGACGAGCCGTTCGTTGGGGTTGATGCGGCGACAGAGGATGCCATTTTAAAGCTGCTACGCGACATGAAAAACGAGGGCAAAACAGTAGTCATTGTCCACCACGATTTACAAACCGCAAATGAATATTTTGATTGGATTGTACTGCTCAATACGCGCTTAGTTGCAGCAGGTCCTAAAGAAGAAGTATTTACAAAAGAACTGTTGCAAGAGGCTTACGGAGGTAGATTAACAGTCCTCTCAAAACTCGGGGATCTTATTTCAGATACGGAATTCCCGCTTCGTGAACCGGACTTTAAGGAAGACCAACCGAAGGATTAATGCTTGACCCGATTTTCATAAAAGTGCTTATAGGTACCCTGCTGTTGGCGGCTTCGTCTTCTGTAGTGGGGGCGTTTAGCTTTTTGAAAGGTGAAAGTTTAGTGGGCGATGCCATCGCGCACGCGCTGCTTCCGGGAGTGGTTCTTGCATTTATACTGGGCGACGGCCGAAACCCACTGTTTCTCATTTTTGGCGCCTTGGCGGCAGGGCTTATTGCCCACTATGGAATTAGTTTTTTAGAACAGCGCACGAAGTTGAAAGGAGATACCGCCATCAGTTTAGTGTTGTCTACTTTTTTCGGGTTTGGCATTATGTTGCTTTCTGCAGTGCAACGCACGGGGCTGGGTCAACAGGCCGGTTTGGAACGTTTCCTACTGGGAAAGGCCGCTGCCATTACACTATCCGATTTGTACGTTTTTGTCGCTCTGGCTTTGGTGCTACTCGTGAGCGTCGCCGTTTTCTTTAAAGGGTTTCAGTTGATGACGTTTAACGAAGACTTTGCCGCGGCCATAGGCCTTCCCGTTCAAGCAATTCGTTTCGTCTTTACCATACTTACGGTTTTAGCGGTAACGGTTGGGATTCAATCCGTAGGTATCGTTTTGATGGCGGCCTTATTAATTACACCTGCGGCTGCAGCGCGCTCATGGACTTCTTCATTGCGTTTAATGCTTGTATTATCTGCTGTTTTTGCAGCAACCGCAGCGTTAATTGGAACAGTGGTTAGCGCGAGCCTTCCAAAAATGCCAACGGGACCATGGATTGTACTCGCTTTAGGCGGAATTGCGTTTATTTCGCTGCTTTTTGCACCTGAAAAGGGATGGATTGCCCGCAGGAAAAGAGCAAAAGGAAACCAATTAAAGACGCAACGCGAAAATCTTTTGAAGCTCCTCTATGGCGCTGAAGAAAGAGAAGGTGAGACGGTTGCAATGACATCCGACATGATTGTTGCAATGAGACGCCAGCACCTTGACGGTTTGCGTAAAACACTACGTGCACTTAAAAAAGAATATCTACTAGTAGAACGACCCGACGGTTTTGCATTGACAGACAAAGGCCGTTCTGAGGGCCGTCGCGTGGTCCGATTGCACCGCTTGTGGGAGCTTTACCTCACTGAGCGTCTAGGCATGGCCGCAGATCACATTCACCCGCAGGCTGAAACTATGGAGCATATCATTACCCCGGAAATAGAAGCATTAATAGTTAAAGAATTGGGGAACCCAGAAGTGGATCCTCACCAAAGTCCTATACCCTATGAAGAAGATTAGTATTGCAATTTTAATGGCCTCATCGTTTTGGGGCATGGCGCAGGAGCGTCCGGAATTAGAAGAGATTGTCGATCCGGTAGGTCCTCACACGCCAGTTATTTTAATGCCCTCAATCGCGACCGATCGTCCCGACATTACCGAAAGTGCTCAGATTACCCCAGTAGGTTGGTTTCAGTACGAAGGTGGGTACCAGTATTCGCACGGTGAAGAGTCTTTACCAGGCGGCTCTATCACTGATAGGCATCAATTTGAAAAGGTCCTTAGATTTGGAATTAATCAGCGCTTTGAGGTGAGAGCGGTTATTAATGCGAATACTGAACGTATAGATCAACCGTCAACCTGGAACGACCCCATGCGAAGAACGGGTATAAGCCCGGTAACGTTTGGTTTTAAGTACAATCTGATCAAAGAATCCGATGTGTTGCCTCAGACGACCTGGCTCAGTCATATCTCAAATTCATGGGTCTCAGCAGGTGATTATGCCAGCGTTTATCCCGAACAAATCTTCCATGAACAGCGTCTCATGTTGGAAAAAGAATTGACGCCCCGTCTTGGAATTGCAAGCAACATTGGCATTTCTGGAGGGATGAACGGGACGAACGGCTTTGTGGATGGAGGAATGTTCTCATTGGCTTTGGGCTATGATTTAGGAAATAATTTTGGGGTATACGCTGAATATTTTAGCGACTGGCAGGTCCAAGGCACGCAGTTGTTTGGCACGCCCTATTTGGACGGTGGGTTTACGAGGTTGTTGTCGAACGACCTTCAACTAGATGTATACGCAGGATTTGACCTCAGCCCATATGTAAACACACGGCTCAATACAAGCGGTCTTTTCTTTGGAGCAGGTGTTAGTTACAGACTTCCTCTAGCCCAACATTTGCGTTAATGACTCCAACCCTTGCCATAGCATTAACCGCGGTTTTTACTGCAGTATCCTGCGCGTTATTGGGCGCTTTTCTTGTACTGCGTAAAATGACCATGGTGGGTGATGCCATCTCGCATGCTGTGCTTCCGGGCATTGCTGTGGCTTATTGGTTAAGCCAGAGCCGCGCATCGCTTTGGATGTTCCTAGGAGCGGCTGCGGTGGGCGTTTTTGCGACAGTGGTTATAGAGGTATTACGCAAGAAATTGAAGGTTCAAAGCGACGCGAGCATTGGAATGACGTTTACCACTTTGTTTGCACTAGGGGTCATACTCATTACTTTCTGGAGCGACAGCGTAGATTTAGATCAGGAGTGCGTCTTGTACGGGGAGATTGCCTATGTCCCTTTCAATACCTGGAGCGCAGGCGGCTTTAGCATGGGACCAATTGCGCTTTGGTCTTCTGGGCTGCTCCTGCTCGCAGTCTTAGGCTACATTTTTGTCGGTTATAAAGGGCTGAAGATGTCTAGTTTTAATGAAGATTATGCTGCCGTTTTAGGCATCAGTGTGGCCGCTTGGAACCTCAGTTTAATGGCCATGGTGAGTTTTGCCACCGTGGTGAGTTTTGAAAGCGTCGGCGCTATTTTAGTCGTGGCTTTACTCGTAGTTCCTGCCGCAACCGCCTATCTTTTGGTGGAGAAGCTTCACCATCTACTCATGGGCGCTGCGTTCATTGCCCTTGTTGCTGCCTTGGGAGGCTATGCTTGCAGCCGGTGGATGGACACTTCGATAGCCGGCACCATAGCAACCTTACTCGGGGTCCAATTTTTAATGGTCTTACTTTACCAACAACTCATTTTAAAACGAAACCATCATGCAGTGGCATAGACATTCCTTTGAAACCCTTCCTAAAAAGGATCTTTACGATATACTCCGCTTGCGTTCAGATATATTCGTCGTTGAACAGGACTGCGTGTATCTAGATTTAGACAATCAGGACCAATCGAGCTTTCACCTCTACGCCAAAAACAACGAAGAGGCTGTGGTAGCATATGTGCGCGTTTTACCACCAGGAACCGCTTACCCCCAGGTGAGTATCGGCCGGGTGGTGGTTGAGAAATCGTCGCGCGGAAAGGAATTGGGTATCGAACTCATGGTCCGCGCAGAAGAATGGGCATGGGATTTATTCCAGGACGAGCGTGACGTGGTGATAATGGCACAATCGTACCTTCTTAAATGGTACGAACGCTTGGGTTATGTAGCTCAAGGCGAAGAGTTTTTAGAAGACGGTATTCCACACCGAATAATGGTCAAGCCCACTAAATATTGATGCTAACGCGTGTCGTGATATGTATCACAGGGCGAAAATGCAATAGGTTGTAGATTAAGAAAGAATGTGGCGTCGTCCATATATTGATGTGTTAGTTGAATGCCTTGAGTGGAAACGCTCGGGGCTTTTTTATGCTTAAATTCGTGAATATGAATACACCTCAAAACGTCGGGGCAGTAAGCCTCAAAGATTCGATTTTAGAACTCGAGGGCTGGACGGATGCCGTATACCAGCAGAACTTCATGGACTTTTTAGAACAGCAGCCGTACATTATGGGCACCTTGATGGAGGCCGACGAAGGCATGGATGACGGCACGCACAGTTGGATGTTGAAATCCGTACTATTATTAAAATGGTCCTTCCAAAAAATGGGTTGGCGCTTGACCATGCTTAGTAATGAGAAATGGCAAGGCGTGATCGAAGAGAAACTGGAAACCTATGAATCGCATCAAGAGGAGAATGGTCTGGAGATTTCTGCGCTTATTAAACTGAGTAGTTCCCCAAACACCTTGAGTGAATTGTTCCTCTACGTGGTTGAGAATAACGCGGCCATTGAGGAGGCGAAAGGCAATGTGCTTTTCTTGCTCGATTGTGCTATCGAGGCGATGGAAATGGCAGTCCTTCAAGACAAAACAGAAAGTAATACGTAGCATGGATCAAGCGAAGGAGATAGTAGGTCACATGATGAAAAACGATGCCTTTAGCCAATGGCTAGGTATAACTGTGGTATCGAACGCTCCTGGGGAAGCGGTACTAAAAATGACCGTACGTGATGAAATGACCAACGGTTTTCACATTGCCCATGGTGGTATTTCCTACGCCTTAGCAGATTCTGCACTGGCCTTTGCTGCAAATGGCGGCGGACGACAAAGTCTTTCCATTGAAACCAGTATACACCACCTACTGGCAGTTCGCGCAGGGGAAGAACTTACTGCATCTGCATCCCTGATGAGTGAAACGCACAAAACAGGATTGTATCAAATAGACATCACAAACCGCAAGGGGGAGCGAGTGGCATGGTTCAAAGGAACCGTATACCGCACCTCGAAAGAATGGAACCTATGAAACAGACCTATATCGTAGATGGCGTGCGCACGCCCATCGGAAAATTTAAAGGAACGCTTGCAGCCGTTCGGCCGGACGATCTTGCAGCGATGACCATTGCTAAACTTATGGAGAAAAATCTGGGTTTAGACCCATCGGCTATTGATGACGTCATTTTAGGCTGTGCGAATCAGGCGGGAGAGGATAACCGAAATGTGGCCCGTATGGCGGCGCTGCTTGCCGGTTTGCCTTGGTCGGTTCCAGGCGAGACCGTGAATCGTTTATGCGCTTCAGGAATGAGCGCGGCCATCCATGCACATCGAGCAATCATGGCGGGTGATGGTGATTTATTTATATCAGGCGGCGTAGAGAACATGAGTCGCGGACCTTATGTAATGAGCAAGCCCTCAAGCGCTTACGGCACAGATAGTAAGATGTACGACAGCTCTTTTGGTTGGCGCTTCATCAATCCCAGAATGAAGGAGTTGTACGGAACGCATGCCATGGGGGAAACGGCTGAAAATTTAGTTGAAAAGTATGGCATCAGTCGTGAAGACCAGGATGCGTTTGCTGCATGGTCGCAACAAAAAGCAGCTCATGCTGATGAGCGCGGAAGGTTTAGACTAGAGAAGTTTGCTGTGGAGATTCCTCAGCGCAAGAAAGATCCTATCGTTTTTGTAGCGGACGAATTTATGAAGCCAAGCACGACGAAGGAGGGGCTCTCAGGTTTGCGTGCAGCCTTCAAAAAAGACGGTTCGGTCACCGCGGGAAATAGTTCTGGATTGAATGACGGGGCGGTGGCCTTGTTGATGGCCAGCGGTGAAGCAGTTGCTCAACACGGACTGAAGCCGCTTGCTCGTATTGTGAGTTCAGCGGTGGCTGGAGTAGAACCCAGAATTATGGGAATTGGGCCCGTTGAGGCGTCGAAAAAGGCACTTGACAAGGCAGGATTAACGCTCGACGACATGGACATTATTGAGATGAATGAGGCTTTTGCAGCTCAAGTTTTAGCATGCACGCGAGAACTTGGACTGGCGGATAATGATCCAAGAATTAATCCAAACGGCGGTGCGATTGCTTTAGGGCATCCTTTAGGCGTGACGGGCGGACGTATTCTTCATTCGGCAGCGATTGAACTGCAAGAAACAGGAAATAAATATGCTTTAGTGAGCATGTGTATTGGCGTTGGCCAAGGCTACGCAACCATTCTAGAACGCGCTTAAGATGGCAGTTTACCAATTCCTTGACTTCATTCCGGTAATCCATCCAACCGCTTTCGTACATCCTCAAGCTAATGTTACGGGCGATGTGATTATAGGCCCACACTGTTACATTGGTCCAGGGGCCGTTTTGCGTGGCGATTGGGGACGAATTGTCCTTGAAGAAGGCGTGAACGTTCAAGAAAACTGTGTGGTGCACATGTTCCCGAAAACGGAGACTCGCTTGAAGAAGATGGCGCACGTGGGACATGGAGCGATTATTCACGGCGGCACCTTAGGCGAAAATGTCCTGATCGGCATGAATGCAGTTGTGATGGACAATGTTGAAGTGGGCGACGGATGCATCGTAGGCGCATTGGCTTTTGTTCCACAGAATACGGTACTACCCGCGCGAAGCATTTTTGTGGGGAACCCAGGTAAGGTGGTGAAAGCTGTGAGCGATGAGATGTTGGCTTGGAAGACGGAAGGAACGGAGTTGTATATGAAATTGGCCGAACAATGCCATTCGACATTGAAAGAAGTGACGCCATTAGAGGCCGTTGAGCCGAATCGGCCCAATCATGAAGGAACCTATCAAACGCACAAATAAATGAATACAGTTAAGAACTACATCCTGGGAAACTGGGAAACAGGAACTGGAGTAGAATATACTGCTCGCCACGCTATAACCGGTGAGGATTACGCGCAGGTGAGCTCAGAAGGGCTAGATTATAAAGCCATTTTAGAGTACGGTCGTTCAGTCGGTGGACCGGCTTTGAGAAAAATGACCTTTCAAGAGCGTGGTCGCATGCTTAAGGCATTGGCGCTCCATTTGACCGGTATTAAACGTCAATTTTATGATGTGAGCTGGGCTACTGGCGCCACGAAAGTTGATAGCTGGATAGATATTGAAGGTGGAATTGGAAATCTGTTTGCGAATGCATCGCTCAGACGCCAATTTCCAGATCTGCCCTATTATGTGGATGGCGATCTTGCCCGATTATCAAAAGAAGGCACGTTCATAGGCCACCACATTATGGTGCCACGCCATGGTGTAGTCGTCCACATTAACGCATTTAATTTTCCTATTTGGGGAATGCTTGAGAAAATTGCGGTCAATTTGATGGCGGGGGTCCCCTGTGTTGTGAAGCCTTCGGAATACACATCCTATTTGACGGAGGTGATGGTAAAGGCGATCATTGACAGTGGAATTTTACCCGAAGGGGCATTGCAATTGGTCAGTGGAAAGGGACGTGGTATTTTAGACCATGTGGACTTTCAAGACGTCGTGACTTTTACAGGTTCAGCGTCAACGGGTCAGGTGTTGCGCGGTTTACCACACATCAACGAACGTTCGGTTCCGTTTAATCTCGAAGCGGACAGTTTAAACGCTTCGGTATTGGGATTGGATGTCAAGCCTGAAGATCCTGAATTCGCGTTGTTTGTTCGAGAATTGGCAAATGAAATGACCGTAAAAGCGGGTCAAAAATGTACCGCTATTCGCCGCGCCATGGTTCCAGAACACCTGTTGCCCAGCGTTCAGGACGCGGTAATCGCCCGACTTCAAAAGACAACCATGGGTGATCCTCAGGCGGAAGGTGTGCGCATGGGGGCACTCGCAACGCATGACCAGATCGGTCGTGTAGAAGCGGAGATGAACAAGCTGTTGGCGCAGCAGGAATTGGTTTATAATCCTTCATTAGAGCTGATTGGAGCGACAAACGCAGGGGCATTTTATTCACCGAAGCTTTTTGTCAATGCGGATCCGTTCAATAAAACGGCGGTTCACGAAGTGGAGCCTTTTGGCCCTGTGAGTACGTTGATGCCGTATAAAACTATTGATGAAGCGGTCCAATTAACGGCGCTAGGCCGTGGTTCCCTCGTCACCTCATTTACGAGTAAAAACACGAGTGATATCGTTGCCTTCACTACGGAAGCTGCCGCGTACAACGGCCGTATTCACATAATCAACGAGAAGATGGCTAAGGAAAGCACCGGTCACGGTTCGCCGATGCCATTGATGAAGCACGGCGGTCCAGGACGTGCTGGAGGCGGTGAAGAGATGGGAGGCAAGCGCGGTGTATTGCACTATTTGCACCGTACGGCGATCCAAGGTCACCCCGATGACATCACGGCCATTACGCAGCAGTACCAGCCAGGGGCATCACGCCCAGAGGCTATGCCGCATGTATTTCGTCAGCACTTTGAGGAGCTTGAAGTGGGCGCGACAGTCTACACAGCGAAGCATACGGTGACAGAAACAGACATTACGAATTTTGCCAACGTGAGCGGCGATAATTTCTACGCCCACATGGATGCGAACTCTTTGGAAGGTACCATCTTCGAGGGAAGAGTAGCGCACGGATATTTCATTTTGAGTAAGGCGGCAGGATTGTTCGTCGAGGCGAAGAAAGGTCCAGTATTGTTGAATTACGGTATCGACGAATGCCGATTCACCAAGCCTGTCTACCCGGGGACAACCATCGGGGTGAAATTGACTGTGAAAGAAAAGATTGATCAAGAAAAGCGCAGTGAAGAAGATGTGGCAAAGGGCATCGTGAAGTACTACGTGGAAGTCTACGACGATACCGAGGAGGTAGTGGCTGTAACGACCATCTTGACCATGGTAAAGAAATTAGACCAGAGCTCATAAATTTCGATCTGTACGATTGTAAATATTCAGCAGAACACAATACCCAAATACTATAGCCTATGAACAAAGCAGTGAACCAAGGCGGCGTAAACGTGAATATCGACGATCGCGGTTTAGCGACGGTTGAATTTTTTCACCCGTTGTCCAATTCTTTGCCGGGGAAGGTCCTTGCGAAATTGGCCAATACCATTACGGAATTGGGGGAAAACGACGCCGTAAAACTCATCCTTGTAAAGAGTGCGGGCGAGCGTGCCTTTTGTGCCGGTGCCAGCTTTGACGAATTGATTTCTATTGAAGATTTAGATACTGGAAAGGTCTTTTTTAGCGGCTTTGCCAACGTCATTAATGCCATGCGTAAGTGTCCGAAGCTCATTATCGGCCGAGTTCAAGGGAAAGCTGTCGGCGGTGGTGTAGGTCTCGCTTCTTCTGTGGATTATTGTTACGCCACCAAGCAGGCCGCGGTCAAGCTGAGCGAACTGGCCGTTGGCATAGGACCGTTTGTGGTGGGTCCTGCATGTGAACGCAAATTAGGTTTGGCAGGCATGTCAGATTTGGCAATCAATGCTACAGAATGGCGCTCTGCGGACTGGGCCTTCCAGCGTGGTTTGTATAACGATATTTTCGAAGATGCAGCGGCGATGGATGAGGCCATAGAAGCTCTAGTGGGCCGATTGGTTACGAAATCTGTTCCAGCCATGCGAGGCTTAAAGCACGTTTTCTGGCAGGGAACTGAACACTGGGATGAGTTACTCGCGGAGCGTGCTGCTATCAGTGGAGAACTGATTCTGAGCAAGGAAGCAAAGGACGCCATTAACGCTTTTAAGAGTAGGTAATTGATTACGTTTTTAAAGCGTTATTCAACCTTCGCTCTCTTCTCCAAAGGATAAAAAAGAGGAGTATCAGCCCTGGCTGGAGCACGACAAATACAAGGATGTTAGCGAGGTAATAGCCGTAGCCGTATTCACCCGGTGTGCCACCCATCACTTGGAGGATGTAAACGCATTTCATAAAGAGGTGGGTGATAAATGCTTCCATAAATAGGAAACGCTTATCCAGAATGTATCGTATAAAAAAAGCCACCCGGCTGGATGGCTTTGGTAGTCTATATAGTCTGAAACTTACTTCACAAACACCTTAATTGAGGCGCTCATATCGCGGCCGTAAGAAGCATGTACGCCGTTGGCGAACTGCATACCCAAACGAACTTCGCCCATAGGAAGTGTTACGGTATCTGAAGTTTGACCGCCGCCGTAGTGGATATTTACGCTATCGGCAGGTACTACCTCGCCTTTTGCGAGGAATGCATTGCCAATCAACAAGTGATGGTGCCCCGTGCCTTCTACGATCTCACCGGCTGGGCGAACATCCATGCCTTCAACGCCGTACTCTATGTAAATAGGGTTGCTTAAGGTATCGCCGTTTTCAAGGTTTGCAAAGAATACGCGACCAGTAGCTTCGTCCATTTCCTTTGGAGCCATGCTCTCGTGTTTATGGTCGTGGCCTTCTTGGTTTTCTGCTGGTGTATCCGCTGTAGGGTTACAGGCGACGATCAATGCACCAAATGCAGTTAGGAGTAATGCCTTTTTCATGTTATTCAAATTCTATTAGTACGTTATTCTTCTCAACAGCATCACCTACCGAAACGTTCACGGATTTTACAATTCCGTCCTGTTCGGATTTCAGCATGTTCTCCATTTTCATCGCTTCTAAGATGAGTAAACCTTCTCCTTTAGCAATCTCTTGACCCGTTTCAACCATAATCTCTAAGACTTTACCAGGCATTGGGGCTTTTAGTTTAGTGGCTTTCGAAGAAGCTCCCCCGGCAATTCCCATCTTTTCAAGCAATAGATCGTATTGGTCTTTCGCCTCTAAGACCATCGTCTGTCCGTTTATTTTCAGAGTAAACGTTTTCGAGTCTTCTGCGCGCTCTACCCATTGTACGTAATAGGATTTATACTCTTTTAGGATATGCCAAGTTCTCGAGTCAATCTTTTCGACGTCCAGTTTATAGTAGGTTCCGTCGAGCAATCCCTCTGCGGCATTGGCTTCAGGTGAAACCTCAAATGAATTTTTACCTGCGATCTTGTACATGCGGTGGTTCTTTGAGAGACTAAAGGTACAAAAGGATTAGTCCAATTTTGAAGCCCAAATTTGTGCGCCTTTTACTTCAATAACAAGATCAAAATTTTCCGGTGCCTCGAAATCGCCAGGAACTTCGCTGAATTCGAAGATGGCAATCACTTCATCCGTCTCGCCCTCTTCGCCTCGCCAGATACGCATACTGTTCGTTGCAGTATCTATTTCTAATGCCATGTCATAACCGAGCTCACCATTGAATAATGCCTGATGCTCGTGTTTTAACGCCAACATTTGCGCAAAGAAATCTGATTGTGCATGTGACTTTGACCAATCCAAACCGACGGTGTCTTTACTAAAGAAAGGGTAACGATGATTCAGACCTGCTTCCTGACCGGAATAGATTAACGGGAAGCTGCGCTTCATCATAGACGCGAGTATATACATAGCATTGCCTAGATCACCCATACGCTCTTCAACGGTGCCGTTCCAACTGTTTTCATCGTGGTTGGTGTTGAAGTACATTTTCATGGTTTCAGTAGGCCAAACGGTATCGCATTTCGCTGCATATTCAGCGATAGCGCTTACGCTTTTATGTCCTTTTGCTACTTCATTCATAATGTGGTGGAATTCCCAACCATAAACAGCATTAAAACCAGCTTCGATAAGCGCTGGGTCTTCCCATTCGGCCAACATGAAGAGAGGGCCGTTATTAGCGCGTAAAGTGGTAATTGCAGTATTCCAGAAATCGATAGGAACAAATCCCGCCACATCGCAACGGAACCCGTCAATACCTGCGTTTGCAATCCACCAATCCATTTCAGCAATCATAGCCTCACGCATACCGGGTGCTTCGTAATTCAGATCGGCAACATCGGTCCAATCTGTAGGATTACCATCATTATCAATGGCAACAATAGGGAAGTTGCCTTCATCATCTTTGGTATAGAACTCTGGACGCTCTGTTACCCAAACATGGTCAAATGAAGTATGATTTGCCACCCAATCAAGGATAACTTTCATACCTAGTTCATGAGCCTGGTTTACGATGGATTGAAAGTCTTCTAAGGTTCCAAAATTCGGATTTACTGCGGTATAGTCTGAGATACTGTAGTAAGAGCCTAGCTCGCCTTTGCGGTTTTCTACACCGATAGGTTGAATGGGCATGAACCACAAAATATCTACGCCCATCTCAGCTAATCGTGGAAGGTGTGATTGGAAGGCTTTCAATGTGCCTTCCTCCGTGTATTGTCTGACGTTTACTTCATAAACATTGTCGCTAGCTGCCCATTCTGGGCGCTTAGGGCCATCGTATTCAGGCAAAGAGGCGACAGGCGCAGCAGGCTGGCAAGCCAACAATGCTGTTGCGGCAGCGAAGGCAATAAGAAGTGTTCTTTTCATGGTAAGTGAATTAGTCTTGGTTGAATTGGCCGCAATTGCGGGTTTGGTAGATTTCGCCGTCTGCAGGAACACTGATGTCCCAGTCTTTGAGGTAGCGGTCTTCGTTACTGTTGTTAAAGAAGAAGCGTACCTCCTGTTCCATATACTTGCGCACAATGATGAGCAGGTGCGGTTCAGGTTGATGAATGGTCGTTGAACCATAGTTCAAGGCCATGATGTTGGTCCGATTTTCGTTTAGGCGCGCAATGCGATCAAAGAGCTGCTGCTGACGCGGCGAAAAGTCGAACGGCATCATCTTTCTGTTGTCCGGATCGTTCCCGCCGTGAAGGGCAATCTCGTCGCCGTAGTAAAGAATAGGAATACCAGGAACGGCAATATTGAAGGCGTGCATCGCCGCCATTTTTCTATATCCACGCTCTGTAGGTTCTGGGATTTCACGTGTCCACCCAGCAAGCTTGCTGTCTTCACTCATGCTCAGGTGTCCCGAGGCCATAGAGGAGAAGCGCGGCTTGTCCTGATTGCCCGAAATATTCCCCATCAAATGGTGGTGGCCGTAGTAGGTAAGGCTACTTTCCAAAGCCTTGCGCAAGCGGTCAAACGTTGCTCCTTCTTGTGTGAAGGCTTCGAACGCTGCATCATAGAGGTTGAAGTTGAATTGGGCATCGACCTTTCCACTGCCGACATAGCTGGCAATAAGCTCGTCCGAGCCGTAGGTTTCCCCAATCTGATATATGTGGTTATCGCTCGCAGTACGAATTTTCTGTGTGAGCAAACGCGTGAAATTCATCGGGATGTGCTTGGTCGCATCGTGGCGGAAGCCGTCGAAGTCGTATTCTGTGATCCATACCAGCGCGCTATCACTCATTAGGTCGGCTACGGTGTCGTTGCGAAGTTCGAGGGTCGGCATAAAGGTGTCAAACCACGTCGTCAAGCGTTCCTCATCCCAAAGTTGGGTATTGAGTCGTCCGTCTGCGGTGTATTTGTTGGTGGCCCAATTCGGGTGTTTCTGGAACACCGGGTGCAATTCATGGACGTGGTTGGCCACATAATCGAGCAGTACGTTTTGCTCATTCGCATGGGCATCTTCGAGGAACAAACGCAGCTCTTCAGGAGAAGCAAAACGGTGGTCCGGTTTGATGTTGCTAATGGGCCAATACCCGTGGTATCCAGAGAATGTACTTACGGGCCCTCCTTGGTTCCAAAGGCCCCAAGCATCTTCAGGATTTTGTGTGATTGGGCTGATCCAAAGGGTGTTTGTATGGAGCGCATCAAAATATCCATCGGCCAATTTTAGGCGTATTCCCTCAATATCGCCGCCTTGGTAGTTGGCACGAGGGTGTACAGTCGAATCTTGAACGGGCTTATCGTTTCTAGGGTTGCCGTTGAAGAATCGGTCCACCATAGCGAAATACATGATGGAAGTGTGCCAATCTTTTCGGTCTAATTGCTTCGTATCAATGACCACCTCACCAAACTTCAATGGGATCAGCCAATCCCCGCCGTGTTGGCCATTCCTTGCGGTATACAATCTGATCCAAGCACGTTCCCAATCTTTTGCTTCATCTGGAATCCAGACGGATAGGCCGTCTTCATCTCGTACAACGTCAACAGCGCGGTTGTTGTAGAAGGCCAAAACCTCTTGGTCTTCCGGGATGCCAGAAAATCGCAACGAGCCTTCTTGCACGAACTGGAAATCAATAGCCACAGGCGCTTCGCCACCGCCGCCTTCCACGGTCAAGACATTGTTGAAACTTCCAAATCCATTGGGGACGGTAACCGCATTCGAAGGATCCAATACTTCTTTGCCGTTCACGACGAGTTTGTATGCATATTCACCAGGCGCAAGCACCAATGGCGCTTCCCAAGCGTTGCCGTTCCATTCCAAGAATGTGGCATTGCTATTCCATGCGTTGAATACACCTTTGACCTTTACCTCTTCTCCTTCGAAACCGGGAATGCTCATGGTGATGGCACGTTTAGCACCTCTAAAGAAGGGCACAAATAGGTCTTCGCCATCACCGTCAATATGTGCTACGTTCAGTTCATGTTCGAGGGAGCCAGTGATTACTTCGCCGTCGAAGTCTAGGCCACTTGGTAATTCGAGTAGGCCATTTACATAGTCGTTTACAATGAAACTACTCTGCATACCGTGATGAACGTGCGGTGAAGCCAGACCTGAGGCCTGCATGCGAAGGGCAGCAGAGGGCGCAACCTCACAAGCTGCGAGTGCTACGCCGATGGAGAATACCGTTAAAAATTTCTTCATGTTCTGTGGGCTAAAAAAAGGCGCACGTGGCGCCTTTCTAAGATAGTATCAATTCATTATGCCATTGCAGCAGCTGCCGTGGATGCTTTTTCACCTGCCGCTACTTCAAACCATTGGCCGTCGATCGCGAATTTAGCAGGAGCGCCACTCACGTTCTCGATGGTCATGCTTTGGGCTGTGAGGTTCGCTTTAAGCGTAGCGCCTCTCCAAAGGATGGAGAAGGTAAGGCCCTTCCACTGTGTTGGGAGCTTTGGTGTGAAATGCAATTCTTCGTCACGAATCTTCATACCGCCGAATCCTTGAACTACGGACATCCAAGTTCCCGCCATCGAGGTGATATGCAACCCTTCGTGAACTTCGCGGTTGTAATCGTCGATGTCCAAACGAGAGGTACGCAAATACATTTCGTAGGCTTTCTCTGGGTAGTCAATCTGAGCAGCAAGGATGGCGTGCACACACGGGCTCAGGGAGCTTTCGTGCACGGTCTTTGGCTCGTAGAAATCAAAGTTACGCGTTACTTCCTCTTGGTCGTAAAGGTGGTTCAAGAAGTAGTAGCCTTGCATCACATCCGCTTGCTTGATGAAGATCGAACGCAGGATCCGGTCCCAGCTCCAATGCTGGTTGATCGGACGCTCGTCCAGGCGGAGGTCGTCCACAGTAAGCTGCTCCTTATCAAGGAACCCGTCCTGCTGCAATACCACGCCCAATTTCTCACTCTTCGGGTAGTACATCTTCGCGATGATGTCGTTCCACTTCGCGAATTCTGTGTCTGCGTTCAGGGTAGTTTTGCTCGCGATAGCGTTTAGCACGTCCGCAGCATTTTCTGCGAGCCAATTGTAGGCTTCAAGCGTCCACTCCAAGGTCCACGCCGCCATGCGGTTGGTGTACCAGTTGTTGTTGATGTTGTTCTCGTACTCGTTCGGCCCAGTCACACCTAACATTACGTACGCTTCTTTTTCCTGGGACCAATTCACACGCCCGGACCAGAATCGGCTAATACCTAGCAATACTTCAAATCCTCCTTCGGCCAAATAGCCCCAATCTTGTGTGTGACGTATGTAGTCGAACACGCCATATGCGATGGCTGCATTGCGGTGGATTTCCTCAAAAGTGATTTCCCACTCGTTGTGGCATTCCTCGCCGTTCATTGTGACCATCGGGTACAAGGCTGCACCGTCTTTGAACCCGAGTTTGCCTGCGTTTTCGATCGCCTTATCGAGCTGCTTGTAACGGTACAAACACAAGTTCTTCGCGACCTCCGGCTGTGCCGTAGCGAGGTAGAATGGCAAACAATAGGCTTCTGTATCCCAGTAGGTCGAACCGCCGTATTTTTCGCCGGTAAATCCTTTCGGACCGATGTTCAATCTATTGTCAACACCCGTGAAGGTCTGGTTCATGTGGAAGATGTTGAAGCGGATGCCTTGCTGTGCTTCTGCATCACCTTCTATTTCGATATCTGAGGTTTCCCATTTGTTGTGCCAAGCTGCAGCATGTTCATTGCGCAATTGGGTATAGCCTGCGTGCGCCGCTGACGCGGCGCTAGTGGCTGCGTTTACATCTAAAACTGCAGCGGAATGATTCATGCTTGACAGCACGGCAGCGAATTTATTCACTTGCAGGGTTTGCCCTTGTTGAACCTTGAATGACGCGCATTCACAAACGCACATATGAGTTGCTTCAGTGGTGGGATCCCATGCCACAGAGGCCCCGTCAATAGCCGAGTAATTATGCATGGCTACGCTAACCTCATAGCTGGTTTTCTTTGTTCTTGCGTGTACATAACTGCTCCCGTTCTCTTGTCCGCAGCTGACCGATTCCCAGAATTTTTCATTGTAATTACTGTCCTCGTTTTCCACATCAAAGTCCAGGTAAGAACATATTTCAATGGAACCGGAGAAGTTGATAGGTACAATGCTGTAGGACAGTGCTCCGATTTCGTCCTTTACGATACTTACAAATCTTTCAGTCTTGATCGCGAGCATTTTTCCTGAAGGAAGGGTGGCTTGAAAGGAGCGCTTCAAAAGCCCACTCTGCATATCCAGTTCACGGTAAAAATCATTTACTGCGACAGCGGTGTTTAGATCTAAAGTCTCACCATCCACTTTAACATTTAAACCGATCCAGTTACAGGAGTTAAGTACTTTGGCGAAGTATTCAGGATAACCATTTTTCCACCAACCTACACGTGTTTTATCAGGATAGTATACCCCCGCGATGTAGGAACCTTGTAGGCTTTGTCCAGTATAAGTTTCCTCAAAATTGGCCCGTTGGCCCATTCGACCATTTCCGATAGAAAATAGACTTTCACTCTTCGGGTGGTTGGAAGGACTCCAACCTTTTTCAATGATTTTCCAGGGATGAACCTCTGTGTATTTATTGAACATTGTATTTTCTTTGCGCAGTTATAGTGCGCGCAGAAGCTCTTCAGGAGTCGTTTCGCCCAATGCGTTAAAATAAAGGTCCGCCCCACCTAATATATCTGGTGTTCCGATTCCCACGCACGACATTCCACCTGTTTTTGCAGCCTGCACACCGGCAATAGAATCCTCAAAGACGATACATTCTGCCGGCGTAAGACCCAGTGCTTCTGCGCCTTTCAAAAATACCTCAGGATGCGGTTTGCCATTTACCACATTATTCCCATCAATTATCGCATCGAAAAGGGGTAGTACGTTCATTTTATCCAAAATGAGTGGGGCATTTTTTGATGCTGAACCTAGTGCAATACCAATTCCATGTGCCTTTGCTTCCTCCAAAAATTCCACAGCGCCAGGTAGTCCATCATTAGCGCTGAGTTGGCTCACCAATTCCAGGTACCACTCGTTTTTTAACTCCATCAGCGCTTGGAACTCTTCGTCGGAAATCGTCGCCCCAGTCCACTTCATAATCGTCTTAAGCGAATCTACACGACTTACTCCTTTGAGTTGTTCGTTTTGTACTTCAGTAAAATCACCGCCCAATTTTTGCGCAATACGGCGCCACGCTTGAAAATGAAAAACGGCGGTATCTACAATAACGCCGTCCAAATCAAAGAGAAATCCTTTAATCATTAGTTAGACCTGATAGGCATTTAAGATGTTTAGGTACTTTAAATGGTATTTGATTAAACCGTCTACTGGTTTGCGCATGATTTGGCCCAAGCGGAAACCACGCTCTTCTAAAACCTCTTTGAGAATTTCGTGGAAAATGGCGCCAACAGAACCAACAAAATGCACGGGTACTTCTGTTGCGTTGGCGAAACAGCCAATATGAATGTCAGCGAATTTAACGAAGCCCTCACGCACAATCGTTTTAACATACGGATGTTCCATATGCTTACCAGCGAAACGGCTGAAAGAGGCCAAATAAACATTGGCATTCGGTTTGTTGTAAACGCTGGTGACGATTTCATCTTTATCTAATCCGTAGGTATCAAAAAAGTCAACAGCCATTTCTTCTGGAAGACGTTTGTAAAGAAAATCGGAAACGAGGCGTTTTCCAATAAAACTGGCTGATCCTTCGTCTCCTAATATGTAGGCCAATGCAGGCACTTCATCACTCACAGTCTCACCATCGAAATAGCAGCTGTTCGAGCCAGTACCCAAAATGCACGTTATGGCGGGTTCACCTGTGTAGGTCGAATAGGCACTTGCAACTAAATCGTGGTCAACATTGATCGTGGCATTTTTGAAAACGCGCTTTAAACCGTCGTGGATGATGTCTTTTAAGCTTTCGCTAGAAGCACCAGCACCATAAAAATAGACGAAATCTACACTGCCGTGGATGGTAGAAACGACGCCATTACCGCTAAGCTCTTCATGCATGAAGGGCGCAGAGTGGAAATAGGGATTGAACCCCATTGTAGAGAATCGTTTGAACTCGGAACCATCTGGGTTCAGAGCCACCCAATCACATTTTGTAGAACCACTTTCGGCGATTAGTATCATACGGTTTAAATAGCGGACCGCACCTTTTAAAAGGCGCGGTCCAGTATTAAATGTTTAGGCGAGACGCTCTACTAGGTTTGCTAAACGCGCAGAATAGCCTGCTTCGTTGTCGTACCATCCTAGAACTTTCACAAGGTTTCCTTTAGCGCTGGTAACCCCTGCGTCGAAGATACAGCTGTGCTTATCGCCAACGATATCAGAGCTAACGATAGGGTCTTCTGTGTACATAAGAATGCCTTTCAACGGGCCTTCAGCAGCTTCTTTCATGGCTGCATTGATTTCTTCTGCAGTCACTTCTCTGCTTAATTGAACCGTAAGGTCAGTTGCAGAACCAGTGATGGTAGGAACGCGCATTGCATACCCGTCTAATTTTCCTTTCAACTGTGGCAATACTAAAGCGACTGCTTTAGCGGCACCAGTAGAAGTTGGAATCATGTTTACTGCAGCAGCACGAGCACGGCGCTTGTCTGAATGTGGTGCATCTTGAATGCGTTGATCAGAAGTATACGCGTGAATGGTGCACATGAAACCGCTATCGATACCGAATTTTTCATCCAATACTTTCGCCATTGGAGATAAACAGTTCGTAGTACATGAAGCATTACTTACCATAGTATCTGCATCGGTTAGTTGGTCGTCATTGACTCCTAAAACGATGGTCTTAATATCCCCTTTTGCTGGTGCGGAAAGAACTACTTTTTTAGCACCAGCGGTAATGTGCTTACCCATGCCTTCTGCGTTGGTGAAGAACCCTGTAGATTCTACTACCACTTCAACACCGATCTCACCCCAAGGAAGGGTTTCAGGATCACGCTGCGCGTAAACGGTAATTTCTTTACCATTGACGATCAAGCTGTTTTCAGTATGCGTAACAGTTCCATTGAAACGACCGTGTGCACTGTCGTACTTCAAAAGGTGGGCAAGCATATCTACTGCAGTGAGGTCATTGATAGCAACTACCTCAACTTTATCACTTTCGATAAGGTTGCGAAATGTTAAACGTCCGATGCGGCCAAAGCCGTTGATTGCGATTTTTGTACTCATAGTTTGATGTGTTATGTGGCTAGAATTTTAGCAATAGTTAGCATTTCGTCGTCCAATTCCGTGGTTTTTGTGATCGCATCTTCCAACGGAGTAAAAACTACTTTTTGATTGATCATTCCCGACATGACCTTTTCTTGTCCCTTGATTAGACCTTTGATCGCATAATGTCCTAAAACAGAAGCTAAAATTCGGTCGTTAGTGGAGGGAGAACCACCACGTTGTGTGTGTCCTAGGGTGGTCACTTTTACGTCGATGGACGGAAATTCACTTCGAACGGCGGATGCAATTTCGAAGATGTCACCTAAATGATTGCCTTCAGCAACCATGATAATGTTCGAAGTCTTTTTATTTGCCTGAGCACTGCGCAAGTCCGCAAACAACTCATCGTAAGTGTTTTTCTTTTCCGGTAGGATAATGCTCAAGGCACCCGTTGCAAGACCGGTTGAAGCGGCAATGTACCCAGTGTCTCTTCCCATCACCTCTACTAAGAATAGGCGGTTATGAGAAGAAGCCGTATCACGAATCTTATCAACACTTTCAATGACTGTGTTGGTCGCCGTATCGTAACCTATGGTATAATCCGTACCGAACAAATCATTATCAATAGTTCCAGGAACCCCAATGACTTTTACACCGTGTTCTTCTGCGAGTTTTAGGGCGCCGGTAAACGAACCGTCACCCCCAATGACAATGAGTGCATCTATGTTTCTATCGCGAAGGTTTTTTGCTGCTTTTGCTCGGCCCTCAGGTGTTCGGAATTCTTGCGAACGAGCACTTTTCAGGAATGTTCCGCCAAGCGCAAGAATATGCTTTACACTTGAAGACGAGAGTTCGATAATGTCGTTTTCAATCATGCCTTCATATCCTCTGTAGACGCCAAAGACCCTTTTACCGTGGTATAAACCGGTCCTGACAACGGCGCGAATTGCGGCGTTCATTCCAGGTGCATCGCCCCCGGAAGTAAGAACTGCGATGTTGTTAATTTCTGTAGACATAGGTGCAAAGGTAATAACTAAGTGTAAATGTTACACTTATTAATTTTTTGTCGTTATCTTTAAAAGCAGCATATTTTACCAAAACACACGCAAACACGGCTATGCCACAGCAATTTGAACTCAATTCGAACATCAGTGTAGACTGCGTCATCTTCGGTTTTGATGGCGAAAAACTCAAGGTATTACTGATTGAAGAGAAAGATATTGGACAGGGGATGCTAAGGAAACGTATTCCTGGAGATCTTATCTTAAAAAATGAAAGCTTAGACGCCGCCGCAGATAGAGTGCTCTATGAGCTGGCTACCCTAAGGAATGTAATTTTAAAGCAGTTTCACACATTTGGGGATCCTGGCCGAGTAAATGATCCAAAGGATAGAAAATGGTTGGAACTGTACCGTAATAATCCCTCTGAACGCGTTATTACTGCCGCCTACTACGCCTTAGTGAAAATGGATGATTTTCTTCCCAACCCTGCAAGTTTTGCGGGTGAGGCGCTGTGGTGTGATATAGAAGAAGTTCCAGAATTGGCCTTTGACCATAATGAGATTGTGGAGGTCGCATTGTGGAAACTACAGCGACACTTTGAGTTAAATAAGAGTGGGTATGAGCTCCTTCCACAGCGATTTACTTTAAATCAATTGCAGCAGTTGCACGAAGCAATTACTCAAGAAGAATTGGACAAAAGGAATTTCCGTAAAAAGGTGGTTCGCGAAAAGCTCGTTGAGGCAACGGACGAAAAGCAAGACAATGTGTTGCACAAACCGGCTCGATTGTACCGCATCAAAGTTTAATTTCCCGCTTTTCTCTAAAATCGTCTCCGTTTAGGATAAATAGTGGGATAATTCTGCTAATGGGACCACGCTATGGATTTTACTTGAAGGCGCTTAAAGTGTACATTTGACTCTATAACTTAACAAGCGTAAGCAGATGAAAAGCACTTCTCGTTTTTTACTTTTCTGTTTTAGTTTCTTCTTCGCCCAGTCAATTGTAGCACAGACAGTTACTGGAACCGTAGTCGACGAATACAATGAAGCGTTGCCTTCAGTCGTCATTACCGTAGAGAACCAAAGCGGAACCATGACCGATTATAATGGTCAATACACCCTTAATCTTCCGAAAGGAACAAACAATATTACCTACAGTTTTATCGGTTACGAGCCCGTCACAAAAACGGTTGTCGTTCAAGGCAATAAGGTAGTAAATGTGGTCATGAAACCATCGCAAACGCAGCTTGATGAAGTGGTCGTAGTGGGTTATGGCGTTGCCCGTCGACGCGATCTCACCGGTTCTGTAGTGAGTTTGAAGTCAAAAGAGCTTACGGACATTCCTACGCCTTCATTTGAAAACGCCATTCAAGGTAAGGCAGCGGGCGTTCAGGTTATCACAGGTTCTGGGATCGCCGGTTCCGGGTCCATGGTTCGTGTTCGCGGGGTAGCCTCCATTTCTGCTGGTGGTGATCCACTTTATGTCGTAGACGGTATACCAATTACACAAGATTACTTTTTGAACGGAAATCGTGGGGGATTCAATACGAACCCACTAGCGACGATCAATCCAAACGATATTGAATCGGTTGAAATATTAAAAGATGCTGCCGCAACAGGTATCTACGGTTCACGCGGATCCAACGGGGTAGTTCTGATTACCACGAAAAGGGGAAAGTCAAAGAAGTTGACCTATAATTTCTCAGCGCGTACGGGAATCAGTGCACCGACAGCATTACCGAATATGGCGTCTAAAGAAGAATACCTCCAATTGTATGAAGAGGCCTGGGTAAATGACGGAAACGTTGGTGTTCCGGAATTGCCAGGAAACAGAATGAGCTGGGCCGAGGCGCAAGCCATTGAAGGAACCGATTGGATACAAGAAACTATTCGCACAGGCGTGAAACAGGGTTATGATTTCTCTGCGTCTAAAGGATTTAAAGGCGGTAACTTCTATGCGGGCTTATCGTATAATGACAATCACAGTTATTTAGCCGGGAACTCGTATGAAAGAATCTCGGGCCGATTTAACGTGGATTACAATTTGGCCTCAAATTTAAAATTGGGAATCAGCACCTCTATTTCTCGAGGCATCAACAATAGGATTGATGCGGCTTGGTCCGGTGGTTTTGGTGAGGCCATGTCAAGAGCGCTTCCCATCTATCCGGTACGCTATTCCGAGGATGAATACGATGCGGATGGCAACGTTATTGCTTCAGCTGGCGACTATTGGTTGAAAGGCGGCGTAAGTTTAAACCCAGTTGCACAGCGTGCATTAAAAGATTGGACGGCTATTGAAGACCGTACCATCAACAATTTTACATTAGACTATAAACTAAGTGATGCATGGACACTTCGCGGACAAGGTGCTGTTGATTACATGCATTTTGAAGATCACATCTGGGAAAAACCAGGATACGACCCTACCTATAAAGATTCAGATGGAAATTTGCTCGGTCGTGCGAATATGTATACCTACAGTGTATGGAACACCTCTGGTAACGCTACGGCGAATTACATCAAGGATATTGGAGAAAACCACCACATTAACTGGTTGGTGGGTTCTGAATACCAATACAACCGAATCCTTCGCTGGGATGGGTATTACGACAGTGAGGCCACAGGTCAGATTCGCGAGACAGGACAATATGTGAACGATCCGCTTAGTTACTTAGAGGAATATGCCTTTGCATCGGCCTTCACACGTTTGAACTACAACTTCGCTGGCAAGTATTACGCTGAAGCGTTGATACGCCGTGACGGATCTTCAAAATTTGGTCCCAACAATAAATACGGAAACTTTCCTGCAGCGTCTTTAGGCTGGATCATTACGGAAGAAGATTTCATGGCGGGACTACCAAATATTAACTTTTTGAAGCTGAAGACCTCCGTAGGTAAAAACGGAAACTCCGCCATTCCTTCGTACCAGTGGTTCGGTTACTATAACGTTGCCAACAATGGTTACGGGGGTCAGACGTATCGTTACCCAGTAATTCGCGAAAATGCAGATTTGCGTTGGGAGACATCGACCACGTATGACATCGGTTTGGAGTATGGATTTTTCAACGACCGTGTAACTGGGGAATTGGCTTGGTACCACAAAGAGACCAACGACATGTTACTCAACGTAACCCTGCAGGGCTCAACAGGATTTGGCTCTTGGTGGGATAACGTAGGTAGCGTTTACAATACGGGCGTTGAATTCGCTATCAAGTCACGGAACATCGTAACGGATAACTTTACGTGGACCACAGATTTCAATATTGCGCGTAACACCAATGAGATTACTTCGATAGGTCAGTATTCCCCGGATGCGGTGAGTGGTGGAACGAATGATACGCGTGTAGTGGTGGGAATGCCTATTGGTACGAATTACCTCGTTCAATTCTCGCATGTAGACCCAACCAACGGGTTGCCGGTGTACCTCACTAAAGACGGTGAAGAGACGTACACTTGGGACCTTCAGGATCGCGTTGCAGTGGGTAATGTCATGCCGGATGCCATTGGAGGTTTGACGAATACATTTAATTACAAGAATTTAGAATTCAGTTTCTTATGGGTGTTCACTATCGGCGGCGACATCTACGACAGTTCTTCGAAGCGTCAGATGGGCGTTGTGACCGATTGGAACATGCGTACCGATCTATTCGACCGCTGGCAGCAGCCGGGTGATGCAGCAACGTACCCAAGATTAAGCCGTGATTACCGGACTTATGGTGCGAATACAGAATGGATCAATACCAACCTATGGCTGCATGACGGAACGTACGCGCGTCTTCGCAACGTGAAGTTGAGTTACCGCGTGCCCCAGAGCAAACTGAAAAATATTAAAGGCATGACCGTTAATGTGACAGGAACAAACCTCATCACCTTGACCAACTTTATCGGTTTAGATCCAGAGATCGCTCGCGATTTCGAGAACGCCACGGATAGAAACATGTCTCCGAACATTACCTACCTCACGCCGCCGCAAGAAAAGACGGTGAACTTAGGTGTAAATATTAACTTTTAATCAGCGCGAATTATGAAAAATTTGAGAGTATTTATAGCGCTAATCGCCATCGCAGTAGGAAGTTCTTCGTGCGAGCGAATTTTAGATTTCCAGGCGAATAGTAATAATCAAATTCCGGCAGATTCAGCCATTCTGAACATTCAAGATGCGCAAGAGCTATTAGTAAGTGTATATGATGTAGCTGCAAACGCCTTTAACGGAAGCTTTCAGAACATCCCTGAAGTCATGTCTGATCACATCGCAGATCCATTAGGTCTGAATGGGGAGTATGCCCAGATTTGGCGTTGGACTTCGTCGTTCTTTAATGGATCTTTTGGCGGCGAATACCGCAATGCATACATCGCTATTTATCGTGCGAATACCTTAATTGAAGAGGTAGCGGATCTTGAAGGTGCTACTGTCGATGCAGTTACTCGTATCACAGCGGAAGCAAAGTTTATTCGTGCATTGAGTCATTACCACGTGGTTCGTATTTGGGCATTGCCTTATGGATATACTTCTGATAACAGCCATTTAGGGATTCCATTAAAGGTGAGCGCGGATCAGACGCCACAGATGCGCGCGACGGTTGCAGATGTCTATGCACAGATTGAGCAAGATCTTTTGGATGCAGAGGCGGATTTACCAGCATCAAACGGAATTTTTGCAAACCAAATGGCGGCGAAAGCACTTTTGGCGAAAGTGTATTTAGAAATGGGCGATTTCGCTAATGCGAAAGCAAAAGCGGCTGAGGTAATGAACGCAGGAACGTACTCACTGGACCCTGTTTTAACCAATCGTTTTGCGGATCATGCCAATGGCAACCTACCTGCAGAATTCATCTTTACTTTGGTAAGTACCAACGAAAGTTCAGCCACGGATACGATCGTAGATGAGCGCGGTATGAGCTTTACATGGAACTACCGTTCCGATGATCCGAACGCGAATCCAGCGCTTAAAGCAAGTCAAGCATTGTACGTCGAGGCCACGGCGGACACGAACGATCTGCGCGGCCAATTGTGGTATGAGGCTCGCAACGCGGGTACGCCGGATGAATTCTATGTAGTGAGTAAATTCGACGGGAGTTTCCTCGATGTGCCTCTATTGCATTTATCAGATTTGTATCTCATTTATGCCGAATGTAATGTGCGCTTAAATGGCGATAGCGATGGAAGCGGATTGGCAAAAATCAATGCATTGCGTCAACGCGCGGGTTTGACAGATTTAACCAGTCTTACACTCACTGATGTAATGTCTGAGCGTCGTTTGGAATTGGCCTTTGAAGGTGACCGATTATTCCAACTCAAGCGCCAAGGTATATTGGGAGAAATCCAAACCATTCGTGGTGTGGATTGGGATTGTCCAGGTATGGTGCTGCAATTCCCTAATTTTGAGGGGACAGCACAAGGATTTGTATATAACGAAGAAGGAGGCTGCAACTAAGCAGAGAAGCATATGAAAGCAAGAATTATAACAATTGTAGCGGCGGCATTTTTGGCCCTTGGCGCATGTAAGCCTGAAGTGGGTCCAATAGGTCCTAGCTATGAGGCTGGTGCAGGGATTCTCGGAACTTGGGAGCTCACCATGGTCGAGCAGACCGACGTAACACTTCCGGTACCAGAAACGCGTGATGTCAGTGATCTATACCTAGATGCTCAGAATAAATGGGTAGTTGCTTTTAATAGCGACAGCACCTATTCTGTGAACCAGCAAGGTCCGGGCTTTGATGTGTTTGGCAATGGTGGAACTTGGCGTTACAATACGCCGGGATACCCGTCAGAACTTCATTTGACACAGGATTCATCAGTTGTGATTTTACCTCTAGGAAATATGCCAAGGAGTATTGATCAGAATGTAAGTTTCATTTTCGCTCGTGAGCGCTGTGATAAGCCGAGCGTTTCTTACCAATTAACGTTTACTCGTAAATAAGCTTCATTATGAAAAGAATAAACACACTTTTACTCTTGACTTTGGGCCTTTCAGCAAGTGCCCAAATCACGACGGTTCCAGATGAAAATATAGACCCAGCAGATTCGTTAGAGATCATCTTTGATCCGGCGGCTCTAGATTTGGCTGTAGGTCATCAAGATTTGTTGAAGCAAGCGGTCGATGCAGGCGAAGACATGTACATATGGACATGGAAGCCGGCTACACATCCGGATGGTCATCCTTTTGTCAATGGCACGGGGTCTGCACCTTGGAAGAATTCAAACGAAGCCATGAAAATGACGAAGAATGCTGACGGGACGTTCTCTTGGAAAATTGTTCCTACCCTTTTCTACGAGGTGGATGCGACCACCGTGTATGCAGAGGACATTCACTTTTTAGTAAAAGCTAAAGACGGCGGCGGTTATGGTGATCCCGATGTTAAAACAGACGATCAAAGTATAGCTATCGACCCTCCTGCTACAGAGCGCAACCCATTCTACCATTTTCCAACGAAGGTTATGGCAGATGATGTGCTGACCTTGCGTTATGAAAATTGGCGTGAACAGAAGTCGAGCATGCAAAATTTGGCTTCGGACGATTGTTACATGTACGCTAAAGTCACCTATACAGACGGGACTTTTGATCAAATTGAGAATACCTTCAACGTAGGAAGTAATCCGGACTTACAGATGGATTATTTAGACAACGGAAATTTCCAATTGCGTCTTATTCCCGAGGAATTCTTTAATGTTCCTGCGACTAAAACCATTGATTATTTGGAGTTTATTGCCATGAAAAAAGTGTTCGCTACAGGAGCGGATCGCGTAACAGAGGCTGTAAATGTTCAAATCGAATGTCAGTAGAACCTTAATGCATTAACTCTTAAAACCCGGCCTTGGTCGGGTTTTTTCTCTTTAGTGGACTAATTCATTGAAACGTATGCAACAGAAACCTAAACTTAGTTTTTGGCAGATTTGGAACATGAGCTTTGGCTTTTTGGGAATCCAATTCGGTTATGCCTTACAAGGCGGTTTTATGAGTCGGATCTTTGAAACCCTAGGTGCCGATGAGCACAGTCTTCCGCTCTTATGGATTGCTGCGCCACTCACAGGGTTGATCGTTCAGCCGATTATTGGGCAAATGAGCGACAATACTTGGCACCCACGCTTTGGTCGTCGTCGTCCGTATTTTTTAATTGGTGCCATTCTGGCTTCTATAACCTTACTCTTTGTACCCCACAGTTCCGCGCTGTGGATTGCTGCAGGTGGACTTTGGATTTTAGATGCGACTATGAACATATCTATGGAGCCCTTCCGTGCCTTGGTAGCTGATAAGTTACCGGACAGTCAGCGAAGTTTTGGTTTCGTAGTGCAAACCTTGATTATTGGGGTGAGCACATGGGTGGCCTCAAACTTACCCCTTTTAGTCAGTTCCCTAGGCGTGAGTAATGAGGCGGATCCAGGAGTTGTTCCCATGTCCGTAAAGGTTGCCTTTGGCATCGGCGCTGTGATTTTCTTGCTGGCCATTCTCTATACCGTATTTACGACGGATGAATATCCTCCTGAAGATATGGAGGTATTTCGCGCCGAGCAGAAGGAAAATTCGGGCTTAGTAAATACTTTACGTGAGGTTGGGAAAAATATTGGGAACATGCCTTTAACCATGAAGAAATTGGGCGTGGTCCAATTCTTTTCTTGGTTCGCGTTTTTTTGCATGTGGTCCATGGCGAATCCCGCTCTGACCGACCACGTTTATGGCGCTGCGAAACCTGAGGCTATTGAATACGCTGTATCATCGGCTGCCCAGATAGAAGCGTACCAATTGGAGGATAGAGCATTCAATGACGCTTCCAATCAAGTGGGCTCTTATATGGGGAATTATGGTTTGAGTTCTATGTTGTTCGCATTGCTTTTAACGCTGTGGACAGCGAAGCGTCGTATCAACCGAAAGTACGTTCACATGTTCAGTCTTTTTGCTGGGGCATATGGTTTCATAAGTATGTACTTCATAACAGAACCGTCAATGTTAACGTTATCGTTTGTCTGTATTGGTTTTTCTTGGGGGTCCATACTTTCCATGCCGTACGCCATGTTAAGTTCAACCTTAGACCCAAATAAAATGGGGGTGTACATGGGCATCTTCAACATGTTCATAGTCATCCCGCAGATAGTAGCGGCAACCTCTTTGACTGTAATTTATAAGAATTTGTTTGGAGCAGAGCCGATCAATGCAATGTTACTTGCAGGCACATCCCTTGTAATTGCGGGCTTGGCAAATCTCTTGATAACAAACAGGCATGCGGTGACTTATACGCCGTTAGAGTAAAGGCATAAGTTTATCTCTGTTCATTGAAATGAATAGCAAAGAAAAAAGGCCCCGATTTCGAGGCCTTTTTTATAGGGTTATATTTTTTTCTTCTTCCTAAATTCTCGTGGAGAGCAACCTTTTATTTTGAGGAAAGCGCGGTTGAAAGAGGAACTGGAGTTAAAACCGCTCTCTGAAGCTACCTCTGTCATCGCTTTATTTGTATTGATAAGCAGGTTACTCGCGACCGTGGTTCGCAGCTGCATGAGGTAGTCTACGAATGTCAGGCCAGAGGTTTGGCGGAACCATCGGCTGAAGCTTTGTTCGGTCATGCTAGCGATGTCGGAGATTTCGCTTAGGGTAATGGTGTTTTGGTAGTGGTCTTGGATGTGTTTCGAGACGCGTTCCATTCGTTGACTGAGCTTTTGGCTCATAACGTTAGAGTAGGCGTTGTTGGTGGAGACGGTCAGGAAATCTGCCCGGTCGGCGATCATGGCCATGAGGTTGAAAAACGCGCCAATACTACGGAGGGGGTCTTTGCCGACGATGGTGGTGAAGGCTTGGTGTTCGGCGTTGTTGAATTGACCCAAATTAATGCCGTAGCTCATGGCCCGGAACAGGCGCTGAAGAGAGGCACTTTCCTTAAAGCTGTTAAGCCACTCTTGTGTGAACTGGAGTCCCCAGCATTCCTTCTCCATTTGAACTTCTTCTTCCTCAGTACTGACAAAGTTATGCGGTAGATAAGGGCCCAGGAGGAACGCTTGCCCTGGCTCAAACTCTATCGTTTTATTTCCGATGAAGGCAAGGCCTTTGCCTTTGACTATGTAGGTGATTTCAATTTCCGGGTGGTAATGCCAATAATCGGTAAAAATGGACGGAAAATTTTGCCCAGCCTTTTGCGCCAAGACATAGCTATTGTAGCTACGGTCCTGTTCGGCAATGCGGATATTTTCAATAGTGGCCTTCATTCTAATCGTTCTCGTTTAACCAAGCGTGCTTTATCAAATGCGTTATTGCGGCGATACAAATAACAAGTAGCTAATTGGCTTAGACCGTCGAATGACTAATAACGCATTTCTTGACTGTAAGGTATCAAAAAAATGGATGATTAGGGTATAATTAGGGAGATATAGTCTCCTCTGTTTTGTACCTACTAAAAATAGAATTCCATGCGAATTCATGGTTTGTTGTATTAATCTGCAAGAATGTGGTTAAAAAACGGCTAAACACCAGTATCTGTTTGGCTTAACTTTGAAGAGTACTAAGTACATTTAATAATAATCTATCATAATTATGAAAAAATTCTACGCTTTAGCAGTCGCACTCTTTTTGGGTGTAACTGCATTTGCTCAAACGCACAGCGTTACCTTCCAAGTGGATTTAGGATCTACTTCTGCGAATTCGAACGGTGTACATGTAGCAGGATCTTTCCAGAGCTGGTCGCCGTCAACGACCGGTTTAACGCAAGTCGGCACGTCTTCAATTTATTCCACTACAGTGAGTGTATCTCCCGGTCAATTGGAATATAAATTTCTTAACGGTAATGCTTGGGGCGACGACGAAAGTGTTCCTACTGCAGTAAACGTTGGAACGAACGGTAACGGTAACCGTTGGGCGGTCATCTCTTCCGACACGACCCTTCCTGCGGTTATGTTCGCTGGTGCTGCACCAGCTGGACAGAAAGCCATTCAATTTAAAGTGGATTATGCTTTACAAACGATAAGCGCGGACTCTGCGCATGTTGCTGGAAACTTTCAAGGTTGGGACCCAGCCAAAACTCAGATGGTAAACTTTGACGGTGTATACCGTTACATCGCTTATGTCGGCAAAACGGATTCTACCTATTTTAAGTTTCTAAACGGTAATTCTTGGAGTGATGTTGAGTCAGTGCCATCTACATGTCAAGCATCTACTGCAGGTATAAGTCAAGGCGATAACCGTTTCTATACCGATACAGTCAGCGGTATGTACGAGGTGTGTTACAATATGTGTGGCCCTTGTATGGTAGTATCTACTTATGATATCACAGTAAATGTTGATGTGAGTTCTATCGCAGCATGTGGTACTGTAGACTCCGTTACACTTGCCGGCCCAATAAATGGCTGGGGTGGTGAATTGATGACGGATCCAGACGGTGACGGTGTTTATTCGATTTCTTACACTGATGTAGATTCAGGCGATTTCCAGTTCAAGGCACGTTTCCACGAAAACGGCAATACCAACTGGGAAGGCGGTGGTAACAAAATCGTTACTGTGAGCTCTGATTCTACAGTTGCAACCCGTTGTTTCGGTAACGATACGTATGGTCCTTGTGCGGCTGTTCCAGCTACGGCGGATGTTACATTCATCGTTGACTTTACACAAGCAGCATTTACTCCTGCAGATACCATTTATTTAATGGGCGCCTTCACTCAGTGGGATGCAAATGCCGTTCCTATGGTTCCTCATTCTGTTGCAGGTCAGTACATTGCTACGGAAGTAAACTTCTGTCCAGGTACTATGGAATACCGTTTCTCAAATGGTGACCCAAGCAATAGTTCAAACCACGAGCCGGTTCCTATGGATTGTGGTGTTGATAATGGCGTAGGTGGATACAACCGTTTCTTCGCGCGTTCAGGTAGCGCAGATACTGTACAGCACATCTTTGGTCAGTGTTCATTCATCTCTGTTGAAGAAGACGCGCTTATAGGTGTCAGTGTTCGTCCTAACCCAATGAACGAAAACGCAACCATCGCTTTAGGCGCAGGACGTTATTCAGTTCGTGTATTCGATATCACTGGTCGTGTGGTTGCAGGTTTCGATAACGTACAAGGTGATATCACTTTGGAGCGCAATAATATGGTGAGCGGTATGTATTATGTGAACATCGCTAACGCGAAGGGCGCAACGAAAACACTAAAGATAATTGTTGAATAAACGATACCGATCTACTTAAATAAGAGATCCCCCGGGCGCATCGCGCCCGGGGGATTTTTTTA
>Ga0209716_1000044_pt1 | contig 121952 bp, 75 predicted proteins | sample COGITO_mtgs_1205_FD_184811 | JGI IMG/M metagenome (GOLD analysis project Ga0209716, IMG submission 184811) | Pelagic marine microbial communities from North Sea - COGITO_mtgs_120531 (SPAdes) (version 2) | ecosystem: Environmental > Aquatic > Marine > Epipelagic ... | reverse complement strand
GACGGGCGCGCCCGAGGCATCTAGCGCGGCAGAAGCGACTGGCGCGCCCGAGGCATCTAGCGCGGCAGAAGCGACTGGCGCGCCCGAGGCATCCGTCGTTTCATCTGCGTCTTGCACCGCTGCGGCCAACGCATTGAGCGCCACTGCCGACATGTTGACGTCCAGTGGCGCGTCTAGCCTTGTGGACGCGGCTACGCACCAAGTAGACGACGCGGCGTCGGGCATACAAGCTCAGCAGTTATACTTTGTGGCCACGTTGTCGTGCAAAGCGCCGTGGAAGCAAGAGTATGGCGGCGTACCCAAAGAGAATCTGATGCACAGCATGCTCAAAATGGTGCAAACCGCGGCACCCAGCGTGGCGTTGGGTGGCGACGAAGTCAAAGCGCGGCACGCGTATGGCGTGTTTGTGGTGCTGAGCGGACCAGCCGAGGCAGTGCTACACGCGTGTGCCGCGGCGGCGGGCGTGCTGCAAACCAACAACAGACACGACACGTTCCGCGGAAAAAGGGACCACACACACGTCCCGTTCCTGTGCACGGTGGACATTGTGGGCACCGCGCTGTCGCGGCAAGACCTGCCCGACATGACGCGCGAATACGATTTGCGCTTGCAAGACGACGAGCACGAAGAACTGGTGTTTGGCGGCGCATGCAACAAGCGCAGTCTGCTTTTGCGCATGGCGCGCCGGGAACACATGGACGAGCTTGCGCGCGTTGTGGACAGCGTGCCCACGGACGACCCGCGCTACGCCCTGGCGGCACTGGCTGGCAAACAACTGGTGGCACTGCCATCCGTGTACGACCACGACCCCGCGGACGAAAGGGACAACGGGTTTGTGGGCGCCCCGCCGCGGTGGACCACGACACTGGACCTGCATCAGCACGAGTGGACGCGCCCCAAACCCGTGCAGGGCACCGTGGAGTGGGACACCATGATGAAAGCCCGCAAGAGCGCCCGCGTGGACAAGCGCAAGTGGCTCATCAGCACGCGCTCCCCCAAACAGGCCATCAAGAGCATCATCGTGCGCAACGTGGCACCACCTGTGCTGCATCGCGTCATGACCGAGGGGTGGATTGCCTTTGTGCAAACGGCAGACGTGTTGGTGCCCAGCACGTACATGTACAGGGCGTGCATGCTGCAGCGGTGGCCCACTTACGTCCCCACGGTGCAAAACGGACAAGTGCACGACAACCCCGCCACGTCGCAGTTGCGGCCGCGGACTGCGGCACCACAGAAATCTTCATCCACCGCGGGTCGTGGAAAGCGCGCGCGCGAAGACATCACGCGGCACTTGGAGGCTGGCAGGGACGTGTGGGATTCAGTGCACAACACAGGCGTCACGCCCAAAGCGCCCCGCCGCGGCGATACACGGCAGGGCGGAAAGCGGCACGGCGGCAAGCGACAGGGCGCGACCAGACGGCGCTCTTCAACGGGTAAAGGTGCAGTGGCGTCCATCCCTCCGCCACGCGCAGCGGGCGTCGCTTCCAGTGCGCGCTCCTCGCAAAGCAGCTCTGGCGATTTGAGTGGGTTAATGTCGCAGCTCGGCATTACGCATCCAAGCGCTGGCAGCGGAAGTAGCAGCAGTCACGCCGCACAGCCGCCGCGACGCGCGTACAGCAAGCACATTGCTCACAAGGCCTACATGCCGCGGGACGACACGGAAGACGACAGCGACGGCAGCGACGAGGTGGTGGACAGTCCTTCGGCAGCGGCACGAGACGCGCACGTACCCACGTCTGCAGTGCCGTCGTCTGCAGTGCCGTCGTCTGCAGTGCCGTCGTCTGCAGTGCCGTCGTCTGCAGTGCCATCGTCTGCAGCGCCGTCGTCTGCAGCGCCGTCGTCTGCAGCGCCGTCGTCTGCGGCGCCGTCGTCTGCAGCGCCATCGTCCACGACTCTTTTACCCCCCAGCGGAGCATTGGACAGCGCAGTCACAACGTCGGCAGGGCTCAATGGCGGCGCGGACAGCGCCGCACAGCGTGTGTTTGATGCGTGGTCTCGTTCCACTACCCGCGCTGTGCTGCCGGATCACAGCACCGCGTACGCCTCTGACCCGCCATCACTGGCTAGGGACGCCGTGTCGTACGCGCCGTGCCCCGAGGGCGTGGCGCACGTGACTGGCACCGTGCTGCGCAAGTTGCAACACCGCATCACGGACATTGTGCTGGGTATGATGGGTGCGCACCCCTCGCTGCAAGACGCTGTGACGTACGCTCTGACGCGCGTGGACGGCAGCGGGGTGCAGCAAGACTACGATTGGTGCATTCACAGGCGGGACATTGCAGAGTGGGAGACCGTCATGAACCGCCTCTCGCCGTACGTGCACGTGACGAAAATGGAGGGCAACGTGGACAGCAAGGAGTCGTCGTCGTGGGTGTTTTTGACGCTCGAGGGGAATTTGGGGTGCGAGCCGCGGCAAGCGGTGCAACACGTGCAGCGCTGCACCACGCTGCGTGTCAAAGCCGCGTGCTTCCAGCAACAGAAGCTGCTGGTGTCGCACATTATGACTGCACTGCAAGACGCCAGTGTGGAAGGGCTGGAGTGAACAGCGCGTGGCGGGGTGCGCAACAGCAGGGCGGCCAGCGCAGTGATGTGTGTCGTAATGCATTGTAAACAGTGGAAACGTTGCCGTCACCCACTACCAGAGCGTGCCGCGCCGGACGACACTACAGCCGCGGGGCGCGCGTCTGTGCTTTGCGCGGCTGGAACGCGCAGCATGGACGCGCCGTACAGAGCTCTGGCTGGCGCGTACACGCGCACCGTGGGCGCCGGCATGGCTTTTGGCGGCATGTCGGCGGGGAAGCGCGCTGGATCAATACGTGCGTGGCAGCGCCGTGGTAATCCCGTGTTTGTTGTGTGGACGCTACGCGTATGTGGACAGTACGTGCGCAATGTAGGGCTGACAGAGCGCCGTATCGGCTTCAGTGACGTCGGCCAAACGCCCCGTCGCCCGCGCAATGCACCACATGGCCGTCATGACGCGCGCTGCGAGGTCCTGCTGCGGGCCGGGGGAGGCGCGGGGGATGGCGCCGTCCTGCAGCGCGTCCCACGCTGCCACGCGCGTCGTGGTGTTGTCCAAGTGCACCGCCACGCCGCCCGGCGTGCGCGCCTGCGTCTGTAGAAACACGCGCAGCACATCCATGGGCAACCGCGCGTCGCTGCGCGTGGTGCGCCGCTCCAGTTCCGCCACGCCGTCCTCGACATCCGTGCCATGGCTGAACACCGCAGCCACTTTGGCGTGCTGCGCCAGCACGTTGCACGCTGTGACGAGGCGTGGCCAGTCGCGCGGGTGAAATGCGCCGCCAGATGGCGCGCCGGTGCGCGCGGAGCCCCGCGCAAAGTCCAGCACCGTCCTGCGAATGGACTTGTTGCGGTTTTGCAAGCCGCCCCACCCGCACCACGCGGCGCTGTTCAGGTCTGTCCCTGCAGGGACTGCGCTGGGGTCCTTGGTGGGCAGGACGCGAGGCTCGATTGCGGTCGGGGCCGCTCGTGCCGCTGCGCGTGACGCGGCGCGCGCAGAGCCGCTCTGCCGGCGCGCGGGTGCCCGAGCGCCCCGCCGTGCAGAACGGGAGTGTGCTGCCGTTGCGTCGGACGGCGACGCAGCGCGCGCGGACCACTGTCGCGCCGCAGACGCAAACGTTGACGCAGCGCGCATAACGGGCTCTGTTGCAACGGACTCTGTTGCAGCGGGCGCTGCAGCTCCACGGGAAACCGCGTCTCTGTACACGGATGGTACGCGAAGCGGGGACCGGACCCGCGCGCGACGACGCGCGTGCCGCGTTGCCACGTGCGGTGCGTCGTCTGGCGCCAATTCAGCGTCCACGCCGAGTGGTGGCGCATCTGTGCGCGCGGCGGCAGCGGCAGTGGCAGTGGCGGGCGGCGCTGCCGCTGCGCGGTCCACAATTGGCGCTGCCGCGGTGCGCGCGCGCCCCGCAGTTCCAACGCGCCGTGAAACCCACGCGCGCAGCGCGCTCATCCACGGCGTGTCGGACGACGGGCTGCGCGCACGGGGCGGTTGCGGACCCTCGGACGGCGTCGTCGCGGCGCGCAACGCGCGGCGTAGTGCAGGCGCCATGTCGCTCACAGACGACTGCGCCGCGCGCGAGTCGGGGTCGGGGCCAAATGTGACGCCCGCAAACGCGTCGCGCACCGCGGGCGCCACGCGCGCGCGCACGGGAAGACCGTTCAACACACCAATGACGCGGTCATCGTCTTCGGACTGCGCCACGCTGGGCGTTGCACGCGGCGCTGTGAGGGCCGTCCACGCAGCTCGAGCGCTTGCGCCCACAGCAGATCCCACAGCGCTCGCAAGCCACGCCGCGCGCGTCGCGGCATCAGAGCGCACTTCCCGCACATCCCATAGTCCAGCGGGTAAGGCGGCCTGTCCAGGCGGTGCGGTTGTGGGCGGCGCGGTTGGTACCGCCGCGGCAGCGATGGCAGTGTCACTGGCAGCGTCGCGATTGTGGGACGGGCGCCTGCGCGCGCCAGCGCCGCTCACCGCGGCGGCCGGCGCGGCGGTTTGCACACGCTCCAGCTCCTCGCGAATGCGCCGCAGTTCGTCTTGCATGCGGCGCACCACGTCTGGCGGCGCAGTGGGCATCTCCCGCGCGCGGCGGGCATACTCTGCTGCAGCAGCGTCGCGCTCGTCCATGGCTGCCGCGCGCGCCGCGTCCGCATCACGCGCCCTATCATCCGCGCCGCGCAGCGCGGCGCGCAACTCCGTCACCACCCGCCCCCGGTCCTGGGCATCCCGGCGCGCCGCCTCGCGCTCGTCCTGCGCGCGGCGCTCTGCATCCCGCAGGCGCTGTACGGCGTCTGCTTCGCGTTCCTGCGCTTGTGTCCGGCGTGCGGCGTCTGCTGCGCGCTCATCTTCCGCCGCCGCGCGCGCCGCGTCTGCGTCACGCGCCCTCTCCTCCGCGCTGCGCAGCGCGGCGCGCAACTCCGCCACCACTTGGTCTCGCTCTTGGGCGTCCCGGCGCACAGCGTCGCGTGCGTCCTGCGCGCGGCGCTCCGCGTCCCGCAGGCGCTCCACGGCGTCTGCTTCGCGGTCCTGTGCGGCGCGCACCATACTGTCCAGGCGCTCGCGCTCTGCCAAGGACGCTTCCACGCCCTCTGCGCGCGCGCTTTGCAACGCAGCCTCCAGCGCCGCCACTTGCTCCGCGCGCGCGTCAACGTCGTCCCGCAGCGCCCGCAGTTGCTCCGCCGTTTGTGCCCCGTCAGCCTCCGCGGCATCCAAGCGGCGCTGCACGGCGTCGCGTTCCGACGCGAGTGTCCCAATCTGTGCGCGCGCGCCCTTCAGTTGCCGCTCCAGATCCCCCGCTTCCGTCTGAAGGAAACGGTACCGCGCGGCCAAGGAGTCGGCCTGCTCAAGCGCTTGTTCCATGTTATGCTGGTGATTGCGCTGCGCCGCGCGCGCTTCGGCGGCTTCGCTCTCGGCTTCCAACATTGCCATTTGCAAGTCGGTCACTTTCCCCTCCAGCGCCCGCGTCTCGGCTGTAGTCGTGGCTATGGTGTGGAACTTGGCCGTCTTAGCCGCGCTTTCGGCGTCTTTCGCGTCGCTCAGCTGCTGGCGCAGTTCGCGGATCTGGGCCTGTAGGGACGCCACACGAGTGGACGGCGCGTCGTCGTCCTCGCCTTCGGGCTCCGTCGCGCGCTGCAGAGCGGCGTCTTGAGGCACAGCGCGCCGCGCCGCGGCGAGTGCAGTCTGTGCATCTTGCAACTCCCGCCGTAAACGCCGCGCATCGGCGGACTGCGCCACTGCGGCCCCAGCCGCGCGCGCCTTGGACGCCTGTAGTGCGTCAGTTGCAGTCTGCAGCTCGCTCAAGGCGTCTTGCAAGCGCTGTTCCAGGGCGCGCGCTTCCCCGCGCAGGTTCTCCTCAGCAGCCCGCGCGCCGTCAGCCAGAGCCTGCGCGCTCCGTGCTTGTGCGCGCGCCGCCGCAATGTCCGCTTCGTAGCCGTCGGTTGCTGCTTGGTACTGCGCTTGCAGCTGGTACAACTCGTCCGTGACGAGGGCGCGTGAAGCCCTGGCCTCTGCCGCGTCGCTTTCCAGTGCCGCGCGGTCGCCGGCCCACCGCGCGCGCTCCTCTTGCAACGCCGCAACAGCGTCGTCCCGCTCCGCAATGGCGTCAGCCAGTTCGCCCTCAACGCGCGACACGCGCGCCTCTGCTGCATCCTCGCGCTCCCGCGCGGCCGCCACGTCGTCCCGCAGCGCATCCGCGCGCGCAGTCACTGCGCGCAGCGCAGAGTCGGACGCGTCCCGCGCGTCCTGGGCGTCACGCAGCTGCGCCTGAGCCGTGGACAGCTCGTCGCGCAGCTCTGACGCGGCGTCTTGTGCCTCTGCGCGGGCATGCCTCAAGCGCTCCCGCAGCTCCTCCTCGGTGCGTCGCACGGCGGCCAAAGCCGTCTGATCCGCGGCTTGGCGTTGGCGCGCCGCGTCCAATTCGGCGCGCGCAGCCTGCAAGTCTTTCTGCACAGCGTCAGCGCGCTCGCCACGCGCCGTGGCCTCTTGTAGACGGTCCTCCAAGGCCTCGATTTCCGTGGCTTTGGACACCGCCGCTGCCTCTGCGACGCCAGCGCGCGTCGTGGCGGTGTCCAGCGCGGCGCGCGCGTCCGCCAACTCGGCACGCAAGTCCCGCACCGCCGCTGCCTCCCCGTCCACTGCCGCGTCCAACTGCCGCTGCAGGGCAGACACAGTGTCCGCTTGACGGGACAGGGCAGCGTTGGCAGCGCTCGTCCGGGCGCGCTGCGCGTCCAACGCCAGCACCACCACGGCGCGCTGCACGCGGGATACGGCGTGCCGCGCCAGGGCAGCCTTCCGTTGACGCAAGGCGTCGTCCCGCTCCCTCTGCAGCGCGCTGACGGCCTGTGCATTGTCGCGTTGCGCTTGCGCGGCGTCCGCGCGCGTACGCCGAAGCTGCGCCCGTAGGTACTTTACGTGCCGCCGCGCGGCGCTGCGGATGCGCTGGGTATCATCCGCGGCGGCCTGCGCAACGCGCCGCAACGTGGCGTCGTACACCTCTTGTGCAGAGTGCAGCGCTCCGCGCAGGCGCTCCACTCGAGCCGCCGCGCCCCCCCCCGCGTCCAAACCCTGCAACGCTGCAATGCGTTGCGTCAGCAACGCAGACACGCGCCCAGCCGCGTCGGCATCCCGCGCAGCAGCGTCCACGGCGTCACCCGCCGGCGCCGCAGTGTCCACTCCCCGCACGCTGTCCTGCAAATCGTCCATGAATGCGTCGTACGACACGACGGCGGACGTCAGGGCGGCCCGCAGGGCGGCCATTTCGTCGTCACCAGCGCCGTCGCGCTGCGCCGCAAAGTACGCGCTCACAGATTGCTCCACGCGGGCAGAGTACGCCTGCGCGGCGCTCAAGGCGCCGCGCACGGTGCGTTGCAACGCCACGTCCACAGCTTGGCGCTCCGCGCGCGCCTCGTCTTGAGCGGCCTGTGCTCGCCACTCTGCGTCCTGCAACGCCGCGTTCAGTGCAGCCGAGTCGGCATTGGCGGCGGCAACGGCGGCTTCCGCAGCGCGCGCGCGCGCCGTGGCGTCGTCCGCCCGCTCTCGCGCGGCCTGCAGCGCCGCGTCCAACTCAGCCGTACCCGCATTGGCAGTAGCAACGGCGGCTTCTGCAGCTTGCGCGCGCGCCGTGGCGTCGTCCGCCCGCTCCCGCGCGTCCTGCAGCGCCGCGTCCAGCTCAGCCGAGTCGGCATTGGCGGCGGCAACGGCGGCTTCAGCAGCTTGCGCGCGTGCCGTGGCGTCATCCGCTTGCTCCCGCGCGTCCTGCAACTCCGCATCCAGCTGGGAAGCGTTGGAACTGGAAGACGACGCGGCGGCGCGTGCATCGTCCAACTCCTGCTGCGTCTGCTGCAATTGACCGTTGAGTTGGCTCACTTCGGACCGCAGTGCATCGCTCCGGCTATACTCACTCTCCAGCGTCGAGCGCGCGTCTGCAACGTCCTGCGTCAACTGTGCTACTTGTTCGCGCATGGAATCCGCGGCGTCTTGCGCCGCGTCCCGCTCGGAACGCGCGACATCAAGCTCCCGTTGTACAGTCTGTACTCGCTCCCTCGCCTGTCCTCGCGCCTGCTCTTGCGTTGCAGCGGCGGCGTCTTGTGCAGAGGCCAACTCGGCTGTGAGCGCGTCCACGCGCTGCTGCGCCGCGTTGGCGCTGTCCCACACAGCGTCGTGCTCGTCGCGTAACTCGTGCAGCTCTCGCTCGGCGTCTTGCGCCCGCGAGGCGTCAGTTGCTGCGTTTGCACGCGCAGCGTCGCGCTGCGACGTCATCTCCCGCAGCTGTTCCTGCAGCGCCTGCACGCGCTGCGTCAACGCCGCCTCAGACGCCGTGACGGTGTCACGGTCGCTGAGCGCGCCCTGCAACTCCACGCGCGCCGCTTCGGCGTCTCGCGTCGCTTGTTCGCGCTGTGCGGCAAGAGCGTCACGAGCGCTCTCGGCTTTCTGTGCGGCAGCGCGCGCATCGTCCAACGCGCTCTCGGCGCGCTGCCGTTCTTTCCCCGCAGCGTCCAACGCGGCGCGCAGCTCGTCGGCTTCGGCGCGCACAGCGTCCAATGCGCGCTGCGTCTCCGTGGCGTCACCCCCATGCCGCTCAGAGCTTTCCTTCCACTGCTCAATGTCCTGCTTTGCCCTGGTGAGCGCGGCCTGCACGGCGCTGTGCTCGGCTCGCAGCGTGGCCAGAGCTTGCTGCGCGGCGCGCACCTGCGACGCCGCGTCTGCTGCGCGCTGCTCAGACGCGGCCACCTGGGCGTCTGCGTACGTCCGCGCCGAGCTCTCACGGGCCTGGGCTTCGGCAGCGCTCGTCTCTGCTTGCGCCGCGCGCGCTTCAGCTGCAGACGCCCTGCTCGTGGCGTCGGCAGTGGCGGCGCGCGCCTCATTCAACCCAGTCTCCGCCCACTCCACGCGCGCTTCGGCTTCCGACGCCCTGTCCCGCAACTCGGTGGCGCTGTCCTCGGCGGCGCGCAGGGCAGCTTCAGTTGCAGCCGCAGTCGTCCGCGCCGACTCGAGGTCGCGCTTCAGCTGCTCGGTGCCTTGCGCGAGGGTGGACGACTGGCCCTGTACCTGGTTCAGCTGGACCTCGAGCGCAGCGGCGCGCTCTTGTGCTTCATCCCTCGCCCTGAGCGCCGCGTCCTGGCCGTCTTGGGCCGCTGCAGCCTGTGCCAGTGCGGCATCCAGCTGTGCTTTTGCGTCCGCGCGCGCCTGTGCGTGCTGCGCCACCTGCGCCGCAGCTGCGGCATCCTTGGCCTGCAGGTCAGCTTGCAGCCTGTTGACGGCGGCCTGGCTCTCTTGTGCCTCGGCGGCACGCGCCTCTTGCACGCTGTCCAATTCAGCTGCCAATTCGACGGCAGTGGCGTTGGCGCGCCGTGCCTCGGCAGTGGCGGCCTCGACGTCTGCGCGCGCTTGGTCCAGTCTACCCCGCAAATCCACGGCAGTGGCCTTGTTTTCCCGCGCCTCGGCAACAGCGGCAGCGCGCGCGTCTTTCACGCCGTCCAATTTGGCTGCCAACTCGCTGGCAGCGGCCTCGTTGCGCTGCGCCTCGGCCGTGGCGGCGTCGGCGGCGGCGCGCGCCTGCTGCACGTCGCGTTCCAGAGCCTCGGCTGTGTCCCTGTTCTGTTGCGCCTCGGCCGTGGCGGCGTCGGCGGCGGCGCGCGCCTGCTGCAGTTCAGTTGCCAACGCAGCAGCGTCGGTCTTGCTCTGCTGCGCTTCGGCGGCACTCGAGGCACGCACCTCGCGCAGTTTAACCGCTAAATCGTCTGCAGCGCCCCGGTTCTCCCGTGCCTCGACGGCAGCAACGTTGGCAGCTGCAAGCGCTTGCTTCAACCGCGCTTGCAAATCGTCGGCGCTGGCCTTGTTCTGCTGCGCCTCTGCGACGGCAACGTCGCGCGCCTCTTGCACGGCGTCCAATTCAGCCGCCAAAGCGTCGGCAGCGCCCTTGTTACGCTGTGCCTCGGCAGTAGCGGCTTGGGCGGCTGCACGCGCCCGCTCCAAGTCAGCCTGCAAACCGTTGGCAACAGCCGTGGCACGCTGCGCCTCTGCGGCAGCAGTGCGCGTCGCGCTTTGGCTGGCCTCCAGCTCCCCCCGCAGCGCGGCGTAGTGTTTTTCGGACTGCGCCACCGCAGCTCTCTGGTCATTCAGCTTCCACATGACTTGCTCGTGGATGTACCGCACTTGTTCCACCAGGGTGCCTCGTTTGGACCCCTCGGCGTCCGCGCCCAAAAGGGCTCTGTACATGTCACTCGCCGCGGCTTGCACCGCGGCTTGCTGCTGTAAAGCGGCTTGCAGCTGCGCCTTGACGTCCTCGGCGCCCTGCGCAGCGCGCTGTTGCAGCTCCTCGACGCGCGCCTCTGCCGCCTCCCGCTTTTTCAGCGTGGATGTGTACACTTGCCGCACGTGCGCGTCGCGGCGCAACGTGGCGCGCCGCTTCAGCGCCGCCGTCGCGGTGGACCGCGTGCCGCGCATGAGCCCGCGCAGCTCTGGGCGCTCCCGCAGAGCAGCTTTGAACGCGTCGTACGTGTCGGCGCTGGTCAAGGCGGCCAGCGCATCGCGCGGCACTGCATCCGAGACGTCCAACACCTCCCGCGCGGCGTCGTACCGCTCCCGCGCGCGCTGCGCGACTCGTGACCCAGAGGCAACAGACGTCGCCGTGGCGTTGAGGTTCACGCCGGCGTCGCGCACCGTGTGCCACGCAACCAGCATGTCGTACAGCGCGTCGGACAGCAACACGCGCGGGGCGCTGGACGGCGACGGCACGCCCGCGGTGGGATCCGCGTCCCCATCTTGATCAGTGGGCGCGCTAGCAGGCGCGGCGCCCGCGTCAAACACCACGGGATCGTCGGCGCCCCCCATGACCGCGCGCGCGCGCTCAGCGGCGCGCTCTGCGCGCACAAAGGGCGCCACACTGGACTGCGCTAGCGGTGTTGGGTCGTCGCTCGGTTCCGCCGACGCAGCGCCGGGGTCGTCAGCGCCGTCATCATCCGGCATGGCGTTCAACGCCGCCATGACGTCGTCCTGTACGCGCGCTTGCAGCGACGCCGCGCTCAATCCAAAGCGCTTGGCGTTCATTGGCGTGGTGCCCAAGCCAAGCACGTTGCGCGCGTCTTGCAGCACCACGGCGCCCTGCCGCACCGCAGCCGCTGCGTACAGCGCGCTCTGCTCCGCCTTGACCCACTCGTCAAAAGCCGTGCTCACCCTGGCGGCGCTTGCGGGTGGTCGAGGCTGTCCAGCAGCGCCGTCATACACGCGCACCTCGTCCACGCACCACCCATCGGGCGTCTTGCGCAAGGCGCGCATGGGCCGAGGCGCGGCGTCAGTCGGCGGTGCGGCGCCCGGCGCCGGCGCCACGTACGCTGCGCGCGCAAAGAGCGCGTTCGCGCCGCTCAGGGCGCCGGGAAGCGCTGGCGCGCTGAACAACGGCGTACAGTTGTCGGCCGCTTCGTACACGTCTGGCGTGTACGCCGTGCCCATGCGGGCTTGAGCCACGCGGCGCGCCGTGAGCGCCGCGCCAGCGTCAAGCGCCGCGCCCCCCGTGTCGTCAAAGTACGCGGATGGGAGGTTAAAAATCACCGCGGCGCGCTGCACCGCGTGCATGGCTGCGCGCGCTCGCGGAGCGCGTCGGAGCGCGGCGTGCACTGTCTACGCACACGTTGCAAGGTGCTGCGGCGCTGCGTGGCGTGTTGCAATGCGAGCTGCGTGTGCGGCTTTATTTCGGGCGGAGGGGCATTCATTCAGACACGTTGGCGGCCATAATGCACATCATTTGCGTGTGTGGAGACGGGTACGCCACCACCAAGTTGTTTTCAGAGAAGCGCAGGTGCACGCTGCCAGACGTGGGCAGCAGCTTGTACAGCTTTTGAAAGCCAAAGGACATCTCCAGGCTGAGCAGCGGCAGCGCGCCGCCGTGCACCTGCGCCCCCGCGCCGTCCAGCGTGAGAATGGCGGCGGGCTGCGTGTCAGTGGACGGCGGCGCAAACGCCTTGCTGGCTTCGGGCGACGCAATGGCCGCGTCGGTCAGCGTGGACACGCCGGCCGCGTCCCGCAGGGTCAAAATGCCCCACCGCATCAGCGTTTCCGCGGTGCCACCGGCTGTGGACGCCACGGCGCGCAGCGGCACGCAGTACCCGCCCGCCGTGGACGCGCTGTGGCACGTGGTGAACGTGGTGGTGAGCAGGGTGTCCGCGACGCCGCTGGGGCGTGCCGCCGCGGTGTTGGGCGTGTGCACCTGCAGCGTCACAGTGGTGGCGTCCGCGGCGCGCGCGGCGTCCAACAGCGACTTGAGGGAGCCTGCGTTGATGTGCATGTGGTGCACAATGGGCACCACGATTTCCTCGTCGTCGTCCAGCATGCAGCCCACGCCGTCGTCCTCCAGCGCGGGCACCAGTTGCCAGTTGACGCCGCCCGTGTTTTCGTCGCGGGACGTGACCACCACGTCGTTGCGCCCCGCGGCGCGGTACACCTCCACCACGTCTGCCTCGTGCCGCCGCAGCGCCGTGAGGAACTCGCGCACATTGACCACGACGCTGTGCACGCGCTCGGGGCGCCCCGCCCCCGACGCCGGCGCCGTGTCGTGCGGCGCGGTGTACACCGCGTGCGCCGTGTGCCGCACCGCCAGCATGATGCACTGCTGCACGTCGGCGTTCAACGACAGCCCAAAGTCCGTCAGGGTCAGCCGTACCGTGGCAGTGGGCTTGCCCATGGCGTTCATCACGTCGTCCACGCGCTTCATGGCGTTCAACAGGCTGTTCTTGTCGTCCACCAGCGTTACGTGCCACTGCAGCTGCGCGTTGGGCGGCGCCACGCGCAGCGCATCAACAAGCTCTGCCGCTGGCAGCGTGTCGGGCGCCGCAAACGCGTCGCTCGCGTCGTCGCGCGCGCTCGTGTCTGCGGCGATTGCGCGCGTTTTTGCGGACGTGCCCTGCTGCGCGTCGTCGTCGGCGCGCGGGCGCTTGGCGGCGCCACGGGGCGCGGCGGCGGACATGAGTGCGATGCGGCGGGGTGCGCTGGCGCGTGCTCGTGCGGCACAGCGGCGGTGTCACGGCGGCAATTGAACAACGCGTCTGGCGGTGCACTTGAAATGGCGCAGGGTGCGCCTCGCGTCGACGGCACGCTGTCAGCACCACGCGGTCTTGGGGTGGGCGCGGGCTGCTCCGTTTTCGCGCGCCGCGCACGCTTGGGCGGGTCTCGTCATTTGATGCGCGATGAACGCGCGGTTTACAGTAAAGACTGCGCGCGGTGACGGCGCTGTGCTTTGTAGTGTCTGTGCATGTCTACACACACTTTTGTGTAGTATGGCGGACTTTACAGGACCCATCATCCCGCTGGATGCCGGCTTTGCGAAGTCTGCACTGTCTGTGACACGAACTGACATTGCGCGGTACGCCAAGAATGTCCAAGGCATTGTCGACGCGTTGAAGGCTGTGAAAGTCACGCAGCAAGATGTCGATAAGCTGAAAAAGACGTTTTTCATGCGCGTGTGGTACCCAGGCCTCGAGGCACTGGCACAGAGATTTCCCACAAGCGGCGCTGGCGGCGACTTGAACATTGCCAAGCCGAGAAACAGAAAGTCTTTCAACGATGCTGCCAGTGAGACGACGCCGGAGTCAGTTGAGGCCGCCTTCAAGGACTCCGTTGTGTCCGGCAATGTGTTGCAGTGGCTGGGCCTCCAAAATCTCCCGACCACGGCTCTCGTGCGGCATCTTATTGACGAGGACAAGGTCATGCGGGAGAGGATTGCCGTAGCGCGCAAAGATTCTGACCCCGCGTCTGCAATACGAGCAGACAACATACTTTCTAAACGCGCGGCCGACTTGCTGTACTTTGCGTGGCCTCTCCGTAACACGTACGCCGGGACCTTGGAGTACGCGCAGCAGATTTTGGAGGCTGCGTTCGACTCAGACGAATTCCAGTTGCCCGACGATGTGATTGAGGGCTTGCAGGCACGCGCTCGCGGCACACCACCCGCAGAGAGGAGCCATTTGGACGCATGTGTGACGGATGCCGTGCAGCGCATGCGTGGGACTGACAGCGCCAAAGACTTTTACGACGAGGCGCAAAAGGCCCTGCAGTGTTTGAGTGGCCCGCAAAACGCAGTGGCGAGAGCCGCGACGCAACCCTACTTTGCAAAAATCGCCGAGGCTGCGTCAACGTACATTTCGCAGTACGATGCAAAGAAGCCCGAGTTGCTGAAACGGCATAGCCGAGAGGCGTTGAAACCCATTGCGGAAGCACTGCGTGAGCTCTTAAAGTACTTGGACGAAGTGGACGCAGTCGCGGGTGACGACACGGGCGGGAAGAAAGAGGCAGCGCGCCGGAAAGAGTTGCGGGACAGATTTGATCCGGACTCTCCCCCTGTGCCGGAGGCCGCTGCCCCAGAGCCAGACGCACAGTCAAAGGAGCGCCAAGACTTGGTGGAAAAACTGGAGGGCGGAATCGCCATTGACAAATATCTCCATGAGAACATACGGGTCGTCAAAAGCGATGTGTTGGCGTCGACCAACCTTGCTGGCACGCTGGCCAAGTTCCTGCACGCGGCCCACTACGAAACGAAGGCGTCAGACTGGCAGGAAGCTGCTCAAACGGCACTCACCTCTCTACGATCCTTGCAGGACCGCGCGGAGAAGCGCGTCACAGATGCAGACGACACGCTCAAGTCCAAAGCCGAGAAGGGACTGAAACGTGTCCAAGAAGCAGAGAGCATGGTGCGGGCAATTGGTCAAGCTGCAGACAAGGTAGCGGCACAAGAACCAGAGATCAAAGCTCTGATCAAGGACGACAAGACGTCCAATGAGAGACTGAATGCTGAGCTGCAAACGTTGCAAGGCCATAACAAGAGCATATCGGAGGACATCGCGGAGATTGTCAAGCTCTTGGACGCGATTGAAGAGGACGCAGCGGCGCGCCCCGTGCCCGCGGCCGCGCCCGCTGCCGCTGCAGCCGGTGGGGGCGGCGGTAGTGGGCCCGCGCTCAAGACGGAGCCAACAAGACGTCCGGTTCCCCCGACCCCCTCTCCTGGCGGCAGCGGTGCCAGCGGTGCACCTCCATCCAAACCGCGGTTTGGAGAATCCTGGAAACGCGTCAGAATCGCGTCGTCGTCCACAAGGCCGAGCACCCCAGCGCCCTTGGAAAGGACGGTCGTGCCAGACGCACCCAAGGGGGGACCGGAAGGGTCTTTGTCCAAGCCAGGTGCGGCAGCCTCAAAGAAGCGGCCACCAAAAGACGCCCCTCGGCAGCCCGTCACACTGGAGCAACCCGACGTGGCGCCCTACGTTGTGAGCCAAGAGGGCGCGCGGCAGCAGTCGGCGGCGTACTCCAAAGCGTACCTGGGGGGCGAGTACAGTGGGTTGTATTGAATGCATTTGCGCTGTGCCTCGGGCTCACATGTTGCATCCTGCACTGTTTAGACGCGCGCGCAGTAAACAAGCAGCATGCCGTTGTAAAATCGCACATACTGTCGCAGCATCATGCACCATGTTCACGACGTGTCTCGGCCCCGCATTGCGTGCGCGCACGGCTACTCGCGCTTGAACGTGGAAAAAGCCAGTGTTTTGCGCGCATGGGTAAAGTTATCTGAGCTGGAGCATCTTCTGACAGACACTCCCATGAGTCAAAGCACTGCTGAAAAAGTGAACTCCACGTTCACCATGCGCGTTGCAGAGCCGATGTTGGACAAACTGTACAGGGCGGAGTCTTTGATGGGAACAAGACATGTATTGTCTGAGGACCAAGTCAATGTGATCCGCTACAATTTGTTCGCAAACGCGCCGACCACGGAGTATTACACCATTAAGAGTGACGCAGGCGAGCCACCCGCGCTCGCCGCTTTTTTCGCATACGACGAAGCGTTGCGCAACCAGGTCGGCGCGAAGCAGCCGACACAGGGAGTGAGCAAGGTGCTACACTATTGGGTGTATGACACCAAGCCTGAGCGCTTGATCAAAGCCATAGATGAGTTACCGACCGATCGCATGGTAAAGGCTCTGCAAGAAGCCGTCAAAGCCGGAACGTCTGGTAGTACCGACACCAAAGAAGAAGAGTCAGAGGGCGCTGGCGTCGTCGAGTCCAAAGAAGACGACACTGAAAAGAAGGAGTCGACCGGCACTGGCGCCGCCGGGGCCCCTCTTCCATTTGAAGCGCGGGTGAGGCGACACAATGCCTCGGTCCGCACCCTATCGGGAGGCGGCGGGCGTGTGGCTGTTCCGACGCCGCCACTGGCACCAAACGTTTACACGTTGCCCGCCGCACAGGCGCAGGCCAATTCCTTCCGGGGCGTGTTTTGAGAACCAATGCATTTCACAGCGACAACGACACGACGCACTCTCCATGCTTGCGCGCCACGCGCTGCACCGTGGCAAGGTGCTGCGTCCCGCACACGCCGCGCACAGCGGCGCACCCCGCCAGCGCCGCGGCACACGCCACGCCGTGCACCGCGTCGACCTGCGCGTCACCCCCATCCGCGCCCCGCGGCAGTGCAGTGTCCACCACATGCCCATCTGCAAACCGCGTCAGGGTGTGCGGCGCCACGCTGCGAGACGCAATCCACGTGCGGCGTCCCGCGCGCGCGGCGCGGGGGAGCACGGTGCCGCGCGCCACAGCTTGCACGCGACTGGCTGGGTACGTCGCGGCGTCTGCGCGCCACGGCAGCGCTACGCAATTGTGCTGTGCGTCCACGCTTCGCGCAGCGGCGTACACGGCGTCCCACGACGGCGCGACGGCGCTCGCTGTGACGGGGGGCAGTTCGTGCACGCTGCCGTCCCACGCCAGCAGCGCAGTGGGGTACACGTGTGCGCGAGATTGGGGCATGGTTGGTACGCGCGGGTGAACGCGGCGCGGCGTGGGGCGCGGTACGACACTTGAGAAATGCTGGCGTTCTGCGGGGGCAGTGTGCGCGGGCGCTGCGCGCGCATCGCCCCGTGCTGGGGGAGAGGGCAGCGCGCGCCAGCGCTCTGCGCGCTGCGCTCCACATTCCACTTTGACTCGCGACTACGCACAGCTCTGGATGTACGCGTCGCGGAGCGCACGTACACGCGCGCACTGTACCAATGGCTGCTTCCGAGGGCGCCCGCGTGGTGGACGGCGGGGGCTTGCCGCGCGCCATGCTGCACGACGTGATGCAAGCCGCCATTGAGGCGCGCGGCGCTGCTGCGGTGCAGGGCGAGTCCTTTAACCACTTGCTCAACACCACGCTGCGCAAGATTGTGAACGAGCGGTACCAGCATTCCACGGTGAACACGCAGGGGGACGCCATGATGACGGCGACGTACCGCAACCTGCACGTGGGCCCGCCCGTGTCCCACGAGGCGCACGGCTCGGAGCGCGCCGTGGACGTGCTGGAGTGCATTCGACGGCGCCTGCCGTACGTGTTCTCTGTGAACGTGGGCATCGTGGTGGAGCGGTACTTGAACGCGGACGCCAAGACGGGCGTCAGTGTGTGGGACGCGTACGACCCCGTGACGGGCACGCGCGTGGCAGACGTGCACCCCTCAGAGTACGGCGACGACGAAGACGCGGCGGGCAGCGGCGCGCGGGGCGCCCACGGGCAGCTCACGGTGGACGGCGTGGCGCACGGCGGCAGCGTGGCGCCCGAGCTGCAAGCGGTGTCCATGCGGTCCACGGACAACCCCAACGCGCCGCACGCGCTGGCCGAAGAGGCCGCGCGCCGCGCGTTGGAGGTGCGGTGGGTGCTCACCGAGGTGCACCACGCCTCGTCGCAGTGCATCATGGAGCTGCCGGCGCAAGTGGGCTCCGAGGTGTGCGTCACGTCCCGCATGCCCCTGCTGTTCCCCAACGCCGCGTGGCAGGCGTCGGGGGAGATTGTGCCCAACGGCACCTACCGCATGGTGGTGCAGCAGCGCCGCGTGCAGGTGAACCGCACCTTGACCACGCGCCTGCGCAACGGCGGCGTGCAAAGCCAAATCCGCTCCGTGCTGGAGCACCGGCACCGCTCCACGTCCACGCTGTACGTGAAGCTGTTCCCCGATTGGCAGTCCTCGGAGCGCGTGCGCGCGTGGGTGCAGCTGCCGTACGTGAAGGAGCATGTGCCGCTCATGGCGCTGTTCCGGCTGCTGGGCGTGCGCACCACGGCGCACGCGGCGCAGATGATTGCGTCTGGCGGGCAAGACGCGTGCGCGGCGCCCTGGGCGCCGGGGGACGCGTTTCATACCCCGGACCGCCTCGCGCTGCGCGCGTGGGTGCACGACTTGCTGCGGCCGGTGCCAGTGTTCACCAAGCGCAAGGCGGGCCGCAGCAAGGTGGCGCCGCCGCCGCCGCGGAGCGACACGTCCGCGGACGCCGCCGCGGCGTGGACGGTGTCCGCCACGGGCGCCGCGGTGACGCACAACTTCCCGGACTTTGAAGCCATGACGCGGGAGCAAGTGGGGGAGTGGGTGTCCATGCGGTCGTGCAGCGGCGCGCAGTACAACAAGGACGCCAAGTGGCTGTCCACGCTGTCCACAGAGACGCTGCCGCAGCTGGGGCTGGGCATGCGCCCCGAAATGCTCACCAACAAGGCCATGCTGCTGGCGTACGCGGTGTGGAAGGCGGCGCGCGTGGCGCGGGGGGACGCGCAGCCCGACGAGCGCGACGCGCTGGGCAACAACTACTACGCCACGGCGGGGGAGTTGACGGTGCTGCTGCTGCGGCAGTGCGTGCGGCGGCTGGTGAAAGCCGTGGCCATGACCATGCGCAACAACCCCATGCGGTCCGCGCAGATTGCAGACTACCTGCGCAAGCGCACCGTGACAGACGCGGCGCGGTACGCGTTCAACACGGGGAACTGGGGCGAGAGCAAGGGCGCCGCCACTGCCAGTCAACAAGAGACCACGCAGCAGCGCCCCCAGGGCAACCTGCTGTCGCAGCGCACGCACCTGACCACCTTGCGCACGCCGCTGCGGGACCAGAGCAAGAACGCCGACGCGCGCAAGCTGCACCCGTCGTACTACGGCTTCATTTGCCCCGCGGCGCACAGCGAGAGCATCACGTGCGGCCTGCGGGTGCACTTGGCGGCGCTGGCGCACATTACGTGCGGCCAGGACGCGCAGACGCTCATCCCCCTGGTGGTGGCGCACTTGAGCAGCCGGGACGCCGCGTGCGGCTTTGTGCCCACGCCCATGCCCGACGTGACGTCTGGGAAAGTCGCGCGCCCCCAGCGGCCCACCACCACCAGCGCGTACGACGTGACCAAGCAGCACATGGTGCGCGTGGCGCGGCACCAGCGCAAGCGCGTGTTCACGCAAACGCAGTTGGCGTACCAGCTGCAGACGCTGCGCACAGAGGACGGGCACGCAGAGCGGGAGGGCGCGGCGCCCAGCGGCGGCACCCCCGCGGCTCCAGACGCCAGCGCCGCGTCCATCGTGGCGTCCATGAAGTGGCCGGGGTCTGCCGCTGCGTCGGCGTCGGCCGTGCTGCACGAGCACTCGTGGGACGCGTCCACGGAGCGCGTGAACCAGCACGGGCGCCGCCTGCGGTCCGCTGCCCACGTGGGCGTGCTGGTCATGGTGAACGGCATCCCCGTGGGCACCGTGGCGCACCCGGCAGCGGCCGCGCACGCGCTGCGGGAGTGCCGCCGCGCGGGGTGGATTGCGCGGGACGTGGAAATCGCGCTGCGGGACGGCGGCACCGTGCTGTGGATCGCGGCGCAGTCCGGGGAGCTGCGGCGGCCGCTGTGGGTGGTGCGCCGCGACGCGGCCACGGGGCGCAGCAGCACGCGCGTGGCGACGGCAGAGTGGACGGCGTGGCGCGCGGGCGGCGGGGAGCTGCACGAGCTGTGGCAGCGGCTGCTTGCGGTGGGGTGCGTGGAGTACGTGGGGCCCAACGAAGTGGCCAACGCGCGGGTGCACGCTGAAGCGTGGAGCGCGCCGCCCGCCGCGTGCACGCACGCTGAGCTGCACCCCGCCGCCATGCTGTCGGGCAGCGTGGGGTGCCTGCCGCACCCGCAGCACAACCAGGGCCCCCGCAACGCGTACTACCACGCGCTGTCCAACTCCACCATCACCGAGACCGTCCCCGTGGCGGGGAACGACACCACCATCAATGCGCTGGTGAGCCCCGCGCAGCGGTACGTGCGCACGCGCGTAGAGGCGGGCCTGTTCCCCATGGGGTACGGCGCCGGCGCCGTGGTCATGGTGGCCGTCATGTGCGCGGGGGACAACGTGGAGGACAGCATGGTGCTGCAGCGGGAGGCCGTGGCGGGCGGCATGCTGGCGTCCACAGAGACGCACACGTACACCGCGTCCGCCGCGCGGGGGCCCGCGGCGCTGCGCAAGACAGAGTGCAAGGTGTACGGCGTGCCGCACGACGGCGCGTACGCGGCGCGGGACGCGAGTTACGCGGTGCTGGAGGACGACGGCCTGCCGCGGGTGGGGTCCGTGGTGCCGCCCGGCTCTGCCATTATGGGCCTGCAGCGGCGCACGCAGGCGGCAGCCACGGCGCCGGGGGCGCGGCAGCACCCCGTGACGGGGCAGTGGGTCACCTCGCACGACGGCTCTGCGTGGACGTCGGCACGGGATGTGCCGTGCGTCGTGTCGGACGTGCGCATCTCGCCGTCCCTCAAGGTGGGCCAGACCGCGGCGGTGGTGCAGACCACGTCCCTGCGCCTGTTCGAGGTGGGCGACAAGCTGGCAGTGTCCCCGTCGCAAAAGGGCACCGTGGCGACGCTGCGCGCCGCCAGCGACATGCCCGTGTCGCCCACCCTGGGGCGCCCCCACGTCATTATGAACCCGCACGCCATCCCCTCCCGCATGACGCAGGGCAAGGACGTGGAGGGCATTGTGGCCATGGCGGGCATGCTGCTGGGCATGGACGCCGCGGACGGCACCGCGTGGACGGCGGCGCACACGCAGGCGTGGGCCGAGGGCGTGCTGCGGGAGCACGGCGTGAGCCCGCACGGGTGCCACACGTTTTACGACGGCGTGACGGGGCGCCCCCTGCGCATGCGCGTGTTTGCGGTGCCGCAGTTCGTGTCCCGCTTGAAGCAGATGGCGGCCAACAAGATCAGCATGCGCGCCACGGGCCCAGTGAACCAGCTCACGGGGCAAGCGACAGAGGGCCGCGCTGTGGGCGGCGGGCAGCGCTTGGGGTCCATGGAAAACGACGCCCTGACGTCCTCGGGCGCCACGGCGGTGCTGCAGGAGCGCTTCCGGGACGCCGCGGACGGCGTCACGGCGTGGGTGTGCGCCGAGTGCTGCACGCTGGCCACGCCGCCGGCGCCCGCAGCCGTGGCTGGCACAGAGGTGTCCCCCGACGGCACCTTGGACCCCACCAACGTGCAGTGGGCGGCGCACTTTGTGGCGGACACGCACGCGCGGTGCCCCGTGTGCGGGTCGTCCGACGCCGTGGTGCGCGTGCGCGTGCGCCGCGCGCTGCTGCTGCTCATCCGGGAGCTGGCAGTGGCGGGCATCCTCATGCGGCTGCACGTGAGCAAGCCGGGCGCCGGCGTGGACACGCTGCAGGCGCCGTCGCCGTGCGTGCTGCGGGCCATTGACGTGCGCGGCGGCCGCGTGCCCCGTGAAGTGCCGCAGCACGTTGTGCGCGAGGCGGCGCGCCGCGTGCGCGCAGCGGTGAGCAACGCCACGTCTGTGGCAGTGGACGCGCGCGCCGCGGTGCAGGGCATGGACGCGGCGCAGACGCAGGCAGCGTCGGCGCTCGACGCGTGGGCGCTGGACCCAGACGCCGCCAGCGACGACGACTTTGACGACGACGTGGACTTGGCGGCGTGACGCGCGCGCGTGGCGCGCGCTCCCGCCAGGCGTTTCGTAGACGCGTGGCGTGCGGGCGTCCCAGCATGAATAAACACCCCTGAACAGTGCCCCCGTGCCCCAAACGTGTTGTTGTTCCCCCCCGCGTTTCCCCGCACTGCACGCTTCCACCGCCACCATGCCTAGCTGCACAGGTGTCAAGACGGTGGGTGGAGTGAAGCACTTTTTCAACGTGTCGTGCGCCGGCAACAAGCTGGTGGGCAAGTACGCCGACGCCAAGTCCGGCAAGATCACCAAGGTGGTGCACCTCAAGACCTGCAGCAGCGCCGCTGCGTGCGAGCAAGAGTGCCACAAGTACCGCATGCCCGCCGGGTACACCAAGGACACCTCCATTAAGAACTTTGGCACGGCGCTGATTTCCGCCAACGGCAAGCACTACAAGGGCTTCAGCGTCAGCGCGCGCACTCGCAAGTCCCGCAAGTCTCGCAAGTCCCGCAAGTCCCGCCGCTCTGCGCGCAAGGGGTACTCTGCCGTGGCAGGGGACGACGCCGGCTTTGCCAAGCGCTCCCGCCGCTCTCGCAAGAAGCGGAGCCGCCGCTCCCGCAAGTCCCGCCGCCGCTCCAGCCGCGGGTACGCCGCAGCTGCCACTGGTGGCGACGCCGGCTTTGCCAAGCGCTCCCGCCGCTCCCGCAAGAAGAAGAGCCGGCGCTCCCGTAAGCGCAGCCGCCGCTCCAGCCGCGGGTACGCCGCAGCTGCCACTGGCGGCGACGCCGGCTTTGCCAAGCGCTCTCGCCGCTCCCGCAAGAAGAAGAGCCGGCGCTCCCGCAAGCGCAGCCGCCGCTCCAGCCGTGGGTACGCCGCAGCTGCAGCCGGCGGCGGCGCTGGCTTTGCCAAGCGCTCTCGCCGCTCCCGCAAGAAGAAGAGCCGGCGCTCCCGCAAGCGCAGCCGCCGCTCCAGCCGCGGCGCTGGCTACGCCAAGCGCTCTCGTGGACGTCGTAGCCGCCGCTCCCGCGGCTCTCGCAAGAGCCGCCGCTCTCGGCGACGACGATGAGCGGCGCCACCGGGGCGCGCCTGGCACCGCCGCTTAAATGCATCACACTACACACCCATTGCACCAGCACGCAACACGCACCGTTGCCGCTTGAAGTAAACGCACGCACCATAGGACTTGCCTCGCGCGCGCGCGCTGCAAGTGCACGCCATGGCAAAACAAGTCGACGCCGTGTACAGCGCCGTCAAGGCGTCGTTGGGCGGCACGGGCGGCGCCGTGTCCAATGGCACCATTGACGGGGAACTCACGCGGGGCGGCATGCGCGACGTGCTGGGGGCCATGCACGCCGCGGAGCCGTTCACGGAGCGCAGCGTGTTTTTAGATGTGGGGTCTGGCGTGGGCAAGCCCGTGTTTCACGCTGCGGCGCTGCCGGACGTGGCCATTGCGGCTGCAGTGGGCGTGGAGGTGGACGACAACCGGTACGCGCAGTCGCAGGCGGCCCTGCGCTTTGCGCTGAAGCGCGGCACTGTGATTGAGCGCCGCGCCAACGTGGCGTTTGCGCGAGGCGACGTGCTGCACATGGACACGCTGTCGCCCGCCACGCACGTGTACAGCTTTAGCACGGGTATGCGGCAGGACGTCAAGACGGGCATTGCGCGGGCGTTCCTGGCGTCTGACACGGCGCGCGTGCTGTGCTGGTACGTGCGGCCCGCCGACATGCCCGACACACGCGCCGCGCTGGCGCCCGTGACGACTGCCGGCGGCGCTGTTGTCAAGGTGCCCGTCAAGATGTCGGGCAGTGGGGAGGGCAAGACGGCGTACGTGTACGTCAAGACGCGCGAGGCGCAGAGCGCGCAGAGCGCTGCAGAAGACGCCACCATTGCGCGGGCGGTGGCGCTGTGCGCGCAGCGCAGCGCGACGGCGCTGTTTGCGCACGCCGTCAAGGCGCGTTGCGCGGCGTCCACGCCAGTGGTGGACGCCACCGTCGCCACGCACCTTGCTGCCATGGGCGTGGACGCCAACCCCAGCATGTGGTGCCCGCTGTGCGTGCAGGCCGTGGTGTGGGGCGTGCCGCTGTGGGCGCTGCGGACCGCGGGGCGCCTGGGCGACGACGGCTTGCCGCCGCCGCCAGACCCCATGCACTGGGCGCTGCGCGTGTGGCCGCTGTTGACGGCAGCTGCGGCGCAAGGCAAGTCCCCCGCAGCGGCGCTGACGGCGTCGCGGGTCACTGCGCCTGGCATGCCCCTGCAGGAGTTTTGGGCGTCGCGTCGACGGGAGCAGGACGCTGCCGCGGTGGTGGCGGCGCGCGGGCAGCACGTGCTGCCGCTGCCCCCGCAGCACTTTGCCACGCTGCTGTCCCTTGTGCCGCATCGACTGGCGTGCCCCGACGTGCCGCCGGCGTGGTCGGGGGACGTGCCCGCCCGTGCTCGGAACGCCGCGTGGGGCTGGTTGCGCGCGCTGGTGGACGCCGACACGCCGCGCGCCGTGCCCAGCTTCACTGTGCGGGGCCACGAAGCGTTTGCGCTAGCGGGGGTGCCTGAAGTGGCCGCGCTGGCGGCGTTGTGGCACCCACAGCAGCCGCCCGACGAGGTCTGCACGGCGCTGCACGGCAAGTCGCTGGCGTACGCCGACGTGCGGGAGCTGCAGAAGCGGCAGTGGTTGAGCAGCGCCGTGCTGGACTACCGGCTGCGCATGGTGTCGCACGCCGCGGGGCCGGGGGTGCACTGCGCGTCGGCGGAAGCGAGCTATTACGCGGCGCTGGGGGACGAAGCGGCAGTGCGCATGGAGGCGGACGCCGCGCGCGCCGCGTCGCTGCTGTTGTTCCCCCTGAACGTGCACGGGAACCACTGGGCGCTGTGCGCGGTGGACCGCACGGCGCGGCGCGCAGTGTACGTGGACACCATGCTGGACACGCAAGACGTGCCCGACGCGGTGTGGCACGTGACCGCCGCCGTGGACGCGGCGCTGGACACGCCCGCGGGAGCGCCGTCGTGGCGCGCGCGCGTGGCAGACGCTGTGCCGCAGCAGGAAGACACCAACAACTGCGGCGTGTTTGTGGTGCAAAACGCCACGCTGATTGCCACGCAGGGCACACTGGACGTGGCGCAGTGGGCGCCGCTCACCACCGTGCAGTACACGCGAGCCCGCCTGGCGTTGGCGTGCTTCGCGGTGGGGTGGCGCGGCGTGGCGCGCCCCGGCGCGTGGCGCCGGTGCCTGTGGGACGTCACCCCCGCGGCGCACCTGGACGAGGACGAGCGCGGCGCGCACGGCCCAGGCGACGGCGCCGCCGCGTCAAATTGAATGGATTGCACCACGCTGCACGCCCTTCCCACACCACTGTACACGCACTGTGTCATACATCATACACACGCAGGCCGCACGGGATGCACGTTGTGGCGCGCGCGGGCGTCACGCCCGACGGCGTCGCTAGCGCGCCCTTGACACCCGAACAGAGCAGCAGCGCCGCGTTGAGCAGAGTTTTGGCACGGTACCCCGCGCCGTACACCAAGCCGTGCACGGTGGAGCAGTGGCGCGCGTGCTGCGCCACTGTACAAGCGGGGGGTTTCACACTGGACATTGAGCGCACCGCGCGACACCTTGTGACGTGCACGCCGCACGCCAAGGACGTCTGTGTCGCGCTGTTGTTCGCAGCGGCGGACTCTGCTGCGCCCGCGCCCGCGCAAGCCGAGCAGTTCGTGTGGAGCGTGTGCGCCGCAGCGCGAGAGGAGGAGCACGAGGGCGCCGGCACGCTGATGGAAGACATTGTGGACGACGTGGTGACCAGGCGCGACGTCACTGCGCGCGGCGTGCAGCTCGCCATGTCGTTGTGGCGCAACTCCATTTCCAGGGCGCTCATGGGTCCAGCGTGCGACGACGTGGACGCGGCGCAAATGGCCACCCTGCAAAACGTGTGCGCCGCACTGTACCGCTTACCCGACGGCGGGGAGACGCGCAAAGCGTGGGCGGCCACGCTGAGCGACGTTCCTCGGTGCGTGCACACGCGCGGGTACAGCGCGTGGCACACGTCCGCGCCCGACGACGCCGCGTTCAACCGCGTTGTGTCCATTGCGCTGGACAACAAGCTCAACGCCGCCGGCATTGGCTTGCTGGAGCAGCGCGCCACGTCCAGCGCGGTGCAAACGCACGCGCTGCAACACATCTTGCGCGCGCGCATTGAAGGCGCGTGCGGTACAGTGTGGGAGTGGTTCCTCGCGCGGCACAGCGCGTCGGGGGACGTGGTGGACATTTTGCCCCGCGTCTTGCAGTGGACCAGCGGGGTACCCGACCTCACCGTGTTTACGCAAGCCGCGGTGGCGGCGACTGCGTCCCGCCAAGTCGACACGGTTGTCGCGCGTGCTGCAATGGCGCTGCGCATACTGCAGTGCGTCCCATCAGCCACCAGCGACGGCGACGACGGGTGCTCTGCTGCGCGGGATGCGCTGCGCGCGTGCGTGGGGACGCACACCGCGGGCCACGTCGCCGCGCGCGTGCTGCACGACGCCCTGGCGCACAGCACTGGGACGGGTGCTGGCGCGGGCGTGCACCTGCCCCTTCCGCCCGTGACAGTGGTACGAGACGACGCCGCGCGCGCCGCCCTCGACAAGGCGCGCGCTGTGCTGCGCCTCGCGCCCTGCCCCCACACTGCTGCAGTCCGGGCCGTACCGCATGTCGTGCAACTCACCGGCAACGTGCCTTTGGCACTGGACGTGTGGGCGGCGTGCGCCTCCCCAACCGCGCAAGCTGTTGACGGGCGCAGCAGACGCCGCGCCGCGATGGCGTGCGTGCTAGGCATGGTGGTGCCGCGGTACGGCGCGCGCCGCGACGACAGTGGCGAAGACGAGTACATTGCGGTCATGAAGCGCCTGCGGGGCGCAGCTGGCGCGGGTGTGGACGTTGGCAACCTCTCTCGGGCCGTGCACGTGTGGTACGCGCGCGGCATCTCGGAGCACACCAGGCGACGCACAGACATCCATACGCCGTCCGCGGCGGACACGTGCGACGCGTGGGCGCGCAGCGTGCCGTGCGACGTGGACGCCGAGGAACACACGGACCTCGTGCGGCACGCGGTGTGGACCAGCGAGCTCGTTACGCGCCACCGAGATCATGTGCAGCGCGCACAACGCGCGCTGCAGCGGGAGCACGCCGCTCGCGTCGCGCAGCATGCCGCGTATTTGCGCGCGGCAAAGGCGCGGCGACTGGCGCGCAAGGACGCCCGGCACAAGCGACGCCGCGAGCGGCGTAACCACCGACGGGCCGTGCGGACCGACGATCCGCGCTTTTACGAGGACGACTTGCCGGCGTACGTGTACACCAGCACCGGCAGCGCGACGTCCACTGGCAGCGAAGTGTCCAGTGCGTCCAGCGGCTTGTCCGACGCGTACATGGAGGCGAGGTGGTATGCAGACAGTGATGGCGCGACAAGTGATACCAGTGAATGAAAATGCATTGCAATGCGTACACCGCGCGCCGCGGAATCAGCGGCGTTGGCGACGGCGCCACAGCACCGCGGCCAGCGCGGCACACAGCACCACGACGCCCGCCACGATGCCCACGGTGCGCGCGGTTTTGTGGCGCGCGGTCTTGGGCTGCCGGGACGCGCCGCCCTTGCCGCCGCGCGTGGGCGGCACGCTGAAGCCCGTGCCCCGCAGCGCCTCGTTTATGGCGTCGTTGCACATGTCACATATTTTCCCCGTGGACTCTGGCAACGAGCCCTTTTCGTCCACAATGGCGCGCACCGTGCGCGCCGCCGTGTCGCAGCTTTTCGACGAGCAGTTTTGCACGATGCACACGACGTCTGACGGGTTTTGCACGTTCAAGTCCTTGATGGTGGTCACGCACAGGGACGTGCTGGGGCAGTTCTGGTTCTGCTGCGCAATGGCGCTGGTTTGCACAAAGCGCGACGCGCTCACGGCGTCGCACGGCGCCCACCAGCACGCCTTGCGGCTCACAATGCCAGACGTCGTCACCGCCGCTGCGCCAAACGTCGTCTCGAACGTGTTCAGCAATTGCGCGTACGTCTTGCCCAGGCACGGCTCCTTGTACGCCGAGTACGACGCGTTGAGGCACGCGCACGTGTCGTCGGTGGGGTGCGCGTCGCAGTACGCCAGGGCCGCGTAGTCCGCCAGAGCTTTTCGCGTCTGCGACGCGGACGCTTGCGCGCCAATGAACCACTGGCTCGCTGTGGAGCCGGTGGAAGGCGCCGTGACAGACGCGGTGATGTTGGAGCACGCGGGTGGGGCGGACAGCTTTGTGGGGCACGGCTCGCCAGGGTACAGCGACCCCCCGTCAGGGTCCGCGTACGGCAAGATTTGGCACTTTGAGTCAGCGTGTTTAGGCTTAGATGCCAGTACCGCCATGACATCGTCGCACGCGTCCGAGCCTCCTGTCCAGCAGTGCGCTGGGTCGCAGTACAAGTTTGCCTCCACACGCTCATTGTCGCTTGTAGCGCCGTACGGAGCGGTGCCAGCGCCTATGGCGTTGCCGCCGCAACGCGGCACGTCTGCATTCTGCGTGCACGCAATCACGTCGCCAGCGTTGCGGCAGCACTGGTCACGGGCCGCGGGATTGACCTCACTCTCCCGCTGCGTCACTGCGGCGCATGGCCAGTACTGGTGCTGGCCCTGGTTTGTGTCGCACCCGAGGGGATCAAATTTGGCGCGGGCAGTGCCGGGCGACACCGTGGTGTGCTTCAGTAGGTCGGTGGTGCTGGTGCCAATCAATGCATTGGCCAGACGTGACATTTGGCTGGCGTGGCACGAGAACGTCCCGCCCGACGCGCGGTATTGCTGCGAGTCGCCTCCGTCAGCGTCCACCACTTGCCGCGTGCACACCCGCGCCCCGTCAGCTGTAGGCGCGGTAACGCTGCACTCTCCCCGCGGCATAAAGACATCGTCCCCCTGCGACCCCTTGCACGTCACGGAGAACGTCCCGCATGCGTTGGTTGTCATGGCGCCGGTGCCGGTGCGGAGCGAGCAGCGGGCGTGACTGCAACAGCGCGGCGGCGCAGCTGTTTACTGCGCACACCACCGATAACCAACAGCGGGATGCTTGCGCACACCAGCACCGCAAACACCACCCACATGAGCCACTTGAGCGTCTTGCGCAGCTTGGACTGCGACGAGGCACCACCACCACCAGACGATGGTCCGTCGGGGCCGTCTGGGCCTGGGTCAGGCTTGGGCCCAGGCAAGGACGATGGCATGGGCGGCGGCAGCAGCTTGTCGGCTGCCTGGACCAGCTGCGTGTACGCTTGCGCGTCCGCCACGGTGCTGTACACGCCAATGACGGCGCGCGCGCCCTGCGTCACCACCACAGCCAGCTGCGGCAACTGGCCCACGATGCTCTTGACCGTGGCGGTGGCGACCGACAGCGACTGCGTGGGCGTTTGCACGCTGGTGCCGTTCACCGTGATGGACGTCAGCACGCCGCCCGTCCACGAGTACTGGCTTTTCACGTCCAGGGCCGTGCCTCCACTCAACGACAGCTTGGTGGGGATGGCCGTGTAGTTCACGACCTTGACGCTGTACTGCACGCCGCCGCTGCCGCCACCCGGCGCAATGGGCGCGGGCAGTTTGCCCACGGCCCCTTGCGCCCGCTGCGCGTACGCAGACGCGCTCTGCACGTCGGGAAACACCGCCAGAACGCACGCTCTGGCGCCGTTGGCTTGCCGCATGGACGCCCACACTGCCACGTTGCCCTGCTGCACCGACGGCAGCGTCGAGAAGCGCACCGGCTGTACCGTCATGCCGCCCCGCCCATCGCCGCCGTTGAGCAGCACGGGCGTCGCGGGCGCAATGGCCTGCGACGTGAACGTTTGCGTTGCGCCAGCGGGCACAGCGTGCGTGGCGTCCGCGGCGCCCGACGCGTCCCACTGCGCCGTGACGCTGGTGCCGCTAAAGTTCGCCACGGTGACAGTAGCAGTGTACGACGGCGCGGGCGGCTCCTGCAGGGGCGGCAGTTGCGTGCAAGTGGACGGCGAGCACGCCTTGACGCGCGCGGCGTACTCCGCAGCTTTGTCGCCCACCACCACCACCGCAGACTGTTTGTACGTGGCGATGCACGCGCCGTCGGTGGTCTGCACGTCGAAAGCGAACTCCCCCGTCATGCCCGACGACAACGAGCTGCTCACGCCCCACAGCACAGTGAGTTGCTCCTTGGGCACCACGGTGCTGACGCGGTACGCGTGCGTGTCGCCGGGGTTCACGTTCACCGCTGACGTGGGGTCCGTGCTGGTGGACACGGTGATCATTTGCGTGGCCGTGTTGTACACGGTAACGTGCCACACGCCCGCGGCCGCTTCGCACTTGCCGCCGCCCTGCTGCATGCACGCCGCCTTGTCCACGCCGGGGCAGTCGCACACATTCTTGCTGGAAGGGCAGCCCGCTGGTCGCACCGGCATGGGTACGTTGGGAGGCGGTGGGCACAGCTGGCACTGCTGCATGATGGCCGCACCGTTGGCGTACTTTTCGAGATTGGCCTTGGTGGGGTTCTCCTGGTACTCCGTGCGCAGGACGTTCATGCCTATGATGTTCACGGCACACACCGAGTTGGTGTGGTCGCACCCCCCAGACGTGCTGGCCGCGACGGGCAGGTACGACCCTCCGCCCGTGGCGTCCACGGCTTGTTGGCACGGGCCCCACCAGCAGTGCGGCTGGCCCAGTGCGGCGGGCTGTGCGGCGCCAGTGTCCACCGCAGAGTCCACGATGGTCTCCTGGTACGTTTTGCCCGCGTTGCCCGGGAACGTTGTGGTCGTCGCGTTGACGCACGCGCATTCCGCGGCGTTCTGCATGTCGTCGGGGCCGCACGCGGCGTTGATCTGTGCGATGCAAGCGTCGTGCGTATCGCCGGCCCCGCACCACTTCCTGCAAATGGCGCCATCACTCATGCCAGGCTGCTGCCCATTGGGCAGTTGACACCCCGCGTCTGAACCGCTGGGGCACTCGCACAGCTTGGGGTCCATGTCGCTGCACGCGCACGCCGAGGTGCTGTCAGTGTACGTGGACGGTTCAACGGTGCTGAACATGACCATGGCCGCTGGCACCGTGATGCTGGAAATGGGCACAGCCAGCGCGCCTTTGACGTTCACAGGGAAAGGCTGCTGCTGGCTGGGGTTGCGGGACTGCGTGAAGCACCGTTCTCGCTTGATCTTGTTTACGTTGCGCACAGTGTCGCCCCACGGCAAGCACGAAAAGCGCATCCCCTGCGACTTATACATGGATTCATCAATGCCCAATGACTGGCGCGGGTCGCACTTGAGGCCGGCGCACAGGCTTCCACTGGTACCGTCAATGACGCCCGCCAGGCACTGCTCGTCAGTGAACTGTGACGTCTTCGGCGCCGTGTTAGACGGCGGCTCCACCCTGCACTTCACGGCGTGCTGTTCGATGGAACCATTGTCCCATGGCGGGTCGCACAATTCCAAGCGACACCACTCACTAGGGGTGCTTTCCCCGATGAACACCGCCTCGCTGCCGGTGCGATACTTCAAAGCGCCGTTGGTGAAAGAGCTGAGTGGCCCGTCGCACGCTGCATCCCCAGAGGGCGTGGGGTCGTTGGCGCCGTACACGCTCGCCAGGTAAGTGCACGCGTCGCTATACTTGAGCTTGGCTTTGTCGTCGTCGCCCTTGCAAAACATGTAGTGCTTGCCGTTCAAACACTTGTGGGTCAGCGCTGGACAGATGCCGTTCTCAAATGACACGCCATACACGCAAAACGCTGGTGTTGTGTTGAAGAGACGGGGGTTGGTTTGCGCCAGTGCGGGCTCCGCGGCGTCGGGCAGCGCGTCGTACAGTGTGACTAGGCGCGCATTTGGCAGACGGCACGCGTCCACCACGGTGGACGACTTTGTGAAGCGCTTCAACGCGTGCGTCCCAAAGTATCGCGTGTTTTGCGTCGCGTCCTGTGCCAGCGTGGCTTTCTGCGTGCACATGCCCGCCACGGTCCACAACCACGCGACGAACTCCTCTGCCGACACGCCCGTGATGAGCTGCGTGTCGCTGAGCACCACGCCCACCATTGTCGAGGCGTAGAAAGGATGCGGCACGATGTTGGAAGACGCCGTCGGGTGCATCCTGGCGGGTGGCCGGGGCGTGCACGGCGGCGCCGCGCCGCCCACACCGCGGCCGGCGGATCGTACGGGCAGCATGAGGGGAGAGTGTTGCCCTGGCGCCCGTCCGTGGAACGCGCTGGATAGACCTTTACTGCGTCGCGGCGCGCGTCACCAGCGCGCCGCAGCGACGCTGCGTGGGGGCGCAGCGCCTGTACCTTTCTGCGGGGACACGCCGTATCCGTATGCAATAAAGCCGCGTTTCAGTGTGGCGTCTGTGTACCAGCATGGACGACGATGCTGCGAGCCAAGGCCGCTCCACAAAGCGTGCCCGGGACGACGACGCGCTGTATGGAACTGACGTGAGCAGCCCAGTGCGGTCCCCGCGCGTCTCAGAGTCCACCGGCCCGTCTGGTGATGCAGCCCGCCGGCGCAACGCGAGTGCGGCGGTACAGCGCGCTGTGGCGGCGTGGGACGCGCGGGATCACGCGCGGGACCCCGCGTCGTTTGTCAAGCTCATGACGCCATGTGTGAACATCCTGCGCAACAGCGGTCTGCTGCCGCGCGCCGCGTCGGCGCCGCCGCCGAAACCTCCCACCCCCTTTCATCTGCACATGGCCGTGACACTGGTCAGGCGCAACGCGCAGGTCTTTGTGGACGAGTACGGCACGTACTCGCCGTTCTCACTCCTCACATATGTGTTGACGGACATACTGCGAGCCATGCAAGACGATGACCGCGCGGCCGCCATTGCAGAGGTGCAGCGCTTGGCAGAGGCGTGCGAAGGGGTCATGGAGGCCGTGGACCGCATATTGCAGGAGTCTGCGGAGAAGGCCGCCGCTGACGACGCCTCTGCCGACGACGCTGCATCTGCTGACAGCGCCTCCGTTGACGACTCTGCCGCGCAGAAAACCACCGCCGATGCGCCACAAGACGCACAAAGCGATGGCTCGGCGGACGTGGGGCGCGCTGCATCTGGACACGGCGGCGACCAAGACGACGCACATGAGGGGCCAGTGTTGGACGACAGCGCGGCGCGCGACGACGGGCGCGTGAACGTGCACGCGCTGCTGGCTGACGCCACGCAGATTGTGCGCCAATGGCAGGACGCAGTCGCGGCGTACACGGCGGCCACCCCCGACCATGTGGTGGACATGGCACGGTACGACGACGCAATGCGCATCGCACGCGCGGCTGCCATACCCCTCTTGCGCGATGGGCTGCTGGTGCTGCTATCCCCACGCCGCGCCCCGCAGCTGGACGACGCGTTGGCAGACACCGCGCCCAGCGCGCGCAGCACGCGCCGCAGCAGCGCGGCCACAGAGGGCGCAGCGGCGTGTGTGGACACCAGGGACGCGCGGGATGCTCTCGAGTACGCCGCAAGTGCCGCGCTGCGCGGCGTGCAGGTGTACGTGCATACGCGCCTAGGGGCTGGCGTGGACGCGGCGTGCCGCGCAGTGCTGCGCGCGTTGGAAGACGACGACGGCGACGCTGTGCTCAGCGCTGCTAGGACGTTTGTGACCCTGTTGCAGGAGCGGTTGCCCACGGCGCATGCGCTGCGCACGGCGCCGCACGACGCGCCGCGGGTGTGGCACGTGCACACTGCGGACGACGCGCTGGCTTTAGACGAGGATGGAGACGGGGACGTGACGAGTGCGAGCGACGCCGACACGGACGCCGGTACGGACGCCGACACGGACGCCGGTGCAGACGCCGGTACAGACGCTGGTACAGACGCCGGTACAGACGCCGGTACAGACGCTGGTACAGACGCCGACATGAGCGCGGGCACAACTGACGCGTCGGACGCGTCAGAGCACAGCGACACGGTGCAAGACGCGTCGGACACGTCGGCGTACAGCGACGGCACCGGCAGCGGCGACACTAGTGGTGACAGTGACAGCGACGGCAGCATAGACGGGGACGTCGCGCCCGCCGCTGGCGCTGGCGCGCTGGCCGCAGGCAAGCCGTCGACTGCGTCCACTGATCTCACCCCTCAACAGAAACAAGCACTGCGGGCTGCCATGTATAAAGCGGTGGCACAGGGCCGGGCCGCCGTTGGTGCCGCTCCACGCCCCGCTGCGACGCGTACAGGCGCTATGGCGAGCGCAGCCGTTGCGACGCCACCAGCGCCAGACGCTACGACCACTGCCGACACGCCTCACAGCACCGCCGTGGAAGGGTCGGCCGGCGCCTCGCGCCCAAAAGAGGACACGACCATACTAGAGGCACAAGCGGCAGCTCTGATGGCTGAACTGGGGGGACCACAGCGCAGCCACGCGCCGTCGTCCGCAGCACCCTCAGTCGAAACACACGACGCAGCCGCGACGGCCGACGCCGCGTCGCGCGTGGTGCGCGAGGTGCACCGGACAACGCCCCAAGTCAAACCCCTGGCGTTGCAGGACGTTGTGTCTCGGCAAACCGCTGCGTACGCCGTGCGCGCCGCTGTGCCGCGTTTGGACTCCGCCGCGCCACTCACCGCTGAGCAGCTCGCAGCGCAACAAGACGCCACAAACGCCACTGTGAACAGCACGGACCAGAGCATGGCCGCCGCGCGGACCGCGATGCAGACTCGATTGGGCAGCGTGTACAAGCGCATGCACGGCACGCAGCCCGAAGGACGCCGCGCCGTGGAAGAGCCTGCCGTGGAAGCTGCTGTGGAAGAGTGGTTCGACGGCAACGCGCGCGGGTGGATGCACGCGTTGCGCGCGGCGCACGCGCCCGTCATGGCTGCGCTGCCGGCCCGTATTGACGCGCGTCAAGTCATGTGGTTCGAGCTGTTGAACCCAGCGGCCGTTGCTGCGCGGGTGCGCGGCGCCAGTGCCGCGTCAAACGCCGACGCACGTGAGACGTGACCCGTCGTGGCGCGTGCGCGTACGGAATGCATATTCCTTGCCGCAGCTAAACACGCCCCCTACCCGCACAACGGGCAGTGCCGTGCACACGATCCGCATACACACCGTCCGCTCCCGCTCCCCGCCATGGGCTGCTGCGCGTCGTCTGCGCGCGCCACGTACATGGACGTCGTGCGCCGCGCGTTTCAGAACGTGACGCGCAGCGACGCCGTTTTGCTCGCGCAGGCGTGTGGGCGCGGCGGCCGCGTGTACTCTGCACCGTGGACCGCTGGCATGCAGCAAGCGCACGGCGTGCTGGTCAAGGTGGTGGACGCCGACACGCTGCACGTGCTGTGCTTGACGCACGCGGCGGTGCAGTGCAGCGCGCAGCCGTACCCCGCCGCGACACGGGACGCGTGCACCCTGCTCAAGGTGCGCATTCGCGGCATTGACGCGCCAGAAATGAGCAAGGCGTACGCGCCAGCCAGCGTGAAGCGCATTTGGGCAGAGCCAGCGCGCGTGCAGCACCGCGCCGGCGTGCGCGCGCGGTGGTTGGCCACGCTGTACCTCGGCAGCGCTGGCGTGACGCCGCACCCCGTGTACGACGACGAGGCGTGGCAGCGTGCGGCGTGGAGCGACGCGGACGACGTCCTGCGCCGCGCGGCGCGCGACCGCAGGCAGCCGCCGACGGGGTGCCCCATGGTGCGCCTGGCGTGGCCTGCGGCGGCGGCGGGCCAGGAAGACACGGGGCCGCCCCTGGACGCATACGGCCGCGTCGTGGCAGACGCGTACGCGTGGGACGGGCAGCACGCGGCGCCCACTGCGGCAATCAGCTTGGCGCACGACGCGTTGCGTCGCTTGTACGCCAAGCCGTACCACCCCGCGTCCAAGCAGCCCCGGGGGTGGACCGACGACGAGTGCAGCGCGTACCCGCTGGTGCCCGTGGTGCACAAGCACACCTTTCTAGACGACAGTGGAGACGGCGCGGCGTAGTTTTCAGTAAAATGGATCCGTATGTCTTTGGTGGCGCCCTGTGGGGCACGCTGTATTCGTCGGCGCACGCCGTGACGCGCTGCGCCGACGACGAGTGCTTGCCCGCGCTGTGCACCGCGCTGTGCGTGCTGCTGCGCGCGCTGCGCACGTGCTTGCCGTGCGAGGCGTGCCGCGGCACGTATGACGCGCACATGCAGGCGTGCCACGGCGCGCAGGGCCGAGACGGCGTGTACACCACGCCGCGTGCGCTGCTGGCGGCGGAGCGCGCCGCGCGCGCTGCGGGACGACCGCGCGCCGACCCCGCTGCGGCGTACCCCGCGCTGCACTGCATTGTGCGCTTGGACTCTGTGGTGCGGCGCAAGTTGGGGACGGGGGACAACGGCGGCACGCTGCGCGTGGCACGGCGCGTCGCGGCTTTGGGCGGCGGCTACGGCGGCGCGCACGACGTCGTGTACGTGTTGGCGCTCATGGCGACGCACGCGGCAGACTGCGTGGACGCCGCTGTGCGCGCACGGCGCGCGCGCGCCACGTGCAAATTCGCGCGCTCAGTCTGCATCCTCCTGCAGCGCGTGGACAAGTACGCGCCGCTGAGCGCCGCGCTGCACGAGGCGTTTCCATCAGCGGTGCCACGCTCAGACGCGTCGGACGCGCAGCGCGTGGTGCGCCGTGTGCACGCCGCGTGGTGCGCCATGCACGGCGTCGCGCACACTGCACAGTGCGTCGAGGCGGCGGATTTGACGCGCCGCGTGGAGTTGGCGCGCGGGAAACTGCGCGACATGCCCGCATGCTACGCACGCGATGCCGTCCCGGGTCAGTGAGCGTGCAACTCGTTCGCACGCGGTATACGTGCGCGTTGCGTGCTCCCTCGCGGGATGTGTGCGGCATGCAGCAAAGGCACATTGTGGATCAAGGCCCGCACCGTGTTGTACGCACTGAATGCCCGTCTTGCGCTCGCCATGCCACTCACTCAGCGTCAGAAAATCGGCTATGCCGTCGGCGCCTCGCTACTCGTCGTTGCCATTGTGGTGACCATTGTTCTCGTCAAGAAGAAGAAGAAGAAGACCACGCCGGACAACAACAACAGCGGCGGCGGCGGCGGCAGTGGTGGAGGCGGCGGTGGCGGCGGCGGCGGCGGCGGCGGTGGCGGCGGCGGCGGCGGCGACACCCCGAAAACGCGCGTTTTGCGCGTCGCGGCGCGCGTGCCGTTTGACAGCTACAAGTCCACGGGCACGGGGGACATGGCGACCATGGCGTCAGTCATGCAGACTGGCATTCAAAGCAACTTGAGCTCCAGTAACACAGTGACAGTGACCCCCGCCGGCCTGGAGGAGCTGCACTGGCTGGCCGCGCAGCGCAAGAAACTGTCCGTGGCCAACGGGTTGCGCAACGTGACTGTTGCAGTCACGCCCGGCACCACGCAGTGCAAATCGCTCAAGGCCGGCGAAGACTGGAGCGCGTTCATCACGGACAAGTACACCCTGGAAACCGCCAACAGCGCCGCGAATTACGGCGCGTTCATCATCGAGTCAGACGCCGACAGCAAGGCGTTGAACACCGCCATCAGCAAGGCCACTGCCGCGCCCACCACCGGCGCCAAGAGCCCCGACCCCGACAAGCCGTATGTGTTCATTACTGGCACGGACAGTTTCACCGCCGCGCCGACCAACGCGGACGCGCTCAAGGCGTGCTCCACGCCGCTGCCCGTGCCAGCGTCGTGATTCCGAGGCATTGCAATGCATTTTCACACACCACCACTGCTACCGTTGGCCGACGCGCCACTGACGCGCGCCGCGCCGCGCCGCGCGGCTTTGAATTTAGCCACCAACTCCTCGCCGCTCTGCTGCAGGTGCGCTGCAAAGCTGCACGACGCGGGGCGCTTGACGGCTGCGCGGTGCGCCACGACGGACGCTGAGCGCGCCGCGGCGGCGTCGTGGGGCGCCGCGCGTACCAGCTCCTCCATACGCCGCAGCTCCTCCTGGCGGGCGCGGGTCACGCCGCTCAGCGCGCGCGTCTCTGACGCCGTGGCGTCCAAAAAGTCCTCATTGAGCTCTGTGAGCACGCCGTGGGCTGCCGCGGGCGGCGCCGCACCCGCGCCGTGCGCGGCGTCCCGCACGGGCACCACGGGGAACAGCACGCGGTCCACGGTGTCGGGCACGTGCATGAGGCGCTTCTGAAAGTCTGCGCACCGCGCGCCGCTCACCGTGTCCAGCCGCGTCTTTTTGCACATGCACGCTTGCAGCACGCTGGGCGGCATGCACGCGCTGCGGCCCGGCGGCGTGATGTGCGTGTGCACGATAAAGTACACCGTGGACGACTTGTGCGGCACGGGGCGGTTGGCGCACGCGTGGGCGCCGCCCGCGTCCTCCCGCGCTTGGTTGGCCACCACGTACACGGCGTACCACTTGACCAGCCCCAAGTCGTTGTCCCGGAAGCGCTGCGCGCTGTGCACGCGCACGTGCGCGTACCGCGCGGAGGACGCCTGCACCAGCGCCGTGAGCAACGCCGCTTCGTTGGAGTGCGGGGGCACGTTCTCCCCGGACCACTGCAGCTGCCACATGGCGCGCGCGCCGGGGGCGGGGTAGTACCCGCGCCACTTGAGCGCGGTGGACCGCTTGGGGGGCGGCCCCAGCCAGTGCCCCGCCGGCGTGCACCGCGCCTCCTTCCACAGCGCGTCTGGCACCGTGGTGAACGCCTCCATGCCGGCGTCAAAGCCCGCGGTGGGCGCCACGGCGCCCTGGCGCCGCACGACGCACAGCGCCAACAGCGTCGCGCTGGCTTCTGTGCGCGCCGTGGTCAGGGTGTGCGCCGTGGGCACCAGCCGCGCGCCGGCCCCCGTGAAGCGCTGCACGCCCAGCAGCACAAACATGGGCATGTACACCGTGGAGTGCGTGTCGGGCGCGTGGCCGTGGTAGCACGCGTGGCACCGCACGTACCCTCCGCTGCCGCGCGTCGCGTTCTTGTCGTCGTGGGGGCACGCGGACCGGCGGGGGCACTTGACGAACTTGGGGCAGTACGGCATGCGCAGGCCGCGCCCGGGCTGGTACACGGCGCCGTCCACAACGTCGGCCCACGCCGCGGCGCGCGCGGCGGGCGTGTCGCAGTCGGCGGCGGGCTGCGCGGCGGCAGCCGCGTCCCGCGCCGCAGCCGCCGTGGACGCCGCGCGGGGCGCCTTGGGGGGCGCGTGCAGCACGTACTGCAGCATCTCCCGCATCTGCTGCGCCAGCACCAGCTGCCGCTGCACGTCCACCACGACGTCGGGCCACACAATGTGCACGCCGGTCTTGCGCGGCACGCCGGTCTTGTGCCGCGCGGTGCCGATGCACACCACGGCGCGGGCCTTGCGCGGCGCGTCTGCCACCGCGGACGCGTACACGCGGCACACCACGGCGTGGCACACGCGCGCCACCAGCGCCACGGCGGCGTACGTCAGCGGCGCTGAAAAGTCCAAGTCCACGTACGCCGCCCACAGCCGCGTCTTGTTCTCGGTGATGCCCGTGTACACGCCGTTGTGAAAGTCCGTCACAATGGCGCGCCGCAGACCCTCTTCGGAGCCGGGGGGCACCACCCACGCGCCACCGCGCATGCCGGCGTACACGTAGTGCGTCACGGCGCGCACGCCCGCGGCGTCCACGGCGGCTTTTTGCTCGGGCGTGGCCACCATGCCAGCCACGCGGCGCCCCACTGCGCTGACCTTGTCACGGTCCATGCACAGGGGCACGGGGCCCACGCGGGGCGTCCACGCCGGCGCATCGTCGCCGTCGTGCAGCGGCACGGCGTCTTCGCGCGCCCACCACGGCGCGCCGTGCGGCAGGGGCGTCTTGGGCAGTGGGAACGCGTCCCGCAGCACGCGCTGGGCGTGCGCCAGGTCGTCGGGCGCCGCGCCACCCGGCGCGTCTTGGCGGTACCGCTGCATGGCGGCCTTGACTTGCAGGGAGGGGTTGCGCTGCGGGACGTGCAGCGCAAACGCGTCGCCGGCGGGCTCACCCCGCGGGGACGCTGGCGTTGCCATGGCGACTGCCGCGTCGAACGGCTCGTACCGACACAATGATCACGGCGAGCAACACAATGCACGCAAACGCGGCGCCCACGGCAATGGCAATGGTGCGGGTGTGCGACGGGGTTTTGGCAGGGGGAGTGGGGTTTGAGCCGCCGCCGCCGCTGCCGCCGCCGCCGCCAGACGCCGGCGTCTGCACAAACGTCAGGCCCCGTGACAAGCACTGCACCAGGGGATGCGCCAGGGTCTGCTTGATGTCCAGGCACACCGGCATGGCGCCCGAGGCGGTGCCCGTGCGAATGCACTGCGCGCACTGCGCAAAGCCGGGGTACGCAAACAGCGCGTCGTTCAAGTTCACAGAGTTGGTCAGCATGGCGTTTTGGGCGCACAAGCGCGCGCCCGTGCCGCCGGACGATTCCAGCGCGTCTGTCATGACGGACACCATGTACTTGATCAGCGCGTCCATGGGCAGAATGGGCAGCACGACGGGCGACCGCAGCGCTTGGCTCACCGCCGACGCCAACTGCGCGCGCGCGGCGGGCGTGGTGGCGTCGCTGTTCGGCACGGTGCACTGCATGGTGGGCGGCGCCGCGACGGGGCCTTTTGCGGCGTTGCGCACAATCTGGTCAATGTTGGGGGTGCACCCGATGAACGTGGTGTTCACCACGCTGACGCTCTGCCACAGCGACGCGTACTGCGCGTTGGGCACGCTGACGCACGCGATGGGCCCCGCCACGCTGGCCAGCGCCGTGGTCACCAAGCTCAGCAGGGTTTGCGACGACACGGGCGGGCCGCCGCTCTGCTGCACCAGGCGCATGATCACGTCCCCCGGCTTGGTGCCGGGGGGGAACGAAATGTCCGTGGGCAGCACCTGCGGCAGCTGGACGTCCAGGGACATGGGCGCGTCGTCGTGGCCGGCCGCGGGGCCGCGCAGCACGTCGGCCACGGCGTCGGCGTCGCCGTCCACGTACGGCGCGCACACCGCCGTGCACGCCGCGGGAATGCCGGCGGTGGACACCTCTTGAGTGCGCGACTTGACCTCCATTGCGGCACGGGAGCGCCGTGCACGGCAACAAAGGAGGCAGCAGTGTAGTGTTTTCCGCCGCGTTTACTGCACCACGCCGCACGCACCATGGCGCAGCCAGGGCCGTCGGGCATGGGCCCCGACACGGGCTTGACGTCCAAGTACGTGCTGCCCACATCCATGACGCTGATGAGCATCAGCAACAACCCCGACTTGAACGTCGCGGACGCCGCGCCGCCGCCCGTGGTGGACATGGCCACTGGGGAGCTGCTGCAGGCGACTGGCTCCTGCCCGCCAGCGGGGTCGAGCTGGAACATCGGGTGGGGCTTGGCCAGCAGCGGCAACAACGCGCAGCAGACGTTCAACCAGACCGTGAACCAGACTGCCATGGGCTTCCAATCCGCGTCGTGCAAGCAGACGCTGACGCTGGCCAACACGATCAACGTGGAGGACGCCGCGCTGTGCTCCTGCAACATGGCCATCACGCAGGTGATTGGCGGCCCCGGCAAGGTGCCCACCATGTCGTGCAACCTGAAGCAGGACGCGTCGGTTGTGCAGGACGCCATGCAGACCGCCATTGGCAAGATGACGCAAAAGGCGCTGACGGGGATGGCGCAGCCCGCCAACACCAGCAACCAATGCGTGAACCAGTACCTGTCGCAGGCCGTGGAGCAGGTGCAAAAGTCGTCGTGCAGCCAGAGGGCAAACATCTCCAACGGCGTGAACTTCCAGTGCAACGCGGTGGGCCTGGACAACACCAACGCCACGCTGGCCGTGCTGCTGGGCTCCCAGCAAATGTGCGTGGACTACACGCAGGTGAACAACCAAATCCCCAACTTGACGTGCGTCACGCAGCAAGTGCTGAAAATCAACCAAACGGCGTCGCAGTCCGCCACGCTGGCGGCCAAGCAAACCAGCGGGCCCGATATGGGCGGCTTGATTGCCATCATTGTGGGCGTGGTGCTGCTGGTGGTGGCGGGCATGTTCTTCAGGCACGGTGGTGGCGGTGGCGGCAAGAGCAGCAACACCGTGGTGACCACGGGCGGCGACGGCGCCCCCAAGCCACAAACGCCCGCCGAAATCGCAAAAGCAGAAGTCGCCAGGGGCATTGGGCGCGACATGCTGACCAAAATCCGCGCGTCGGCGGGCGCGCCCGCCGCTGCGCCCGCGCCCGCCGCTGCGCCCGCGTCGGCCGCCGCGCCCGCCACCGCGCCCGCCAAGGCCGCGTAGAGTGGTGCACGGGAGCGCCCTTCCGCGCCCAGCACCGCGCGCCAAGCTGTCCAAACGGCGCAGCGCGCCCCACATTAAATACCATGCAACGTCACATTCGCGCGTGTCAACACCGCCCCGGCCGTCCCTTTGCAGCACGCCCGCTTCGCCGCCCACCCCGCGCGCGCGCGCCCTCACACGCGCACCCCCACCCCCTTTCACCATGTCCACACACGAACTAGGCGCGTCCCCCAACGGCGCGCAGGCCGCGCAGCAGCTGTCGCCGCCAGGCGCCGCACCTGGCGACCCAGTGCACGCGGTGCGGGAGGAGTCTGTGCAGTGGTTCTCCATGTACAAAGCCGAAAAAGGGCTGCCGTCGGCGCAAGTCATTGAAGACCACGACGTCGCTGACGCGGTGCTGGAGTGGGAAAAAGCGCTGCTGACCACCATTGTGCAGCTGCGGTGTGTGAACCGCGTGGGCGAGTTCCTCAGCGGCGTGCCAGAGTACCTGCAGCACCTGGTGCAGGACGGCGACCGCACCGCGCTGCTGCAGTGGCGCGACGCCAACCTCGCCAAGCTGCAGCAGGACATGCACACGTACGTGACGTGCTTCTCGGGGTACATGAACACCGTGCAAAACGTCGAAGCGCTGGTGCGGGAGCGCTTGAAGCTGCTGGGCGTCATGAACAAGTACACCGCCGTGGCCAGCGTGGTGCCCGAGCTGGCGCGGGACTTTGTGAAGCGCACCGCCAACCTCACTGTGAACGCGCGGCACAGCAAGACCGCCACGCTGAAAATGGCGCGCGAAAGGCTGCTGCGGCACGCACCCAGCAAGCCCGACGCGCCCAAGCGCCGCGCACGGGGACACGGACGTAGCCGCAGCCGCAGCCGTAGCCGTAGCCGCAGCCCGTCGTATAGTGACGACGATTCTGTGCCACCCACGTCGCCGCGTCGTGCGGCGCGCGTTGGCGAGCCGCGCGCGCGTCCTGCTGCGCAACAGCGCCCGCGTCACGAGGCGCAACCGCGTGCGCGTCGCCCGCAGCCCGTCACTGTACTGGCCAAGGACAACACCACCGTGGTGAGCGGCGGCACGCGCCCAAGTGAAGCCGCGCCGCGTCAAGCGCCGCCTCGCCGCGTTGTGGATGGCGGCGTCGTGAGCGGGTACAGCAACGTGGACGCCGCGTCGCGCGGCACGGCGTCCACTGCAGCGCGGTCCAATGGTACCCGCAGCACCGTGCCAGCGGCGCGCGCGCACAGCGAGTCGCGGGGCGCCCCCGTGGCGTCTGGCGCCGGCGCCGCCGCGGACGGCGCGCGCGCCCAGCAGCAATCCGCGGCGCAGAGCATGCCGTGGGGCGCAGCGCCGCTCGAGGCGCTCAACGAAGCGCCGTCGGGTGAAGAGGGCGACGATGAGGCGTACAGCAGCGACGGCAGCGGTAGTGGCAGCAGCGACGGCAGCGGCAGCAGTGCGTCGCGCACGTACACCGGGGAAACTGACGACGACGGCTCCACAGACGCGTACGCGTCAGACGACACCATGGACTCGCGCACAGAAGACGCCGTGCAAAAGGAGTACTCTGGCAACGCCGCGGACGACGCAGAGGTGCACCCCGTATACGACTTCACCGCCGCGGCGTCCCCGCAGCTGTCCCCGCATCGCGGCGACGCTGCGCCGCCTGCCGCAGCGGGCGCGGCAGACTCTGCCAGCGCATTGACCCCGGTGGAGGTGTTTGTGGGACTGGACGCCGCGAGCACCAGCGCGGCGGCGCCCGAGGACGCAACAACAATTTGAGGCACGCCGTTCACCCTGTGCAATGCATACCACCTTCCCCGCTACACTCGCCTGACCCGCGCCCCACTGCTCACACGCGCGTGCCATGAGCATTCTGTTGACCACGTTGCACGCCGACACGGTGCCTCTGGCCCTGCCGCAACGCCTCACGCCAGAGCTGCGCGGGGTGTGCCTGCAGAGCCTCTTGCAGCGCGCAGCAGAGTTTGGGGGCGTGGACCCCGCGTGGGTGGTGCAGCACGAACGGGGGTGCGCCAGCGGCACCGAACAAGACGGCATGCAGGCGTACTGCGACAGGGTGATTGACACCCTGGCAGCGCTGCGGGACGACGGCGACGGGCAAAACGAGCCGCAGCAGCACCCCGGCGCCGCAGTGACGCCCGCCGTGTCCCGCAACGACGCCGTGCTGCAGGGCCTGCGCCGCATGCAAGCAGCAGTGGACGCCGTGAAAGCCGGCATGGGCGGCAAGGCGCAGGACGTGTGCCCCAAGTGCCGCTCGGAGCGCACCACGACGCGCTCCGTGCAGACGCGGTCGGCGGATGAGGGCGCCACCATGGTGTGCTCCTGCGACGCGTGCGGCCATGCGTGGCGGTACAATACGTAGCAACGGATGTGGTGTGTGTGTGTGTGGCGAAATGTATCAATTTGTGTGCATTCAAGGGTCCGCGGCGGCGTGGCTGTGGCGTGTCACCCGCACGACGTGTTGTTCTTGGCGGCGTCCTTGGCGCCAAACAGCTTGATGGCCTTGCAGAACTTCTTGGCGTCAGAGCTCATGTCGCCCGAGTTGACCACCGCTGCAATGGCCAGCTTCATAATGTCGTCCGACGTTTTCTCGCCGCAGTTGGGCGTGGCGCCGCTGCCGGCGTCCAGCGTGGGCGTGCACGTGGACGTGGGCCCGTCGCCCCCCAGCCTCGGCGGGCGCGGCGGCGGCGAGCGCAGGGCGGCCGGCGTAGCGTCGGCGCCGCGCTCTTCCTGCAGGTGCGCGTGCGTGACCGCGGCGCGCAGAATGTCCGCGCTCAAGCGCTTGCACTGCACCACGCCGCGCTCCGGGTGTTGCTCCTCGTCAAAGCTGGTGAGCACGTAGATCATGTCGGCGGCTTCGTTGACGTCCGCGGTGTCGGCTTGCGGCATGTGCGCCATGCCGCCGTGGTGCGCGCTGCCCACCACAGCGGGCCGCGCAGCGGCGCTCAAGGCGGTGCCCGTGGCAAACACGTCGGGGTCCCCAGACGACACGCCGTGGTGCAGCAAGCCGGCGCTCAACTGCCGCGCGGGCTGGCGGCCAGACACGCCGCACCCCCCATTCCACGCGCACTTGAACGCCGCGTCTGTCCACAGGAACTTGGTGGTGCCCGGCGTGTTCACGCCCGACCGCACCATGGTGCCGTCGTAGTACCGCGGCACGCCGTACGGGTCAATCGTGGCGCCGTGGTGCTCCGCGGCGTCCATCACAGCGTCGGCGCCCGTGTGCCCGCTGGCGGCAATGTTCACGTTGCCCGTGGCGTGCGCGACGTCCAGGCCGTGCCACGCGTGCGGCGTGGCGTGCACAAACACGTGCAGTGCGCCGTCAGCGCTCTGCGTCACGTCCACGACGTACCGCGTGGAGTTCAAGTGGTACGTCGCGCTGCACGGCTGCAGCGGCACAAACACGCCGCGGTAGTGCCGCGGGTCGCTCCCAGCGGGCCGAAACTTCAGCACGTGCGCCGCGTCCTGCGTGACGGGCGCGCCGTCTGGAAGTGCCGTCGCCCACACGCCGTCATGCGCGTTCATGGCATGCACGTCGGGCGAGTGCAGCACAACGGTGCGCGCGCCGGCGCGCGCGTCCCCGCTCGGCGCGTGCAGCAGGTAGGGGTGCCCGTGGGAGCACGTGGCGCCGCTGCCGTCGCGCGCAGTGAGGAGCTGGTGCGTCCACAGCGTCCACGCGCCGCACCTGGGCGGCGTGAACACCTCCAAGCCGCCGACGGGCACGTACTGGTGCTCATCGGTGGCGTTCAGCGTGAAACCCGGTGTCGGCATGGTGCGGCGGGGTGCGTTGCGTGCGCTGCGAACTGGCGCATTCCGCGGTTTACTGCACCGCCGCGTTGCGCCCAATGTCCCGCAGCACCCGCGTCCACGCCATGACGTACATGCGCGCGCACTGCGCGCCGTGGTTGGCGCCGCGCAGCATGGCGCGCGGCCCCGCGTTCACGTCCAGTGGACTCAGCGTGGGGGACCACACCTCGCACGCAAAGCGCGCAGACGACGCGGCTTGGCGCTCCGCGGCGGTGCGCACGCCGCTCACCACGCTGCGCGTGAGGTTGAACCACGCGGACCACGGGGAGCGCTCCGCGGCCACGTCGGCGCTGCGCAGGGGCACGCCGGGGCGATCCGGCGCCGTGCCCGTGCTGCGCAGCAGCAGCGCCGTGTTTTGCGCCACGACGTGCATGGGCACGTTGCACATGATGCCGCCGTCCACCAGCATGCGGTCCCACATGTCCACGGCGCATGGGAACAAGCCGGGCAGGGACACTGTGGCGCGCAGCGCCGTGAACACGGTGCACTGCGCCGCGTGGTTGCGCCCTGACCACACCTCCAAGTCCATGCCGCCGGCGCGCGTGAGCACGTTCACGGCGATGTTCACGTGCACGCCGCACCGCTGCTCCAACTGTGCCAGCGTCACGGACGTGTCCAGCCCAAAGCGTCGCATGGTGTGCACAATGTGCATGTCCAACACCGCGCCGTCCGACACTGACCCCGCACTCAGCGCGGTGCCGCTGGGCTGCATCATGCGCGCCCACGGGATGTCCAGCATCTCTTGCAGCATGACCCGCGGCGGCAGGCCCAGCGCGTACCCCACGCACAACACGCCGCCAATGGACGTGCCGGCCACCTCTGTCAACGTGCGCCTGCGCCACGCGTGGAACTCGGCGTCAGTGGGGAACAGCTGCGTCATGGCTGCAGCCAGCAGCGTGCCGTGCACCGCGCCGCCGCCAATCACGAGCGCCGTCCACGCGCGCTGCAATTGCGACAGCGTCACGCGCTCGGCAGACGTGTACCGCGGCGGCGGTACGGCGCTGTGCGCCGCCGTTGTGCCGTGTGCCATGCGTTCATGGAGATGCACACGCTCGGGGGTGGGAAGAGCGCGCGCCGTGTGTGAAGAGGGGGCGAGAAAGCGGCACGTATGCATTTATTTAGGGCGCAGGGCCACTGATGACCTCACAAGTGCGCGCGCGTCAGAGGTCTTGCGCAGGCACTGCTGCATGCGCTTGCAGGCCAAGTCGCCGCGGCCGTACGCAAAGCCAGTGAACGTGTTTCCCACCACCTGCTCGTCCTCGCAGTACCCGTACCGCTGCGTCAAAGGCTCAGGCCGAGATGTGTAGCGCGGCACGTTCATCTTGCTGGTGGCTGTGCCCAGTTGGTTCCCCCCGCACGCGCGGTTCATCAAGCCTGGGTTGCCAATGCGCAGCACGTCAGAGCCCGTGACCCTGGCGTTGTACGCCTTGATCACAGAGCTGGGGTCCTGAGTGAGGCGCTCGTTGGCTGCCATTTGCATGCGGATGGAGCTGGACACCGGGTCAGCGCCAACTTTGGTGCGCGCCAGCATCTTGTCCATCTGCTGCTGCTGCATAGGCGGCATGTGCATGCTCATCAGGTCCGCCTCGTAAGCGTCTGGCTTTTGCAGGGCGTCGCGAGTGACGAAGTTGCGCAAGCCGAACGCGCCAGCGTCGCGCGTGCAACCGGTAGTATGCGGCATTGTGTTGGTACCGTACGCGCGCGTGTCAAAAAGAGCACCACTGCAGCACAGGCGTAGCGTCGTAGTGAGGGATTTGCGCGCTGGGAGCTTTACTCCTACAACCGCCTTGCCGTTCGCAACTGCACGACACACAAAAGCCGTCACACCGCAACACCAATGCATTGTTCATCGCACGCTCTACATGCCATAGTCGTCAGGGTAGTCCTCGTCGTCGGCCTCGTCAGCCGCGGCGTCCACCATGAACGTACCCGCCGCCACGTCCTGCGCGTCGCCGCTGGCAGAGCGCTTTGCGCTGCCCTGCACGGCGTCGTCGTCACCGTCGCGCTCGCGCTTCACGGCGGCAGCTGGTGCCTGCACAGCTGGCATCAACGCCGCAAAAGACGAGCCGCCCACAGTGGCGTGGGCGTCGCCGCCGCTGCCGCTGCCGCCGCCGTGCAGCGCGGCGCACGCCAAGCCCAGGTCCGACTCGGGGTGCGCCGCCACCACCTCTTCGAAAATGCGCGCCAAGCGCCACACGCCCTTGTTGCAGGACAGCGTGGGCATGTTCACGTCGCAGTACAGCGGCACTCCGCGGGGCAGCACGCTGGGGTCTTGCACGGGGGACGGCACGGTGCCCGCCTTGTTCAGCTGAAACACCTTGGTGACGCGGGGCTCCAGCACGCGGCCCTCCTTTGCGGCGTCCTCCACGTTCCTGTCGTACATCTTGAAGGACACGTTGGTCACGTACTTGCCGGGGACCACTTGCTTGTCGGCCATCATGGGCATGACGGCCGACGAGAACGTGTTGGTCTTCTTCAGCGCCTCGTACGCGTCCATGGGCGGCGGCACGGGCTCCCCCGCGGCCTCGGCCTCTGCGCGCTGCTTCTCTCGTTTGGCGGTCAGCACGTCCTTGTAGTCGGCGTCAATCACGGGCTCGCGCTGCCCCAGCTTCACGGTGTCCATGTATCCCGCAGCGGCGGCCTGGTTCACCACCTCGCGCTCCACGCTTTGGATCCACTCGGCGTACTCGGCAGTGACAGACTGCAGCCCCGACACGTTGCGCTTGTCGTCGCCCTTGGCGTCCTTGTAAAAGGTGGGCGTCGTGCGCAGCACGTGCGCCTGCTCGGGGTCCTTGTTGGTGGGCGCGCCGCCCATAAAGTAGCGCAGGGGCGCGCGCCGCTTCACGCCGCCGTCTTCCTTGATGTGCAGGTTGATGAAGATGCGGAACTTTTCGTTGCTTTGCATCTTGAGTTGCTGCTCCTCCGTCATTTCCGCGCCGCTCTTGACGCCCGGCGCCCAGGGGCGCACTTCAATGTCCACGTCGGACGCGGCGAGGGTTTGCCACAGGGGCACGGGTGCTTTTGCGGCGGCCATGGTGATCGTTGTGCGTGTGCGGTGGGTCTGTGCGCGTACAGGGGCGGCGAAATGCATGCGTGTGCTGGGTTGAAAAGGGTGTGTGATTTGACGTGGCGGGGCGCAGCGCGGCGCGCCGGGCAGCGCCGCGTCGGCGCGGGGGTGTCGCGTCGCGCCGCACGGGGGGCACGGGCCGATGCCGCGGCGCGCGGGCTCATGCGCGCGCGCTGGGCAGCTGCGTTCCGGTCAGCGTGCGCTGCCCCGGCTCTGGGCGCACGCGCTGCTCCATGGCGTAGTTGCGGGGCGGTATGCCAAACTCGGTGCGCCGTGGCGGCTGCACCGCGTGCAGCATGTGCTGCGCGGGCGCCAAGTTGTAATCGGCGCGCCGTATGCGGTCCCGCGTGCTGTGCGTGAGGGAACTGGCAGTGGCCCGCACGTTGCGCTCGTACTGCGACCCGCCACGCGCGTACTTTTCAGCCAGCATGGGGTTGTCGCGTCGAAAGGCGTACTGCGCGTTGTACCGGTGCGCCGCCTCGCGGCGCGCGTGCTCCTGCGAGATCATGCGCCGGAACTCTGCCGCAAGCATGCGGTGCACGTCGTGGGCGCGGTCGCCCACGGGGTGCACCAACGCCTGCGCGTGGCGCACCCACAGCGCGGTCAACTCGGACCCCAAGTACGAGCACAAGTACAGCGTGGGCGCCCCCGTGGCGGGGTGTGGGTACGCCACGGGTTCCCCCACCGGCAGCACACCCAGCTGCACGGCAACGTCAGCCAGCATTGGCCCGTTGCGGCGGTCCAGCGCGTGGCCCGCCACGCTGTGCAGGCGCGTCATTCGCGCCGACGCGTCGTCAAAGTCCGCGGGCACAAACGGCCCGCCCCGTGAGAACCGCAGGGGAGCGGCTTGCTGCGCCGTGTGCAGCACCTCCATGGCCAGCTGCCGCGTGACTGACGTTTTGGGCGCCTTGGCGGGCAGCATGTGCAGCGCGCCGCCGTCGCCGCGCTGCAGGCTGCGCACCCACGGGTTCACGTTGCCGCCCACGCGGCGCTGCGGCGGCATGGTGGCGCGGGGCACGTCGCTGGGGTTGGTTTTCAAGTCAAAGTGGTACGGCGCCATGGCTCCGTCGCCGCTCAGCAGTGTGGGTTGAGCTGCGAAGCGCAGTGCGGGGCCGTGCGCCGCGGGAGCGTCCCGCGGCGCGCCTCGCTGCAGCGCGGCGTTGCTGCGTAAGGGCGGCATGGCATTGTGCGGCATGCTGGGCGCGCGCGCGCGCGTAAAAACAAGGCGTGTAAAGCACCGTGTGTGGTTCAAAGGTGCAGGCAGCAGTTTATTCCGGCGCGCGGCGCGGGCTTTGACAGCGCACCCAGCTCAGTGGCGCAGTGCTTCACAGCGCCAGCGTGTTTTGCACCACGCCCGTGCCGTGCACGGCGCCCCAGGCAGACGCGGCGATGCGATGCGCCGCCACTGCTGGCTCTGGCGCGCCGCTCACAGGCGCGTTTTTCAGCACGCCCATGCTCTTGAGGTACGCTTCCCGCGAGCCGCGCAGCTTCGTGAGCGGTGTGCCCGGCGGCACGGCGTTGTCAAAGGCCTGCAGCACCGCGCCAAACACGCGCTGCACGTAGTGCCCGCGGTCCACCACGCTGGCGTCCTTGATTTCGGACGGCGCCTTGTAGTACGCCGACGCGGCGCCGTCCTTTGGCCACAGTTTGCGCGCCTCGGTGTAGTCGTAGGGCAGCCCCTCGCGCTCAGCAACGGCGCGCATGGCGGCGTGCGCCAAGTCCACGGGCGTCTTGGGCGGGCCCCGCCGCAGGAACGTCAAGGTGCCTTGCTGCCCCCGCGCCAGCTTGGAGCGCCGGCGCGCGTGCTCCGCAGCAGCCGTCTCGTCCGTGGCGGGCGGTCGTTTACGGTTGTTGCGCACGGCGTTTTGGATGCCGGCTTGCGTGGTGGGCTTTTTGAGCACCAGCTCTTCGTACCGCGCCGCTGCCGTGGCGGGCGGCGGCACCAACCGCGTGCTGTCTGGCTGCGTGCACTTGACAAACTGCACGCGGTCTCCAGAGTGCGGCTCGTAGCCCTCCAGCACGCGCATTTTCGCCCACGACACGGCCAACTGCGGCGGCACCGTAGTGGTGTCGCCGTAGCTGCCCTTTAACTCGCCCGTCAACACAAGGTCCTCCAGGCGTGTAGTGTCCACGCGCCGCAGCGGCGCCACGCCGTCCTCAAACACCTGCAGCGCCTCTTGCACCGTACCAAAGTCGGGGCGGGACAGCAGCGTGCGGTACACCTCCCGCGTCACGCGGCGCGTGATGGGCGACGTGTCCCGGCGCACCGCCTCGTTCCCCCGCATCTTCATGGAGCCGCCGTCGGGGTTGTCCTCAAACTCCTCCAGCGTCTCAAAGATGCGCATGGCGTAGCGCTTCTTGACGTCGGTGAACAGCGCCACGGCGGAGATGGCTTCCATCTCCATCAGCACGCCCGACACCGCCGTCAAGCGCGCCTCCATGCCCTGCCGCCCATCTGGCAGCTGCGCGCACGTGGTGTACGCAAACGCCGCGCGGATGGTGTCCTCGTGCGTGACGCACCCCGCGTACGCGGCGTCTGGCAGCAGCACCATGATGCTGTCCGTGTCCCCGTACACCATGCTGCAGCCGTACTCGTGTATGGCGCACTGCTGCGCGCGCTGAATCATGTGCCGCCCGTACGCCGTGGTGGTCTGCGCCAGCTGCGGCAGGGAAAACAGCCGGCTCTTGCGCGCCGCGCAGCCGCCGTACACGGAGTTCATGACCACCTTGACGGCCTTTTGCAGCGCGTCAGCGGTCTTGGCGTTGGCGGCCGCGGCGTCCCGCTGCGCCGTGACGGCTGGCACGTCCTGCGCGGTGCCCTCCCGCAGCGCCGTGGCGGCCAGCATGGCGGCTTGCTTGGCGGCAGCCATGACCTTTTTAGCGGACTTGCGCACCGCGCCCAGCGTCTCCAGCAGCGGCTTCATGACGCTGCTCACGCCCTGCGCAAAGTTGTACGCCACGCCGGGGGTGACTGTGAAGGACACCACGCGCAGCGCGCGCGCCACCGCGGGGGTCACTTTGAGCGCCGCGGCCACGGCGTGCACGTCTGGCACGCGCACCAGGTCCGTCATGGCCGCGGCAATGTCGCGCTCTATGCCCAACGCGTGCGCAATGGCGTCCACTTGCGCCGCGGGCACGGGCAGGTCGTCCGCCACCACGGCCGGCACAGCCTCAATGTGCGTGGAGCAGCACAGGTTGACCAGCTTCATGATGGAGGGGTACATGGACGCGTAGTCAAACACCACCACGGGCTTGACGTACAGCCCCCGCACGGGCTCCTCCACGCGGCCGCCCTCGTACTCGCTGGGCGGCGTCACTGGCACCGTGTTCATGACGTACCCCCGCGCGCGCGCCTCCCGCAGCAGCTGCCGGAACAGCCGAATGCCCTGCTTCTGCTGCATAAAGTCGTGCGCGTTGACCGCCATGATGCGGCAGGACTGCATGAGCTCTGTGGGCATGGCCACGTGCGCCGCCAGCATGAGCACCAAGTCAGAGTCGCGCGCGCAGTACGCCACCACCTTGGCGCCGTCCCGCGCGCTGCCCTCTGACGCCACGTACAGCAGCGCGTACGGCATGTCAAACTTGCCCGTGTCCACCTTGAGCAGCTCCTTGGACACGGCGTTGAGGCCGTTGGTTTGAAAGGAGTACCGGTTTTTGAGCCACCACCACATGTCCACGCACGTCATGCCAAAGGACGCCAAGTACGTGCGCTTGTACGACCCGCCCGACGCCGGCGCCGTGACGGCCGGCGCGTCACCCCAGTACGTCATGGACGCCACGCCGGTTTGCCCCGAGTTGATCTCCAGCTCCGCGGCCTCGCACTGCGTCATGGTGTGCGCCGACATGAACATGAAGCGCTGCGCGCCCGTCACGACGGCGCGGCGGCACAAGTACTTGACGTCAAACCCGGACGAGTAGTACCCCATGAGCATCACGGGGCGGTGCACCACTGCCCAGCTGTCCCGCACCGCGTGCAACGCAACGGCTTCGCAGGGCGCGTGCAGCGTGACCACGCCGTCCACTGGGTCTGGCGCCACGCGCGTGCAGCACGCCGCGACGCGCAAAAACACCGTGTCCACAACGCCGGCATTACGCGGCAGGCGCCCCGCGCGCGCCCCCGTCACGGCGTGCCGCGGCACGCTGTACGCCCACATGAACGACGTCACTGTGAGGAACGCCGTGTCGTCGGGGCGGTTGGCGTCGCAGAACGCGTCCATGTCTGCCACAACGCCCTTGGCTTCAGCTTCGCGGCGCATGGCGGCGCCGCGGGACGACCGCGCCTCAATGTCAAACGCCGCCACGAGCATGGGGAAGGACTGCGGGCCCTCCCGCAGCGCGGGCGTGGGCGCGTCGTCCACAGACCGCCACGCGGTGCACTCTGACATGACAGCAGACACCTCCACGTCGGTGTGGAACTCCTTGGCGCGGCACGCGCCCGTGTGGTGCTGCACGCCGCCCAGCCGCAAAAAGCCGTCGTACGCGGCGCCCATGGCCAGCAGGCCCTGGTACGCAGCGCTCACGTTGCCCTCTGCCACTTGCACGCGCACCTGCTTGCCGTACTGCATGGTGACGCACTCGTCGTGCAGGTACGCCAGGCGCCGCACCAAGTCGGGCTCTGGCGCGCTCACCCACATCCACTGCACGGGCTTGCGCACAGGGCGGCCGTCGTCGTCCAGTTCGTCGGGGGACAGGTCTCCAGGGTTGATTTGGCGCATGTTCTTCAAGACGCGGGGCGCCGCGCGCAGCGTGCCTTGGCGCACCCTGAGCCGCTGGCACAGCGCCGCTGCAAAGCGGTTGGGGTTGCCCGCGGCGCCCGCATCCAGCACGCGCATGAACAGGCCCGGGCGGAACCCCTTTAACACCGCGGTGATGCTGTGCCCCGTGGCTAAGCGCCCAATGACCACCAAGCGGCACGCTGGCACCGTGCCGTTGCGGTGCTGCACGGCTTTGCACGCGCTGGTGGCGTACGCGCCGGCGTTGCGCAGCAGCGTGTCTGTATCGCACGCGGCGCTCTGGGTGTACGCCGTGCGCGCCGCCACATTGGACATGATGACTGCGTCGCTGATCTGCATCACGGCGCCAGACGCGACGGGCGGCGGCGGCCCCAGCAAGCGCTCCCGCGACAACACCGCGTCGTGCCCAGCCCACGACGCGACGTCGTCAGTGATGGACAGCACAGCCGTGGGGGCGCCCGCGGGCTCCAGCGCGGCGGGCTCTGGCACGGTGTGCAGCGCGTCCTGGGCTTGCCCCGCGCCCGGCGCAGCCGCGGCGTCGCAGCCGCGCGCGACGTCACTTTCAAAGGTGGCGGCCGCCATGGCGTGCAGGGAACGGGCGCGTCTTGTGCGTGTGCGAGGGCGTACGGGGCGTCGACGCGCGGTGTGGATCGCGCGCACAATGTCGTGGTGAAGCGGAAATGCATTGCATGCAGCCCGAGCCGTTCAGCGTCGTGGGGCGCTCCCGGGAATGAACACAAAGCGCCACGGGTCAATCTGTGTCGTACTGCGCGTCGTCCTCCAAAAACTGCAGCGTCAATCCAGACGCGCGCGGCGCCGCGCCAGCGTGCGCTGCAAACCCCATCGCGTCCCCGTCCACGCGCGGCCGCCGCGCCAGCGGCTCGTACATGAACTCCCCCGCTTCGTCGTCGCCGTCCTGCACGCCGTACAAAGACCGCACCAAATCCGCGGTGCGTTCTGGGCGGCCCCGGCGCGTTGTCACGGCCATGCCGGCGGCGTCGGACGGCGGTGGGCGGGGCAGGCCGTACACTGGGCGTGGGGCAAACAGGTCCTTGGCCGCGGCACACGCGCCAGCGCCCGCCACGCTCTCAGCGTCGCTGCCAGTGTCGCTGCCCGCCACGCTGCCCGCCACGCTGCCCGCCACGCTCTCGGCGTCGCTCCCGGCGTCGTCACCAGTGTCGCTCCCGGCGTCGCTCCCGGCGGCGCTGCCAGCAACGCTCTCGGCGTCGTCACCGGCGTCGCTGCCGGCGGCGCTGCCAGCAACGCTCTCGGCGTCGTCACCGGCGTCGCTGCCGGCGTCGCTCTCGGCGGCAGCAGCACCGCCGCGTCCGTTGGTCGCAGCTGCAGCGCCGCGTAGCAACAGGCTTTCGGCGCGCAAGTCACCGGCCATGGCCTTGGCATATTGCGCGCTGTACACGGCGCCGTTTGCACGAATCGCGTCCGCGGCGTTGCCAACGTCCCCCACAGTGCCTTCATCCAGCGGTACGCTGCGCAACCACGGCGGCTGCGCCAGGAACTCGGCCGCGCCCGCGGTCCGCTGCTCGGCGTCGTCTCCGCCGTCCAAATACCCAACAGTCACCATGTGCTGCGCGAATTGGTCCACGTCACCGGCCGTCAGCAAGTTGTGGCGGTAGTACCCCGCGGCGCGCAGCAACAGCAGCGCGTACAGCTGCCGTGTGTACGCGCCACCCGTGCCCCTCGCCGCCAACGCGCCGCGCATGACGTCCGCGTGCTGCTGCGCCATGACGTAGCCTTGCACGTTGTCCGCCGTGACTGCGGCGTGCGCCAGCGCGGACGCCGCGGCGCTGTCCACCGCGTCGTGCTCCCGCATGTGCCGCGCGCGCGCAGCGTCCACAGCGGTCATCTCCTCGTCATCGGAAAACACGCGGCGCAGCGCGGCGTCGGCCTGCTGCAGGTCAGCCACCAGTGCGCGCTGTACGTCGACGTACCACACGCGCTTGCGCACGCTGCGCACCATGTTGGACGAGCGGGACGACTGGTACGCTTCCACGGTGACAACCGCCCCCATGTTCACGTCTCGCAGTGCCAGCTGGCCCGCTACGTCCAACGTGTGCGGCTCAAAGCCCCGCGCCGCGCCGGCGCCGTCCACCCCGTACGCCGCAAACAAGCACGCAGCCGCGCGCTCCCGCACAGCGGCCGGCTTGCCGCCCAGCGCGTCGCTGCTGTCCACGGCCAACTGCACGACGCTGGGCGGCAGGGCAGCCCGCGCCGCAAACGTGCACAGTTGAAACGCGCGGTCAGTGTCCCCGCCGTCCCCAGTGGGCTGCATCTCGTCAATCTCAGCCGCCAAAACCCGCGCCAAACGCCGCTCCCGCTCCGGCACGCCCGCCTCGGCGGCACGCGCAAACCCGTGCTCGCCACCCAAGCGCGCGCCGTCGACGCCGCCTCGCCCCGGGCTCAGTGCCGCGCGCAAGCCGCTCACCACGTCGCGCGGCGCAACTGACGGTGCAGCGGGCGCGCTCCACTCCCGCGGCGACGGGGCAGCGACGCGGCGCTCAGTGGCGCCTGCTGCAGCGCCCACTGCGGCGCCTGCTGCAGCGCCTGCGGACACCGCGTCACGCGGCGTTGCGCGCGCCGCGTCGCGGCTTTCCGCGGACTGGCCGCTGCGCGCAGCGTCTTGCACGCGCTTCCCGGCCTGCACCGCGCCGCGGTCCTTGGCAAAGCACGCGTAAAATACACCCAAGTAGTCCGCCAGGGTGTTGCGCTGTGAGCGCGTCAAGGCCCGCGCGCTGGCAATTACGTCTTGCACGTGCAACTGCGGGCACAGCAGCGCGAGAGCCACGCAGCAGCACGCGACGCCCAGCTTGGACATGGTGGCGCCGTTTGTGATGGCCATGAGCGTCCCGCGGCTGCCCAGCGTGCGCCACGCGCGGGCAGACGCGGAGGGCGACTCCCGCACGCAAAATGTGCCCAGCGGGGCACCCCCCCGCGTCAAAGCGCGCACCTGGTCCCGCGTGCCGGCGGCGGGGGGCAGCGCGTCATGCGCCGCGGCGCCCGCGGCCACTGTGATGCCCGTCTGCGTGCCGAACATCCACGCGTCATACGGCTGCGCCGCAGAGAGCGCCGCGTGCACCGCAGCGTGCCCCGCCACAACGTCCCGCAGCGGCGTGTCTGGACGCACCCGTGGCAAGCACCGAAACACCTGCGCGACGCTGGTGCACTCTGCGAGGCGACAGGACGGCGTGCGCGCTGCGGCAATGGCCCGCTGTGATACGCCCGCGCCCCGCGGACGGGCTGGCATCGGCGCGGCGGACGTCGGCCACTGCGTTATGTCCCCGGCTAGCGCCGCGAGGGACACTGCGACACCGCGGCGCGTGCTGCCCGACACCAACTCGCGCGCCGCGGCGCTGCGGGACGCTAGGCATGCCAGCTCGCTGCGCGCAAAGGCTTGCGAGCCCGTCTCGCCGTGTGCCAGCACCTCGCTCACGGGCATGACGCACGTCCCCGACGCTTGGCGCGCGGCGTCATCCGTGGCGCGCGGTGGGCACTGCGCAGTCGGCGGCGCCGCGGGGGGCGGCCGCAAAACTTGTGCCAGCATGCGGCGCACAACGCCGCGGGCCGCGGGATCGCCGCCCCGCGACGGTGCGGCGTTAGACACGGCGCCGGCTCGCTCAGCAAACATGGCACAGTGCGCGGGGTGTGATGGGTGTGTGGCGTGAGTTTATTACAGCACGCGAGGCGTGCCGGAACCGCGTTTGAAGGTTGCGCAATGCATTTATGTGGGCAGAGTGTTCACGGCGCGCGGTCACTGCGCGGGCTGTGCGGGGCGCGCCGCGTACTTGGACGCAGCGCCGCGGCGCGCGCTGGTGCCGTTCGTTGGCGCCCCCGGCGCCGCTGGCGCGTCCTTGGGCGTCTTGCGGCGCGACAGGAGAATGACAATGGTCAGCACCACGGCGCCCGCTGCAGCCAGTACGGCGGTGCGGTACGGCTGTGGCCACTGCTTCCACGCCACGCGCCGTGGCGCAGAGCTGCTCATGTACTGTGGTGGGGGGCTGGGTGCATTCATGGCGCAGCGCGGTGTGGGGCGCCTGATCTAATCTTTGTTGCGGGTGCTTGCCGCAAACGCTGGGCGGGCCTTGCCTGACTTGGACGATGCAAAGGCGGGGCGTGCCTTTTTACTGGACGGCGTGGGGGCGGCCCCACCCGCGCCGGCCTTGGGTGCCGCGCGCTTCTTTGCGCCAGTCGACGCAGGAGTAGTCGGCGCCGCTGCCTCGGTCGCAGTGAGCGCCTGGAACGACGACTCCTGCGCCGCGGCGCCGGGTGTGCTGGGCGCGGCAGCGGCCGCTGGTGCGGCGGGTGCGGGCGCCGCCGCCGCGCCGCCGTCACCGCCCTGCTTGTGCACAGCAGCAGTGGAGTACTTGACGGTGTGCGCCGCCTCGAACGTTTCCACACTGGTGCGCACCGCGTTGAGCACCTTGGTGAGCACGGCTTTGTCGGTGATGGCGGGCAGCACGTCGGCGCTCTTGGACAGCATCTCGGCGCACGGCAGGTCGGGGTCCACGTCGGTGGCGTCCATCAACACCGACGCCGCGGCGTACCGCAGGGCGCGCGTAGCGGCGGTCCACGTGAACTTGCGCACCGTGGTCACGCCGTCTTTGGCGGTCAAGTGCACCGTTTGCGTGCCGCTGCCGTCGGCTTCGCGCATTTTAATGGGCAGTTTGTGCACGGCGCCGCCGTCCGCGTTCACGCCGCGCGCCTTGACAATGTCGCTCACTGCTCCCCCCAGCTCCGTGACGGCTTTCCGCGCGGCTTCCGTGCCGCTCACGTGCTTGGCGTCGGCCGCGCCCGCCGCCGCGTCACCGGCGCCCGCCGCAGCAGCAGGCTTGGCCGCTTTGGGCTTGGGCTTGCGGGAGTCCACAATCACGCGGCGCGCCACGGTGAGCTTGGCGCTGGCGTCCTCCGGGAACCGCCCCACGCGCAGCGCGTCGTCCGCCTTGGGCACCTTTTTGCAAATGCTCATGGTGTTCACCTCGGGGTTGATCACGGTGTACAGCGCCTCTGCCAGCGCCGTGGCAATGTCCACGTCACCCTCTGTGTGCTTGTGCAGCAGGGACGCGCGGGAGCCGGGCGTCACCTCCAGCGCGCCCACCGTCGCGGCGCAGTCAGCGTCCGTGACGGCCATGGCCAGCACCTTGTTGGCGGGCACGCCAGTGGCGCGGCCGTACTTGTCCTGCACGCTGCGCACGCTGTCTGAAATGGCAGACTCCACAGACGCTGCCACAGAGCTGCGCGCAGACGACGCCACAGACGCAGCGCTGCCGCCCACAGCAGAGGTCTTGGCGGCCTTGCCGTCCCGTGCGTCGCGCGGGGGCGACGCGTCGGCGTCTGCCAGCGCCGCGTCCAGTGCGTGCGTCGGCCCCGCGGCTGCCGCCACGGCGTCCTCTGTGGTGTCAAACAGTGCCATGCGCTTGTCCACTTTGCCGCGCGCGCGGCGGGGCTTGCAGCTGGCCTTGACGTGCTTCTCCATCGCGGCGGCGGCGTCGGCCAGCACGCGCAGCATGGCGCTGCGCACCACGTTCACGTCAATGGACGCTGCGGCCTGCACAAAGTTCTCGGGCTTGACGGCCCCGGTGCCGCGCTTGGCCACGATGCGCAGCACGTGGCCCTCTTGCAGCTCCAGGACGTCCAAGCCCTCCTCCTCCATGTACTCGCGCAGGGCGGTTTTGGCGGCTGTGACTGCCGCGGTGGACGACTGCGGCGCCTTGTCCCCCAGCAGCGCCGCGTTGGCCCTGGCGGCTATGGCTTGCGCTTCCGCGGCGCGCTTCAGTTTGCTGCGCGCCGACAAGTACCGCCCAACAACGGCTTGCTCCTCCGCGGTGAGCCCCCGGCGCGCCGTCTCTGCGGCACGGTGCGCGGACGTTGCGACGGACGCTTGGAACGCGGGGGAAGGCTTTTTCAGCGTGGCAGAGCGGCTGCGGTCAGGCGCGTCCATGGCGAGTGTATTGTGCTTGCTTGCGGGTGCGGCGTGTGTGCGGGCGCGTGGCAGGGTGGTACCGACCGATGCGCGGGAAGCAGTGGAAACAATCGAGGGTGCATTGGGAATGTCGCTGCGTTTGTTGAGCGACCCTGGGGTGCCAACGCAGAGCGTGGGCGCCCAGGCTCGCGCGCACGGCGCCGCGCCGCGTTGGGGCGCTCAGCACCCGCTCTCTCACTCGACGCCGCGCCGCGCTGGGGAGCCCCGCGCGTCGCAGGCGTACGCACTGCGCATTGCCCACGCCGCCAAGGACAGCAACAACAGCGTGAATGCCACCGTGACGAGCCAGCTCTGCGTCCTGGTGGCGCCCGTGGTGCCGCACCCGCACTCGTCGCTGCACCGCCGCGCGCCCGAGCGTCTGTGCTTGTGTCGGGGGGGAGGTCCTTCTACTGGCGCGCGCGCGGGCGGGTTGGATTGCTGTTGCTGCTGCTGTTGCTGCTGCTGCTGCTGCTGCTGCTGCACGACGGCGCGCACCACCTGCGCAACAGCGGCGGCGTCCAAGCCGGGGTGGGACTCGGAGGCGTGGCGAGCTTGCGGCGCCGTGGGGGGTGGTGGTGGGTACGCGTTCCCCGCGCCGTCGTCATAGTCCTGTGCGTGAGCTGTATTTTGTACGTTCCACACACCTCGTACGGGTCGGCGCTCCGGCACACGACTGCCAAGCCCCGCGTTTGTACGGTACGCTACGTTGTACCTCATGGCCACTGCGGCGTCGCAAAGCCCGGCGTTGGTCTGGTCGGACGACGAAGACGCGTGTCGACCGTTTATTGAACCAGCAAGTATCGATGGGCGCGTGTGGACGGGAGCGCGCACGCTGCGGAGCGGCGCGGGCGCGCTGCCGGCCCCCACCGCGCGACCCCGCGTGTCTTCCCACACCGCCAAGCGCGCCAACTTGCAACTGCGCCGCGAGTTGCTGCAACGTGGCTCACATCACGCTGGGGGGGCGGACAGCGCTTCCACACTGGGCGCGGCGCACGGCGCGTCTGCGCGGCCGCCATCCCCGCCCGACGCGGCGCGCCGCCGCCGCAAGGTCACCAGGCTGCGCACGTTTTTCACGGAGCGCACCGCGTCCACCGCGCAGCCCGTGCGCATCGAAGACTTGCCCGACGGCACCGTGACGGTTCCAGAGGTGGACAGCGTGCTGCAGCGGCTGCAGCGCGGCGACGTGACGCCGCACCGCATGGTGGTGGTGTCCGGTCCAGCGGGCAGTGGAAAGGCCACTGCTGTCTTGCGCACCTGCGCGGCGCGTGCAGCGCCGTGCGTGCGCGTCGTGGCCCACTCTGCGGGGGAAGACTGGGTGCGCACCACGCAGCACACGCGCGTCCCGCATGGCGGCGTGCTGCTGGTCACGGGCGTGGACGGTCTGGACCCGGCGCAGTGGGCTGCGTATGCAGCCGCCAGCGCCGCCACGTGCGCGCCAGACGACGCGCCCGCGCTGCACCCCCACGCCTGCGTGGTGCTGGTGTGCCGCTCCCGCATCAACCTGCCGCAGGACTTGTGCAAAGCGAGCAACGTCGCGACGGCGCGCTTCCACGGCGACGGCGTGGGCGTGGCGGCCGCGCGGCGCGCCGCGGGCTTGCCGCCGGCGCCGCTCAACACGTCGCTGGCGGTGGACTGGCGCCGCGCGCGGCGCGCGCACAGCGACGCCCCCATGCCGCCCACCGTGTTTGCCGCGGCCAACGGGAACTTGCTCTTGACGGGGCGCAGCGTGGCGCGCCGCATCGGGCGCGCCGCCGCGGACAAGTCTGCCGTCCCCGCGGGCGCCAACCGCAACTTGCGCGCCGCGGCGCGCGTGGCGTCCCAGCGCCCCGCCGTGCTGCCCATGCTGCACGCGTTTGAGTGCGTGCCCGCCGCGGCAGACGCCTTGGCTGCGGGGGACGTGTGCGCCGCGGCGGATTGGCGCCCGGGCAGTACGGGGCACGCCATTGCGGCAGAGTTGGCGGTGCGCGCGTACACGAGCGCGGTGCGTCGCGGGGACGGCATGGCCACCGTGCCGCCGTCCGAGTACGCCAGCGCGTCGCAGCGGCAGGCCGCGGCGCGGGACGCGGCGGCGCAGTTGGCGGCGCTGCACGCTGGCGCCGCGCGCGGCGCCGTGGGCGGCCGCGGCTTGCTGAGCACCCGTGCAGCCGCGATGGAGACGGACTTGATGCTGCAAGCCGCCCGGGGCGTGCACAGCAGCATAACGCGACACCAGTGGCCCTTTGCGCGGTACACCAGGGACACGCCACGCACGCCCACTTGACGCGACATGGCACACGCGGACCACGCGCTGTGCGCGGCTGCGCCTGACCGTGACGCGCTATGGAACGCGTGCTCGCCCATGACGGTGGACGCCGCCACGCGGGCGCTGCGCGGCGCGGGCATGCGGGGGGACGCCGCGTGGCTGCACGCCCTGCGAGCGCAGTGCTGCGGCGTGCTGGGCGTGCACGGCGGGGAGCACGGGGCGCTGGTGTGCGCGGCAGCGTTTGTGGACCACGCGCGGGGCGCGCCGCCAACGGTGCCTGTGGCCGCAGAAGAGAGCCCCTGCGTGGCGTGCGACGTGGGCGTGCCCGTGCGGGTGGTGTGCTTTGTGCACGCTGCAACTGTTGCCACGCAGGGGCGCCCCCGTCTGCACCCCGCGGTGCGCGCTTGGTTGCAACGGTGCACCGCGCCGCACGTCGCGGAGCGCAGCGTGGAGGCCGGCGTGGCGCCTCACCGGTGCGCCGCGGTGTGCGTGCTGCACGCGGGCGTGGCAGCGGCGGCGCCCCCCGAGGAGGGCTTTGCCACTGACCACCCCGCGCAAGACTCGGCGCCGCGCGACGCGCAGAGCGCGTACCCGCCCGCCGGCGACGACCCCGCGTGCGTGCTGGCGGCGCAGGGCGGCTCCCCCCTGGGACGCGCCGTGCACGCCGATGACTGCACCTTGCACGGCGCATTGCCGCTGGAGTGGTCAGAGGAGGGCGCGCACCTGCCAGTGGGGTACGTGGTGGTGGAGCAGCCCGGTGCCGCGCCGCATGGCGCGCGGGCCGGGGCAAGCGGGCGGCGCGGCGGTGCAATGAACAAAGACTGAAAACACTCGCTGCACACGCGGCAAGTGCCCCTTGCGCCGCGCGTCCCCACGCTGTTTAGCTCGCACGCACGCGCGTGTCACACGTGTGGCGCCCGCCCGCCCGTCCCCCCCATGGCTGACGTAGCTTGGAACGCAGAGGAGGGTGGAGAGTTCCTGGATGAATACAATTCTAATTTGGACGTGCGCGTAGTGCCGTTCTTCACGGTGCGGGACATGGTGGACCCCGACTTGTTCGACGACAAGGTGCGGCACAAGGACAGCACGGTGCGGCGCCGCATGACGCAGCCGTACGGGCCCATGATGACAGACACGCTGCTGACCAACGGGCTGCCCCCGGCGGGCACCGCCGGCGACCCCGACGCGCCGCCCCCAGAGCCCAAGGTCCTTGTGTACAAGCCCCTGGACGACGGGGAGCAGCGTCGCGGTGGCGGCGGCGGTGGGCGCGCCGCCGGGGAGCGCCCCGATGAAGGCGGCGCTGGGACGCCCGTGGATGAGCGCCCCGGCGACGCACGGCGCGCCCTGAACCCGCACGACAGCGTCACGCAAATGTACGCCGAGGGCCACCACCGCGGGAGCGACGGGGACACGTACGCGTCCCGCCGTAGCCGCGCGTCTGCTCGCAGTGCGCGCAGCGGGGACGACGACGTCATGCGCATGTACAAAGACGCGCTGCGTGACCAAGAGCGCGCTGCGGAACAGCACCGCGCCGCGTACGACGACGACGACGACGACGACGACGGCGACGGCGACGGCGACTCGTACAGCGCGCGCGCCAGGAGCGCGGCGCCGCAGCGCGCCCCGCGTGATGCGGACCGGAGGCAACTGCAGCCGCCACGGCTCGCGGCGCCCCGCCGCGACATGGACTTTGAGCGCATGGGCACCGCCACGCTGCTGGAAGCTGGCCCCGTGGCCAGCGCGCCCGGCACCCGCGCCACACTCATGAACTTGAACCGCCGCGTGCACAAGCAGCGCCGTCGGTTGCGCGCCAAGCGTCGTGCGCGGGAGGAGGCCGCGGTCGGCGGCGACGGGGACAGCGTGTCAGACGCGTCCTCTGTGCTCCGCGCCGAGGAGAAGCTGCGGGACATCCGCGCAGAGTTGGAGGAAGAGGAGCGCGTGCAGTACATTACGTACCTGCGCGAGGCGCACGCAGACGGGCTGTGCAGCGAGCCCCGCGACGACGCGTCGGCGGTGGAGCTGCGGTGCACCTTTGAGGCCGTCGTGTGCAACAGGGAGCGCATTGTGCGCGTCAACCGCGCCATGATGGTCATGGTGGCGCTGGTGTTTGCGGTGGAGTTGGCGCTGCGGTTGCTGGGCGTCCCCGTGCGCGTGCGCGGCATGGGCGTGTTTTTCCAGCGCGCCATGCAGTCCGGGCAGTACGACGAGTTCCTGGAGCGCGTGTACGAAACCACGCTGTCGTCGTACAGCTGGAACGGCACGTGGGAGACGGTGTTTACCATTGGTGCCCTGCTGGTGGGCTTCATGATGGTCAAGTACCTGGGCGACGGCGACGAGGAGAAGCCGGCGCCCTTTGGCCCCAAGGGCCTCATGGTGCCCCCGGAGCTGGACGGCAAGCGCGGCGGCATGAACGACGTGCTGGACACGCTGGGCGGCATGCGCAACATCACGTCGCTGTACAGCACGTTCCAAAACGGCACGTGGAGCCGCACGGGGCGCCGGGCAGCGCCCGCTGCCACGGCGTTTGACACGACGCGCAGCCACGTGCAGCAGCGTGGTGGGGGTGCAGCCGCTGGCGGTGGAGGCGGCGGCGGCGGCGGCGGGGTGCGCCTGCCCACCGCGGCGCCCCGCGCTGGGCGGGGCGCTGGCGGCGCGCGAGCAGCAGCGCGCCCCGTGGCCAAGGCGGGGTCTGGCCCCGTCACAACGGAGCCTCCGTCATCCGACGACGACGAGTGAGCGCTCCACCGCGCGCCCGCGATTTAGTTATGCCGGCGCTGCTCCGTGCGCGAGCAATACAGTAAAGTACCACACGCTGTGCGTTTGTAGCATTGAGTACATACACCCCCGCGTGGCGTCGTGCTGTGAACAGCGTCCCTGCAAACCTTCCCACCCACCACCATGTCTCATATGGTCGGCAACAGCTTCTTCGGAAGCACTTCGTTCAACTCGGACAAGATCAATGCGTTCCCCACCACCAACATGGTGTTGCCAGCGGGCGCGTTTGGGGCAGTCCTGTTCAACCCAGAGGACGTGACCACCAACCCCTACACGCAGAGCCACCACGTGTGCGCGTACTCCACGCTGGTGCACAGCACGGTCAACTCGGAGAACAACGCGACGTGGGGCAACGACAACGTGTTCAAGATCAAGGCCAACGGCGACTTGGTCAGCTCCGTGGTGATTGTGTACCTGTTCAAGGCGCTGCACGCCAAGGTGCTGAGCAGCGGCACCACTGTCGGGAAGTTCCCCGTCATCTCCAGCCCCGACTGCCCCTTTGTGAACGAGGACAACAGCGCCATCTCGGGGTTTGGCGGCATGAACCTCTTCCTGGAGAGCATTGGCGCTAACCCCGACTCTGTCGGCGCGGGGCCCAACGTGACGCCATGCACGCCCGCGGCGGACCCCTTTGCCACGTACACCGTGTACATTGGCCTGTTTGCCGCGGCCGTCGTGGAGTTGAAGAGCGGCGACAACGTCGTGGACTCCTTCAGCGGCTCTTCGTACTTGGCCATGCACGAGTTGACTGGCGACGTTGAGGCGCGGCACCACCTGGCTTGGGGCGGCGCTACCCTGCCCGAGGCCATCGAGCTGTCCGAGACGGACATGCATGCGTATGTCAAGACGCAGTTCACGCTGACCGCGGACCTGGGCAGCTCCCTGGCGCTGTGCGCGTCTCTGTTCACCATGACTGAGATGCACATTCATACGCGCACCGTGGACAACGTCATCATCCGCAGCGCCGAGAACGTGGAGGTGGAGGTGAAGGGCGCGCCCATCAAGTCGGAAAACATGGACATTGGACTGGACGTCATGTACATCATTCTGGACGACGACATGCGCGCCATGTACCAGCAGACGCAGTACGAGGTGATTGTGGTGCGCGCCGTGGCGCAGACCGCCGTCAAGAAGGCGGGCGGCAACGACGTCCACAAGAACTTGAACGTCAAGGGCTTCCTGCTGGGCTTGATCGTGTTTTGCCGCCGCGAGGCCGTGCTGAACAAGAACATCTACAACCACTTTGAGGGCGTGGCGGCCCTGCCGCCCGTCAAGACCATGCAGCTGGTCTTGGACGGCCAGGTGTACATCTTCGGTGAGGGCTCCCGGTTCTCCAAGGCGCACCCCGCCGCGCTCCCCGAGTGCAACATCCCCGAGGGCTCCGTGTACCTGCTGTCTTTCACGCCCATGTTCGCGCACAACAACAAGGCCAACAGCGACAAGAAGCACATGGTGGTGAGCGGCTTGAACGCCAACACCGTGGACGACGTGGCGCTGAACATCACGTTCCAGGAGAGCTTGGTGTCCGAGACCGTGCAGGTGACCACCGTCGCGCAGCAGCTGACATTTGCGCAGTACAAGAACAGCCAGCTGCGCCTGTACACGTCGTCTTAAACGCTGCGCACAGCCGGCGTGCGCGCTCCGCGGCAGCCAGCGACAATGCATACGCTCTATTTATCCACACACACACCCCACCCAAGCGCGCGCACAGCGGCAAGCGCGCGCGCCTCGCAGTAAAGCACGCGCGCGCCCCGCACTGCTGCATCACTGCGCCACTCTCACGTTCTGCACCCTGCACCAAGCCACAGATATGGCATCCTTGCCGCCCCTGCGCGTGCGCGGTGGTCACGACGCTGACGAGGCCGCTGTGGTGGGGGACGGCGACAGCGCCGGCTCTGCCGCCGCAGCGGCGCAGTCCCCGCACACTTTGAAGCAGTGGCGCCCGCGTGAAGAGCTAGACATGTACCACTCCCTGCTGTTCATTGGCGCGTCTGGGAAGGGCAAGTCCACCATCATGAAGAAGCTGCTGTATACGCTGCGCGACAAGTTTTACGCGGTGTGCGGCATGGCGGGGAACAAGGACGTCGTGAAGGACATGTCCAAGATGCTGCACCCGTCCATGATCACACTGGGCTTTAGCCCTGAGCGCTTGCGCACCATGATGAAGCGCGGGGAGTTGCTGATGCAGCTGCAGGAGGAGCAGGGCGACGAGCCGCGGCCGTTGCTGGTGATTTTGGACGACATTGCCGCCCTGAACAAGGCGTTCTTGAAGGACAAGACGCTCGCGGAAATCATCGGGCAGGGGCGGCACAAGGGCGTGTGCGTGTGGGTGCTGTGCCAGCACTGGCGCCAAACGCCGTCTGACGTGCGGGGGTACTCTGACATCATCCTGTGCGCCGACGACTCCTCGGCCAACCGCAAGGCGCTGCTGGAGCGCTTTGGCATTGGCGGGCTGGACATGAAGCAGTTCAACACGCTCATGAACGTGGCCACACAGAACTTTGGCGCGCTGGTGGCGCGGAACCGCGCCAGTGGCAACGGCACGGCGCTGCAAACGTCTGTGCGGTGCTACAACGTGACGGCGTCAGAGCACGCCATGCTCAAGGACAAGTACTTCCGCGTGGGCGCCGCAGAGGTGTGGGCGGTGCTGTACTGCCACCAGAAAGTGTGCAAAGCGCGGGTGAGCGCCTTGAACATGCTGGAGCGTGAGGTGCGGGAATGGAAGCGCGACAGCGCGCGCAAATCCGCGCCGACGGCAGCTGCGGCGCGTGGTGGCGGTGGTGGGAATTTCGGCACGCCTGGGAACGAATTGACCGTGGAGCCGCCAGAGGAGATCCCATCCGCGCGCGCGGGGCACTCTGTGGTGATTCACAACAGCGACTTTGCGACGCGCATGTGAATGTGCTGTGGTGTATGAAATGCATTGTACGGTAAGCGCGCACAGTCACTCTGTGTCATTGTCAACCGCGGCGCGCTTGGGGGACGGTGGCGCCGCTTGCTGCTGCTGCTGCGCGTCGTCTTCAGGCGCCGCGTCGCTGGCGGCGTCCGACGCGGCGCGCTCAGTGTCCCGCGCCCGCTTGACGCCCTTTTTAGCCGCGGTCTGCTTCTGTTTGGTGGTCTGCTTCTTGTTGGGGCGCGGCGGCGCCGATGCGACGGGCGCGGCGCTGCCGTCGCCAGCTGCAGCCGCAGCCGCAGCTGCAGGCGCAGCGGGCGGCGTCGCGGCGTCCTGTGGCGCTGCAGCGTACTCCACGTCCAGGGAGAGCGCGTGGCGCACATTTTCGAGGGCCGCCACCACGCGCTGTTGCGTCTTTGTGAGCTGCCGCGTGATGGGCTTGGTGGGGTAGCACTTGCTGTTGGCGTTCCACACCGTCAACGCGTCCGTGTGCCCGTTGGACACGATGGACTTTGTGCGCGCCACGTGCAGCATCTGCGCCGAAGCCGGCACGACGCCGTCCCTCTTGACAACGTACTCGCCGTCCTCCATCTTGTCGTGGCACACCGCCACGGGTTCAAACCCCTGCTCTTTGGCGGCGCGCAGCAGCGCCCACGCCGGCAGAATGCGCTTTGCCTCGTCCAGTGGCAGCGCAGTCACGTCCGTGGCGGCCACGTCGGCTGTGCTGTGCAAGCCCTTTACGCCGCACGCAATGTACTTGCCGGACACCACGCTGCAGTCCTGCTGGCGGTAGTGCTCCACGAGCGCGTCGGCGCACGCCGGTACGTCGGGCACGCGCCTGTCCTTTAACTGCGCCGCAATGTACTTTTCCACGACGCCCATGTTCTTCTTGACGGAGGTCTTCACGGACACCAGCTGCTTGACGGCGCGCACGTGTGACGCGCCGGTGCGGCTCTTGTCTGCCACTTCGCTCATAATGGCGTCCACTGTGGCGCGCTTGCACGCGGCGAGTTTGCTTGGCACGCGCTGCAGCAAATCGCTAGTAGGAATGGGCGCCGGCTTGCGCGTGCGCGGCGCGGCAACTGCAGCGCCAGCATCTTGGCGCGCTGGCTGCGACGCGGGCGGCGACGCGGGCGGCGACGCGGGCGGCGACGCAGGCGCGGCGGCGGCAGCGATGGGCGACGACGGGACTGGCGATGACATGATGAGCGGCGTGCGTGTGTGCGACGTGGATCGATGCGTGCATCAGATGCAATGCAATGTGCGCTGCGCAATGTATAGAGTGGCGTGAAATTGGCACCGCAACGGTGCGCGTGCCGCGCGCGCGCGCTGCCGGGCTGAACGCAGCCGCTGTGATGGGGAGCGCTGCCGACGTGCAGACGTCCCACGGGGGAGAGCCGTGGACGCGCGGGCGTCCACGCGACGCGGCGCGCCGTAACAAACGCAGCGCACACGCTTTCCATCGCCGCACACACGCCCACCTGGCACTGCGCGCGCGCGGAACGCAGGTGACACCCGCGCTCCCCCCAAAAGCCGCCATGTCCGTGCCCATGGATTCATCGCTGTGGTTGATTCTGCCGTACGGCCCCGCGGCGCCGCGGCGGGACGCGGCGTTTGTGAGGTATTACTTGGCAATGACGCGCAAGCGCGGGGGCATGGAAATGCCCATGACGCCGCAGGAGTTCTTTGACCACACATCCAACGCCGTCGCCCCGAAGAACGCACTGTCGTTCCGCGGTGTCAAAATGATCACGCCGCACGTGCCGTACACCATGACGGGGCAGGTGTACGCGTGGTGACGCGGCGTGCCGAGGCGCCGCGGCTCCGCCGCTTGCAGAGCAGCCCCACAACCCTGCCCCCCACGCGCGCCGGGGCGGGCACGGCAGCGCGCGCCAGCATAAACAAACACGCCCTGTTCACGTGACTATACGACGCAGTCGCCACGCGCTACCCGTCACAGTTTGTGCGCACGCACACGCCCGCCCACCGGTTTCACCCCCTCCCCTTCACCATGAACCCCGACGTGTCACAAGCGTTGAGCGGCGTAGCCGCGCAAGTGCCCGCCTCCGCGCCAGCACCAGCCGCGTTGGCCACTGCGGCGTCTGCGCCGTCGCTGCCCGCGCTGTTTGACAAATACGTGCGCCCGTACTTTGACATGACCCTGCAGCAAGTCAAGGGCTTTGGCATGGACACGGCGTTCCTGGACGCCGCGCGCGCCATGCTGGACGAGATGGACGTGAATGACGAGTCCCGCATGACGTTTGTGAACACGTGGGACGAGTGCATGTGCCTGCGCGTGCACACCGATGGCGCCGACGGGGGCGCCGCGTCGCTGTACCGCGTGATTCACGACGCCGCGGAGCAGTACCGCGTGCGCGTGAAGAAGAACCCCGACGCCACGGACGAAGACAAGGAGCGCGCGGCAGACAAGTGCCTGCAGGCGGCGCACACGGTGGCGCACGTGGACAACTGGCTCGTGTCCATGCTGAACGTGAAGGAGATCTTGGAGGCCGACGCGTTTCACACGGGGCACGCCACGACGCACTGCCTGTGGTGGGACAAGATGAACGCCAAGGTGCAGGCCATTGTGATCAAGGCGCGCGGGGGTGAGCACATTGAGCGCGCCATGCAGACCGTGCCCGCCGACGCCCCGGCTTCACCCATTGCCACCGCGCAGGGTCTTAAGTCGGTGCTGGAGGAGGGCGCGGGGCAGCCGGACTTTGGCGCGCTGATTCAAAACATGGTCAGCACCATCACGCGCGTCGCCGAGGACGCCTCTGGGGAGCAGGGCGACGAGGTGGACATGAAGCGCATCATGTCCATGCTGGGGGAAACAGACGGGCCCATGGGGTCCCTGTTTGGGCAATTGAACCAAAGCGGCGCTATGGACGCCGTGCTGGAGTCTGCAGCCAGCGGCGAGATGGACATGTCGGGTCTTACGGGCGCGCTGATGCAGGGTTTCCAGCAGCCGCAGGGGGGCGACTAGCGCCCGTGGGTGTAATTCAGTACCGTTTCATCACCACATGCGCCCTGTACACGCCGCGCGCCACGCACTGCACACGCCCACACCGCCCGTGACATTGCACCATGGCCAGCGAAAGCAAGGACGCGCAAACTGCCGTCGTCGCGGCTGCGGCGCCGCCGCCCGCCACCCTGGGTGGCGCGCCGTTGACAGTGGCGCCCGAGTGCGCTGGGGAGGACGACTGCGTGTACACGCGCGTGTCGGACCACGCGTTTGCGCTGCGGGCCCGCAAGATGCTCATGCGCGTCGTCTTTGCGGCGCGCGCGGTGTGTGAAGCGTTGGAGGTGCAGGTGTTGCCGGGGCAGGCCATTGTGGCGGCGGCGCACCGCGTGCTGGTGAAGCTGGACATGCCGTGCCGCGTGCAGTGCGTGTACCGCACCACACCCCGTAAAAAAGCCCACACGCCTGAGGAGCAAGCGCAAGTGGACGCTGCGCTGGGGCAGGGCAGTGAAGAGACGTGCATCCCGTACCTGGTGCTGCTGACACCGCCGCTGGAGACGTTTGACGACGCGCAAGCCGCGGAGCAGGAGGACGACGTGGACGCTGCGGGGTGGCTGCGCCTGCCGCGGCCCAAGTTTGTGACGCTGGCCGACGTGGGCGCAGACCACGAATTGAGTGGGTGGTGCGTCAGCGACTGCGTGCACTTGGACCCGCGCTCCGTGAGCGTGACCTTGGGCGCCCGCAGCGCCATGCTGGGCAAAGAGGTGCCCGCGTACCTCATGTACACGCCGGTGTACACGCTGCGCCCCCGCGGACGCGTGGTGACAGGCGGCGTAGACATGGGCACAGACGCGCAGCGCGTGGCTGAAATTGTGGACTTTGACGCGCACGCGCCAGACGACGTGCGCCGCATCAGCGCCAATGTGCAGCGCATGGCTGAAGAGGACGCACAGGGAAAGGCCTCAGAGTTGGCGCAGGACAACCTGGAGACGGTGCGTCGTATGCACGCGATGCAAGTGGCCGAGGATGTGGCCGCTGCGCAGCGCGCCGCGGAATCCACCGAGTAGTGAGCGCAACAAGGTGTTTGTGACGGGTGTAGTGCACGGTGTCAAATTAATTCACGGAGTGGCGACGTGAGCAGCACTGGCCGCGCGCGTGAACGGTCACTCAACTGCTCCAATTCCGGCGTCAATTGTACGCGGTAAATGCGAAACGCGGTCAGAACAAGACCCAGAGTCAGCGTCTGCGCAGTCACGTTGGTGCTCAAGAACCAGGACAGCTCGCGCGCGGTGGAAATGGAAGCTACGCCCCTACGCTGCAGCAGGCGCTCCAACACAACCCACTGCGGTGCCGTGGGGGCGAGCCACTCCTCCGCAATCAGCAGTCGGCGTTTGAGCAGCGGTGTGACGCCCAGCCCCATAACGGATTGAGCCACTTGCGCGTCACTGGCGTACACCGCTGAAAGCGGTGCAGCGGCGCCGTCTCCATCGACGCTGTTCGCGCCAACAGACGCTGGGGCAATTTGCTCGGTGACGACGCCGCCCCACCCGCCCTCGACACTGTCCACAAAGGCGGGCACAGCGGCGGCGCACACACCGCCTAGCGCAACAGCTCGCACAACGGGGCCGGATAGCGTCACTGGGTTGTCCCGCACCACAACGTCGTCCGGCAGCGCGGCGGCGCACGTGTACACGCTGGCCGCCGATGGCACGCGCTGCGTCTCCAGCGTGAAATGCTGCGCTGGCGGCGTCAAGACGTTCTTGAGCTGCACGTACGCCGCGGCGGTCGCGTCGGGCGCCGCTTGCCCCGCGTCTGTCCCTTCAAAGCGCACGTCTCCGTCCACAACGGTGTACCCCAGCTCCGCCGCGCGCATGATGGCTGCGCCAAGCACCCGCCCCCCATCAACGTCGCGCAGCGTCAACGGGAACGGAGTCTTGGTGCCCACGCGCGCGCCAAGCTTGACGCCCTGCTTTGCGTGCACCGCGTCGCAGGACAAGACACTGACAGCGTGCCGCAGGGGCAACGCCGCCCACGTCCCGTCAGCGTGAGGCGACACAATCCATTCTGCCGACGGGGCGCCGCGGTCGTCTTGCACGACCGTGTGCTCCTGGAGCAGCGCACTGGGGTCCCCCGTCGCAGAAAGCAGCACGCTGCCCCCGGGGTGCGGCGACGCCGGCGTCAGCGCGAAGCGTTCGTCAAAGGTGCGGGGCGCCGCGATGAACACCGTCGAATTGCTGTCGCCGCGCGCGCCCAACAGCGTCAGTGTGGGCAGCGTTGACGGTAAGCGCGGTCGCTCTGTGTTGAACACGCCCGCTGCCCCAGCGGCCCCTGGCTGTGCCATGGTCAAGCGCGCGCGCGTCCACGGCCTGTTCAAGTTGTCGTGCTCTACATGCACGGGCTGTACGCGCCCGCGGGACAGCGCGGCGGACAGTGTCGCGGCGGTTGATACGTCGCCCAGTGCGAGCACGGGAAACAGGGCTTGTGCGGGGTTTATGGGCAGCGCGGCTGCTGCAATGTCCAGCGCACCCCCACGCGCCGTACGGTACACAGCAGCCACGCCGCGCTCCTGGTACACTGGCGTTGCGTTGAGTGCTGTGCACGCCGCGTCCACAACAACAACTTCGTCCAGTGGGTGTAGACGCATGTGCCGCGTGGCGCGCGAGACGCTTTGCATGCTGTACCGCGCCGTCCACGCGTTACCCTGGGTTGCGCGGGTGGGCGCCGCGGGGGTTTGCACGTACACAAACTCCCGCGTCCCACTACGCACGACGAGCCCGTTGGCTGCGCCAGCGTCGCCGCCCCGTCGGTACAACGCTGGCGCAAACCCCGTTTCACCGCTCGTGTTGCGGGACGCTACGCCAATGGCACCCGTCAAGGGCTGGTGTGAGGCGTGCGGTGCAAACCATTCGTGCACGCGCCCACCGTCCACAACGGGCAACAAGCCCAGGGGACGCGACGGTGTGGGCGCGACGTACTGCGTGACGTCCGCGTCCACGTCATCCTCACGCGCCGTGGTGTAGTACGGCACCGCGCTTCGCAGTGGGGGAACCGCTTGCCCCACACTGTCCGGCAAACTGACAAAGTACGCGTCCAGGAAGCTCGTCCCCGTGTCGAAAAGCATTCCCCGCTGCGCCGCAACGTGGATTGGCGTGGCGGGGCCCGACGCCACGCCCGGCAAAGCGTACGTGAACGGCACGTCAACGGCGGGCGCGTTCCACGTGACCACGCACGGCGTGGAGCACTCAACGCGCATCTGCCCTCGCCCGGCAAAAGGCGTCACAATCTCCATGCAGTCCGGGGACCGCATGCTCTCAGCGGCGGCGTGAGGCACGACCACCCATGACGTGCCCAGTGCGCCTCGCGCAGCGCTGGCGCTGGTGAAAACGGTCACGCCACTGGGCAGCGCAGTAGACACGACGGTGCCCAACACAGCACTCGCGTCGTCGGGACGCGTAATGAGATGGTCCTGCTCAGTGGCAAAGCCGGTGCCGCACACGTGCGCCACGTTGCTCAAGGCCAGCGGAACGCCCGCAAGCACGACGGTGCGATTTTCCGATACCAACACGCGGGACAATGGCGCCTCGGGCGCGTTGGGCACGGAAAAGTACGCTTCTCCTAAAGCGACGCGCGGCACCGTCGCGGGCCCCACCGCGAGCAACTGCCCGTCCAACCCCTCAGTGGCGGCGGCTGCCACGTCCACGATTGTGAGCGGCTTGGAATCAGCGCGCTGAAAGCCAAATGCAGCGCTGGCGCCAGCCGGCAACACCACCGCGTCTGTGGTGTTGACTGCCTTGCCCACCACCGCCGTCAGCGCCGCATCCAGCACGTCCTGCGTGGCGCTATGTATTGCAGGCGTGGCAGGCATTGCCCTTGAAAATGTACGCGTTGTGGCCAGACCACCCGTATTGGCGTTGAGCGCCACGAGAACGGGCTTTGGCGACGTGCATTGCACTGTAAATGCAGTGCCCGTGGACGACAGGCGCGTCGCGCTGCTCACACGCGCTGTGCCACTTGGTTGCCGCGCCGTATCGTGCATCAGCAGCCCAAACAAGCCGTACTGCAGCGACGACGACAACCGCGCCGCGACGCACGGCGTGTCCGCGTCCACCCGCAGCACGTCTGACTGCCGCGTCCATACCAGCAAGTTGCCGTCCACGCTCCACGTGTCGTATGCAGTACTCTCCACTGCGTCTGTGACGAGCGGGCGCGGGGACGCCACGTAAATCGCGTCGTACGCCTCTCTCCCGTGCACTGCGCCGTACGTCGCCGACGCGTCCTTCACGACGTCGGCGCGCAGCGCGCTTTGGGACGAAGAAGGACCCCGCACCGTCACTGTGACCATTTCGTCTGCTGCCCGCACCACAGCAGACGACGCCTCCGTGTACGACACAAAGTCTGTGGCGGGCACTCCGTCGACTCGTAGCGCTGCTATCTCCCCAAACGTGCCGTCTGATCGTGGCGCGGCCGGGGAACTGCTGCGATTTCGTGTCACGGTGCCGCTGCTGCGCAACAAGTCGAACTGCGTAGTGCCGTGGAAGCGCGCCACAAACACAAACCTGGAGCTGTTCAGGGCAATGCGCGCGGCTTGACGCGTGTTGTCCACCAGCCGCACGCGCCGGGACTCCCGCGGGAGGTGCAGCATGGAGCTCAGCACGTCCACGTCTCGCACGCGCCGGACGCCGTCGGGCACAACCTGCCCGCTGCGCAACTCCGTGGCCCACGCGCACTTGACAAGCAACCCAGGCGCCACGTGAACGCCGTGCGTCGTAAACACAACGTCAGGGTCCACGGTGCTAGTGGCGTGCTCCATAACCACGGCGTGCAGCACAGACACCACGGCGCCGTCACTGCGCTCCGCAAAGCACGGACCGTAGTCTGGGTCCGACGCCACGCGCACCACCTCTTGTGCGTCGCCGCGCGCGCACTGCACGTCCACGTACACGCCGCCCCGCGTGTCAACGCTGTCCAGTGCCGTGATTGTGGGGTCTTCCACCACGTCGTCAATGCGCGCGTGCGACGCTGCAATGACACGCAAGTGGCCGTCCACGCGGCTGTGCGCGGAAAACAGCGCAGCGTGGGGTCGAGCCGCCTCAGTCACGCGCAGGTCAGCGTACGACTGCGGCAGAACCACGGCGTCCCCCGCGGCGTACGCCGTGGGTGTACCACTGTCCACTGCCACGGACAAGTCTTGCAGCGCGCGCAGCGTCAGGTCAGACGCGTCGTATCCAAGCACGTGCACGCGGGGTGCAGCGCCCCCCGCCACAAACACGCCGGGGTACATCTCCCCACCCTTGATTGACACACCGTCGCGCTCCGCCGACTGCAGCCTTGAGTTGTTTGTGTCGGTGAACGCGAGACGGTACACGAGCGCGGCGCTGTGCAGCGCCGGGTTGAACGTGATAGTGAACGTCTTGCTGCGTTGCCGTGGCGTGATGGTGTAGTACTCCGTGTCGGGCGGTGGTGTCCCGGACTTGTTGAAGCGCACGTCGACGGACTGCGCCGCGTGCAAGCGCATGTGCAGCACCATGAGTTTCCTGTTGGTGGAGTTCACCGCGTGCACACAGTCAGACACTGTGCAGGGAATGTCCGTCAGGGCGCCGCCAGTGGTGTTTACCAGCGTCCCATCCAGCAAGACGTGTCGCGTCTGGAAAGCCACGGCGTCGCCGTCAATGCGCTGCAGCGCGGCCAGCGCGTCAGGCTGAGCGCCGTCCACGGCTGTGACGGCTGTGTGCACAGCTGGCACGACGCTGCCGCCGCGCAGCCCCGTCAAACGGCCCTCATAGAGACTCTGCAGTTCCAGAGCAGCCATGAACAACAGTGGTGGGCACGTTTACAGCGCAGCAATACGCCGGTGTTTACTGCGATGCGCGCGTCGAATGAATCCAGCCGAGCTGGTACTGCTTTTGGACCAAAACCCCTGGTTTCCGCGGCGCTTGGTCCACCGCTGCGCGGGCAGTGACCGGAGCGGCACAAACGCAAAGCTGCGCGGGGCGCGGCTTTTGTACCCAGTAAACGCACCACCGCCATTGCAGCGCGTTGCACGCCGCGCCGAGCCGAGCAAAGCACGCGCCCGTGCGCTTCCACGCCCACCGCCAACCATGCACGCCGTACACCCGCAGCAAGCGGGGGTGGAAAACGTCGTGTGCGCGCCCAACACCGTGAAACTCAGCGGCCAAGATCAATTCATCACCACGCGCGCCAACCACACCACGCTCGTCGCCGCCAACACGGCCATTGTGGTGTTGGCCACGCTGGCTGCGGTGCTGTTTGCGGCACAAACGTACACGCGCACGCGGCTTCATCGCCACATCTTGCGCGCGGGGCTCATCCTGTGCTTGTTGGGAGTGGCTGCCACGGCTGCTGGCGTGCACGCGTCCACGCTGAACGATGGAACCCGCGTCAAGCGCTTTGTTGGATGCGCCTACGCCGTGCACGGGGAGCAAAGCATGGCTTGAAGCGCCCACGCGTGTCGTATACCGAGCGACGTCGGTCGCTGCAACGCCGCACACCACGTCCCTGACGGCGCCGGCGCTGCGCGTCGTGACGCCGGACTGCAGTTTGCTGCGCTTGATGCAGCACGCGTGCAAAGAGCACGTCCTGCTGCGCGTGCACGACCCGCACGCGCGCATAGATGACGCGCGCACGCTGCGTCCGCAGGCGTACGCGTCGTGCGCTGTGGAATTTCAAGACGCCGGCGGAAAACAGGACTTTATGCGCGCGGCGCACGCCGTCGCGGTGAACTGCAGCGCGCTGGCGGACGAACTGCTGCAAGCCGCGGCAGCTGCTGGCGGCGATGACGATGTGACACTTTGAAATGCATTGTAGCGTATGAATTATGTAGAGCGCGTGTGCGTCACGGCCCACTCTTGCGACGAAGGCGCGACGTGGCGCTGGGCTTTCACCACTGTGAACAGCAGCGCCAGCGCCGCAACGGCGATTAAAACGTACACCCACGCCGGCGTCTTGGACGGCGCAGGCTGCGTGGTTGTGACGCGCACAACGGACTTGCTGGCGCGCTGCCGCGGAGCGGCGCCGTCACGCCCGCTGCTCTGGCGCGCCGCTCCAACCGCGCGCAACGCCGCGGCGCGCGCTTCTTGAAAGTTCATCTCATCTTCGGGGTCCTCGCGCTGCTGAGTAGCAATGCCCTTGGAGCGTAAAAAGCCGCGCGTGTGCTCCACCACTCGCTTCTGCACGCTGATGTGCCCAGTGGGCGTCACGGCGTTGCGCTGCGTGCCGTTGGTGCGCGCCAAGTCGCGGGACGCGCGCGTGTCTCCGTTGCTGTTCAGCTGCACGGCAGTGTACCCCGCCTCGGGCGGCATGTGCCCGTCGTTCATGGATGTGGCCACCAAAGCCCGCTGTGGACCAGTCAACATGGTGCTTTGAAATGCGCGCGGGCAGGTCACGCACTGTGCAACGGGCGCGTGAGTGGCAGCGTGGGGTAGACGTCGACTTTATTTCATGCGGGGGCAGCGACAGCTGCTTGCGTACTACGCCTCATCACAGCGCGTTCACAGTGACGACAATGTACACCACACCGCCGTGAGGCCGCGATGTAGACGCGTCGGGGAGGGCGTAGCCCACCTGCAAGTAGCGCCCAGCGGGCGTCGCGGAGTCAAAGACGCCGTTGACGTCGACAGGTCCGGCCGTGATGGCGAACAGGTCGAACGCGACCTGAGGGCTGGTGGCGTTGGGCGGCACCGTGGTCAGGGAGTCCAAATGGGGGTTTGTATCGGGCGTCAAGCCGCTGGAGCCAGCCAGCGCCGTGTAAAAGTACGTCATCTCGTTGTGACGGCTCTCCTCGGGGAAGTACGACAGGATGGCGGCATCGGGGCTGCTGGGGGAGGGATCCAGCGTGGCCACGGTGCGGGCCGCTACGCCCTGCAGAATGTCGTACGCGTTGTCGCACGTCAAGCCCTTGGCGCCAATGGGCAGGTACGACAGGGGCGCCCCAGACACGGGCGGGTCCCGTGCGTGCAACTCGTGGCGCTCGCCCACAATGGCGTGCCCGAACAAGTCGTCCTCCACGGGCGCTGCGCGGTAGTTGTCGGCGGTGCACAGGAAATGGTGCAGCATGGACTGCGTGTTGGTCCTGTCCGACACCTGAATCATCTGAATCTGGTTCGGGTTGCTGAGCAGCGGCCCGGTGAACTGCTGGCGCGCGTCAGAGGGGTTCTCGCCCTGCGCGCCGTCAGCGGGAATCACGCGGAAGCCAATGTACATGTTCCCGTTCACCTTGAAGCTCTTGGTGCGCGTCACGGTGGGGTTGCTGGACTCATTGCTGATGGAGAACAGCGGCGCCACGTCAAAGAGCTCGTCAGGGCTGCACAGGCAGTACACCTGCAGCACAGACTTCTTGTTCACCTGCACGCGCATGTTGACAGTCAACTCCGCGGGCACGGTGATGCAGTTGGACACGCCGCCAGTGGCGCAGGACCCGCCGGGGCAGCTACCGCTCATTGTGGTGGATGGGGGAAGGGCTCGTAGCAGAATACACGGCGTCAAACGCGCACGTACGAAACACGGGGCGGTGTTGCGTGGGTTTTACTACAGAGTCGCCGCGCCACGACGAGCCATCATAACTCCCGCGAACGCTCACGCGCGCAGCAGGCGCAGCAGCGCGTTGAGCAGGTACACGCTGCCCGGCACGCTGCATTGCTGGCGCACGGCGCTGTCTTCCCGCTCAAACTCGCCACAAAAAGCCTGCAGCGCGGGGACAAACGCCGCCGGCGGCTGCGCGGCCGGATCGGGGGGCTGTCCCGTGCTGTAATACTGCAGAGCGGCGTGGAGCGCGCGGGCGGGCGCGGCGTCTCCCGGCGCCGCCGCCGTGCGCCGCGCCCGTGGGAACCGCGTGCAGCCAAACGCGCCGTTTGCAATGTACGCGTGGTGGCACCCCGTTGGCACGACGGTGGGCGCCGCGCTGTCGTACCACACAAACGGCGTCGCGGGGGACGGGTGCGCCGCGTGCACGGCGTGCAACCTGCGCGTCACAGCCAACTCCAGCAGCTTGGTGCACGCCGCAACCGCCGCGTCGCCGCCGTCCGCGGCAATTGCGGTGCGGGGCACGGGCACCGCGGACGCGGGCGCTGCGGCAGTCGGCACGGCGTCCATGAGCGGCGCCCACCACTTGCGCTCCACGGCGCCGGCGTGCAGGCGTTGGTGCACGCTGATGAACGCGTCCGTCAACAACTGCGGGTGCCGTCGCGCCACCTCGCAGTACATGGACATGGCGTACGCAAACACCTCGTACGGCCGCAAAAGCTCCACGCGAGCCGCGCGCGCCGCGGCGTAAAACCACGCGTCCCCGGCCTGCAACGCGTCCCACTGCGGCGCGTCTTGCAGCGCCAAGTCCGCCGCCGTCAAGCACGACGCCAGCAGTTGCGTGCTAAGCGTCAACGGCGGCTGCGGCTGCGGCGGCGCCACCACCAGCGCGTCGCTGCGCGCTGCCTCCATTCCCACGTCCAAGCTGCGCCCACGCGCCTGCCACAGCGTGCAACAGCGCGTCGCACACGTCGTGTCGATGCGCCGAGTCCAGTACGGCCATGTATTCCAGGGCCTTTGTTGCACTGCGGTCGCGCCCGTGCACGGCGCGGTAGCACAGCAGGGCCGTGGCGGCCGCCTCGCCGTGGCTTTTGTTGGCGCGCCACTTGGCGTCCTCTGCGCTGCGCCGGTCCGCCCGCGCGTCAGCTGCGCCGCGGGCGCGCTTGCGGGCGCCGGGAATCAAGTCCGCGGGGTCCATCAGCTGCATGTGCGCCGTCTTGGCGTCGTCGCGGGGCGGAATGCTGCCCAGCGTGCACGCGGCGCCGCCGGCGTCCCCGTCGTCGCTGGCGGCCAGCGTTACTGAGCACCACCGGTGCCCATCCCCGTCGTCGGCGTGCCACACCGCGCACCGCGGCACTTTACGGAACTTGAGCGTTGCCGCGCCGGCGGCCATGTGCCGTAGGAGCGCGTCCACCAGCGTGTTTTTCACGCGGCCGTCCTGGTGCACCCGCGCCGCGCGCGGCATGGCGGCCGCCAGCACGCCGTGTACCGCAGCTTCTGTCATGCGCACCGTGGGGTTCGCCATGGCGTTGGGCTGCCGCTCGATGCACGCCAAGACGCACGGGGCGCCGCGGGGCGCTCGCAACGCCACGGCAGCAGCAATCACGGCGTCCAGCGCGTCAGGGCCAGCCGCGCACGCGTCTTTTCCCACGGCGTGCAGGGAGCACTGCCACGCGCCGCGCAGCGCCCACTGCAGCGGTGCGGCGTGCGCGGCAGGCGCGTCGGTGGCGTGTGTGATCCACGCCACGCCAATGTTGGACGTGCCGGGGTCCACGCCGAGGCACGACACTTTTTTAGCGCGGGGCGCGGCGCGCGGGGGTGCAGCAGCAGCAGCAGCAGCAACAGAAGCCATGGCGATGCGTGCACGCGTGAGCGCGCTGCAAGCTGGTGGGAGCGCGGCGGTAGACAGTGGGGTGCATTCAGAAATACTGCGGCGCAAACACCAGCTCGCCCGTGTACGACACGCTGACGTTGACGGCGCGGGCGCCGTCGCGCACCCGGTCCATGGTTGGGGACACCGTCACGTACAAGTACGCGCCGCCGTCCAGCTGGTACGCGTACGTCATGGGCGCCGTGGGCAGCGCAAACACCTCCCCGTCGTGCTCCAGGACGAACTCGCGGCCCACCAGGCACGCCGTGGCCATCATGCCAGCCGACGTGTCCAGGTGCCGCTTGTCCGGCGGGGTGCGCATGCCGCCCTCCCGCGTGACGGGCGGCGCGGCCCACGCCGACGCGCGCGCCGACAGCGGCGCCGCGCCAATGCCGGCGTCGCTCATGTCCACGCTAATGTACATGCGCACGGGCGGCCCGTACGCCACGCGCGTGGCGTCGTCGTCCCGCAGCACCAAAAAGTCGCCCACCTGCATGTGCGGGTCGGGCGCCGTCATGGGCAGCGACGCGACGCGCAGGGGGTCTGGGTCCGTGGCGGCAGAGTCCGCGGCGCGCGGCATGGCGTGCACGCGCACGTCGTCGCTCAGCGTGCAGCGCAAGTTGCGGCACAGGCCGGGGGGCACGAACACCGTGGACGAGTCGCCCGTGTCGCGCTCCGCGCTTTCCACGGCCATATAGCGGTCGCTAGTGTTCACAACGCGCATCGTGTACGCGGCAATGTTGCCGCGGTGGGCAGCCATGGCGCGGCACGGCTCACGTGTGCGCGTGGGTGGCAGCACGAGGCGTGCAATGGGCGTGATGGTGGTGAGTTTATTCAGTGTCGCGCGTGGCAGCGGCGCGGCGCGCGCTGCCGTCACTCATCCAGCGCCGCCAACAAGTCCACGTTCACCACCATGTGCCGCAAGCCCAGCGCGCACGCCGCTTTGTACGTGTAGTCCGCCACGCCGCCCAAGGCGTCTGCGACGTCGTCCGCAACGTACGACGCGTGGTGCGCGCGCACCTGCCGCATGAACAGCGTCGCGCTTTGCAGCGCGGCGTCCAGCGTGAAGCGCACGGTGTTCACCGCGCTGCTGCCGCCGCACGCTGCCACAAAGTCCGGGTGCATCATGAAGCGGTTGGCGCGCGCCAAGTGGTTCTCCAACAAAAACACGGCGCCCCGTAAATCCTCCACACGCTGCGCGTCGCGCGGCAGCGCCGTGATGGCGCTGCCGCGCTCCGCGGCGGCGCTGGGCGCCGGGCGTACCCCGCGCGTGGTCGGTAGCACCGCGCCCTGCAGCGTGCTGCTGCAGCTGGCGCGAGTGGCTTGGTCCCACACGTCCACGGTGACGCGCCCGTCGACGTCCATGCGCGCGTCCACTCGCACGCAGTGCAGCCTGTGGTTCAACGCCAGCGGGAACTGCAGCGTGACGGTGCCCAGGGTGCCCACTGCAGCGCCAGCAGCGTCCACCGCCACCACCTGCACCCGCACATTGTCTTTTTCGCGGTCCGTGGTGAATTCGTCGGCGCAGTACGTCACGCCAGCTGTGGCGCCGCGCGGCAGCAGGGGGTGCAGCGCGCCGTCCGCCGTCGCGACGCACAGGCCGTGCTCCGCGTACACCGGCACGCCGTCGCTGCCGCGCGCGCCCGCGGCGCCCGCCGTCAGGGCGGTGTCGCGCTCTGCCAGGACCCGCGCGTACCGCGCGGCGCCGCGCGCCACCGCCGTCGCAGCGGCGCGCACGTGGACGTGCTCTGCGCCAGGGACAGTGCGCAGCAGGCACTGCCGCACAGGCGCCGCGCGGGACGCGCCGCCAACGTGAATCACGCGGCAAATGGACGACGGTGGCACATCTGCGCGCTGCAGCGCGCGCTGCGTGGCGCGCTGCACCATGCGCAGTACCTCGTCGTGCGCCGCTGTCAAGTGCGCCGCCGTCAGCGTCACTGGCTCCCACGTGGGCACGCGCAGCGTCACTGCGTCGCGGTGGCTCAGCGCCTCTTTGGCAGCGCGGCACAGCAGCAGGGCGCACTCCAGGGCGTGCTTGTTGTGCAGCACGGCGTGCCGCGCGCCGTCGCGTTGCTCCGCCGACGCGGCGTCCAGCAGCGCTGCGTCCACGTTCATGCCGCCCAGCGCGGCGTCCCCGTCGCTGGACAGCAGCACGGGGCGGCAGTGCGGCTCGGCGCCGCCCTGCTGCGCCTCCCACTGCACCACCCCCACGTCAAACGTGCCGCCGCCCAAGTCCACTATGAGGTCCGTGTCCCCGGGCTGCGGCTTGACGCGCGCGTCGTCCACGGCAGCCCACGCCGCCGCCTGTGGCTCGTGCAGCACGGCGCGCACGTTGATGCCCACGCACGCGTACGCCGTCAACAGCGCCCCCCGCTGCTCGTCCGTAAAGTGCACCGGCGCGGCAATCACGGCGTGGCGCAGGGGCGCGTCGGGCCGCGCAAAGCGCGTGCAGCGCGCCGCGTGGGACAGGATGCACACCGCGGCGCCCATGGCGGTGAGCCCGCGCTCCCTGCGGCCCTTGGCGTGGCTGGGCACGTGCACAGCCACGCCGTCCAAGCCGTCGCCCTGCGTGGACACGGTCCACCGCTGCGTTTCCCGTGCCAAGTACGGGTCGTCTGCGGCGCGGCCCAGGATGCGCTTGGTTTCCACCGCGGCCACGACGTCTGCGTCGCGCACGGCACGCAGGGCAGCGGCGCCCACCAGCACGTGGTCCCCCGGCGTCACGGCCACAACGCTGGGCATGCACGCGGCGCCGCCGTCCACGCTGTCGGCGCCGCCGTCTGCTGCGCCCAGGGGCACGCACCGCACGCCACCGTCGTCGTCCACGCGCGCCACCACAGTGTGCGTGGTGCCCAAGTCCACTCCGTACACGCACGGCGCGACGCCAGCAAACTCGGCGGGCACCGCCGCCGCGCTGGCCGCGCGCGCTGCGTCTGTCTGCATGAGGGGATGATTGCCCCGCGTGGTGCACTGCACGGTGCGTGGCGCCAGTGTAAAGCGCGGGGAAGCAGCACTTTTACATTTACTGTGCAACAGCAGCGCTACTGGGAAACGCCCGCGCGCCGGCGCTTTCACAGGCTCGGCAAGTGCTGCCTGTACGCCGCCAACTGGTCCGGTGTCAACTGCGTGCGCTCCTCGTAGGGGCTGGCGCTCTTGTGGGAGCCAGCGACGCGCGCCTCCCGCGCTTCGCTCGCCATGAACGCCGCGTAGTCCTCTGGCAGCTGCGTCTGGTGCGCCGCCACAAAGTCTTTAAACATCGCCGTTTTCATGTCCCGCACATCCTGCATGGTGGCCAATTGCGGGGTGGTGGGCGTTCTGCGCTTGCGCAAGGCGCCGTGCGCCATGGGCTGCCGCACCGGCACAGCGCCCAAGTTGCGCTGCATGGTGAACTCCCGCAGCTCGTCGCCGGCGTGCTCCGTGATGGGCTCCCTGTCGGCGCTCGCCAGCGGCGCCTGCAGCGTCTCGTGCATGGACAGCTGCGCGCGGTGCGGTGGCAGGGATGGCAGAGCCACGGGCGCCATGCTCGCTGGCGGCGGCGCGTCCCGCGTGACAGCCGTGGACGTGCCCCTGTCCGGCGCGTCGTGCGCGCCCCACGCAGCCAACGCGGCAGCCACCAGCAGCAGCGCGGCAAAGCCGGCTTTGCTGTGGGGTTCACGCGACGTGAGCGCCGCCACGGCCAGCACGCACGCCGCGACGACGCCCAAAATGTATCCCGGTTTCATGGGTGCAGGGGGTGCGGGGTGTGCCAACGACGAGACTAACGTGCTTGTCAGCGGGCAACGCAGGCAAGCGTTTACTGGCTGCGGCGCCAGGCAGCGTGCCACGCTGGTGGGGCGCGCGCGTGGTGCGACGAGGTAGAGAGTGGTGGTTAAGGAATGCATTGCAAGGGGCGTCCGCACCCTGTGGCGCGCTCAGTCGTCCGCGCGCGCGGCAGCGACAGCAGCGGCGTGCTCCGCGGCGCTCCATCCCGCTGGTAGCGCAGCCTCTTGCGGCGCGTCGTGGCGCAGCGCGTCCCACAGCACCCGCGCATTCACGACGGACGCCATTGTGGCGGCCTCGCTGCCGCGCAAGCCCTTGCGCAGCGCGCGCAGGACGCGCTGCGTCAAGTCCGCGCGGCCCCGCAGGAGGCGCACCAGGGCGTTCATGCACGGCTTGCCGGCTGCCACAAAGTGCGGCGTGCAGCACACCGTCATGAGCGCCGAACACACCGCGCTGGGGTGCGCGGCGCCCCACTGGTACGCCAGCACGGCTGCAAAGCGGCACACCACGGTGGCGTGCGCGCGGCACTGGCCAGACGTGGCGCACGTCGCCACAAACGCCCGCATGCCGTCCGCGGTGTCGCACTGCGCCGCTGCAAAGGCGCAAGAAAACACGCCGCGCCGGGAGTGCACGCGCATGGTGCCGGGGTGCGCCTCGTTCACGGCGCGCAGGAAGTTGGCGGCGCCGTGCCGGCACGACGCGACGCACGCCTCCTGCACGGCGGCGGGACACAGCGCGGCGGCGGCTGCAATGACGTGCGGGCACGAAGACATGGCGCGGCGCGTGTGGGGCGGCACGCGGCGCCAGTCCCGCAGCAGGGGCACAATCCACGCCGCCGCGTTCTCCTCGCAACACCCCTCCCTCGCCAAAGCGCGCGTCAAGGCCTTGGGCGTGGACGCGAACCACACATCCGAGTCGTGCGGCAGGTGCAGTGCACCGCTGCGGTCGTCGGCGCACGGCGACGGCGGCGATGCGCCGTCGCTTACTGATGCGTGATGGTCCATACAAACCCGGTGCTCCCAATGAAGGACAGCGCGCCCACAACCGTAAACGCAATCTGGGCTGCGAACATGGCCTTTTGTTCCTTGGAGCGGTCAGCGGGGATGGTTTTGTCCTTCTTGTAGGACTGGTACATGCCCATGGACACCGCCGCAGACACAATGAGCAGCAAGCTGGCGCCGCTGAGGACGTATCCAGCCAGGAACTGGTGGTCCTTGTCCATGGCGCCGGCGGGCTTGGTGGTCAACAGGCCGTGCTTGTTCACGTGGTGCCCCGCCTTGACCAGCATGATCACGCCCACGCCAATGACGGCCGAGTGCGCGATGCGGGACACGGACTGCAGGGTCTTTTGGGAGTTGGTGGAGGTGGACACCTTGGCAAACCGCTTGGTGGTGATCAACCCCAGGATGCCAGACGCAATCAGAGACGCCGCGGTGAACGTCACTGCGGCGCCAGCGGACTGGTGCGGCGTGATGCTCATCAGGCCGCCGTCCTCTCCCCCCGAGGACGTCATGGTGGTGCGTCGGCGCTCGTAGTTCATTGGGCGCTGCTCGTAGTTCATGATGGCTGGCGGGGTGGACAGGGGAGCTGGTGGGCTGTAAAGGCACACTGGAGCGCGCGAACTGGCACGAATCGTGGGGTACTTTTACTTGTGTGTCCCCCAGCACGCGGTGCGGCGTACGACACGCGGCGCGCCCTCCGTAGCAAAGGCCGGCGCAGCACGTAGCGTGGTTTCAGCGGCATTGCAGCGCACGGGGAGCGCGCCATGGCTGTACAGGTGTTGTTTGCGGGGAACCCCAAGGTCACCTTTGCGCAGGAAAACCCCTCAAATACCAAGACAAAACTCACCGCCCCGCGGCGAGAGCGCGCTGCGTTGTTGGCGGCGTTGACCGCCGCCGCGCCCGTTGCAAACAACGTGGCGGTGCCGGTGGGCAACTGGCTGGAGGGCTCCAACGCCACGGGGCAGCGACAGTCCGCGTACGGCACCGCGGCAGTGTACGCCGCGGTGTTTGTGCCGCTCACGCCAGACGCCCCGGCGCCCAATGTCGCCGACGCGCTGTACGGCGGCCTGGTGCCGCCCGGCCACGACGTGCAGTACACCCGCAGGCAACCCAACAAGACGCGCGCAGGGGCGGTGCGGTCCAGCACACTGTACGCCGCGGACCACGACGCGGGCATGGGCGACGCGCTGCCCATTGTGGACGTGCACGCGCGAGTGATGCCCACGGCGCGCGGCGCCGAAACGCACGTGGTGTGGATGTCGGGCGTACCAAACGACGCGCCCAGTCTGGGCATGTCCCGTGCGGCGGACGCGGACGACGTGGACGACGACGCTCCCGCGCAGACGCGAGGCGGGGAGGACAGCACGCGCACCGCCGCCGCCGCGCGGCCCTTGCCCGTCACGGCATGGAAGCGCATTGTGGACGCCACTGCGTCGCGTGACGTGCGCACGGCCGCGAGCGAGACGCCCAGCGCAGCGCATCTTGGCCTGTTGTTGGACGGCGCGCACGACGGCGCCGCGGCGCGCGCGGCCGTCGCGTACTGCACCGCCGGCGTGCCGCCCTCGGCGCAGCGCCCCGCGAGCTGCGGCGTCACGTTTGTGGGCGTCGGTGGCACGCCCGTGCGAGCCGCGCCGCGCGACGACGGCGCGGTGGGCCGTGGCGCCGCGGGACCGCGACCCCATGTGCACCTTAGTGTGCTTTGAAATGCATTGCGTCTACCATATCGCCGCGTGCGTGCGCAGTGGCCCCGCCACGTTGTACTGCGTCTGCCCGTGCCGCGTGAGCACGTGCATGTTGGTGTTCACGGGGGACGCCAGCTCCTTGACGGCCGCGCGCAGCGTCTCCCCCGCACCGCGCGTGTACGCCGCGGCAACAGCCGCCCCACCCCCGCCTACCGCCGGCGCGTCGCTCAAGCCGGGCGCGTTTTGTTCCAGCGCGTGCATGCGCCGCGACAGCAGCGCTGCGTACTCGTACTTGCTGACGCAGCCCGCGCTGTCGTCGCGGCCCGCGCCCGCGTGCCCACTCCACATGCGACCCCGCACCCACATTCGCGTATCAAAGGGCACACGCACGGCGTCCAGCGGCGCCGCCGCGCCGTTGGCCACTTGCGCCGCAGACGTGGTGCACTGCGCGTGCTCGTGCCGCAGCGCGGCCATGGTGCGCCGCGCGGCGTCAGTGGGCAGCGCGGCGTCGCTGGCGGGCGCCGCCCACTTGGCCGCCACGCGGTGCAGGCGCTGCGGCTCGGCGCCGTCGCCGCCGTACGCCAACTGCAGCGTTGCGCCGCCGTGGCAGCCCACTGCGCCGCTGGGCTGCACCACGTACCCGTTCAGCCCCTGCCCCAAGCAGCGCTGCAAGTACCCCACGTCGGCAGTGGACACCGCCACGCTCACCAGGGACAGCAGCGCCGCCTGCATGTGGTAAAAGAACTGCACGGGGCGCAGGCCGTCCCGGAACGACGCGTCCACAAACCCCCGCGCCGCGGACGACGCGTCGTCCCGCGCAAAGTGCGGCAGCATGCCGCCGTCCGCGGCGTTCCCGGGGCGCGCAGAGCCCACAATCTGCTGCCCCAGGCACACGATCAACTGCGTGGCGTTCATGTTGGAGCCCTTGGACTTGGCCGTCACGGCGCGCATCATGACGCTGCGCGCCTCGCTCAACTCGTCGCTCACGCCGCGAAAGCCAATGTCTGTGGCGGTGGACAGCGCAGACACAATGGCAGTCTCCCGCGCGTCCCGCACCGCGGGGGACACGCCCAGGGTGGCGGTGCCCTCTGGCGTCGCGCAAAACGCGTCCACGGCGCGCTGCACCGCCGCCACGCCCGCCCGCGCCCGCTCCAGCGTCGCGTCGCTCACAGCAATGTCCCGGGGGCCAATGGACGCGCCGGCGCACCGCGTCAGCCACAGGGACGCCACGCGCGTGACGTTGCTCAGCCACGCCACGGTGGCGTGCGCGCCCATGACCATCTCAGAGGCGCGCAGCAACGCCACCACGGACCCCCGCGTGAACGCGCCGTCCGTCACAACGCCGTCGCACACCGTGACGTCGGACCGCTGCAGCGTCAATGCGGGCATGAGCGCGCCCAGTACGGCGCGGCCGCTGACCACGCGGGACCACGGCTGCGGTGACGGCGGCGTGGGCAGACCGGGCGGGTCCTGCTGGGGCAGGCGCAGCGCGCGGGACAGCGCGTCGGACGGCGTCAGCGTCTCCCACGCCATGCGCAGCACGTCCAAGTCCACCCACACGCGCGCCTTGCTCAGCTCCCGCATGGCCAGCATCTCGTCCTGCGCGGGGAAAATGTTCACGCCGTTGTGCTGCGGGGAGGAGAGGTTGCACGCCACCGCCATGAGCGCGTACGCTTCGGCGCGGGACGCCGTGGTTTGCAGCACGTGCAGGTTCATCTCGTCGCCGTCAAAGTCCGCGTTGAAGGGCGGCGTGCACGTGACGCGGAACTTGATGGAGTTCCCCGGCACCAGCACGCACTCCATGGCCATGATGCTGGCGCGGTGCAGCGTGGGCTGCCGGTTCAACAGCACCCAGTCCCCCGTGGCCAAGTGCCGGCGCACGACGTCGCCGTCCACCAGCGCGGCCGCCACGCGGTGCCGCGCGGCCTCTGACAAGCCCCGCAGGTGCACCGTTTCGATGCCCGCGGCGCCCAGGGTGGACCTGTCCACGTGCGTCGCGCCGCCCAGCTCCCCCGCGCCCAGCGCCACGGCGTCCCGCAGCAAGTGCACATTGCGGGCGTGCACGCGCTGCTGCACCGTCAACACGCGCGCCATGCGTGCGGGGACGCCCACTTGGTGCACGTCCAGCTGCGTGGACGCCGTGATGACGCCGCGCGCGGCGTGGTTCACGCGCACGCCGTTGATGTCCCCCCGCATGCGCCCGCCCTTGCCCACCAGTCGCTCCCGAATGTGCTGCGCGGCGCGCTTGGAGCGCTGGCGCTCTTGGTCGCTCAGCGCGTCCATGGTGTACAGCGCCGCCACGGCTTGTTGCAACTCGGAGCACTCCTTGGGCGCCGCCACGTGCACCGCGGCGCACTCGTCCCCCGACACGTGCTCCACGCCCATTGCCAACGCGTGCGTGCGGTCCCGCACCACGCCCCGCGGCATGCCCAGCTGCCCCCACTGCGCGTCGCTGAGTTGCACGCCGCTGCGGGTGGCGGCGCGCGCGTCGCGGTACCGGGACGCGGCGCGGTGCAGCTTGTCCCGCACGCTGTGCGCGTGCCGCAGCACAGACGCCATGGCGTGCCGCATGTCGTCCTGGGAGTACGTCTTGCTGCCCTCGGCTTTCTGCACGGTGGGGGACTCCTTGGGGGACAGCACGCTGACGTGCCGCGCGCACATGTACCGTCCCGTGCCGCGCGGCAGGCGCAGGGCGTCCCACGCCTCGTCTGGCACACTGCTAAGCGTGTCAGCCGCGTCCCCCGCGTTGTAGTCCCGCAGCAGCGCCGCCACGGTGCCGTCCTTGGCGCCCGTGGAGCCCAGGAACGCCCGCAGCGCGTCCTCCCGCCTGTCGCTCCACACGCGGCGAATCACAAAGCGGTGCAGCGCGTACTTTTCGGGCTGCGGGCACCCGCAGTGCTCACACGTCGCGCCGCGCTTCTTGCACTCGGCCAACGCCGCGCGGGAGTACTGCGCGCTGTGTGTCCCTCGCGGTGGCGGCGGCACGCGCGCGTGCAACGCATCGTGCTGCAGCAGCGTGTTGCTGCACAAGCAGCACACGCCCTGCAGCATGCGCAGGATGTCCTTCATGTACACCACCTGGTACACCGTGATGGGCAGGGTGATTTGCCCCGTGTGCCCGCTGCACGTGTCCAGGGGGTTCTTGCACGTCGCGCACAGCGTGCTGCGGTTGGGCGGCGCCATGGCGGCGTCGGCCAGGCCGCCCACACGCGGCTTGCCGTTCTTGTGGTACATTTGGCGCTCGTACACGGGCACGCCCTGCGCCACCACTTGCGCAGAGTCCACGACGCCAAAACTCAGGCCAGTCACGGTGCCGTACGACGCCGTGGCGGCTGGTGTGGACGCAGACATGCCGGCAAACCACGCAGTGGCTAGCACCGTGCGTGCGTGTTGTGGGGGGGGCGAGTGTCAGTGAGGCGCGCGGCGCAGTGTGCGGCAGTAGTGGTGGAGTGCAGTGAGGGGGAGGAATGAATTGTTGCAGTGTGGGGGGCGCGCGCGCGCGTTTGCCGCGCGGTCTCTACACCCGCGTGAATGCAATGCCAGTTTGCAGCGTAAAGTCCAGCGACCCAAAGAACACAATGTACACGCTGAGCACGGCCACAGCCACGGTGCCCAGCATGAACAGCAGCATGTACGCGTACCGCTGTGCAAGGTGCACGCCGTCCCGAGGGGCGCCGCGCCGCCGACGGCGTTGCGCGCCCTTGGCCACCACGGTGGACTCGCACGACGCGTCACTGTCTTCGCTGCACGGGGGCGTCGCCGCGCGCCGTCGCCGAGTCGTCGTCGCTTCTGCGCGCGCCGCGCCCACGGAACCGTCGTCCACGCGCACTATGACGTGCTGCTGCTCTTCTGCGCGCTCAGGGGTCGGCGGCGGGGCGTCCTGCGTGACGGGCACCGCCACGGCGTCAGGGGGCAGCGTCGCGGGTGACGGCGGCGGCGCGTATTCAAAGGCGCGGTGCCGGTGCAGCACGTCGCGCGTGCTGCGCTGCACCATGGACAGCGCGCTGCGCGAGCCGTCCCGCGTAAAGGGGCACACCGTGATGACCACGACGCCGCCAGCTACCGCAACGTGCACGTTGCCGTGCGCCCAACTGGCGCACGCCGCGTACAGAGCGTGCGAAATGAACACGCGCACTACGTCGTCGCGTTCGTGGCACCGCACCGTGACGGCCACGTCGCCCGCAATGGTCACGCGGCGCGGCGCAGAGTGCGTGCCGCGGGCCAGCGTGCCGTGCAAGTCGTGCGCCGGGGCGTCGGACGGCGCGTCGCGGGGGGACGCGTCGGACCGCGCGCACGCCGCCACTGCAATGCCGCCGGCCGACGCGTTGATGGTCTCGATGCACCACGGCACAGCCGCCGCGGCGTCCGCGCCGCGGCTGACGGCGTCCCTCTCCACTTCAATCGGCGGCGGGGGTGGCGGGGACGCCGACTCTGGCGCGCGCGGCGGCGCCGCAGCGGCGTGGGGCGCGCCCCGTCGACGGGCATTGTCTAAATCCATGACGGGCGAGGTTTATTGCGGGAGGCGCGGGCAACCCGCGCGGCGGCCCGTGTGACGCACTGCTGTGGGTGCGCGGTGGGGCCGCTCACTGCTGCGCCGAAGCCGCGGCGGCAGGCTCGGCCGGCACGGGCGTGGACGACGCAGCGGCGCCGTCGTCAGCGGCGGGCGCGGGGGTCTGTGCGGTCTGCGCAGCGGCGGGGGCGGGCGCGGCAGCCGCGGGCTCGGCCGCGCCGCCAATGGACAGGCACGACAGAAAGCCGCCCTTGGTCAACTTGACGTGCATCTTGGACGCGACGGCCTCCACCTTGGCCGCCAGCGCAGAGTTGGACTTGCGCACCGCGGCGTACGCGGCGTCCAAGTGCGCCTCGGCAGAGTCCACGACGCCGTCGGCGCCGTCCACGGACAGCAGCGCCGCGGCGACCTCGGCGCCCACGCCCAGGGGCCCGCCTGCAATGCTGCCAGCCACAGCCAGCAGCTGCGGCGCGTACGCCTTGGCGAGCTTGCGGGCCTTGTCAAAGTTCTCGCACAGCACGCACTGCACAATCTCATCGGCCACCTCGGGGGGCACGTAGTCCTTGGGCGCCGCGGCGGACAGCGCCGCCAGCAGCGCCGCAGTCTCGGCGTGGTCCGCCGCAATCCAGTCGTGCAGCAGGCCCTCCACGGCGTCCCGCAGCGCGGGCCACCGGCGCGCGGCGACGTCGGCGCGGGCAGACACCACCTTGTAGTCCTCCAGCATCACGTACAGCGCGTGCACCGCCTTGGGCTGCCGCCGCACCAAGTCGCACATGAGGGCGGCGTCGTGGTTGGTCAGCGCGTGCTTGCGCAGCGCGTCCAGCAGGGCGTCTGCGTGGGGCGCGCCGTCCGCCAACTCCGCGTCCAGGCCGCGTGCCAACCACGTGAGCACGCTGGTCTGCCCCGCGTTCAGCAGCGCCACGCCGAGGGGCACGTCGTGAGTGGTGCGCGCAAAGCGCTTGGCGGCCTCCATGCTGGGGCGGTGCGCCATGTACACCAGGCGAATGTACGCGTCGGACAGCTGCGCGGGGTCCCGCGTGGCGGCGTTGGCAGAGTCCATGATGTTGGCAATCTCAGCCCACGCCTCGGGGCTCTGCGGCTTGTTCTGCACCGTCTGCTGCAGCGTGGCCAAGCGGCCGTTCACAGACGCGGCGGAGGACAGTGGCGTGGCCTTGGCGGGGGGCGCGGCGGGGGCGGCGGCAGCAGCAGCGCCAGCTGCGGGCGCGGCGGCGCCTGGACGTTGAACGCGGTATGCCATGTTCACAGGGGGGGTGGGGAGGACGCGGGGGGCGTATGCGCGGGGGCTCACAGCAACAAATGCACGGTCTTTACTACGATTTACGCGCTGCAGATCCGCAAAGCACCATTGCTCCTTCACCCCCGCCCCGCACCATGTTGAGAGCTCGCGCCCCGCGCAGCGTTGGGACGCTGGCGCTGTGGTGCGCCGCGTGGGTCGCGCTGGCAGCGCGCGGCGTGCGCGGCGCCAACAACTGCCTGGCGTGCGTGCGGTGCGGCGGCACGTGGGCCGTGACGCGCTCCAACGGCACCGCGTACGCGCAGTGCCTCATGCCGCCCGCCGCTGGCGCGTTGGACGGCTCCATGTACGGCGGCCTGCTGCAAGCCCAGAACTGCACGGGCGGCGCGCCCAGCCAATACAACGGCGAGTTGGAGTGCCCATCCATTTGCGGCCCAGACGGCCCGTGCCCCATCGGCAACCGGTGCGGCGAGTGCCTGTTTGCCAAGTCCAACACGCAGTGCGTCACGCCAGAGGCGCCAGAGTACCCCTACAATTCCAATGTGCGCGCGGTGTGCAACACCATTGCCGCGGCGGGGTTCCCACTGGCCACCAACGCCGCACTGGTGTACGGCATGTCCCTGCCGTGGTGCGACTGCCCCGCGGCGCAAACGTACAGCACGGACCCGGTCAAGTGCGGGTCGAGTGTGGGTAGCAGTGGCGCCACAGCGGCTGCCGCGTTCAGCTCTAGTTTCAGCGCGTAAACAGGGCTGCGCATGCAATGCATTCACACGCACCAGTGCCCACCACGTGCCCAGCGCGCGCGCGTTCCATTCCCACGCGCCGCGCGCGACGCAGTGTGCAGTAAACCCCCACGCCGAAATCCCTCGCGTTTGCGTAGCACGCTCCGCGCCACTCGCACCCCGTTCGCACCATGTCCACCCCACCCGCCGCGCCCCACGTCACTGTGCTAGCCACGATGAGCATCAACCGCTCGTCCGTGCTGCAGCTGTTTTCCGGTCCGGACCCGTCCACCATGTTTCAGCGGGCGCCGCTGCAAAACATGACAAACAACACCGGCAGACCCCTGCAAGAGCTGTCCACGGTCTTTCAGGTGCCCGGTGACCACTACCTTGGGTACCGCGTGGTGCCCCGCTTCGGCGCGTGGGGCGCCAGCCCCGACGATCGCCGCGCACAGATCTTGACGTCCGACGAGCCGTACCTAGCGTCGTCCATTGAACACATGCACGTGTCTGTGGCGGGGCAGCAGCACGGCTCCCCCGACGTGCGCCGCAACATCCTGTCCACGGGCATGGTGTTCCGCGGCTTGCCAGCTCTGGATCAAGCCGTGGGGCACACCGTGGTGGGCACCCGGCACGAACTGTGGGCCCGCAGGGACGAGTCGGCCACTTCCAACGCGGTGCCGCTGTCGTACCTGCCAGCGGGAGCCATGGGGTTGTCGTCTCGCACTGTGCTTGACTTGCACGCGGGCGGCGCGCCCGAGAGCGTCGCGGCGTTGGACATCAATCCCAGCGCCCTGGACCAAGCTGTGCTGGCGTACTTCCCCCGGGCGTCCTTGGCCAACGGCATGACGTACTTTGGACAGCACGACGTGGGCGGGGGCGCTGGGCCGCTGCAGCCCGGCGACAACACCCACCTCACCGCCCTGGGATTGCCGACCAGTGCCATTACGAGCCCCGAAGTGGACTGGGACAGCGTCATGGCTGTGAGCGACCCCTCGATCATTAGCGCGTCGGGCGAGGTGAGTGGCAGCCTCGCCAACGGCACGTACGCCGTGCGTGTCACGGGCGCCACGGGCAGCGCCGACTTGATCATCACCGTCACTGGCGCTGCTTTGATCGTGTAAGCCGGCGCATGTCGCCTGCTTTGATTGTGTAAGCCAACGCGTGTCGCCACCATGAAATGCATTGTTAACCCACCCGCCTTTCACTCCCTCCACGCCACACTCCACCCCGGCAGCGGCGGCTTACGACGCCGACGGGTTGCTCTTGGCGTTCTGCTGCGCCGTCTTGAGTTTGTCCTGCGCGCGCATGTACGCGTGCACCAGCAGCACGGTGCCAGCTGCCAACGCAATCAGCCCAACGCCCGCCATGAGCATGGCCTGCGGCGTCTTGGACTTGGTCTTGTCCTTGGGTTTCACGCTGTACACCACAATGGAGGCGATGATGAGCACCAACCCCGTGCCCGCCAAGCCCAGCCCCGCGTACGCCGCCACCTTTTGCTTCAAAATGTCTTTGAACGTGGGGTTCGTCGAGGTCGGCGCCGGGGCGGACGGCGTGGACGCGGCACTGTCAGTGCTGCCCGTCGTGTCTGTGCTGGTGGTGGATGCGGCGTCGTCGTCGGCGCCGTACCCGCCGCCGTACCCGCCGCCGACGACGCCGTCGTGGAATTCATAGGTGGTGTCGTCGTGCATTGTGACGTTGTGGCGCGCGGCAATGTCTCGGGAACTGTACAGCAAGCCGTTGGGGACGTGCGTCACGGTGTGCAAGACGCGCAGCGTGCCGGGGACGGTGCCGGGAACGAGGGCGCTTTCTTGCGGGAGCAAGCGGACGGACGATTTGTTAGGGTCGTCGCTCACAAAGTCCAGTGCGTGTGCACCCGAATTGCGCAGCGTGACCACGGTGTTGGACTGTGTGTGGGGTGCTTTGTTCTTGGCTGCGTCGTGCGCGGTCGTGATGGTAGCAGTCCACGCGGCGCCACCCGTTTTGTGCATGTGCACCACAAAGTACCCACTGGGCGACGTCAGCGCGCCCTGCTGCAGCAGCGCCGTGAACTGGATGCTCTGGTCCCCCGACGGCAGCAGCGTGACGCCCCGCGAGTCCTGCAGCGTCACGGCGTCCCCGTTCTGCCCCAGCGTGTGCGCCCCACCCCACATGCCGGCGCTCACGTCCACGGGCGTGTGCGTGCCGTTCACCACCGTGACGTCGCCGCGGTGGGCAGACGCGGGGTACACCTCCACGTGCTGCGCGCCGTGCTGCCTGCCGCGGACGACGCGCACCACGACGTCGTCCCCCACGGGCAACTCGTCCCCAGCGTCGCCAGCGTGCGTCAGCGCGGCGCGGTGGAAGCTGCCGTCGTGCACGGAGCACTCCTCCGAGGCGCACACGTCAATGTACGTCGCGTCAGAGGCTGTTGCCGTGCTCACTTGGCCAGACGGCACCAACAGCGCGGTTTGGAACGGCGCGCCGGGCGCGCGCCACTGCACATCGTGCGGCGTGGCATTGTACAGTGCGATGGACGGCATGGCGTGTGCGTAGCGAGCGAGGCGCGGTGGTGGTGTGCCAAGGCCGTGCTCGAGCGCGTTCATTTATTCGTGCGGCGCTCACGACCATGCGGGGTGCTCCCGAACGCGGTCGCGCACGCGGTGGTGCGCGCGCCGCGTCAGACGCACTTGCCGGCGGTGCGCCTCGGCAGAGGCCGCTACAGCGTCGGCTTCCTCGGTTTCGTAGTGGTGCACCGTGGCCGCCAGCGTGGGCGCCGCGAAGCACAGTACCACGCCCAGCGCAAACGTGCTGGCGCGGGCGGACCGCTTGGCGCCGCTGGCCTGCGTGGGCACGTCCCGCGCGTGCAGCGTGCACACCTCTGCGCCGTTGATGGTGTACGTGAGCGCCACCAGGGTGCGCACCGTGGCGTTGCTGTGCAGGGGCACGCACGTTGGCAGCACGCACGCGCCGCCGTCGGCCGACGTGAACACTGCCAGTTCCGTGTCGCGGGGGCACTGCGGCGCGTCGTCAGGCGCGCGGCGGTTCACGACAGCCGCGACGTCGGGGTCGGACCACGCGCCGTCCACGCGGTGCAGCAGGGACGATTGCACCGGCACGCGCTCATCGCGCGCCAGCGCCCACGCCGTTGCACTGTACGCCAGGCTGCCAAGGATGCATGCCAGCAGGGCGCCCGTCACGCTGCGGCGCGCGCGTTGACGGCGGTGCACGTCGGCGATGCACGCAAAGCTGAGCACGCCGTCAATTTCGTCGGGGCGCGGGGCGTCCACGCCGCCGTCCCGCCGCGCCGCAGCGAGGTCGTTGTCCAGTGCTCCCCGCTCCCGGGCCGAGTGTCGTCGCCCCATACCGCTCAATACCGCGCGCTGTAGAAAACGCGACCAACGCCGTGTAAAAGAGCGCGGCACACCAGCGATTCAAAGTGAAGCGCGATGCTGTCCCTGTACAACTTTACTGCGGACGGCGGCGGGCCCTTGGTGGCGACGGCGTCGTTTGAGTCCCGCAGCGCCGCCTCGGCTCCCGCGTCTGTCAGCACGGCGTCTACACCCGTGGGGCAGCGCGGGGACAGCACAGCGACGTTCCCGTCACAGCCCTCTGACTCCTCGGCGCTGCAAGTGAGCGTGGCGCCGTCCACACCCACCGGCGCTACACCACTGGTGCAGCTGTCCGTGACGTTTGCCGCCAGCACTGCAGTGCGCGTGGGCACGTGCACGGTGGTGGTGGCTGCTGACATGCACGTCGTAGTGTGCATGTGGCCAGACGTCGCGCGCGCCACGGCGTACCTCACCGCGGCGCAGTCCGCGTTCGCGTCGGACGCCGCCGCGCCCACGCCACGGTACATGACGGTGACGCTGCGCAACGCACAGTTGAGCGCATCCATGCAGGTGACGCTGCAGGCGCGGTCCGTCACGGTGCAGTCCGGCGTCGACACCAGCGTGCCCTTTGCGTCGTGGGCGGGGGATGCAGTGTCCCCCGTCGTGTCGAGCAGCGCCAACGCCGCACAGACGCTGACGCTGCAGTGGTCCGTAGCGGCGGCGTCAGCGGCCGCCGGCGTTGTGGACGAGTCGGCGCCCCCCGCGCTGTTGATGCACATCCCATCCCAGAGCGCCGCGATGTTGGCACTGTACAACACGCCGCGGGCCGCCGCTGCCGCCACCACGTGCGCCGCCACGACACTGGCGCAGTCCACCCCCGCGTTCCCCCCCGTGCTGCCCACGCCAAGCACCGCGTCGTTCCAAGTTGAAAACGTGTCGTCCTCGGGCGTGACAGGCGTGGAGCTGACGGCAAACGCGACCAAGGGCGGCTCCCCGTGCACCGGGGGCGCGCCCGGCGGCCCAGTGTGCCCCTTGGATGGCTCGGCGTGCTCCTTTGCGGCGGGCGCAAACGCGGCATCTGTGGCCAAGCCCGTGCTTTTGCGCGCCGCCGCGGGGCACACTGTGACCATGAACCCGCCCGCATCCAAAAAGGAAGCGCCTCAGATCACGCTTGCGTTGCCCGCCCTCGCGCAACAGGCCGTCGTGTCCACCGTGCAGGGCGCGTATGCCGCGGCGCAAACGCCGTCCCAGATGGTGGTGGGCGTGTTTGCGACGGCCGCTGACGCGCAGCAATGGAACACCGCCGCGCTTGCCATTAAACCGGGCGACGCGCTGCCCAGGGTCATGCCAAGTCCCAGTGGTGGCGGCGGCGGCGGCGGCGGTGGTGGCGGTGGTGGCGGCGGTGGCAGTGGTGGGAGCAGTGGTGGTGGTGGCGCGCAGCCCGTCACAAAGAAGCACAACTTGATGCTCTTTGTCTACGGCGGCGTGATATTTGTGGTGCTGTTGGCCGCGGCGTACATGATGTACAGCACGATGCGGCGCGACCCTGCCGCGTTGACCCGGGACAGCGTGCGCACCGTGGAAATGGGCGCGCTGCGCCGCGCCGCCAAGCGCACAAGACCGACACCCGACGCCGTTGACAGCGGCGCCGCGCGCCGTTAGATGGGCGCGTGGCGGTACGGGGCGCAAGACCGCGCGCGGCGCACCTCGCAACCCACGCGCGCGCGCGGTGCGGGACAGCCCTGCAAACACAAGTCTTGCGCGCCATCGCAGCAAGACATCCCCGCGGGTTGACGAGACACCCCGGCGAACGCCCAAACACACGCACAGGCGCGCGCGCGCGCGATACACGCAGCAATGGCCGACGCATCGACCGCGTCCCCGCGCGGCGGAGAAGACGGCGGCGACGGCGCGTTCGATGCACGCAGCGTGACGGCGCTGTCGATGAGCGGCAGCAAAGACTCGTTTTCAGACTGCGCGCCGGGCCTGCCGAGCAAGGACGAGCTGCTGCGCATGTACTTGAATGTGGACGAGGCGCGCGATCGGCTGCACGCGGCGCAGGGCGAGCTGCAAGCCGCGCGCGAGCACCACGACGCCGTCACCGCACAGTGCGAGGAGGACATGGCGCGGTGCACGCGGGGCGATCTCGCTGCGCGCGTGCTGGGGTTGTGGCGCCCCCTGGATGAACTTGAGGGGGAGCACTGCATTGCTGTGCGGTGGGGCGACGGCACGGCGAAGGAGCGCGCCGCTGCGGCGTGTCTGGTGCGAGAGTACGGTTGTCGCATCACAAAGACGCGGGAGTATACGCTATGCGTGCACGAACGGCGCGTGAGGTTGGGCGACAACGGCATCACATTGGTTTCTGTGGACGGCGACACGATGAGCACGTGCATGGAGCACTTCTTACAGTCCACAGAGTACGGCTTGAGCGACGTGAACGACTTCTGTGATGGGTGGATTGTGGACGCTGGGACGGTGATGGGCGACGGGGAGATGGACTGTATGCGCTTTGGCACGCTGCAGGGCCCGTTTTGGATTCTGCACGTCCCGCCGCGCTCCCACATGCCGCGTGTGAACAGCGCCGAGTAATCCCAACGCGACGGGCTTCCTCCGAGGCGCTCCCGCGGGGGCCCAGCTCGTTGTTTGAGAACAGCGCTTTCCGCGTCAATAAACAAGCTGTACAATCTCTGCGCCACGCAAAGCACCCGGCACGCCCGCACGCTTGCTACCACACACGCACCAAACGACCGCCATGGCTGCCGCACGACCCCCCGTGGAGCCTTGCACGCTGCCGCAAAAGGGCAACGCCGCTCTGACGCGCAAAAACCCCGATCGCCCAGATGTGTGGGACGCCGCGCTGCAGCAGGAGCGCGTCATGTGGACCGCCGATGAAGTGGACGTGTCCATGGACGATTTGTCGTGCGTGACGCCCGCCGAGGCGCAGATGGTGCAGGTGGTGCTGGCGTTCTTTGCGACGGGGGACAACATCATCATGCAAAACATCGCCGAGTTCTTTGGGAACGAAATCACGTACCCGGACGTGCGGTACTACTACGGCTTCCAGACCGCCGCAGAGGGCGTGCACGCCGCCACGTACGCCGCGCTCCTGGAAAAGTACGTCCCAAACGCCGAGAAGCGCCACAACTTGATTGAGGGGTGCGGCTCCGAGCGCGTGTACGGCGCCGCCACGCGCAAGGCGCAGTGGGCCACCAAGTGGATGTCGGCGGACATTCCTCTTGCTACGCGCGTGGTGGCGTTTACGTTTGTGGAGGGACTGCTGTTTGCGTCGGCATTCACGTTGTTCTTTTGGCTGCGGCAGCGGTACCGCGGGCGGGACGTGCTGCCGGGGCTGCTGCGCTCCAACGCGTTCATCCAGCGGGACGAGAACATCCACGCGCAGTTCCACGGGCGCACGCTGTACGCCCTCATGAAGCACAAGCCCAAGGCCGACACGGTGCGCGCCATTGCGCGGGACGCCGTGGCCACGGAGGACGCGTTTTTGGAGGCCATTTACCACGACAACGCCGACTTGGCGCTGAGCCGCGCGGACATCATGCAGTACGTGCAGTACCAAGCCGACACCATCCTGGAGTGGCTGGGCGTGCCGCGGATGTACATGGTGTCCAACCCGTTCCCGTGGATGGCCGAAATGGCGCTGTCCCGCGTGACCAACATGTTCGAGTCGCACGCCACGGCGTACAACCGCGTGCGGGGCTCAGTGCAGTGCTTGGAGGATAACAGCGACGACGAAGACTTTTGACGCTGCGGGGGGCAGGGCCGACTAAATGCAGTAAACTGTGCCGTCATACACGCCGCGCATGCTCTCCCGTCGCTGCACGCTTGTCTTGCAGCAAGTGCACCGCGCCCACAGTCATGGTCAACCACTCCGCCCTGAACTCGTCTTTTGGCACCAACGCGACCCTTGCGGAGCAGTACGACATGGCCCGCAGGCAGGGCATGATGGCTGCGCGCGCGCCGCCCATGCACCACGCCGGCATGCCCAGTGACGTGCGCAGCGTGATGGACGCTGGCACCAACCCGCCACCCCCCGCGCCGTCGCCCACCGACGTGCTGCTGGTGGACGCGCTGGCCACTGGGGGCGGCCTGTCCGTCATGGTGCCGGACTCCGCCATGGTGGACATGCCGTACGCCACGCAAAGCGCGCACGCCAAGCCGTACCCCGTGCCCAAAGACGCGCGCTTGTACTGTGCGCTGACGGGGGATTCCTTCCCCGTGCCCTCATCGGGGGACGTCGTGGAGTCTGGCGGCTTTGTGTACGTGGCCGCGGCGCACGGAGACGCGCTGTACCTCGTGCGGTGCGCCCGCTCCGGCGACTCCAAGCGCAAGGCGCTGTGCAACTCTGTGAAGAAGGTCATTGCCAGCGCCGCCGTGGCCGACACGCCGGCATTTGGCGCGCTGGTGGTGGCCACGTACAACATGCAAAAGGGCACGTTTTCCGCCAGCGGCGGCGACTTGAACGTGCACACGGGGCACCTGTTTATGGACAGCATTGTGTGGTGCGGCAAGCCGCAGGGCACCATCAACGGCACGCAGGTTGACTTTTCCGAGCTGGGGACGACCCCCTCCATGCTGTCGGGCACCACCATTGCTGCGTCGTCCCCCGGCACGTACACCGCCGGCGGCGTGGACGCGCCCGCGGCGCTGTTCATGGACACCAGCTCTGGAGGCGCCGCGCCAGTGCTGGACGCCAGTGGCTTCATCCTGCCGCAGGGCGCCCTGCCCAACGGCAAGATTGCCGCGTACAACCACTCCACCAGCACCGCCATGAACGTGAGTGGCAGCCTGCAGTCCGTGCCCAGCGTCGCAATGGCGCCGCTGGCGGGCGGCCTCGTGCGCATGGCGCAGCCAGTGTCCGGCGCCAAGGGCTTCACCAAGACGTTTTCCAGCACCGTCAAGAAGCAGGGCAACACCACCGTGGTCACGTGGGGCGCCGCGTTGGTCATTGTGACCATGGACGATGGCACCGTTCTGCCAGTGTCCCCACTGGGCGGCCGTGGCGACGGGTACTTTGCCCCCGCCCCCGCGCGTGGCAAGGCCGTCAAGGGCTTTGGCGGCATCCTGTACGCCGTGCGCAACACGCTGTTTGTGCTGCCCAATACGGAGCACAACGCGGCGTCCATGGTGGGCGCCGCCAACCCCTACAAGCGCGCCGAGGGCTTCAAGGTGCCCTTCCTGGAAAAGCGCGTCCTGGGGCTGCCCGTGTGGGTGTGGCTGGCAATTCTGGTGGTGCTGTGCGGCGCCCTGCTGTACAAGGGCGCGCACCACCTCAAGGACAGCGGCGTAGTCACCAAGCGCGTCACGACGCGCGCCGCCGTGCGCGTGTAAACCTGAACACCCGCAATGCATTGCTTTTCACACGACGCCGTCTACACCCACCCCGCGCAACACTCTTCCGGCAGGGCCACCAGCCGCAGCGCCTCGCGCCGCGCTCTCCGCGGGGACGACGCGCCCTTGGTGTGCTGCACCACCGCCCAGGACACCGCGTCTCGCATGGCGGTGGGCATATCGCGCTGATGAAGCGCGCAGGCCATGCGCGCGACGTCTTGCGGGCGCGTCACGCAGTGCCACACGCCCGCCTTGCTGGTCAACAGGTACGCCAAGCGCGACAGCGCGGGCACCGCGCCGCACGTTGTTGCCGCCGGGTCCCGCAGTGCGTGCATCGTCCACACCAGCGCGTTGTCCCGGGACCCCACAAAGGCGTCCCACGCGCCCTGCTGCACCGCCGCGGTTATCAACTGCACGCTCAAGTCGTACCGCTTTACAAACTCCGGGCGCGCGACGCAGTCCACGTCGGGCACTCCCGCGCCGTCCTGCAGCATGGTCGCGGCGCGCAGAGCGTGCAGCAGGCTGCGCATGTGGTACCACAGGTGCCCCGGGCACGCCGCCGTGCCAGCGTCCAGCTCAAACGCCCGCACCGTGTCCCGCGCGCACGCACGCAGCGCGTCTTCCCCCCGCTGCAGCGGCGCGTCGCCCATGTACAGCGCGGGCGCTGCAGTCGCAGTGTACGGCAGCGGCGCGTCGTGCGGCACGCGCGGCACCTCGTGCCGCACAAACGCTCCCGGCGACCGCTGCAGCGACGGCGCGGCGTGCTGCGGCAGGCGCGCGGGGCGGCGCAGCGCCATGTAACGCAGGTACTGCCGCCCCTCAGCTTCGAGCGCGTGCGCGTCTTGTGCGTCGGGGGGCGGCACCAGCTCTGCCAGGGCGTCTGCAAACTCCTGCGCTGAGCACCGAGCCGCGGGGTCTTTGGCCAGCGCGGCGTCCAGCGCGCGCCACGCGCGGCGCGACATGGTGGGATGCGCGTTGCTTTCAGCGCCAGCGCCCGTTTCAGCTGCGCGGTGCGCCACGGCGCGCATCACGCCCGCGTACGACGCGGTGTGCTCTGAAGACCGAATGTCGTGCGCGCGGCGCATGGTTTTCAACGTGGGCGCGGCGCCCAGCTTTTGCCCCAACAGCATCTCGGCGCAGCACATGGCGGCCGAAAACACGTCCCCGGCGTACAACGCCTCGGGGTTGTACCCGCCAGCCGCGGCGCGCCGGGCGCTGTTGCTGTCCCACTCTGGTGGGCGCGTGGTGATGGTGCACATGGGGAACTGCGCCACGTCCTCAATGCCAGCCGTGACGCAGTCAGATACGCTGTCGTAGTCCATGAGGAACAGCCGCCCTGTGTCGCCGTGCAGCGCCGTGTTGGCCAACTTGACGTCGCAGTGCACCACGCCGGCCTCGTGCAGCGCCGCCACGGCGCCCAGCAAGTCCTTGCAGAGCAAGTGCGCCGCGACGCCGGCCCCCGCGCCAATGGTCTCCTGCTGCATGATGTGCAGCATGGAAGCGCTGAGCTGCGGCAGCTCCACCCACACGCTGGGCCTGGCGCGTTTGTCGTCTTCCGGGTGCCACAGCACAAACGCAGATGGCGTCAGCACGCCCCGGTTGTGCATGTGCGCGCCGTACCGCGCGAGGTACCCCAGCGTGCGCGCCTCGCACACGCCCTGGTAATTGTGGGACACGCACTTGAGGACGACATTGTGCTCTGCGTGCGGGCCGTGCGTCTGCCGCACGGCGCGCCCAAAGTTCCCCGACGTGAACACCTGGACGTACGACGAGGCGCACGGCGCTGCGGCGGCCGCCATGCCGGGGTGCGCGTGCGTGAAGCCGTGGGGGCGCTGGGTGGAACGCAACTGACAACGCGCGCGCATGTCGGTGCGCTTTGTTTTACGCGCGTCGCGCTGTGACGCGCCTCGCGGCGCGGCGCGGCGGTGTCTCTTTACACACACCGCAACGCCCTGCGCAGCTTGGGGTGCACCCATGCAGGGAGGGAGCACCGCTCGGCGCGGTGGGCCTGCAGCCGCGCTAGCTCTGCGCAGTCGTTCACGCACGCGAGTTGCGTCGCGTCACGCGGCAGTCGGGGCGCGTCAGTGGTGAGCAGCGCATGTACCGTTTCCAAGGACCGCGGGTGGCGACTTTCACACGCGGCGCGAAACGCCGCGTCGCTGTCCACGTGCGTGTCGATCCGCCTGTCGCCTGTCAACGATAGCAGCGCGCGCACCGCGTCTGGTGCTCCGCTAGCGCACGCATGCATGAGCGCCGATGCATTGCTTGTGTGCACGTCAATGCGGCGCGCCCCATCGAGCTGCAACAGCTCGTCCATCAGGCGCGTGCGATTCCACGCCGCTGCCAGGACAAACGCGCGATCAGCGCCCGCGAGCACAACGTCCTTCTCGCGCGCGCCCAGCAGCATTTTCACGGCGTCCACAGCGCGTGCTCCGTCCGCGATGCCGCATGCTACGCTCAACGCGGTGCAGTCTGGATGCGCAAGATCCACGCGCTGGTCGCCCTGCGCGTCCAGCAGAATCCGCAGGCATTCGAGGTGCCCGCGTTTGGTTGCGGCCAGCAGCGTGCAGAGCATCGTGCCCTCCGCCGCCGTCACGCGGCCAGCACCGCGCACGTTCATAATGTACCGCAGCACGTCTGGTTCGTTGCGCACAACGGCGGCAAACATGAGCAGTGCGTTGCGCTTGCGCAGTGTGAATGAGCAGTGTATCCATGCGTCGTACTGCTCCAAGTGGCGCAGCACGTCCACACGGCCGTACTTGGCCGCGACAATATGTCCATGGAAATTACATTGCTCCACAAGCACGCGCGCACCATCCCGTGACAGGCGCGGGAGGAAGGTGTCCAGGACGTGAATGTGCCCTCTTTGGCACGCGTGCCAGTACACGCCGCAGTACATGTCACGCGCTTCCTCCTCGGTGCTGCGCTCACCGCGCGCAAGGAGGTTTTCGAGCTTTTCGCGCTGATGAGGCGTCAGAGGGTCGCCTGCTGCCATGTCCGCAGCACGCGCGCAGGGGTGCGCGTGTCAGCCGTCCACACCGCTCCGCGCATGCGACGGCGTGGAATGCGGGGGCGAGTGGTAATCATGTGCGTGGTAAAAATGCATTCATCGCGGCTGCCCGCGCGCGTGTGCGCCATTACGGGGTGCTTTTGGACGGACGCAAGCGTTTGTACACGGCGGGCGCTGCCACGATGCACACCGCAAAGAGCGCGGCAAAGACGGCGGCGCGCTTCATGGACAGCGCGTAGCGCACCGAGCCGTCTTTGTGTTCCACGCGCTCCTGCACAAAGCCGGGCGACGACACCAGCAAGCACACAAACAGAACGAGCGCCAGCACGGTGATGGACACCGCGTACGACGCAATGGGGTTGGTCAGCAGCGAGTGCGTGCGCGGCGACAGCGTCACCGCGAACCCTCCCGCGTCAGCGTCCACGCGGTCTTGCACGGCTTGCACGCCCCGCGCGTGGCCGGCCGCCATGCCCGTCGCGACGTCCATGGCCACGTTCCAGTCCCTGGGCGTGGCGCTGGGGGGCGGGGCGTGTTGTGTGCCCGCAGAGGGCTGCGCGGGCTGTGCCCCGCGACCATCGTACTGCAGCGCGTGCGGCGCGTGCGGTGCTTGCGGTGCTTGCGGTGCTTGCGGTGCTTGGTGCCCCGCCTGCTGCGCCTGCTGTGCGGCAAACACGTGCTGCACGGACTGTTGCAAGCTCTGTTCCCACGCGCTCGGCGCTGGCGCTCCAGCGGCGTCGCTGGACTCGTACGGCGCGGCCATTTTGAAGGACGGTATTTCGGGGGTGCGCGTTTACTACCGCGCGCGCGGCGTGCGTCGGGCGCCCGGTGCGTGCGCTGCAATGGAGGGTTCTCGCGCCTCGACGCTGGCCGGGGACGTGGCCCGCGGCGTCGGGCGTCCACCGCAAGGCACACTTGTTTCACTCACTTGTTCCACGCCACTCGACGCTTGTTTTGCACGCCCTTTGCGCAGCGCACACACGCACACACAGGTCCAACAATGGCAGCAGACGGCACCACCACCCCGCCCGACGCCGGTGCAGCGTCGTCCCCCGCCGCGCCGCACACCGATGACGACGTGACGCTCGCTGCCCCCGACGCCGTGCGCGTCGCGGCGCCGGGGGAGCTCATTGCCGGCCTCGTGAAGCAGGACGAGGTGCCGCTCACGCAGTTCCCCAACGGCATGCGGCGCACGGTGCGCTTGGTGTACGACGTGAGCCACGGGGACCACCACCCCTTTGAGCACCTGAGCACTGACGACGTGCGCGTGGCGGGCGTGGAAACGGCGCACGCGGTGCACCTCGCGTACGGCTACCTCGCGTCGGCCGGAGCGCTGAATGACTTGGTGACGGTGCGCGCGCCCAGTGCGCTGGACGCGTCGCCGTTTGACGCCCAGGCGCTTCAAGACGCCACGCAGACCACCACGCTGCGGCACCTGCACAAGGGCGGCCTGCTGGGACAGAGCAACGCGCAGTCGCTCTGCGGCGACGGCGTGGGGTACCCCAGCCCCGCCCTGCGGCGGTGCGCCGAAAACGTGTGCAGCGCCGCGCAAGACGCCGTGCGCGCCGTGCTGCAAACGGACGGCGTGGACGGCGCCATGGCACTGACGCGCCCCGTGGGGTCCAGCGTGAGCGACGCGGTGGCGCCCGACGCCCTGGCTCAACCCACGGCCTATGCCGCGCTGAACGCGGTGACGCGCGCGGTGCGCGCCGCGTGGGACGCCGGCGCGCGCCGCGTGGGCATTGTGTCCATGCAGACGTGGTACCCCGCCGGCTTGGCGCGCTTTGTGCGCGACGCGCCGCCCGGCGCCGCCTTTTTGGCAGCGATGCACCCCTGTAAAAAGGCCGGCGCAGTGGCCCGCGACGAGGCGTACGGCCCCACCGCGTCGTCCGCAGACGCGGTGCTGAACATGCAGCTGTTCACGCGGGGGGCTGGTGGCGACGCCATGGTGCACGCCGCGCGCGACGTGGTCCTGCCAGCGCTCACCGCGTACGACGCCGACGTGCTCATTGTGGTGTGCGGCGAGCAAAACACGCTGCTCACGTACCCCGTAGACGTGCGCATGGAAACGGAGCAGCACACGTGGGCCGTCGTGGTGCAAGAGCTCATGGCGGCGTGCCCCAAGGTGGTGGTGCTGACAGACGCCCTGCTGCGCCCCAACCGCTGCTCCGCGGCGCTGCTGCACGTCATGTACGCGCTGCAAGGCCGCGCGTTCCCCGGCGGCGCTCGCCGCGACGACGGTGACGGCATCCGCGGCACCATTGTGGGCAAATTGGACGTGCACTTGGGCGCAGAGGCGTACGCGCGCAACACCGCGACAGACGGCGCATTTGCCGCGGTGCAAGCCGCCATGGCTGGCGTGACGCCCGACAGCGCCTAGCGCGCGACTGCCGGCCGACCACCGTGCAAATAAACGCGCCGCACGGTCCACACGGGAATGCATTTTCAAACACCCGCGCTGCACGCTGCACCCCACGCACGGTACTGAGCTTGATGGCCATGGCAGGCGTGCACGTCATCCCCATGAACAAGCCGGGGTGGGCGCGGCCTGTGTGGTCGGCGCTGTTTGTGCTGGCGCACGCCGCGGACACAGGCGCCGCCACCAAGGAGCGCTTTGGCGCCATGCTGCACGCCATGGCCGCTGTGCTGCCGTGCCGCATGTGCGCCACGCACTTTGAAGAGTTCATGGCGGCGCACGCTCTGGCGGGCGCGCCGTCGTGCGTGGACTACATTCACAGCGTGAAAGCTGCCGTGGCGCAGCGAGAGAGCGCGCCGTTCCAGCCCACGGCACAGGAGAGCGTCGCGCACGCGGCGTACATGCACGCGCGCGGGGCGCGCGTGGTGGCGCAGGCGCTGTACACCATGCACACCGCGGCGCGTGTGGACAACGTCACGGCGTGGAGCACGCTGTTGTCCACCGCGTCTCACCTGCTGCCGCGCGCCTCGGGGCTGCGGGACGCTGCGACGCAGTACGCCGCGGGCGACGCCACGCACGGGACGCCGCCAGTGCGCGACGTGCTGTTGGTCGCGTGGCGGGACGCGCTGAGCGCGCCGGGCTTGACGCACGACGGCGCGCGGGGGATGGTGGCGGCGTACGCGCGGGACCCCCGCAACCTCATGCCGTGGAAAACCGGGTGGAAAGACGACTGGTTCCTGGTGGACACGGCGGACGCTGTGCAGCACGGCGGTAAAGGCGTCAAGCGCGCCCCGCGCTCGTCGCGTGACAAGACACTGGCAGCACTGCGCATCGTTGCCATTGTCCTGGCGGTGGCTGCAGTAGTCACGTTGGGCGTCGTGCTGTTCACGCGCAGGCGCAGGGGTAACCGGCGCGGGGGCGGCCAAGTCGCCACTGCGCGCGCGTCGCGCTTGCCGCGCAGTTACCGCGTGCACCCCGCCACTGAATGAAACAACCATTTCACCCATGGCAGCGCGCTGCACGATGCGCGCGGTGCGCGGTGCGCACGCGGCATGCGCGCGGCATTCACGCGCGGCGCGCCCACAGGCTCCCGCGCCCTTTCAAACGCAATACCGCAGCTCTTTTCGCACCTTTGGAATGCCGCACTGCGCTCCACGCGCGCGCGCCAGCACGCACACAGAGTGACGCCCCCGCGCCATGCGCTTGCATCTGGTGCACGGCCTGCGCGGGCGTGAATTGGCGCTGCCCGCGGCCACGTGGACCGTGTTTGCGCACGACGCGGCGTCGGGGGACTTGATGAGCGTCGCGCGCGTCGGCGCCAACGCCCGCATCCAGCACTTGGCGCGCACGCGCGTCGCGGAGTGGCGCGGTGCAGACGCGCCGCGCTGCGGTGCCACGCGCATCACGGCGTGGATCACGCCGTACTTTTCGTCCAGGCGCAGCCCGTACGACATACAGCTGCACACGGCGCCGTGCGACGGCGCGCGCAGCGCGACAAAGCACGGTCTGCAACTGTGGGTGGAGTGGACGGCGCGCGACGTAGTGGCGGTGGAGCTGTGCCGCGTCCCCGACGCCCGCGCGTAGACGCTTTGAATGCATGCATTGATTTCACGCCTCACACGACCAGTCTTATACACGCGTGGGCGCGGTGGCGGCGTGGGGCGCCCCGAGACGCGGCGCGGCTCGTGTCGCAACGCGCCCCGCGAGCGGCTGCACTGGCACCGCCGCGCAGCTCCTCCGGCGTGCCGCAGCGCGCTCCCGACGACGGCAGCACACTGCAACGCCAGAAGCGACGCACAGCGCCGCCACAGCGGCAAACTCGGCGGCAGCTGCCCACGAGGCAAAGACGTCTGCGGCGCCACCCTGCGCGCGCTCGCTGGGCTCGAAGCACTGCGCGACACACTGCATGGCAAAGCAATGAGCGGGCGGAGGGCGGCCGGGGGACGACGCGCGCGCGGTGCGGCGTTTACTGCCGCGCCCACGGCGTGACCAGGCGCGAGCCGTGCCTGCGCAGCCACGCTTCGCCATCGGCGGCGTCCGTCACGTTGTCTCCCTGCGCCGCTAGAAACACGTCCAAATGCAACGACGCGACGTGCACCGCGTCGCTGTGCGCGTCAGCGGCGCTGGCCACTTCCTTGATGCGCTCCCGCATCACGCGCATGTCGTCCACTTGCGCCGCGCGCTCGGCGTCTGCGTCGTCCAGCTCCCGCGCCGACACGACGCGCATCCAGTCGTGCTGCACGTCGCACACCGTCTTGAGGCGCTCCGCGCTGTCCACGACGTCCTGCACGGTGGCGTACGGCGTGCCTTCCACGGCGCGCGCGGACGACTTGGCGCGCACCGTGGCGCTCCACAGCTCGTTCCACAGGCGCATGTGTTCCTGCGCCACGGCGTCCTGCGCGGCGTCCACAGTGTCCACGCCGTCGTCCGCACCATCGCTCGGCGCGGCGCTCAGCAGGTGCATGGTGCGCTCCACGGTGCTGCCGCCGTGCGTGCCAGACACGCGCAGCGTCCCCGACGCGTCAGCCCGCAGCGTGATGCGCACGCGCTGCGCCCCAGCGGGCGCGGGCGGCACGCCCTGGATACGAAACGCGCCCAACGGCGCGCAGTGCTCCGTCAGCGTGGCCTCTCCCGCAAACACCCGCACGTCAAAGAACACTTGCCCGTCCCGCTGCGTTGTGAACGTGGCAGACCCCGCCGCCGGCAACGGCGCGTCGCGCTGCAACACGCGGTGCGCATACTTTCCAGCCATCTGCACGCCAATGCTGTGCGTCAAGGCGTCGTGCACGGTGGGCGCTGCGGCAGCAGTGGCAGGGCCGGCGCCGCCCTGCGCCGGGGTGGTGGACTCGGGAATCACGTGCGTCAACTGCGCCGCGAGCCACGCCGCTCCCCGCGCCACGCACGTGCGCGTGTCTTGCGTGTGCCACGCCACGACGGACGCGGCGGGGAACGCGGCGCGCAGCGCGGCGTGCACGCCGGGCAGCGCCGAAGACCCGCCCACCAACACGACGTGGGTGATGTCCTGCGCCGCGTACTGCGCCCGGGCCACGGCGCCCGACGCCAGCTGCACCGCGCGCCGCACACTGAGCGCCGCGGCGTCCAGCACGTGCTGCCGCGTGACGGCCACGTCGTCCACAAACGTCGTGCTTTCCGTGGCGACGCCCTCTTTGGCGCGCACCGCGGCGGCGCGGGAGATGCCGCGCGCCTGTGCCAACGCCTCGTCCACGTCTGCGCCGCCCAAGTGCGCGTCCCCTGCGGACGCCACCACGTCGTACGCCACGCCGCTCACGTCGGGCGTCAACACCGTGGCGTCAAAGGTGCCGCCGCCCCAGTCAAACACCAGAGCGACGTGGTCTTGGGACGGCGGGGGCACGGCGCCGCGCGCCGCGGCGTGCAGCAGGGCCGCAGTGGGCTCGTTCACGAGCTGCAGCACGCGCAGGCCGGCGCGCTCCGCCGCCTCGGCCGTCACGGCGCGCTGCAACGGCGTAAAGTCGGCCGGCACGGTGACCACCGCCGGCACTGGCAAGCGCGCGGAGCAGGTGCACGCGCCCACAACGTCGTCCAGCGCGGCGCGCACAATGTCCTGCGTCACAGTGAGCGGCGTGCGCGCCACGCCCTGCGCGACGTGCAGCTGCACCACGTCGCTGGCGCCTTCCACCCCCGCGGCGCCCTTGCCGCCGTACGCGCGCAGGGCGCCCGTGCTGTCCACGTCGTGGCGCGTGCGGGGGTCGGAGAACGGCGCGCCCACCACGCGCTTGACGCCGCGCAAGCGCAGCACGTCGCCGCGGGTGGCCGCGTCTCCCCGCAGTAAGCCCTCCAGGCCCAGCATGGCGCCGTCGGCAGCGGCGTACACCGGCACAGACGCGCACCACGGCTTCCCGGCGCTGTTGTACAGCACCGCGGGCGCGCCAGCGTCGGCGTCCCACGCCGCAAAGAGCGTGGTGGTGGTGCCCACGTCCACGCCCAGCGCGCCGCGGGGGTCAGTGGCGCGGGTGCACACCGCGCACAGCTCGGTTGATGCAGACATGTCCACGAGCGTGCAGCGAGCGGCGTGAATGTATTGAAAGCGGGGTACCGCTACGTGCGTTTGGCGCGTTTACTTGCAGCGCGGTCTTCCTGGCACGACGTCTTGGACAGCATGTCGCGGCGGTCCGCGGTGTACCGCTCCAGCGCGTCTTCCAGAGCGCTCAAGTCCTGCAGCCACACGCGCGTGGGGTCTGCAGCGGCCGCGGCGTCCTCTGACGCGCGGCACGCCGCCAACTTGCGCACCGCGGCGTCCACCGCCGCGGCGCTCTGCTGTGCAATGGGCGTGTGCACTAGGTACTCGTACGTCGCGTCGTCGTCGCTCTGCGCGCGCGTCACCGCCGCTGCGTAGGCGTCCATGTCGTCCTGCGCCGTGTCTGTGCGCGGCGTGGGCAGCTTGCGCACCGCGGCGTCGGGCGCGTACCCCGCCGCGCCCAGGGCGCTTTCCAGCGCGCCGGCTTCTTTCAAGCTGCGCAGGGGTGGCAGGGGCGTGGACGTGAACGCGTCCAGCTCAGCGCGCGTAAAGGCGCCAGCCGGGTACACGCCCTTTTTGAAGCCCGCCCGCGTCTCCACGATGAAGCGCAGCACGTTGGCTTGCTTGATGCGGCGGCGGCGGGCGTGAATGAGGTCCCACGCGCGGCGCCGGGCGTACCACGCGCGCGTGCGGGCCGCCCACGCCGCCACGTACTCTGCCACGCTGCTGAAGCGCACCACAGCGGCGCTTGTGGCGTCCCCCGGCACGCCGCCCTGGATGAAGTGCACGTTGTCCCGGCGCATGGTGGTCACCAAGCCCAGTGCGGCTTCCAAGTCGGGGTACGTGACGGCGCTGCTGCCGCCGTCGTCGGCGTCCATGTGCGCTGGGGGCAGACTGCTCAGCTCGGCGGGCACGGTGCCCGCCGCGGGCGCCGTCTTGCGCGTCAAGGGCGCCAGCGTGCCGTCGTCCACAAACACCAGCACCGACACCAGCTCGTCAGTGGACGCGTCCTGCACGCCGTGCACGCGTAAGCCGCCCCGCAACGGCGTCCCGGCTTTGGCTTTGGCTTTCAGCGACTCCACATACGCCCCGGTCCACTTGCCGGGCGGCAGGTCTGTGATGTGCAGGACGCCCGCGCCAGCCACGCGCACCGCGCCGCGCATGGTGACCACGGGCCCGTTCACCACTGGCGCCACGCGCACGCCGTCAAAGCACGGCGTGGCGTCGTTCAACGCGGACCACGGCGCCGGCGCGCCGTCGTCCGCGTCCAAGTGCTGCCGCACGCACTGCGCCAGCGTGCGCCAGTGCACCGGCAGCACCACGCTGCTGTACCCCGTGCCAATGGCGGTGGTGCGCCCGTTCAGGAGCACAAATGGCAGGGGGCACGGCAGCTCCGCCGCCTCCAGGACGTGCCCGTCCTCCACCACACGCGGCAGCAGCGGTAGGAAGCCGCGCGGGAACAGCGCCGCGGTGAGCTCGGAGCACCCCGTGTACGTGTACCGGTGGCTGGCGGGGGAGGGGCTGAACCGCGTGCCAAAGGCGCCCTGGTCCAGCAGCACGGGCACGTTGGCCTTGCCGCACGCCGACGCCGCCAGGCCCGCCGTGGTGTTTTGAATGGACGCTTCCCCGTGCGCGTACAGCGTGGACTTGATGACGTCCGCGGCGGCCGTGTCGGTGCGCACGGGCTTGCCCACGGCGCGCTGCAGCATCACGTACACCACCTTGCGCTGCGTGGGGCACATGCCGTCCGTCACGCGGGGCACGTTGCGCTCCACGTGAGCCCACATGTGCGCCACCATCTCCACGGCCGCCCACTCCTCAAACGTCACGCATGGCGCGCTGTAGTCCAGCTGCGCCGTGGGGTCGTACGCCGCCATGAGGTCCCGCCGGTCCTGCGCGGCGTCCCGGAACGCCGCGTTCAGCCACGCGTCGGTGCCCGCGCCGCTGTGCCGCACGTCCAGCACGTTGGACGCCAGCTGCGGCGCGTGCAGCGTGATGATGTCCTGCCGCCGCCACTGTCCCAGGCCCTTGACGTGCTGCAGGGACACGCGGGCGCGCTGGGGCGGCGGCAGGGACGCCAGCCACGCGTCTGCTGCCGCCTGCGAGTGGAACGTCGCGGTGGGTCCGCCACTCCCCGGCGTGGTGCGCAGCAGGGGCGTGGTGTACCGCTTCACGTACACGGGGTCTGCGCCGTGAATCCACGGCCACAGCGCCGCGACGTTGCTGTACACCAGCCCAAAGATGTGGTTGCCGTCGCTGTCCATGTCGGCGGCCACCCAAATGGACGAGTACCGCAGCGCGGCCAGCCCGCTGGCCGGCCGCGGCGCGCCCCACTTGAGCCCCAGGATGGCCGCCAGCCCCGCCAGCTCTGTGTTTTTCGCGGCAGACGCGACGCCCTCCTTGCGCGCGTTCATAGGCTTGCCCTTCAGCGCGTACACGCCCATGGTGCCGCTGCCGCCCGGCACCGCGGCGCGCAGCGTGAGGCAGTAGTTCTTTGCAGACGCGCCCTCTGCCAGCAGCAGGACGCACTCGTTGCGTCGCTTGCCGCCCGCCAGCGTCGCGGGCGTGTAGTTCTTCACGTTGACCACGGACCGCCGCGCTGACGCCGCAGCGGACGACGCGGCGCCGTCCCCGCCCACGCCCTGCGCCACCACGGCAGCCGACGCCGCGTCGCGGTTGGCAGCGCGCAGCGCCGTGACCTCCGCGTCGTCCGCGGCCTTGCGCGCCAGCGTGCGGGCTAGGGCCGCCGCCACTTTGGCGCCCTTGGTGGACGCGGCGCCCCCGGCCGGCCAGTACGCCGTGACGGGCGTGCCCAACTCGCCCTTGTCCTGGGACGTGAACGTGGGCGCCGCGACGCGCGCCGTCACCAGCAGCGCCGTGCACTTGGCCATGCGCACCGCAGTGGCGAACTTGGGCGTGTACGCGGGCGTGCCGGCGCCCGACGGCCACGCGCGCGCCACGGCGTCCCGCAGCACCGCCCACGCCTTGCTCACGTGCGTGCCAGCGTTGCACGGCATGCCGTTCACAAACCCAAACACGGCGCCGGCGTGGGCGTCGTCGGGCGGCACCACGCGGCACACCACGCGCGCCGCCGAGCCCCACGCAACCGTGAAGGTGCCGCCCGCAGCGGCGTCGTCCGTGCCGTCCGCGCCAGGCGCCGGTGCCAACAGCGCCGCGGGCGTCTTCCACGGCACAGCTGCAAACGCCCAGGCGCCCGTGGGGGACCGCGCGTCGGCCCACTTGCACGCCACGCGCCGGGGCGCTGCGTCCTTGTCCTGCAACAGCGCCGCGCGACACCACACCATGCTGCGCCACAGGGTGCCCACGTCCACCGCCGCGGGATCCGCGCCGCGCACCAGGAACGCCACGTCGGGCGTCCACGTGAAGCGCGTGGTGCCGGCGCCCTTGGACGTTCGTACGGCGCGCTTGGTCACGCGGCTCATGCCGTGTGCCCACTCCACCGTGACGCTCTCTTTGCGCTGCGCGTCCACGGTGTGCAGCTTGAACGCCGCCGCGGTGCCGTTCACGCCCTTCATGCCCACGCCGTTCTTTCCCGCCAAGCCGTCCACGGAGCGCCCCGTGCTGGCCGCGGGCGCGCCGGCGTCCCCGTCGCCCGGCGCCTCTGCCGCCGTCTTGGAGGTGTAGTCAAACACCGACGCGCACGCTTCTGCGACGCGCAGGTTGCGCCCGCCGTCCGTGGCGCGGTACACCGCCGGCGCGGTGCTCATGCCGCGGCCGTTGTTCTCCAGGTAGCACACGCCGTCGGCGTACCCCGCCTTGATGCACGTGAGCGCCTCGTCCACCGCCACTTGGTCCACGGCGTTGTCCAGCATCTCCTTCAGCGTCGTGCGCAGCGCGGGGGAGCACGTCACGTCCACAAACGCCACGCCCACCCCGCCCGGCGCGGGCACGGGCACGCGCACCGTGTCCACTTCGCAGCTGCCAAGGAACCGGTCAGGGTTGGCGCGCAGGCTTTGCAGGGGCGTCAAATGCACGTGCCGTTCCGCGGACGGCGCGGTGGTGGCGGCGGCGGCAGCCATGGGGTATGCGGGCGAACAGACGCGTGCGTGTGAAGCAGCGCGCGGCGGCGTGCATGCTGCGGACTTGCATTCTCGGGCGGAAAACAGCGTGATTTGCGGGGACCGGCAGCGGCCGCGGCTGGTTCAGCGGCTGGGCGCGGATGCAGGCCTCCCTGGCCCGCGCCCAGCCGCCGCGCAGGCACGCCGCGGCCGCCGCCGCCGCCGCGTCAATTCTCACACACCCCGCGCTCACGGCACGGTGTCGGTGGATTCCGGCATTCCGCGCGTAACCCTGCCACACGCTCGCGCGCACAGTGCAAACGCATCCACCATGGCGGCCGCTGGAGCAGAAGACGCCGCGGTGCAGTCGCCCACGTTTCACGGCGAGCAGGCGCGCCCCCGGGCCTCTGACGCCCGCTACCGCACCGTGCTGTACGGCAACGCGCCGCGCGCGTTGATCAAGTTCGTGCAGCGGCACCACAGCGACGGCACGGTGCCGGCTGGCACGCGGCTGCTGATTTTGGCAGTGGACGTGGAACGCAGCGGGCCAGACTCCATGGCGCACTCCACCATTGCAGTGGGCGTGGCGCTGGTGGCGTGGGGCGTGGTGCCCGACACCCACACCGCCTTCCACAAACTGGTGCACCGCGCGTGCTGGGGGTCGCTGTCCCCCGGCACGCGCTTCGACGAGGCCACGTGGCGCACGTTCTGGTCCAAGCAAGACCCCGACGTGCTGCGGCGGTTTGTGTGCACCGACACCGCCACTGACGCCGCCAACCGCAATGAAGCCATCATGTTCATCATGGCGCAGTGCCACGCCACGGCGCGCGCGGCGGGCGTGCCGCTGCACGTGGTCAGCGACAACCCGGGGTACGACGTGCCGCACATTGACGCGTGGCTGCGCGCGGCGCCCGCGGCGCGGGACGTCACGCGCATGTGCAGCGCCACGCCCGTGACCACCATTGAGGCCGGCGGCGTGCGCTGCGTCACGCAGCAGTTCAACATGGCGCACGGGCTGCACTACGACGCCGACGGCAAGTGGCGCCGCGTGCGGTGCCTGCGCAGCATGCAAGAGGGCGTGCTGTTCGCGGGGTCCCGGCGCGCGCCGCCGCACACCACGCAGCACAGCGCCGCCGTCCGCCGCATGTACGCGCTGCCGCACGACGCGGGCGTTGTGCAGCGCAACACGCACATGCCCAGCGACGACGCCCACGCGTGCGCCGTGGACTACGCACACGTCATGTCCATCAAGGCGGGGCACGCGGCTTTGCGGCGGGTGCCGCGCAATGCAGCGCAGTAAACGACGCCCCATATGTGCTGCACGCCCGTGGGACACGCCACGCACTTGTCTCCCCCACCCCGCACGCACCATGGCCGGCAACAGCCCCGCGGTGCAGCTCACGCGCTCCGTTGTGGGCATGCACGCCCCGTCACTGGCGGGTGCGGCCTTGACGGCGGACGCGTCCCTGCGAGCCGTGTGGCAGGCGCACAACCCGCACGCGTGGGCGCAGGGACTGAGCCTGCTGCCGCTGAAATACGTGGCGCAGGGCGCGCAGGCGCCCACGCACGCCCGCGTCATTGCCCTGACAAACCCCAACGCCACGCTGCTGCACACACAGGACACGCTGGTGGCGCACGTCAAGGGCGACGACGTGGTGTTTGTGACACTGGACGACATGGACCCCGACACGGTGCTCCTGGCGCACGTGCACAGCATGGGCGCCATGGCTGCAGTGCCCGCGTCCGTGGGCATGCACCACGTGCCAGACGCGCCCACGGCGTACCTGGCCGCCACGCCCGACCACAAGGTGCGCCTCGGCGCCGCCGCAGACGCCGTGCGCGTCAACGTCGACAAGCGCGTGCCGGTGTACCCCACACAGCTGGCCAACCCCAAAATGGTGGACCACCGCCTGGACACGCCCGCGGGCAAGCACTCTGGCACCCTGGCCTTGACGTCCATAGTCATTGTGGTGGTGGCGCTGGGCATGTCCCTGCACTCTGTCATGTGAAACGCGCGCGCGCGTGTGTGTGTGTCTACGAGAAATGTATGGTATGATTGCGGTAATGCATTCTATGTACGCGCTGCGCGCGGACCAGCTGCGCGCTCACTTGCGCAGCGCAGAGTTCAGGGACATGTTGTCAAACGCGTCCAAGCTCACGGCGTTGACGCGGTACACCTTGCCGTCCTTCATGAACGCCACCATGGCGCCGTCGGGCGTCAGTCGCACCGCGGACTTGTCCAAGTCGTACACCTCGTCCATGTCGTCGCCGCCGCCGGCGCCAGCGTGTGCAAAGCCAGCGGCGTCGCCGCCGCCTGCCGGCTCGGGCACCATGGAGTACCCGTTGCCGTCTGCGGGGAACGCCTCCTCCACGGCGGCCTTCATCTCGTTGGCCTTCTTCACAATGAAGCGGTAGTTGCGGGAGGCGCCCACCTTGGTCAACGCCGAGGAGTCGCTCTCCACCATGTACCCCACGGACCGCGTCAAGTCCGCGGCCGTGTCCGGCTCCATGATGCCCGTCAAGCGGTCCTGCACAGAGCGCTGGTACTCCGCAATCACGCCCTCCAGCGTGCGGGGCGCGCCGTCGCTGTCGGGCACGTTGGCGTCGGTGATGGTCTCAGCCAGCGTGTTCAGCGCGGGGAACATGAGGCCCAGGTACCCAGACATGGCGGTGTTGATGAAGCGCGTGCGGCGCTGCGCGGGGGTGCCCGCGACGTCGTCCTCCAGCTCCGACGCGTTCTCCGCGCCGCGCGCGGACAGGCGGGACCGGATCTTGAACAGCAGCGCCTCCCGCACGTTCTTGGCGGCGGTGTCGGACAGCGACACCACGGCCTCCTCAAACGCAGTCATGTACACAGACAGCCGGAAGTTGTCGTTCATGTACTTGCCGTCCACGATGGACTGCACGTGCTCCCGCACCACGCCGTGCGCCTGCATCTTGGCGAGCTCCTTGGCCTTGGTGGCGCCAATGTTCTTGTCAGTGAGGGACTCAGACATGGACGTGCTGTACACAGACGCCACAGTGTCGGCCATGGAGCGCAGGCGCTGCGCGCTGGGCAGGTTCACTTGGCGCGCCGCGCGGCGGTCCACGTAGATCTTCAGGGACGCCGCCAGGGTGGCCAGCACAGCCGCCAGCTCTGCGCGCTCCTTGATGTCGTCGTCGGCGTCGCTGCGCGTGGTGAAAAACGACCCGTCGCCAGACGTGCGGCGCTTCAGCATGGACAGCGCGCCCTGCATGGTGCGGTCGCGGTGCCGGGACAGCGCCAGCATGATGTTCACGGGCCCAGAGTCCTGGCTGGCCTTGTTCACCGTGAGCAGGGCGCGCATGGTGTTGCCGCTGAGGGACGCCGTGCCGGCGCTCTTGCGCGGCGCGCGCGCCTTGTCCTGGGCGCTCAGCACGTCGGGGTCCTCGGGGTCCCGGGAGGCCTTCTTGCCCGCCTTGCGGCGGCGGGCGGCAAAGCCTGCGTCGGAGTTCATGCCTTTGTCTGCGTGGGGAGGCTCTGGGATCGACTTGTACTCCTTTACTACAGACCCCTGCATGTCGGGGGTGATGCGGTCTTCAAATCCCGGGGGGGCGCCAGTCAGCGGCGTCCAGTGCTCTGAGCGCGCGTGGATGTTGGTGGCGCGGCGCGCCGCCTTGACCGCGTCCTTCACAGAGTCGCAGTGCACCACGGTGCGCTTCACGGTGCCCTTGGTGCGGTCGTACACGTACGACACCACGTCCGTGTCCTGCGGCGACACGCGCTTGTACAGGTTGTCGTCCTCAGAGTGCTGGTACCACGGCATGGGCGGCAGCTGGTACATGGCGTCGGCGCCAGAGTCCACGTACACGCGGCGGGCGGCCTCCGCGGCGCGCCGCCCCTGCTCGTACATTTTGGACGTGCGCACGCCTTCGGAGCCCGGCACGCCGTTCACGGTGACCACCTCCCCCTTGCCGGTGTCGGCGCGCACCACGGTGGTGACGTTGCTGCGGGGGTTCTTAAAGGTGGCAGTGCGCGTGCGGGAGTGCGCGTTGCGCTGCGCGCGCGCGGCAAAGCCCACGGCGGTGGCAGAGTACCCCAACGCAGACGCCACGGCGTCCTCGGCTGCGTAGCCGTGCATGGCGTACGCCATGGCGGCCTCGTCGCCCTCGTGGTGCAGCACAGCCGCGCCGCCCTCCTCGTCAATGTCAGTGTCGTCGTCCGACAGGAACCCCGGGATGTCCTCGGTGTCCCCGTCGCTGACCTCACCCTGCATCAACGACGCAAAGCCGTGCGCGTCCAGGTACACGCCGTCGCTGCCGGTGGACGCGGCGGAGTACCCCGACGCCGCGGAGTACCCTGACGCGCCGTCGTCGGTGAAGGTGTCCAAAGCGTAGCCGTCCATTGCGGGCTTGCACAGTCGCGGGTTTCACGGGCGCTTGTGCACGTGACGTGAAACAGTGGCCACGCGTCGTTTACTACTCTCCGTGCGCGCGGCGCGTGCCACGACACAACGCCGCGCCGCGCGCCGCGTGCGTGCATTAAACGCGCGTGCACCACCCGCAGCCGCCGTCAGCCCCTGTGTCAGCCACCGCATTGCCGCCAATGGACGCGCCGGGCAGCCGACCCGCGTGGTTCGTCGTCATGCCCGACGACGCCACCGCCTTTGCAGCGCCACAGCGCGTGCTGAACTTGTTCCAGGTGTGTGTGGATCTCAGCCGCGCGCTCAGCAACGTGGGCATTGGCGCCGCGCCGCCCGCCACGGCAGCCATTGCCGCAGAGATGGAAGCCGCGTCGCCGCTGGCGTTCCCGCTGCTGCTGCGCGCTGGCACTGGCGCCGTGGAAGCGTGCGGGCTGGACACCGCGCGGCGCCTCGCCGACATGTGTGTGCAGCAGCGCGCCCCCGCCGACGCGGCCATGGTGAAGCTGGCGCAGGAGGCCAACGGCGACGCGCCGGTGCCGCGCACCGGCGCGGCGCTGCCCGCCACCCTGGACAACCTGCTCACACGGCCCGGCGCAGATGACGCGGCAGCGGACCGGCCAGCCACCCCGCCCCATGCAGCGGCAGCCTCCCGCCTGCGCCCGCCGTCCCGCAGCCTCAGCGGCATGAACAGTGACGCGGCCGAAATGCACGACGGCGGCACGCCGGCGCGGATGAGCATGGGCGGACCCACGCCGCCCAAGCCGCGCGCCGCGGGCAAGTCTGCGATGAAACTGCCGTCTCGAGGCAGCTCGATGTTTTGACGGCGCGCCGTCCCGCGTGCGGCGCAGCAAGTGACAAGCAATGAGAGCACGTAGTAATGCATTTTTGTATGGCACGGCGCGCCCCCCAGCGTACGCGCGCGCTTCACTCTGTTCCCCGCGTCGCCAGGTACCGCTGCACGCGTTCCATGCTCGCCTGCGCCATCTCCCCGCGCTTCTTCATCTGCTCCTGACGCCGCTTCTTGCTGTCTGCTTTGTCCATTGCGTACATGACGTCGCGTTGACGGAGGTAAGCTAGGTCGGAGCATTGCACGGCGCGCCGAGCGCGGGCCACGTCGGTGTCTGGCGTCTCGAGGGTGTACTGCTTTGCTGCCGCGTACGGGCGGCTGATGGTGACTTCCTGCGTGCGCACAAAGGACCGCGGACGAATGGGGTCCACCTTGCTGCAGCTCTTGACGGTTTGTACGCCGCTGGACAGCGGCAGCGCATCATCGTACATGGGCTGCACCACGCTTTGCACCTGCCGCATGCCCGCGCGCGTGTTCTTCAGCTTAAAAGTGGCGTTGGGGTTCGCGCGGTTGTTCGTTACGGCCGGCAGCGTCGTGGTGTACGGCGGCGGAAGGCTAGCCATCAGTCTCGCCTCGTGCGAGTCCATGCCGTCAGCCGTGAACAGCTCGTGCACCCGACCAGATCCCGTGCTGCCGAACGAGGACAGGGACGACCCGACGTACCCGTACCCCATCCCCGCGGCGTAGTTGGTTGACAGCGGCATGTTTGAGCGCAACGTGTAGGGGCTGTAGCGCTGCAATTGGCTAGCACAATATCCAGCGTCTTTGTTGTGGCGCACGTTGCTGCGGCACGGTCTTCACGAGCGCGCGCGGGGCGGTCAACGCCGCGGTTTGCGCGGTGCCCCCTTGGCCTTGGGGGCCTTGGACACCACCACCAGCACGGTAATGGCAATAATCACGCACAGCACGATACCCCCCGCCACGGCAAGCACGGTTTTTGACTGGCGCTTTAACCACCCCGCTTTACCTTTGCCGCCTCCACCGCCGCCACCACCGCCGCCACCGCCGCCACCGCCGCCGCCACC
>Ga0209716_1000042_pt1 | contig 122042 bp, 97 predicted proteins | sample COGITO_mtgs_1205_FD_184811 | JGI IMG/M metagenome (GOLD analysis project Ga0209716, IMG submission 184811) | Pelagic marine microbial communities from North Sea - COGITO_mtgs_120531 (SPAdes) (version 2) | ecosystem: Environmental > Aquatic > Marine > Epipelagic ... | reverse complement strand
CAGGGCATGAAGGTGGCGGCATTTCATCTCAAAGAACAAGAGGTAAAATTGCAAGAACAAGGATTGGAAATACGCCCATTGCAATATCTCTTAGTAGCAAAATGAACAGCGTTTTGGTATTTGTTTTTGCGACTTTATCAAATTCTTCTTGCATTTTATCATCTACAATCTCTGATAACTTTCCTGCACCAGCCCTTGCTGCTTCGATTGCTGCGCCAACTGCGACTGATGTTAACAAGGCCCCAGGATTTAATTTTCTAGCGAGAAGGGCTCGAGAACCCCACACTTTGAGCGAACGTTTACCAACGCGTTCTACCGCTCGAACTTCTTCGGATTCTTTCTTATCCTTTCTAGAAAATTTGCGAAGCCAACTACGAGCGCCAAGTCCAACATTTGCAGCTTTTTTCAGCTTGTCAATATCATACCTTGATACTGCTTTCAACATCCTACGTACTCGGATAATCCGAAAGAAGTCAAGGATAAGCCAACCGATTGCTGTTAGGATTAACAATAGAAAACCAAGTGTTGAAACTTGATCCCAAGTCTGCCAACCTACGGGATCCGCCAGAAGTCGTAAAGTGAAAATAATCAGTGCGGGAACCAGAAACGCTAAGGTTTCATTAATCGCTAAAATTGTGAAGCCTTTAACCGGTAAAGTCCGGAGTTGTTTAATTGCCCAGCCACTATGTGGGGCTAACTTTTTGATCGCCGAACGAAACGGAATAATCAAAAAGAAGATTCGCATTAACAACGGAAACCAAATGATAAACCAAACGTATGCTGACCATGGCCCCTCAGGAGGGAAGGCTGGAAACTGCAACGGTTGAACCACGTCTATCCATTCTCCGGATGCCCTTCAAGGTTTCAGTTCTTGAATTTGTTGAGGGAAGTAGCAATTGTGGATTCGACTTGATCCATTGCATTACAAAGTTTACGTCCATATTTGCGTCCTAGACCATACCCTGAACCTGCAGCAGCGGCACTACTGACTACTTCCAGAGTACCTGCTAAAAGGGCAATACCTACTACGAATTGTGGAATCATTCTTCCACCTCAACATCGTTGACTAATACCACTTCTTGAACACCTGTGTTCTTCATATCTTCAAACTCTGCATGCTTTTGGTAATAATGACGAAAGGTGCTTTCCGCCATTCCAACTGTTAATCCAGCTATTCCAAATATCATTGTTCCAATCATCAATCTGTAAATCATTTTCATTCCTCTTCTGTTTTCTTTTGCCGAGCTATTGGGCTGACCGTTTTGACAACACCTTCCGCCACAGTTCCAACAACATTACCTGCTGTTTCAACCGTGATTTTGGTGACTTCGCCTGTCGCATTGATCGCTGCTTTGATGACTCTACTCGAACCAACCGCAAGATGTACGACGGTTTCTTCCCCTGCGTTGACCATTTCCTTCACTGCTGAAGAAAATTCGTCAATCAGGGAGGTGAGGCCTTTAGAGACCTTGTCAACCGCTTTTTTGCCGGACATGATTTGGCGATAGCGCTGAGGTACTTAATCCGACGAGGTTTTCTATACCGGTATAAATTACCCGCAATCACTGGTCACTTGGGAGGTAAAAGAACGCATCTGGATAGTACCCCATCCGCACACTCAGGTCAATCCATCTACCAATATCTGAACGAAGGGTGCGTCCGTTTTCAGTGATTGAATAAACCAAGACTGGATGCCCACCCCGTCCACGCGACTCCCTCTCTTCGATGGCGATGTACCCGGCCTCAAACATCCTTTGAAGATGAAGACGGAGTTCTTTTCTCTCAACGCCAACAGCTCTCTCAATACGCATCAAACGGCGCGAATCATCGTCTCGCTCCCTCATCCTTGAGAGGTAGAGAAGAATCCGATAAAGAGTGACTGGGAGGTCACGGCGACGTTTTTCCATGATTGGGGGTAACTGACCCCCCTAAAAAGAATTTTGAGGAATGAACATTTTTCTGAAGGAAAACCGAAGCGCTCATGTCCCACCGGCATCTCGGCCAACCATGGTCTTCACACACAACATGGCAGAATGGCTCGGATTTTCAGTCGACAAAGAATGGTTGGAGGAAAACGTCCGATGGAAGGATTTTGGAACTGGTGTTCGCTTGGGACGCCTCTTGCGTGAAGATCAAACCTCACTTGTTCTCTACGAAGCAGACTCCGAGGTTACCGTTGATGCATTCATGCCTCATAGCCACCCTGGTGGTGAATGCTATCTTGTCCTCGAAGGAGAGGTGTGGGATGAAGACGGTTCGTACCCCACCGGATCCATCGTTTGGATGAACCGTGAAACCACGCACACACCCAAGACTCGAGGAAAGACATTGATTCTTGTGCTTTGGCCTGAAGGCGTTAAGTCGGTTTGAATAATGCTTCATTCAAAATGCATAAGCGCATTATAGGTCGTATTCGCCCGAAGCCATCAATCCCTCAAAGAGGAAGGGACCTGCAGGTACAACTGCTGCAATGAATCCGTGAATGAGGGCAGTGAAGGACCAATGCTTGCCCACGCCGAGGAAAAGAAGGCCGATGTAGGCCACGAACAGGCCTCCATGCAGGGTACCAAACAGGGAGACCATCTCTGGCTCTCCTGCAAAATACTTCAACGGCATGGCGTAAAACATCAACGTGAGAAAGGAAAAACCTTCCAAGTAACCTACAAACGCCACCCACTGCTTCATGCTTTGACCTCAACCATCGGCCTACTTGAACCGCACGAAGGGCAAAGTTGGTCGTCGGTATCAGCGTAATCGTGCTTGCATGCGGGGCAGGTTGCAGAGAGTTCCATCTTGCCCATTGATTCCACGGCTTCACCTTGCAATGAAAGATAGCCACTGGCGACGTTGCCTACAGTGTAGCGTCCTGCACCGCCCAAACGAACCAACAAGTCCGGGGGAAGTGTAACGGTCCCCGTTTCGTCGATGATCAGTTCTCGGTCTTTGCTGAGGTCTTCAACGTCAATCGTCTCACCGTGTTCAGCGACAAATCGTCCATCCCGCAATTCAAGCGAACGGTTAGCAAATGCTGCGACTTCTTTCGAGTGAGTCACGATAAGGAACGATACACCATCGTTTAGATGCAAGTCCTTGAACAACGCCAATACTTCACGGCTGGTTATAGGATCCAATGCCCCCGTAGGCTCATCGGCTAAAATCAAGCGAGGCTTGGTAATCAGTGCACGGGAAATGGCGACACGTTGTTGCTCACCACCGCTGAGCATTGCCGGCAATGCATTGATTCGGTGACCCATACCCAAACGGGTAAGCATTGCATCGGCGAGTTGAAGCGCTTTCTTTGAAGATACACCTTGGTGACGAAGGGGTTGAGCGACATTGTCTCTGGCGTTGAGGTTGGGCAGCAAGTTACCTTCTTGGAAGATGAAGGACACCGTTTTCTGGCGCAGCTCAACCAATTCTTGTCCGGAGAGGCGCGTCATGTTCCTTCCGTCTAGACTAACGGACCCTGCACTGGCTTTCATCAGTCCACCAAGACATTTCATCAACGTCGACTTTCCTGATCCCGAAGGGCCAACAACAGCGATTGCTTCGCCGGCTTTCATGTTGATGTGAAGCCCCCGAAGGGCCACAACGTTGCCGTCTTCAGCCTTGGATTCGTACACGTGATAAAGGCCGTCTGCTTCTAAAATCGTATCTACCAACTTCATTCCCCCTTGAGCACACTGGCTAGGTCCGACTTCAATGCACGCCGAGTGGTAACGAGAAGCGCCACGACCACAGCTGCAAACACAGCCAGAGAAACCAAAATGATCTGCGTCCATGGATAGACCAGCGTCCGATTTATCGTCGTCGATGAACCTCCGAAGATTTGGAAGATGAACCCGAAGATGTCGAAGAACCCGTTAAACGAGAGTGCAACGCCAACTCCGAGGATGATTCCGAGAATCATGGATACCATGACAATCGAGAGAATCTCAAAGAGGACCAACCGAATGATCTGATTTGGTGATGCACCAATGGCTTGGAGAACTGCTAACTCTTTTTGGCGTTGACTCAAGACAAGCGAAAGGAACACGAAACTCGAAGCCACAGCGGCCACGCTGGCGACAACAAATTGCAAGGAGAGAAGTCCTGGTGTTCCGAAAATCAACCCGCCGTTTCGCTCGACGTCCTTGTGAGTGCTTGACCAATCAACCACGTTTGATACGCGCGCATCAGCTTGTAATTTTGAACCTAAGGACTCGAGTTCTTCCCCTGAAACACCGTTAACACGTACGATCCAGTCTGTTGAGGTGTAATTGTTAACAGCATCATCGCCTACAAACGAACGCCACGAACTTTCACCGATGATGAGTGATGATGCAATCGTAGGGGCACTAACACCAGGGATGTATTCGTGAGTGCCCATGTAGTACAAATCAACATTGAACGGAGTGATGTCAATGCGAACAACTGAATTGGCCAAGAAAAATTGAGCCACTAAAGCCGGAGGATTTGTTGCAAACCCACTTGCACAATTCGTCACGTTGGAGTTGGTTCCGTCTGGACAGGTCGTGTTGCTTAGAATTGCTGTTGAAAGATCAAGGGTGCCACTTGACCAGGCCCCCGTCAAATCGGCGTCAGTGAAATCCGTAGATTCCAAGCTACCCGCACCGAACAATTTCAGAAGAACGGCGTTACTTAAGTCCGCTCCAGTAAGGTCAGCCCCACTCATGTCCACGTTGTAGAGGAGCGACTGGCTGAGGTTTACATCTTCAAGGTTTGAATTCGAGAGGTTTGAATTGGTGAAGTCCGCGTAACTGAGGTTTCGGCTGTTGAGGTTTTGATCGGATAGGTCAAGCCCCGACCAGTCACGTTGCATGAGGAAAACATACCTTTCGAACACATCATCAAGTGTCAAATTGGTATCGGCTAAACCGCCTTGAGAGAAATTAAATTCAGCTTGTTCCCAGACGAAATCAATGTTCACTGATTTACCGCTCTTATCGTCTTCCTTGAGAAGGACGTCGTCCAGTCTATTCTCGTCGCCTCCTCGGTCCGAACCTGCAATGTCCAACGAATAGGCCGCATCCTCCCCAGCAGAGAATCCTCCCCCGGCATAGGCAGATAGAGCCGGAGAAACCTCTGTGCCAGGAAGAGCCTGCTCACTCCATTTGAGAACCTCTTTGCTGTTATCAAGCAAGACATAGGTTTGCAATTTATCTCCACCTTGAGAATCGGCCAGCATTAATTCTGGGACACTTGTGATGAGGGGTGTAACCGTTCCATCTGTGAATTCCCCGATAAGGGACGTGAGGGTGGAACTGTTGGTCCCCTCCTCCATTGTAATCTGAAGGTCAGACCCGACGGTTGCGTCGACGGTTTTCTCGTCGACCAAGGTCCCTGTGTAACCTTGTACAGCAGCAAGGGTGACGATGGAGAGCGTGAGAAGCATAATGACTGCAAGGCGGTTCACTGATTCTGCAGAACCTGAACCTTTCAGTCCTCGCTTAACATCGTTCAGCAGAGGAGTCCTACCGAAAACCATCTGCATGATTTGCGGTCCTTTTGCTCCGATTCTTCCAAGCAACAATGCGCCTCCAATCCACAAAGCAAAGGGACCGAAGATACCAATGAGGCCCTCGATGAAGAAATTCGAGACAATTCCGTCTTCGTTCACGTTCATCTCAAGCCAAGTATCGATGACTGCGAGCATACCGAACAAGAACGCAGTCCAGTGCAACCAACGCTTTGGTTGTGCTTTTGCTGCGGTATTGCGAACACCTTCTTCGATTTCAAGTTCGATGAATTCTCTTGCTCGACTACGTCCAAAGATCATGGCAAGCCCAAGTGTGGTTACGGCTGTGAAGATGGTTGCTCCAACACTGAGGGTCGGAGTAACATCGAAATCACCGGTTCGGAATTCCATAAAGCCAACCGCAGAAAGGACTATCGGAACCGAAACTAAGGCGAGGAGATACCCTGCAAGCCATGCGACTGAAGACATGACAAAGAGTTCAAGCAAGACCATTCCTTGCAAACTTTGAGCATCCGCCCCGATGACGCGATGGATACTCACTTCTCTTCGCCGTTGTTCAAGAGAAAGAACAAGTCCGTAAATCAAAACCGCGAGGGAAAGAATGACAATAGGAATCATAATGATGTAATCAAAGATTTGAATTAAACCAAGGAAAATGTTCAGGAAGGTGATGGTCCCACTGACGATGTCAGTGTAAAACAATTCAACGCCTTCATCGGTGTAGTTTCCGGCCTGTACTCTGGTGCCAAGGTCTTCAAGCCAATCTGCAGCATCCGCTGTTGATGAGGTCGGCAACTGACCGCGGTCGATGGTGACGCCAAGGTACATGTGGTCGTAATCCATCAACGTACCACGTTCAGATTCCTCCAACACTTCCCAGGTGGTGAAAATCGGATTAAATGGCAGTGTTGGATTTCCAAAGTCCCAAGGTTCGTAGATGCCCATTACCGTCAGGTTCTCAATGGTCATCGACATTCGACAGTAGATCATTTCGTTCTCTTCAGGAGTGACTTCACCTGCACAGTTTTCTTCATTTACGGTCCCCTCAAAGATGGTTGATTCATCAACAACATAGGCAAACGTGAGGCTATCAAGCACATCACCAACGCTGGCTTGTGCCTGGCTTGCAACAGTGGATGGTAGGATTATTCCCCGCTGGCCACTCATGTTTTCAGGACTGGGCCATTCACCCAGGCCTGCGATGATGTTGCCTCCAAGGCGGTCAGCCAATTCACCATCAAAAGCCTCGGGACCGAGGAAACGAATGGCGCGTTTGTCTGAGATCGGTGGTCCGGCATCAGCAGCTTCGGGGTAGTCAAAAGTGACGTTGCCCCAATAAGGGTTGGCATCGTCGGTAATCGCTTGCATCTCGAGAGGTTGGGCCACAACAAACTCCAAATTGAAAAATCCGCCACTGTGAATTCCTTGCCTGCCCAGAACCAAGGTACAATCATTGAATTCGGTGAATTCAGACAACAATTCGTCGCAGACATTGGTCATGGTCGTGGTGTTGTTTGACCACCCGGTACTGTTCTCATTTCCCGGCAGTGGAGTGCGGGCGTACTCAATTTTGGCGTCAAATGGTTCTGAATCCAATGATTCCTCAAAAAAGAGTTGTGAGAGGCCAACACCGTAAGCAAGTACGGTCGTGATGACCAACGAAGCGAGAAACACACCTGCGATGACTGCGAGGCCGCGTTCCTTACCACGCCATGCACCTTGGGCGGCAAGGCGGAGGCGGCTTGGTGCCTCCATGAGGCGATGGGTCGCACGGCCCATTTTTGAGCGGCTTTCGGGGAAATCCGTTTCTTTGAGCTCGTGTCCTTTATCGCTCATATCGCTTCACCTCCGATTTCATCTGCATCTTCATCCGTATTTGCACCCGTATCTGCATTCACATCATCGTCTTCATCTGCATCTTCCGCTTCACCTTCGGGTTCATCGGTATCATCGTCCAAGCCCCAGGCTGAACGAATATCCGAGGCTTCGGTTTTCCCATCGTTGAGAAGAAGCATTCGGTCGGCATTTGATGCGAGATCCGGGTCGTGGGTGACCATGAGGATGGAAATGGGGTTGTCTTTGTCGTGGCACAGTTCTTTAAACAACGCAAGGACTTCTTTTCCGCTTGCAATGTCAAGATTTCCTGTGGGTTCATCCGCGAGAAGAACCGGACGGTTTCCTGCGATTGCACGAGCGATGGCGACCCGTTGCTGTTGGCCACCAGATAATTGGTCAGGAATATGGTCCATGCGGTCACCAAGACCTACCTTTTTCAGAGCAACTTCAGCTGCTTTTTCTGCCTCTTCAGCCGGCATACCCGACAGTTCGAGGGCCATGGCAACGTTGTCGGTTGCAGTTAGATTGTCAAGAAGGTGGAAGTCTTGGAAAATCCAACCAACGAGTTCCCTGCGAACGTCAACGACGCCTGACGGTCCTTTCAGGCCGTAGGTTCGCTCACCGAGGGTAATGGAGCCTGCATCTCCAGCGAGAAGACCTCCAATGATGTTGAGGAGCGTTGACTTACCTGAACCTGAAGGGCCCATAAGAGCAACCATTTCCCCTTGTTTGATGCTCATATCCACGCCTTTGAGGACATGCAGTTTGTTTGAACCGGACCCGAAAGCCTTCGTGAGTTTAGTTACTTCTAGCATTTTCATTTCCTCCTAATCTTTGATTTATGGAATTTAATATTTCAAGACCTGTTTCTCAATCGTACACATTTACCCTTTGGGGGCTCTCAAGCAAACCACGCAACGTTGAGCCGAGAATGGTATGCAAGGCTTGAATTTCAGTTGGCGTAGGTGAAGCGCCGGAGGCTCCTAGCATGATGCCATAGAATGAATCAGAGACATTGTTGAGCAATTTGAGGAGGATTTCAAGAGAGAGATCTGTACGCACGAGCGCCCATTCCTGCCCTTGCTTGAGTTGGTTTAACCAATAACGATTCAGTGGTGCTGCTTTCGCTCCCAATCCTTCGGCCAATGGGTGATTTGACGGCATTTGTTCGCCGATCATAACTCCAATCTCAATGCAGTCGAGTTCCTTCCAACACTGTTCCTGGATGAGGCGACCTTGTCTCAGGTGAACCCAGTAATCTTCTATTGAAGGCGCAGCGCCGTGCTCTTCCAACTTCATGGTAATGAAATTGCAGTATTGGCCAATGATGCTCAAAAACAAATCGGCTTTGTCTTCGAACCAGTAGTAGAATTGGCCCTTCGAGATGTCAAGCTCCTTGAGCAAGAGGTTCAACGACATGGCGTCGTAGCCATGAACAGCAAACTGCTTCTTAGCGACGCTCAGCACCCTTTCCTGTTCCTCTAAAGAAAGTTTGAGAAAACGCTTGAGCGGCATGGAATTCAACTTCAGACCGCCGGTCTGACCATTGGTTTATGTACCTTTGTCTGAATATCCCACAGGAACGTTTGACACAACATCCATGCCACTCATTCCGATGGGCTGGAGGTGTGTTATCCGTAGAGGTTCCGGTGCAAAGGCACAGCTCACGCTGATTCATGCTAGAGCGTATGTTCTGCAGAAGCAGAAAACGGTGTCTCACTCGACTTTGCTAACGCCAACGGCGTTTGGGCCTTTGGGGCCTTCACCGACTTCAAACTGAACGGTATCACCGTCAGTGATCTCTCCGGTGACCTCGGAGATGTGGACGAAAAGGTCGTCTCCACCTTCAACTTCAATAAATCCGAATCCTTTTACTTGGTTAAACCACTTGACTGTTCCTTGCGCCATATTTGCCGGTCAATTCTTCAAGTACTTGAGGGCGATGGAAAGAATGGTCTGATTTAATGGAAATATATCAGTCATCGTGAGAGCCGAGGAAGTATTCTCCAATCTCAGGATCGTTGAGAATGAATTCTGCATCACCCGTGTGTACGACCTTTCCATTGGCGAAAATATAACCCCGGTCCGAGCGAGCGAGACTCAAGCGAGCATTTTGCTCAACAATGAGGACTGTAATGCCCTCTTTGCGCAGGTTGTCAATCCGTTCGATGATCTGTTGCTGGTAGAGCGGTGAAAGGGCGGCTGTAGGTTCATCGAGGAGCAGGAACGAGGGGTCGGAAATCAAGGCACGTGAAATGGCCAACATTTGTCGTTCTCCGCCCGAGAGTGAAGCAGCCAGGTCGTGCTCTCTTGAACGTAGGTCTGGGAACATGTTGAGTGCTCGTTCAATGCGTTCTTTCAGGACTTTGTTTGAAAGGGAATTACCACCCATTTGCAAATTCTCTTCAACAGAGAGCGTCGGAAACACGTTGTTCACTTGGGGGACATAGGCGATTCCCTTGTTGACCAATTGGTCTGTACGCAATTTCTCGATGGATTCGCCGTCATAGGAAACTTCCCCGCCGTAATAGGTTGCAATCCCAAACAGAGCCTTGATGAACGTGGATTTACCGCAGCCGTTAGGGCCGATAATGGTCACGAATTCACCTTTGTCAACATAGAGGTCCACTCCGTAGAGAATCTGTACACTCCCGTATCCAGCGGTCAACCCTTTGACATCAAGCATTCGGGTCATTCTTCTTCACCTCCATCGCTAGCTCCCCCGAGATAGGCTTCAATGACTGCCCGGTTGGATTTGACTTCTTCTGGAGTCCCGACCATCAGGATTTCTCCTTCATTCATGACGACAATACGGTCAACACCTTGGCGCAAGATGAAATCCATGTTGTGTTCAATGACGAGGACAGAAATCCCTGTCGTATCAACGAGTTCGCGCAAATTGGTAAAGATTTTCATGGCTAGAGGGCCGGCAACGCCAGCAACAGGTTCGTCCAGCAACAACAAATCTGGACTTCCCATCATTGAACGTCCGATATCAACAAGTTTGCTCTGACCGCCGGAGAGTTCACTCGCGAGGTTGTGAGCCATATGAGGCACTTCAAGCTGGTCCAATACGGCAAAGGCGTTAGCGAGGCGTTCTTTTTCGGATGGACGCGAACGCCCTCTGAACAGCGACAAAATTGGGTTGGGTGAGAATTGTTTACGCGGTGGAACGAGCATGTTCTCAATAACCGTCATGTCCTTCCAAAGGCGAGTATGTTGGAAGGTACGGGTCATGCCAAGTTTTTGAATTTGGTCTGGACGCTTGTCTGAGACATCTTTTCCAAACACTTCAACGGTTCCTGATGTCTGTTGAAGAAGACCGCTAATGCAGTTGAAAGTGGTTGACTTACCGCACCCATTTGGACCGATTAAACCAATGAATTCTCCCTTCTTGACCTCAAAGGTGACATCCTTAACAGCGACAAGTCCGCCGAATTCCATTCGTAAATTCTTAACCGACAAAAGTGGCTTCATTGTTCTTCAGCCCCCTTTCCTGCTGGATGCGGAGGCCGATAAGGAACCTCAGGTAGCAACCCTTTGGGATTGTATCGCAGTGAAAAGACGATGAGAAGGCCAATGAGCAACACCTTGACGTAAGCCATTCCCGCACGAACGACTCCGGTTGGATAAGCCTCCTCGATAGAACGGTCATCGAAGAAGAACGAGCCACAGGCAAAAATTAGACCCACCCAGAAGAAGGTCTCCCGCACTGATTCCCATTTGACAAGATGAGCGAGAAGGACAATTGCAATGCAAATCCACATGACTTGGACCTGTTCAATGACAAGCCATTCAAACCAACCGTCAATGGTAGCAGCAACTTCGTTGAGAGGGAGGTCGGAACTTCCTTGACCTGCTACGAGGACGTTGAAAACAAATTCCATGAGGACAATGATTGATGCTCCGATGATCATTCCACGGTTGTTTCCAGCCCCGCCAATGATGAACGCAGCCCAAACCAAGAAGGTGGTTTTAGCAGGTGACATGAACGACGGTTGGAATCCTGTTAACTTCCATGCCCATAGTGCGCCGGCAAAAGCAGCAATTGAGGCACCCAATGCTAGGCTTGCTGCCTTGTGGCGCAGAACATCATGGCCGTGATGTTGTGCAACCTCTTCATCTTCTCTGATGGCTCGTAGAATTCGCCCCCATGGTGATTTAAGAACCGTGTTGAGCAACCACCAGGCTAGAATTAAACCAATCAGGCCTATGGTTGCGAGGACAAACATGTAAGGTGCAGGTTGGCCGAGATTAAGCCATTCACCAACGGTTGCGGCCATGCTCTGTATGCTGTCATCTCTTGAACAGGCCACAGGAGAGAGAGGGTTTCCGTTTGCATCGTTCGGAACGGAATCTCCGCAGAACCACCATTCTTGAAGCGGTAATTTGTATCGAGATATACCAACCGCACTGCCCCAGGAGCCTGCTCGAAGGAGCGGTTCTCCACTCAGTAGCACCCGAACGATTTCGCCGAGTGAAATCGTAATGATGGCGAAGTAATCGCTTCGCAAGCGGGCGGTAGGATAGGCAAGGAACCACCCAGCCACAGCGCCAAGGAACATGGAAAACAATACGGCGTAAACAATTGGCCAATCATAACCGTGCAGTTCCTTAGGTGCAGTCAAAATACCAACGGTAATGGCTCCGATGGCGGCAAAGAAGATGACACCAAAGTTGAGCTGGCCGGTAACTCCGGTATGCAAATTAAGTGAAAGCGCAAGGATTGCAAAAATGGCAAACGTGACCATGACGTTGGACAGTTGAAGCGTTTTCACAAAGCTTGCTTGGTCCGAATCCGCAACGGGAAGCCAATAAATGAGGCAGGCCATGACGACAGCGAGAACTCCAAACGACACCCATGAGCCAAGTTCACTTTCACGTCCATAGGACATGTGTAATTTTTTGAGAGCGCTGTTTCGTTTGTCAACGACCGTGTCACGAAACTTTGTTTTCCCGGTGTTGGCCAAACGGTGTGCATGAACTCCGATGAAGCCAATCTTTGCATCGACTGCTTTCGTTGCCGTACGCCACATGGTCCCACAGCGGGTACTTACAGCATCCCAGCGACTGGAAACGAGAGCGATACCGGCAAATGGTGCTGATTTCTTCATCTCTTTGCCTTGGAGTGTGTAGTAGGCTTCGCGCCATGCGATGAGATAGAATAGAATCGGTACCGCAGGCCAAAGCAACATACCGATACCGGAGATGAGTTCCACCAAAACATGCTCAGCCTGCATGAACGATAGCCAGGCTTCTTGTTGGACAGCAGTGTAAGTTTCAGGGGCATGAGACAGAGCAATGGTTTTATCTCCACCCGTCAAGGTTTTGAAAATGTCACTGTCTGCAATGGAGTGCTCCCTAACAAACCGGCTGAAGACATAGGTGATGTATGCAGCAAATGTCGTGAGAAGATAACGCTGGCCGCGGAGGCTGTTTCGAACGCTGAAATGGTGAAGGCCAAGCGGGGCAAAGAAAATCCCCAGGATGGACGCTCGTTTCAGATTAGGAGTGAAGTCTTCTGCGGCTCGAGTTCGGATCCGTTTGATGTTCCACTTATCATAGGCATCGCCGATTCCCTTAGGCATGACAAGAAGGATAGCAATAATCATGACATAAGGCATCACTTCGGCAAGATTCGCATAATTTGAACGATCCAAGGGGGTTCCAATTCCCATCAAGATAGGAGAGGACACCGAGCGGACAAATCCAATCAGGAGCGCTCCCACAATCGCGCCTGGTACCGAGCCGATGGTTCCGAGTACGATGACAGCAAAAGCGGGCAAAAGTAGAGTGAATCCCGTCTCAGGGCTGTAGCGGATGGTCATGGCAAAAATTGCCCCTCCGAGCCCAGAAATTCCTGCTGACAGGAAAGCGCTCATCATGTGAACGCGCTCTACGTTGATTCCGCAACTTGCAGCAAGTTCTGGGTTGTCAGCAACAGCGCGCATGCGACGACCAAGACGGGTCTTGGTCAACAAAAGAAGCAACAAACCAACCGAAGCGAAGATGACGAAAGGCATGGCTGCGTTGTAGTAGGAATAATTTGCAGTGAGTTCGGTGACGCAATCTGAGCCCACCGAGTATACATCTGCAATGGGCTTTGAGCCCTCACTAACGACTTTTTCATACACTGGATTGGATGCTGTACCTACATTTTCACAAGAACCGTGGGTGTAGGTGGCGTCACTTGCAAGAGAACGGTCCCCTAGGTTGAGTTTCGTCAACATTGTGGGTGCTTCAAACCGCTGCTCACGAGCAATACGCCAGTCAATGTCCGGTTCAAACAATTTCGTCCCAGCACCAAAACGTAAGTAAACAATCGCTCTCAAAATAAGAGCGACACCTAGAGATGCAATCATCATGACGTCAGCACTTGATTTTCGGTCACGGAATCCTCTGAAGACCAAACGGTCAATGATGATTCCAGCAAGGCCTGTTAAGACAAAGGCACCAAGAAGCGTCCAAAGTAAAACGGTCCAAACCAAGACACCGTCCTTGGGAACCGATACGAGCGGGAAGAAGTAGTCCATCCAAACGATCATGATGGCGACGTACATTCCAAGCATGAAAAATTCGCTTTGAGCGAAATTCCCGTATCGCTGAACGCTGTACGTCAAGGTACAACCAACTGCGATTGCTAGGTATGTCGATGACCATGTTAAGGTGCTAAATCCAATTGAGCTCAAATTGAGGTAGATGACGGCGCTTGAATCAAGTCCGATCATCAACAACTCTATGGTGAACAATACGACGAAGAGCAGGAATAACGGCGAGAACGCCATCAAAACGGTTCTAAGCCATCCTTGCTGCACGTCATCGAAGACGACCTTCACCAGGAGGAACCCCATCGATATGAGTTGGATGGACTGTGACAGCCAAACCATATCATTGGGAAGGTTTCCCAGCAGTATCGCATCAATACCGTTGCCGATGCCCGAATGAAACAGCAAACCCAGTATGGCATCAATAGCCACGACTGTTGCGATCACAAGTCTTCGCTTGAGGCGAGGGAGTTCCTGCCACCGAAGGGATAGGGAGGATTTGTCCTTTGATTCGTGCTCAGAATCCATTCAACAAAGCCTCCGCATGTGGTCCTTGATTACGCATCCAGTCCCTAGGGTAAAAACCCCCGTAGGATTAGTGCAAACAAGCTCATTCAGCGTTATCTTCGACTCCGCCTGCAACCGTCCAGTACTTGGTACATGTGAAGGTTCCATCAGCAGCGTCAGAAGCAGCGTAGCCACAGATATCGTATCCGTCGCCACCAACGTCGCCGTTGGCTAGGAAGGTGTGGAGTCCACTTGCGCCTTCGTATGCTGTACCGACTGAGTTGATTGCTTCACTAGGAGTGTCTGCATCAGTAAGAACCGCTTGTCCGAGCATCATGATTGAGTCGTAACTGGTCAAGACATAGGACTTGATCGAAGTGATGTTTGAAGCATCGTAACGAGCGGAGAAGTCTCCGAAGGAGTCTCCCGCACGTGGGGTTGTGACGTAGAGTCCGTCAGCAACGACGTCGTCGGTGAGCTCTTCAAGAAGTCCTTCGCCGGCAGGTCCATCACCAGAGAAGAGCATGATGTCGACTCCTTGGGTCGAAATTTCGTTAAGAATCATAGCAGCATCGGTCACGTAGGAGACCATGAACACAGCGTCACAGCCTGCGTCAGCAATCTGTGTGATTTCTGAAGCAATAGTGGTTGCTGTTTCAGCGTATCCAATCTTCTGGCACAATTCGCCGTCCCATGCATCTTCGATAGCATCTGCAAATCCTGAGCCGTAATCGTTGGTCATGTGAATGATAGCAGGGTTGGAAACGTTCATTGAGGCCATCATTGCAGCAGCTGCTGGTCCTTGAATGGCATCAGAAGGAACGATGCGGAAGAAGTCAGGGTAGGCAGTTGCGTTGCTGAGGCTTGGGTTCGTGGATGCGTAGGAAATCATTGGGATTCCTGCAGCCGACAACACAGCATTAGCAGCCATGGTTGCGCCGGAACATGCAGCGCCACCAACGGCGACGACACCGGAGTCAACCAACGTCTGTGCAGCAGCAGCGGCGGTAGTACCGTCACAGCCAGAGTCGACTTCAACAAGTTGGAATTCAATCCCGAAGTCTCCATACATGGCGTTCAGGTCAACAATCGCTTGTTGAGCACCGAACTGGAAACCAGCAGCATCTTGTGCTAGAGGTCCAGTTAGCGGGTTCATGAATCCAAGTTTGATGATTTCATCAGGGATCACAACGCCGTCTGCGACAGTCCAGTATGCAACACATTCGTACTCTCCATCGGAGGCACCGTCTGCGTAGTAGTCACAGATATCGTAACCTGCGCCACCAACGTCGCCGTTGTCAAGGAAGGTGTGAAGGCCGCTTGCACCCTCGAAAGCAGTTCCGACGGTTGAGATTGAGCCACTCATGTCGGTTGCGTTCAAGTTGTATGCTTCACCGATGATGGTAACTGCATCGTAGGAAGTCAAGACGTATTGCTTGATACTTGGGATGTCTGCTGCAACGTATCGTGCTTCAAAATCACCAAAGGAAGAGCCAGCACGAGGCGTGGTCACGGTTAAACCGTCTGCAACGCTGTCGTCGCTGAGTTCTTCAAGAAGTCCTTCGCCTGCTGGTCCATCGCCGGAGAAGAGCATGATGTCGAGCCCTTGTGTTGCGACTTCATTGAGGATGAGAGCGGCGTCGGTAACGTAAGAAACCATGAACACCGAGTCGCAGCCTGCGCTAGCAATTTGAGCGACTTCAGAGGAAATGTCTGTAGCGGTTTCAGCGTAGCCGATCTTAGCACAGACATCGCCGTCCCATGCGCCTTCGATAGCGTCAGCGAATCCTGAGCCGTAATCGTTGGTCATGTGGAGGATTGCTGGTGATTCTGCATCCAAAATGGCCATCATTGCTGCTGCTGCAGGTCCTTGGATGGAGTCACTAGGGACAACACGGAAAAAGTCAGGGTAAGCCGTAGCGTTGCTGAGGCTTGGGTTGGTGGATGCGTAGGAAATCATTGGGATTCCTGCAGCGGAAAGAACGGCGTTAGCAGCCATTGATGCGCCAGAGCACGCAGCTCCTGCGACAGCGACAACTCCTGCATCAGCCAATGTTTGAGCGGCTGCGGCACCGGTGGTACCGTCACAGCCGGAATCAGCAACAACCGCTTCAAAGGTGGTTGTGTTTTGTGCTGCGTTCAAGTCGATAACGGCTTGAAGTGCACCGTACTCAAACCCAGCTGCATCTTGAGCCAAGGGTCCAGTTGCTGGGTTGAGGAACCCAATCTTGACGACGTCTGCGACGACGTCTGTTTCGTCAGACGAATCATTGTCAGAATCGTCTTCATCGTTGCTTGTACAACCTGCTAGGGCAGCGGTCATAAAAGCTAAAGCCATTAATGTGGTTAGCAATTTATTGTTCATTGTTCTTCCTTCCTTGCCTTTCGGAAGGTTCTTTGTGTTATATGGCTATCGCCGATTTATTGGCTGTAGGTCGCCGAACCAAGGCAAATCAATCACGATTCTAGCAGGATTTAATCGGTTGTGTGGAGGTCGATTTCAAACAAATAAGCAGCATCTTCTGCATAGTGTGCCGGCAGATTCGTGGGGTCAGCAATTGTTACCGGCTCCAAAGAGGAGAACCCATGACTCGTGTACAGACGAATAAGTCCAGGATTGTAACCTACCGTATCAAGGCGTATGAATCGAAGGTTATTCTCAACACATTGGGTTTTGGCCCATTCAACCACTACGCCAACCAAAGCGTTTCCACGTTGCATTGGATGGTTGGCGATTCGGTGGAGAAAGAGAGACGGTTCTGTCGGCCCCCAAATGAGTTCGTCATGATAGGCAACAACCCAAACGCATGCGAGTCCTCCATCGATCAAAAGTTTCCATTGACGGCCCTCGCGAATCTCTGCTTCAACGAGTTCTGGGCTGATTTTAGGCCATTGAACCGTACCTTTGGACTGCTGCAATGCCGTCGCCTCATCGTAGAGCGTGAGAATTGCTTCAAGGTCGCCCAACTCACTCTGAAGAATCTCCATGAACTCCCCTCCTCGAATGGGCATTTCAACTTTTCAGAGCAACCATTCACGGTTTGTAATCCAAGAACATAAAAATTCCAAATATGAACACGATGATAGGGACAATGAGCATCTCAAATCTGGACCTGCGCTTAGCAACTACATCCAATTCGGTACCCAAGCTCATGATGGACCCCTCGCCTGTTTCAGAGGATGGAACCATAGTAATCAGCGCACTGCCCTCTGTCTCATCTCCACCCCAAGCATCAAGATGCTCTCGCGTCCTCGGAACACAATCACCCAGAACATACAGGGGGTCACCTACGCCAATAGCACTGACGGTCCACTTCCATTTCCCTTTCTCCCATTCAGCAATGTTTGCGCCAAGGTTTGATGTTTTATTTTTCGCCTGCCATAGGCTTGGGTCAATGATCATGCCCCCCGTACCATCGTGCAAAACAAATGGAACACCACCGTTTTGGGTTTCACGATGTTCCCAACCGCATTCTTGGCCATCGTCTGTTTGCCGACAGACATACTTGAATGAGGACCAGGTCCAAAGTACAGTCCCCTGCATCTCTTCGCCTCCAACAGTAAATGCTGGAGTTCCAGCACTGGAAGGACGTACTTGACCAACGACCTCAGCTTGGCCAACCGCAACACTCCGAATTGGACTTGTTGGGAGGTCGTTGATGGTCTGGGATAACTTCGCTTGCCTGTATGCACTGAAAAACCATAGAATGTTAACGATCGTGACAAAGAACGTCATAAGGAACCCAATCATTGTATGAAAATCAGAGCCGTCTCGAGCACGAAGGTCCGAAGACAACCATATGAACGACACTGCGAAGGTAATGGCTCCTAGACTGTAAGGCGTCAACATGGCGGGGCGTGGTGTTCCGATACGTTGAGGGTGCTCCGGGATAAGTGAACCATCTCCGTCTTGAGCGAAAACGTTGGCGTACGATGCAGGAAGCGGAGGGCATCCAAACAGCCAGTCGTCAAACGCTTGGCGAAGCGGTTGTTTTGCAGGCCCGATTACCTCGCCGTTGGGTCCGCAGTGTTGGAACTGCCTGCCTTCCAACCCAAGGACACCCACTGCAGATGCTGACTCTTTGGCATCGGTTTGATTTCTCTTTCGGATTCTCCTCAAGTCATAACTAAGGGGCGAAGGGGTGCTGTACATGAAAATTAAGCCCCCTATTCCACTGGCGAGGAGAGCGAAGCGTCCTGCATCTTCACGTTGTGTAATTTCGGGTGGGCTTCCCTCATCGTTGAAACCCTTGATTTCTGCGAACGATAAGAGTTGATAATATTCGTTTGGTTCGTTTTGAACCAGCATGTACGTCATCAACATCCGATTTTCCCTGCTGTCTCGCCCGTAGCCTCTGACATCATCTTCCCATGCCTGGTTGCACCCTGGTTGGATAAAATCACCCTCTGGGTCCAACGTTCCTGATCGATCAAATGATGTTGTAATGGAGTTGCCCGCCTGATCCCTAAATGTAACAATAGACCTTTGGCTTAATTCGTAACCATAATTGATATCCACATTGCCATCCTCATCTTCGCTTTCATAACATCCTTCTGTGCCGATTATGCCTTCTTCCAATTCCAATGGGATCAACACAAAGGCTGCTTTGTTGCTTTGATAATGAGGTTGCTCATATCCATCTTGAAGGGATTGAAAGTTGTAGGAATCAATGTCCCCGAGTTCATCCAGCCGGTCGGCCTCAGATAATTGAGGAATGTCTGGAATGGACTGGCCGGAAGAATACATAGTAAAAGCACTCACAAACATGCTTAATGCAATCAAATATCCAATGAGGCCTCTCCATGTAGGAAGTGGGAACTTGAACAAACCTTGGTCCAAGTCTGTAACGTCATGCTTCGTGGCCATGTTAATCAATACGAACCTTCGTTTTTAACAGAATTCCCTTCTGCGGTGCAATTGAAGAAGAAAAAAGGTGCCGGGGGCAGGATTCGAACCTGCGAAGCAATATGCAGAGGAGCTTGAATCCACCCCCTTTGACCACTCGGGTACCCCGGCTTCTTGGTTCGGGCTGATGCCTTCTCTTCTTGACTATTCCTCTTGCGAGGTGTCCATGAGTTCTGGTGGTCGAGGCGGGGGGCGCGTTCCAAAAACAATACGTCGTATTTTTGCTCGTTGATACACTTCCTCCCGTTCTTCCCATCTCTGCCGTGCAATAAACAGCACCATTCCAGCCAAGACTACCGAGAGCAAGGACAGACTGAGCATGGCCATTTCCCCTTGAGCGTCGTCGGGATCGCCACTCCTAATATCAGCCAACGGAACTGGGATTCTTGGCGTCATGTTTTCAATCTCTACCGTCAAACCAAGCCGTCCGGTTTTCCATGCCTCAACTTCCCAAACATAGTTTGACCATTCACCTCGTGAGAGTGAGAGTGTTTCTGTTTGAAGGAGAACTCCTTCATCATCCCGTAGATGGACCGTCAAATTACCGTCCAGCAATCCAGCGTTTGCAATTCGCACGAAAACCGAGATATTTTCTCCGACTGATGGTCGGAACGGAAGGGCTGAGATATCGGTAAATGTCGGCTCAAACGCGACCCACGTGACTCCAATTCGAAGTGGGTCGCCAGAAGTGCCTAATCCCACCAGCGGTCGACCTGAACGGTCTGAGCCTTCAAACCAAACAACAAGTAAATCACTGCGTTGAAGTTCAACACCGTTCGGTTCGAGGTTCAAAGTTGACTCGTAGATGAATTTCGTATTCAATGAAAGGTTCAACGGAACCAAGGTCTGCCCTTTTGACCCCTCAACTTCCTCGCCCATTCGGTAAAACACGTGGTGGAGAATCAACGGCTCGGGAGGCATGTGTGTATCATCACTCACCATCAGCATCAACGGTACTGCTTGAAGTGAATCAGAAGCAATCCCTTGAAGCGAACCGGGTGCGAGCGTAAGTTGTGGGGCGAGATCATCAACAACAACTTCGTATTCTAATGATGTTAAGTTATATCCTGAAAATCCGAGAACATCAACCTGTAACCCCCCATAATCATGATACAATGTATTCTCGTTCATGATGACATCAAAGACAAACAACCCGTCGCTTGAATGGGTGATGTTGCCCGATTCTTTCCGTTCACCGTCAGTCAACTGCCAGGTTAACTGACCCTGCTCAGGAAGGAATTCGGCAAGATGGTCGGTGCCTGCATGGAAAAGGCCAATTTCGTGGTGGACTCGGTCATTGCGATGGAACCAATAGGTCGTTTCGTTGTTTGAACCAAGAGGTTGAGTCGTGTCACTGATGTTGATCCAGCGCATATCAAGGGCGTTGGAAGGCACCCATGAGAGGCGGTTAATTTTGGACAAGCCCAACCCTAGGTCATTGCCCTCATCAAAGATTTTGAGAGAAGGAGTCCCTCCTTCATCCATCAAATCAAAGGTTGCGTTCCATTCCAAACGGAACTTGATTTGGATTTGGAACATGGATGTGAGGGGACGCTGCGTAACCGACACTGCAGGCGCCCCCAGGAAACAGGTTTCATCGAAGATGACTTCTCCAAAGCGAGGCCCGTAATGGACGTTACAGTCGTCGGGTTGATCTCTTCCCAGCAATGCAAACCGGATGCTTTCAAGAGAATTCAAACCGTTACCGTCCGAAATATCAAACGAAAACGTATGTTCTTTGCCGGCTAAAAGTGAGTTGTTGACAAGGTCCATGTCGATGCTCTCTATGCTTAGAAGCGTATCGTAACGCATTTGCACCGTAAATGTAGCAAGGTCATTCGCTTCACCAAATGAACCTCCACCTCGAAGGGAGTTTCCGCCTAAATCCTCGCTTTCTAAAACGATACTAACGCGACCTGTATTGCTTGCGAAGCCAACTGCATCTGTCCATGAAAGAAGCGGCAAATCAACTTCTAACTCTGTACTACCGAGGTTGAGGCTCACGTTTTCTTGTTTGTATTCACTTTGGTCCATCACACCATCATTGTTAGAATCGTCCCGCGCCTCCATCCAAGAGAAGATACTTAGCTGAGGTGAGACACCCTCAATGTCCATGATATTGAGACGGAGTGGAATGTCTTGTCCATTCGTCCAAACGTGTCCGTCAGCAAGAACTTCTTCTCCCGAATCCAAAACCGTCAGTGATGTCACCGTTGGAGATACGATATCAAAGAGGAACCGGACCGGCGTGATGATGACCGTTCTGTCTTCGCTCGTGGATAAAGAGGCACTCAGAGGACCCGGCCTGGAAATTGTTGGTTGTATTTGGAGCCACGTATTGCTAGGCACCTCATCCGACAACTGTGGAGAGATGAGTGGAAGAGAAAACCGTCCATCAAGGCCCACTTCGGTCGTCCAACTTTGAGACCAATTAACCGCTGAACCCGGCCATTCATCTGGACCGCCCGATTCGTTCCTAGGGGGGACCGTGTGAATGTTAATCTGAATTTCAGCATCACCTTCAGAAATCCATTCGTTAGAGATTCCCTCCATACGAACACGGCCTTCTGCAATCATTGAACGGTTATTTGATAGATGGAATGGCCAAAGGGGGTTGGTCCAATCATCCAATCGCCTTGAAAGGTCGTCTGTGACTTCAAATTGAACGATTTCCATATCATTTTCAACTTCATTGAAATTGGTTTTTCTCACCGAAATTGCTGGACCTGTTTGCAGTCCATCCGTGTCGGTTCCATAAGTCAGCACATGAAGGTCGTCAACATCGTTGAGAAGCCAAGTGCTGGTAAACACCCAAGTAATGCTGCAGGAATTTGTGTCGCAAAAGACTTGAGAACTTGATGTGTTGATCGGTGCAAGGCCCATGCCGTTGAGATGAAGGAAACGAGGCGTTGTATCAAACCGCTCGGCCTTGGCGTGGACGAAGGCGTCTGCTGCATTGTCTGTTCTAGAAAGAAGAAGTTCAACCTGTTCAAAGTCGGCTGCATCTTCTGCTAAATCAACGGGGTTGATTCGTTGATGGTGGGTGACAATCGTAATCGATTCACCCGGGAGCCAGCGCGTATGGTCCATTTCCTCCACTGATTCAATCATCAACGGAGCGGTCTGAGCCTGCAGGTCAAGCGTGATCCCGCCACTCTGAGTTGAAATATGGAGGGGTACGTCAAGAACTGCGCGCATATCACCCATAAACGACGCTTGTTTAGCCTGATTAAGGAGTGCCCCTGGAATCTCAATGTTGTAAGTTTGCACATCGTACATGTGTTGGAAATCAATTATTTTCAAGTCTCCCTGACCTTGGAGCAGAATGGAAAGTTGACACGTGGCCAAATCAAGACCGGCCCCATAAGACCGTTGAACGACTCGATTTGGACATGTTTCATTGGATGTGTAGATATAGCCGGTTGGGCCCAAAACCGTAGTTTTGATCACCCCGTTAACCAGTAAGTCCACGGTTCCGCTTGTGTTGGTAACGAGAATGTGCAACACAGTGGTTGGAACGAAAGAATTCACCGTGGTAGTGGGCACAACTGCAGTGTAATTCACCCGATAAGGCAGGGAATTGACCGAGACTGAGGGGGAAGGGGCAGTGGCGTTCCACTGCCATTGTTGTTGGTCATACTGAGCGTGTGAAAATTGATGGTTAAGTCCAAACGAAGGGGAGGCTCCTGTTTCTGGCCACTGCCAAAGACTGAGGTTGTTGTGGCCGAGTTGAAGGTGGGGCGAACGGGGCGGTGAGACGCAATCAAGTGTCATCTTTGCCCGATGGAAAACCTCTCCGCCGTTCGCATCAACCCGAAGGGAGTGAACAAGTTCGGGTGTACCGAGATAGGACATGTTGAGATGATTCACGCCCCCCCCTGCGCTTGTATAAGACGAGGTGAGGAGTTGGGCTCTTGCATTGGTCCATGTCAAATTGGCCCCATAGGTGGTCAATCGATATCCTGAATGCGGGCAAAGTGCAACGGGGGGCAAATCAGCCCCCGACGTCCCGTTAACCTCAAGGAACCCTTCGCTGCTCAAGACCGATTGTTGGAAAGGAGCCAGTGATTGAAGGTACTGAGGACTAATGTAAACTGTAGAACCAACTGTTAAACTGTGAATAAGGGGGGTGACCAATACGTCCAGAGTGCTCATTTGGACACGGAGATAGACGACAGGGTGCTCGATGGGGTCAATCGCCAAATGAAACGGCAATACCAGGTCATTATGCCCGAGAATTACCGACCCACTGGCGTCCAAGACGTCAATGGCCATCGCGGTATCGTCTGGAACATAGGCCCATCCATCAACCAAACCGTAACCGTAGTTCTCGTCGGGATAGAGCGCTGGTGATGTCCAAGACCCTTCCGATTCAAACACGTCGACTTCAATTCCAGCGTCATCAATGTACCACCCATCGGCTTCAATATATGTATCTGAAAAGAACGAGAATCGAGCTCGCACCGTAGTTCCAGAGAGATTGGAAAGGTCCTTGGTTTTCAAATCAAAACCACGGGGGGCATTGTTTCCACCGCAGCCTCCAGCCACGTTTGAACCGTCGAAGATACCTTCCCCGAAAAACGGTGAATTGCTGTTTGGGGTTGAAATTTGGTCATGAAAGGAGGTCGTATCTACCGGTAAAAACCACCATGAATCTCCTCCATCGGTTGAAATGGATACCGCTCCGCCGTCCCAATCTGCTTCTGAGCAAATCCACGAGCGAAACGTGAGACGAGCCGTTGCGTTTTCTGGAACGACGTATTCCGGGCTGACCAGATGTGTGTAAATGTTGGGCTGGTAACGTGTTGTGAGGTTGATTGCTGCACCGTTGAGGCCCGAGTGGAATGCTCCAGGACCGTACCCCGATGTGTTTCTTGTTTGACCGATTTCCCATGTTTGTGCGCCAGTTCCTTCAACATACCATCCCGAGGGGGTGGTCAATGAAGATTCAAACGCGTCCGAGTCAAATGAAGCACCGTTCATTCCGTATTGGTTGGTCCACTGCCATTCGTTGATGTCTCCATTTGGGGGGGGGAGCCATCCCTCTGAACTCCCGACCGTACCGGAGGGTTGGTTTGAGAAATTTGCTACGAGCCTCTTTTGCTCCAAGGGAGTGCCGATGTTGCTGTAAACGGAAACATCGTCGATCATGATCCCTTCCCAACCGGATGAGCCGCTTCCACCAAACCCTACCTGAGAACTGGTAAGCACTACGAATTCCAAAAGTGCATGACTGGCATTGACGTGAGTAGACGCATTGGCTGGAAGTGAATACACCTGAGGCACCCAACGATTGGACTCGTCCATGTAGTAGGTTCCCTGCCAGTTAAACCCGTTACCTGGAAGGCCCGGAAGGCCTGAAAGCAGCTGCCATGTTGTTCCGTTATCGAGACTCAGGAAGGTTTGCATGTTATCGTTAAAACTTCCTTCAAGGTCCCAATTCGCCCAGAATTCCAAATCAAGCGGACCCGCCATCCCTGACAAATTTGCACCAACTCGCAATATTCCATAGGCGTCCGATGCATACGAGCCAGTGAGGTTTCCGTGAAACCAAACGCCCGGCAAATCTCCGGCATTTGAGAGATTCATATTGTCAAGAAACCATCCTCCACGAGGCGAAGAGGTTGATGAGGTCTGAAAACACATACGAAATTCAAACGTTGTGGCGCCGTGAGGTAGGATCGAATCGAGGGCAAATTGAGTGGACAGCCATTGACTTGACTGGCCAGACCAAATTTGAGAGGGTGTATTTGAAAGTCCTGAAGCGTTGCTATAACCGCCCACTGGGACAAGGGTCTGCCATGCATTCTGGGAAGAAGACCTCCACTCCATCCAAGCAGCGTCGGAATCCTCCAAAGCCAACCATTGGTCAATAGAAAGCGTGTAATCTTTTACAAATCCAGGAATTGAATACGACGGTGAAATGAGGCACCCTGTCATGTTTGCCTGCAGGTCATGAGGGTGGACGGTCCCTACGACATTCTGGCCGGAAGGCGCTGAAACAGGAAGGTTGTGAGAACTGTTTGTAGTCCAACTTCCTGGTTGAGTAATGCCCCACACCGAATGATGAAGGCCCGTACCCCTCCAACCGACTGCTGTTTCAACAAGGGATTCAAAATTAGTGAGGGTGGCGATGGATTGTTGTGAGGCCAGGCTCAATTGCCCCCCACGACCAATTCCCTGAGTTCCATTGTGAGTCCCACTCCACCCGTTCCCAGAATCAATGCCAAACGAGGATGATGAATCCTCATTCTCCAACCATTCCGGAGTGATTGAAAGGTTTCCTCCAAGGAACGTCTCGTTGTAGGGGACTGAGAGGGCGTTGTTTTGTGTCAATGAAACACCCGTGGCATTAACTTGAGGCAGGTATGTCTGCGCCATAGAGGGCTTTTGTTCTTCTTCAAGAGGGTAGGATACTGCTGCGGTCCAGGAGGTGACGACCATCATGAGCGCCATCAAGAATGCGGAACTGCGTTTCTGCAGCAGGCGCTTTGACGGAACTTTGGCCAGCAATTTATTCTCACCTTACTCCTACAGACGAGGTTGTTGGATATGAAGGGGTGTCTTTGACGCATCACCATGCACCAACCCAAACCAGGATGAGAAAAGGGTTCAAATCAAGTCACCTGCACGACCCGACTGATGTCCTCAATTCGTGATCTCGACAGCGCACAAGCGCGAGAGATTGAGGAACAACTCTTCACGACTCATCGACAGCAGTTACCCCGTCATGTACCCGTCCCACTGCCCCGTCAGGACTTTTGGGAAATGATTCGAAGGTTGCTCTCAAGCCTTGATTTGGACATTCAGGAAATGATGCGAAAGGGGGCGACTGATATGCGGCTCCAAAATTTACAGAAACGCCAAACGAACATTCGGCGAATTGCATCGGAACTTGCTCGAAAGCGAATGGTAGCCATGATGCAACACGCAGCCAGTCAGTCCCTTCGAGGTGCGATGAACCCCGGAATGGTCCAGGAGTTGCCTGCAATTGACTGGCAGCGACACGATCCGGCTGAAAAGGCATTTTATCACGCCCTAATACTCAACGTTGACCGGTTCAAGAAAGAGATCGACTGGCAGGGTATGCAGCAAGGCATCGTAGGTGAAATCGACCGAGGGCCCATGACTCACGCCCCTGGAACCATGCAACTTGACGCTTTTTTGGAGGCTGGTTCCGAAGGACTAACATCGCAACCCCCTCCAGATTTGGCTTTTGAGGATGACCTCCCTCCGCTAGGAGAACCTGAAACTGATGAAGAAGACCGACTCCTTGATGAAGTTGAATGGCATGACGAAGAAGCCTACCTTTTGGAAGACCCAACACATTCTGAACCAATCCCTCTGCCTCTCGCTTCAATCCCTGTTGCTGGAAAGCACGGTGCAGCAATGGAACTTGCTCCATCAAGTGAACCAATCGCCATCATTGATGAGCCTCCAATGGATGCTCAAGTAGAAGTCAATGAGCCCAATGAAGAAAATACTTCAGTTCAGGACGAACTTGTTCGGGTTCGAATCCTTGAATCCCTGCCTGAGCCGATAGTAACCGAAGACGGAGAGGAACTCAGTCTAGAAGGCGGAGACATTCACTTCCTTGACACACCAACGGCAACATGGTTGATGGATGCCGGCGTTGCAGAGCAAGCAGAGCTTTGATTTTACAACCTAAAGTTGTCAAAAACAAACTTATGTTGTTCTCAGATGAGAAGAAAGTTGAGACTCAGTTGACGGAGCGCATTGAAATTTCAATGCTCACGGTGTCAGGGATTGGAATCTTTGTAACCAGGCGAAGGGCATTTTCGTCCTTACCGGTCGAGATGTCCATTTCAAGAAGTCGCTTGTGTACGCGAAGTTCCCAGTGATCGTAGGTTTCACTGCCTTCACCGTCTGGAGCCTTGCGAACAGGGACTACGAGACGACGTGTGGGCAGGGGAATTGGCCCACGAAGGGTAATTCCGCCTGTATCACAGATGGTTTTGATTTGGCCTGCAACCGAATCGAGATCTTTGTGGTTTTCACCGGTTAATTTGATAACAGTCACTGCGGCCATGCTCTCCCCTCCTTGAATCAACAATCATTGCTCGAGCAATGCTCACTTCTTATCGATCTTCAGACAGACACCTGCGGCGACGGTCTTACCCATGTCACGGATAGCGAAGCGGGAAAGTTCTGGGAACGTGTCCATTTGCTCGATAGCCATTGGCTTGGTGGGTTGGAAGCGGATGAGGCATGCGTCACCGGTCTTGAGGAAGGAAGGGTTAGCTTCCTTTCCAGCCTTGTTGGTCTTCTCAAGAAGTTCCATGAACTTCACAGCAACTTGTGCGGTGTGAGCGTGGAACACTGGGCAGTATCCAACGGAGACAGCCTTTGGAATGTCCATAAGTTGGATTTGACCGACGAAGGTCTCATCGTGACGAACGAACGTAGGTTCGCTGTCGGAGTATCCAGCAACGTCACCACGGCGGATGTCGGTTGCAGCAAGTCCACGGACGTTGAATCCAACGTTGTCACCAGGTTCGGCCTTTTCGACCATGGTGTGGTGCATTTCAATGGACTTCACTTCACCGGACTTTTGCGATGGGTTGAACACGATGTTCTTTCCAACGTTTAGTGTACCGGTTTCAATCTTACCAACAGGCACAGTTCCGATACCGGAAATCTTGTACACATCTTGGATAGGCAAACGGAGAGGCTTGTCAAGAGGCTTGCTTGGCATTGGAGTAGCGTTGATGGCTTCAAAGAGAGTTGGTCCCTTGTACCATGAGCACTTGTCAGACTTGTTGTAGACGTTGTCGCCGTTAAGAGACGATGCAGGAATCATTGGGACGTCGTCAGGCTTGAATCCAGCCATCTTAAGGAGCTGGGAAACTTCTCCACAGGCCTTGGTGTACTTTTCTTCTGCCCAGTCAACACCGGAAATATCCATCTTGTTGACGTGAACGATAAGTCCCTTAACTCCGAGAACCTTAGCAAGGAAAGCGTGTTCCTTGGTTTGAGCGTTAACACCGTCGTTTGCTGCACAGAGCAAAACAGCGGTATCTGCTTGGGAGGCACCGGTGATCATGTTCTTGACGAAATCTCGGTGACCAGGAGCATCGATGATGGTCCAGTAAAAGTCAGGAGTAAAGAATTCCTTGTGAGCGACGTCGATGGTAATTCCACGCTCTCGCTCTTCCTTGAGTCCGTCCATAACGTATGCAAGTCCGAAACCGGCCTTACCAGCTTCTGCAGCGAGTTTTTCGTTCTTTTCGATAACGTGGCCTTCAATGTGACCAGAGTCGAGGAGGAGACGTCCAACGGTTGTGGACTTTCCGTGGTCGACGTGACCAATAAATACGATGTTACGGTGTGGCTTGCTTCTGTCTTCCCATTGTGATGGCATGGTAATCGCTCCTTAGCAAGCCTTCCGAAAAGCAACCCCTATATGAAAGCCGCGACGCGTTCAATTTTCCCGAATTCTCTTCAAGTTGTGGAATAAAGCAGTCCCAAGTCACTGTGAACCTACGATTTCGCCATTCTCGTCAATACGATACAATCTGAGTGTGCTGGTTGCTCCACGCATAGCGAGGGGGCTACCAGATATGGTGACAACTCGTTCTCCTGGACCGATTCGGCCTTGGAGCGATAACAACCGAACGGCTTCTTTCATCGTTTGCGACCCTCGTTCGTGTTCTTTCACCAAAACCGAATCCACGCCAGGCAACAAGCAAGTTCTCCGGAGCGCACGCAACCGGTCGCTGACGGCAGTGACTGGGATGTCTGGCCGGTAACCGGAAACCAAACGCGGTGCATTACCGTGCTCGGTAGCAACAACAATTCGGGTTGCGCCAGCTTCCTTTGCGAGTTCAACGCCCGCATGCGCAACGGCACGGGTGGAACGGAATCGAGCGAGTGCATTTGGACGTTGGTCGTGTGATGCAAGACCTTGTTCGGTTGCATAAGCAATCTTAGCCATCGTTTTCACCGTTTCAAGCGGGTATATTCCAGATGCTGTCTCTCCCGATAACATGACGCCGGTTGCTCCATGGCGAATCGCAGTAGATACATCACTCACCTCAGCGCGTGTCGGACGAGGTTGAAGGGTCATGGAATCCAGCATCTGAGTTGCTACGATGACCGGCATACCACGTTCAAGGGCTTTGTCAATAATGGTCTGTTGCGCCATTGGCACGTCCTCAAGAGGGATCTCAACACCCAAATCGCCACGAGCGACCATGACCGCGTCAGCCACATCAAGGATTGAGTCAAGATTGACCAACGCCGATGGATGTTCGATTTTTGCGATGATGGGGACGTGCATGGATGCCGCTTTCACGGCATTCTTTGCGGGAATCAAATCCTCTGCAGTCCTGACGTAACTCACTGCGATGTAATCTGCACCTTGTTCAAGAGCGTGGGCCATAGCTTTCTCGTCTTTTGGACCAATGGCTGGCAGTTCTACCAGGGTACCAGGGACGTTGACTCCTTTGCGGCTGCTAACCGGTCCGCCGTCTTCTACGCGGCACGTCACCGTGGAATTTGGAGTTCCAGGCGTCTGAACGACCACCATGCGAATGAGGCCGTCTGCAATCAATATCGGGTCGTTGGGTTTGAGTTCTGCCGAGAGGCCACCGTACTGAACCGGAAGTGAACTTCCATCGGTCGACTCCATTTCATTCAAGCCGCAAACCAATTCTACCGTTGAGCCAGCCTCCAGCATTACCACTCCTGGGAACGAGCCCAAGCGGAGTTTAGGTCCCGGCAGGTCGGCAAGAATACAGGTAGGGCGGCCCAGTTCATCCTCAATTGAGCGGATTCGCTGGTAAAGTTCTGTCTTGGATTCGGGTTCACCATGAGAATAATTGAGACGGCATACGTCAACGCCCGATTCCATGAGTTGTGTCAACAACGAACGCTCTTCGCTTGCCGGCCCGATGGTGGCGATAATACGTGTGCGGCGCATGTTGAACAACCCTCCCTAGTTCACTTGTAATAGAGGCGTATAACAAACAGGTCAACCTTGATATCGTTCGGGCGTTCATTGTGAACACTCAATGTCCACTCACCGTCTCCATAGGTTGTTTCACCTTCTGTGAACATGTATGATGACATCTTAAGTTCAACACAATATTGTTCGTCATCGCAATCACCAAAATCGCGGGACTCATCAGCAGTTTCGCTGGTATTTTGAGCTTCATCACCCTCTTCATTGTAGGCGTAAATGTCAATTTTGTTGTTGTTGGCTGAACCGGCTCCTGGGATCCAATCATCGTCCTCTTTAGGGTAGGTGAGTTCCGATGTTAGTTTTCGAATGGTATTTCCACTTTCTTTATCGTAGTGAATGACAACGTCAAAGTCCAGTTCAACTGCACTGTTTGATGTGTTCCCTCCGATTTCAAAATCCTCCCAGTATCCTGCATAGTTTACGAAGACATCGATGGTTGCGCTGTCGGTCATTCCGACGTTGTTGGTGACGGTCAAGCCGACTTCGTATTCGCCGGGTTGAACGTCCTTCCATTCCACTGTTTCACCTGAAAGGTCATCGTCGTTTTCACTGTCTCCATCATTATCCTTGTCTTCGTTAAGGTCCAAATCCCAAAACCATTCAGTAATGTATTGAGAAGAGTCTCCGGATTCAGAAGGTGACGCATCAAGAGAAACGGTCATTGTTTCAGAAACCGAGCGGTCCGTGTTGGTTTTCTCACGCGCACAGATCCAGAGAACGATGTCTTGCTCTTCACTTATGGAATCGTCCTCACAATCTTCATCGTCAGAATATTGGACGATGGTTGCGATGGGCTCTACAGCCCCGGCTTCCACCACGGTTACGGTTCTAATTTGTTCGGATGTACGTGTTCCATCGGAGATTTCCAAACTGACCTCATAGGTGCCTGCTTCGGTAAATGACCATGTTGCGGTACGTCCTGTTGCATCAATGTCGTTAGAACCGACGCTGTCAAAATTCCAACGGTAGGTCAAGGAACCGTCGCTTGGGGTTGAACTCGAACCGTCAAATGTGACGGCGTCCCCAACCCTCACATTGCTTGTTTTGGAAACTGAAAATACCGCAAGCAGGTCCTCATTCGAGGACGAACCATCGTCTTCAAAGATGCAACCGGACAACGCTGAACACAGCATCAAGGTTGAGAGCAACAAGGGCTTCAGCATACTTCCCATGCCTTGTGGTAACGGTATGTTCATGAAAAGGGCTTCCATGAGTTGGTTGAATCTAAAACGAAAACAGCGAGGTTTGTCGGTTGCCGGTGTAGAGGTCTTTTGCATTCCAGCCAAAGACCTCCGTTATTCTCCCAACTGCTGTTGCCAATCGTTCTGCATAAAACTGACCATCATAATCGGAAATACCGCCGTCTTCTTCCGCTTCGTACCAAGGAACAACGTTCATTGGGCGATGGTTCGCATTGACAACGACGTAGGATACTTTCATTCCTGAAGTGAAGCCCAAACCGCTCTTGATTCGTTGTTGGGCAACTCGGACTTGGGCCATGCTGTTCGGATTAACGTAATCTTTGGTGAAATCAACATCACCAATATTTTTGACAGGAGTACGTACGATCTTTCCTTTACACGATTTTGCGAGGATCAATTCACTGGCTTCAACTTCCTTGTTCTTCAACGCCTGAACACGGCTCAAAGCATAGTCTACGAGGGCCTCGCCCTGGTCAGCAAGAGCGTAGGAGAAGATCTCCTTCATGGTGGCAGTGAGATAGGCAAATGAGTCAGTACGCTGTGTTTCATAACCCCTTACCAGCATTTCATTGGTCGGCCAAACCACTTGGCCGATGTATCGCTTCTTGGCACCATGGCTGAAAAACACAGACAATCCGCGTTCGAATTCCAACACTGCAGAAGCCTTACTGAAGCGCTGAGCAATGTGTTGACCGAAAGAGACCATACCGTCCAACGCCTCTTGGAACTTGGCTTGTTTGGCCAGCCCTTCGGAGTCGCTACGGTCGATTGCTGCAAGGTCATCCTCCGATAAATAGCTCGGAGCATCTTGACCCACCGGGCTACGAACAAAGATTGAGTCGGTGTCCGAATATACCACGCCGTGACCTTCGTCATCCAGAGCAGCGATGATCGTCTTGATGTTCTGTCGCGCCCAGGCAGTAATTGAAGAACCAAGGTCTCGATGGGTGAAACGGTAAAAGCCGCTGGCAAAAACTCCGTAAAACGAGTTCATGAGAATCTTAACCGCATATTGCATGGCGTCATGAAATTCAACTGAACCTTGGTCACCGGTGGATTTTGAAAGTTTGAGAGCAGCCTTGTGCTGGTCCCGTTTGGCCATGAGCATTTCCAATAATTCGGGAACCAGCCCTTTTCGAGAGGTTTGGTGGCGAAAAACCGCGCCAGTCGGTGCTGTATGAACCTCTTCACCTTCCAAAGGTTGGTCGGGTTGACCCGGGTCCACTCGAGTGGTATAGCAGATGTTATGGCCGATCATAATGGACGGATACATGCTCTTGAAATCCAATACGGCAATCCAAGGGTGGAGTCCTGCTTCAACATCGTGAACATAACCTCCAGTGATCTGCCCCTCTTTTGCTTCCGCAGAACCGGTGAGTGGGACTGCGACATTTTTCGAGTCCGCCAAACGGATAACTAAGGAATCAATCAACTGACTCGTGCTACCGTTTGCCGCTGTTTCAAACGGTACCTTCGCAACAGATGCAACCGCTTCTTTGCGTCGCACTGCTTGAATCGCTTGCAAAATATCCAAGGGCAATTCTGCGTCCCTAATGCAATATTCCATGACTTCATCGGGCCGGGTGGCCCATTCATGGTCCATATTTGATGCATCGACGTCCATCTTATGTTTGCCTTCATCATCCGGAAACAGTAAGGTTGCTACAAAGGAAAGCGTTTCTCGGCGCGGCTTGAGCGCTTGTCGTGCTTGCCACCACGCATCCATAACAGCCCGTCCGGCTATATTCCAAGCCCGATTGGTTTGGCGCTTGGGCACCAAAGCATCCCGATTGCGTTTCATTTCAGATTCAAGAACGGGCGTGCGCCCCCAACCCAACAGTTGTGATTGTGCCTTCCAGTCTTTTTTCTTCGTCAACGCCGCCGTCCGGTCCGCAAGCCTTGGAAGGTCAAAGTTGTCAATGTTGTAACCCGTGATGATATCTGGGTCGTGCTCCCTCACCAACGCAGTGAGTTCTCGAAGAATGGTTGCTTCATCGCCGCGATAAGAAAACGATTTCCGTTCCCCGGTTGCAAGATCTTCAATCCAGGCTGCAGCGCACAAAACAGTTTCATGTTCGATGCTTGTTTCTAAATCAAACGAGAACATACGAAAAGGAACTTGGAACGGCTCGCTTGCTACAAGGTCGTCAACATGACAAACTACGGTAACATCAACTGGATAGCGGCCTGCACCACCTGCCTCCAGAACCCGTTTCTCTCCGTCATCTGGTCCGTCCTTCTCGTCAAGAAGGTCCCCTTTGAACCCGATGTGGACGCCCAAATCACCATCGAGAAAGAGGCGGTTGACAAACGGAATGTCACCTGAAAATATTCGCCATGATTGAGAACGCAACTGTTTCCGTAGCGAAGGAACATGAAACGGTTGCTCGACTTCAACGGTCCAGACAGGGCGATCTCCTAATTCGGTCAACTTGACAACGGGGCCTTCTATTCCAACCACGTGTTCCATGTTCATGAGGGATTTGATCCGGTCGGCCAAAAACGGTGGGATTTCTTTATCGATGTCCCACGGTCCAATGGGCGCAATCTCAAAGGTTGGACGTTGGCCCTTAGCGAGCAAACAGATGGAGCGCCCATCGTCCATCCGCCCGAATAATTCCAATATTGTATGAGGGACTTTTCCATCCGCAGTGGGCCGTTCGTAGGACCGGTATCGTCCGGTCACTACGCCCATCCTGCCGTCCATAATACTGCCCCGCAGCATGCTTACTCGTCGACCCCATTAGAACCCATCCGTAGAGTTTTACGAAAGCAAAGCAAGAACAAGTTTTAGAGCCAACTCTACCGAGAGGAATGCTTGAAAGCCCACGGAGCGTGGCTCTGTCTACCAGCGAGGGAAAGGCCATGAATGAATCATTTGATTGGGATAGCCTTACTTTTTCCCTTACTCCCACTGAGACGATGTACATCACTGAAATCGAAGGGGATGCACCTTGGATGCCGGGGCGGTTACAACCCTATGGAGACATTCCTATGTCTCCTGCTGCAGGCGTTCTCAATTACGGCCAGGGTTTGTTCGAAGGAATGAAGGCGTTTCGAACCTCAAAGGGTCGCATCGTGTTTTTCAGGCCTGAAGAAAATGCACGTCGTATGCAACGAGGCGCAGACCGCCTGAAGATGCCGCCCGTTCCCGAATCGGTTTTCATCGATGCTGCTGAACAGGTTGTTGCAGCCAACATCAATTGGGTTCCTCCATCCGGCAAGGGGGCCATGTATGTGCGACCTCTTCTCATGGGCAGCGGTCCGATTTTGGGAGTCGCCCCTGCACCATCCTACACGTTTTTGATTTATGTCACCCCTGTTGGCCCGTACTTCAAGGGCGGAGTCAATGCGATTGACCTCCTCATCTCCGAACGGCACCATCGTGCTGCACCGGGAGGCTCTGGCGGTGTCAAGGCCATTGGGAACTACGCCCCTGGAATGAAACCAAGCAAAGAGGCAAAAGCAGACGGGTATGCTGAAGTGATTTACCTTGATGCAGAAACACACACCTGCATTGAGGAAGTCGGAGCTGCCAACTTTTTCTGCATCAAAGATGACGTCATTTACACTCCTGAATTAACGGGTACGATTCTTCCTGGAATCACCCGTGACTCGATCGTTCAACTTGCACGACATTTCGGTTACAAAGTCCACGAAACAAAGGTAACTGCCGACTTCGCCATGGAGGCAGATGAAGCCTTTTGCTGCGGTACTGCCGCAGTCATTTCGCCCATCGGGAGCATTACACACGGCAATGAAAAGCGCGTTTACGGAGAGGGGCTGCCCGGTAAAGTAACCACTCAACTGTACGATGCACTGACTGGAATTCAAAACGAAACCGAGGAAGACGTCTTCGGATGGTTGCACGAATTGCCTCAGTAACGTCGACGGGCAGCGATAACACTTGCAGCAATTGCAACAAAGGTCAAGGCTGCAGATAGCGATGGAAGGCTTTCATCATCCATCATTGTTGCATTGGTGTCGGATTCATTGGTCGTGTTTCCTTCCGTGGATGGGGGTGCAGGTTCAACAATAATTTGCCCAACCATCCCAAACGCAGCGTGAGGTTCACAAACAAAATCATAGGTCCCGTTCATGCCAACCTCGAAGGTAAAGGAATAATCAACATCCCTCTGAGGTTCACCGGAGTCAAAGAGTTCATTCGCCTCAACTGCATTGTGCGGCAAGGCTTGCCCGTCCCAAAAGAAACGCACGGTATCGCCTTCAGTAACGGTGACTGAAGAGGGAGAAAATCGTAGATTTGTGCTGTCGACAGTGATGATAACGTCTTGAGGCTCTTCTTCTTGAACCATCGGAGTGAGGTCTCCTTGGAGCCCCATTGAGCACAGAAACAAGACGAGGGCTAAGGAAACTGTTCTTCGCATGTTAATTTCTCAACCCGTTTGGTTATCAAACCATGTTTACAAGAACCCCGCTGAAATCCGGTTCATTTCTTGAATTTCGAACGCTTTTTGAATCCACCCGAAGTTTGTTTTTTTGGGCTTTTTCGTTGTGAACGGGCTCTGCGGTCGCCGGTTTGTGGACCTTGTGACGCCTGTTTTTCAGCTTGGTTTCGCTGGTCTCGTTGCATTTGTCGCCATTGGCCTCCGATGAGTTGCAACAATTCTTCTTTTGAAACGGCCCCAATGCTTGACTTGGCTCCTGAGGCAGAGACCCACAATCTTCCTTCCTTCCCGTGAGGGCGACTTGGATGTGATGTATGCTCTTCTCGCTTGATTTTCTTGAGGCCTACCTGTCGGGCAGCCATAAACAAGCCTTCCAAATCTGGCTTTAGGACCGAAGAATCCTTTGGAACACGACGGCCGTTGCGTCGAGAGATTTTCATGTCAAAATAACCAGGCCAAACGCACAATCGGTCGGGGTTATGGTCCATCGTATCGCCTCATGTAGGGGTTATGCCCCAGTGCACTTGAGGCCGTCGGTGGTATTCACTCAATCAAAACGCCGTTGATAACGCCGTCTTTTCCTGGTCGAGAGGTGATCTTTACTGTTCCTTTATCGGTTTCAATAACAGCGCCCTTGACCAAAATGTTACGACGAACATAGTTGGGGTCGGAGGCGTTTTCAATCACGCTGTGAATGGTACCAAGGAAGGTCTTTCCAGTCTTGGAGTCGCTGATGCTGACTTGATTTGCAGCCATGACACGAACCATGGAGTTTCCACCGGTCTTTCGGTAGATCTTTCGCTTGGGTTCGCCAACGAGAGCGAATTGCTTCTCTGTTGAGATTTCAGTTGAACGCTTACCGCGTGCTTGTACCTTGCGTCCGCCGGACGGTTTGCGTCGTGAAATTCCGTGCCATTGCGCCATAGGGATACTTCCTGCGAAGCCACCGACCAGCACGGGCTATATGAAATCAACCCTCACTCACAGCGCATCGTGATTTCGGATAAAACGACGTCTTGCGGACCAATTAACCTGCCAATAAGAGCATCACCGGGCACCAATTGAGCCACTCCAGAAGGAGTTCCCGTAAACAGAACATCATTTTCTTGAACGGGAGCCCACTCGGAAAGTGAGGCCATTTGGTGATGAATTGGAACGGACATTTCAGACAAGAAGGCAGATTGGCGAAGATCGCCATTCACAGTGAGTTCTAAACGTAGACCTGTCTGTTCGAGATTGATCGCTTCCCAAGTTGAATTCCATTGATGCCATTGACCAATGACAGCGCTTGAACGGAAACACTTTCCTTTGGCCCAAGGCCATTGTTTTGCACGTAATTTGCTTTGGGCTGGTCGGTCGGTGAGGTCAAGGCCAACTGCGAGCGCAACCGGTTCTCCATTTGCACCAATCTTCACAACGCATTCAACTTCATGGTGCATTTCTCCGGGATGTTGACTTACGGGCAAGGGCCCTGTTTCGTGGAGACATTGGTCGGGTTTGATGAAAAAGATGGGTTCAGCAAGGGGTTGGTTGCCTAGTTCAAGTGCATGTTTTGCAAACGTTCGGATGGTACACCATAGGGCCATAACCGCCCCAAGGACTGGCTCCCCATCAAATTCCCTATGGACGAAGAATGATAACCGGTCACCCCGAGAACGGAACATGACCAACGATTGGACGATGAAAAAACGCAGACCTGTTCGTCGCAAAAACATCGCTCCTCTCCTGAAGCAATTGGAGCAAGACTTGGCCGTTGACCTCAACGTGGAAGGTGGATTTCTTGAAATGGCAGAATACGGCCCATGGACCATGGTTTTTGTCAATAAAACTCCCATCGTGATCGAGCTGACAGATGATAATAACGACCGATGTGTCTTCCTCACACTCCGAGGATTCCTGGGCCATCAGGACGCAAACAAATGGGTTGAAGTTGACCACGGTGCGATTCCGTTTCTCATGAATGGAGCCGACTGCATGGTGGCCGGCATTCATGGCGCTGAAGAAAGTGTAGAAGAGGGTGATTTGGTGTGGATTCGAGACATGAAGCACAAACGCCCCCTTGCCCTTGGTTGGGCCTGCATGTCCAACGAGGGATTGGTGTCTGAAACCAAGGGAAAGGGCATAAAAACCGTCCATTGGGTTGGCGACGAACTCTGGGAAATGGAATAGGGTCTCACGGGTTTCCCTTAGTAACTTAAAAAAACGAGGACGGGGTGATAGGGACCATGGGGAAGGCTATCGTAAGTGCAATCTGTTTGTTGCTTTTCATCGCTCTTCTTCCAAACGGAGCGGCAGCTGGAGGAGACGACGGCCAAGATGCGAATCCCACAGAGGACGTCCCCTTTACCGTCGAAGAGCGAACCACACCTTCTCAAGACGGGGAAAAGTGGAAATTAACCGTGGCCGTTGATGGTGACGCTTCAGAAAATGGGACAACACTTACCCTAACCACTCAAATCTGTATTAACACCGGAATCTGCGACCCACCCGTCAATCACGAAGTGGCGGCCGAAGACGGAACTTACAGCCTGACATTAACGCCTCCTAGCGACCACAGCTACGTTAACTGGCGAGTCAAAGCAACCTACGCTGATGATTCAACCGATGTATTCCCCGATGGAGACTGGTACAAGACCTGGTCAACCTGCTATTTCACTGACGGAGCGTATGGAGGCATTCATGCAACGGGCAACGGATGTGACATTCCTGCTGAAGAAGAGGGATTCCTCCCCTTCGTCGGAGTTTCATTGATGGCCGCAACCGTTGGTGCTGCGGGCCTTATGATCGCACGAAGAACCAAAATAAATTAACAACGGTGATGTTCTACCAAGCGTTCTAAGAAACGACGGTGTTCTTGGGTCCAAGAAGTAAAACGCACACTGACCTTGTCACGTTTTTTACTGAGTTTACCGTTGTGAAAACCAGGGCAGTGAAGATCACTGGAAACCAAGGGCAAATGGGTCCCTTTACAGGTCACGGTGCAACCGTCCGGTTCAGCCCTTGCTGTTCCAAAATCAAAGTGTACTTCATTCTCCACCAAGTCACAGGTCAAACCACCCGCTCGCATGAATCTCATAAGCGCCTCGAGAATGGCTTGTCCGTCTTCTCCCTTTGCGGAATCAACGCCCCCGTACGCCGAAAGAAAACTCAATTCGGCCTCGTTTTGTTCCATGAGGTGGTCCAGTCCGCGCCCGTCTTCAGTTTCCTTTGGCATGAACAATCACCTCATACCGTTTTCAAGTGAGTCCAACCGACTACCCGTCCATCGCTTGCATCCGCGACCAAAGAAAACTGATTCGTCCATCCACCAGAATCCCACTTCCGCTGAACATCAACCGTGGAGGCGCCACTTACCGAATCAAACAGTTCAGTGATGTCGATTCCAAATCCTGAACCTGGTACAACAACCAAGTATCCTATTTGTGTTTCATCATGCAAAGAGCCGCTTGAGGTAAACAAAGCCTCTGTCCCGCGCAGTGCAGGGAAGCGCTGTTGATTCATGAGTCTCGATTCAACCGCCTCAAGGGAAAGAACTTCTGGTATGGAATCCCGATTGTGCGTGATTGAATCGTCAAAAGTTCCTTTTGCAATGTATTCACATTCAAGGGCGTCGTTTACCCCTTCTACAGAATAAAGCAACCATCCGGCCGTGTCATCGGTTGCCACCCAAGAAATGTTCCATTCGGTTGCCGTCCCATTCGGTTCGTCAATGGCCCGCCAGATGTAACCGTCATTATTGAGCGCCGAATTGGCGCCACTTGCGACGCTTCCGAGGTCGGAGACACAAGCAATGGCTGTATCAAGTGGGTGAGGGCGATGCGTGCTGTTGTCAGGCATATGCAATCCGTCCACGCCCCAAGCGATCAATTCGTCATCGTCCGGGTTCAATTCGTTCGCTTGTGGACGGTTATCATACGAGCGCCCCAATTCCAATGCCTTTACACCGCGCTGAAGATATGTGCGTTCAAAGGTATGATGAAGTTCAAGTTCTCCCTCTGGAAGTACTGCATCAACGCCCCGTTGCTGCCATCCTGAGCAACTGGCTTGATTCGATTCACTGCTGCTTATGGCCACGTCAACACTCTGTTTAACAGCCCAAGGACTCACCCCATCAAGCCAGAGGTTCATCGTTGCATAACCCAGACATAGGTCCCGAACGTCTTGCTGAGTTGCTGTGACTTTCCACATGTTGGTAGAGCCGATTTTTTCGGTACCAATAACCCTCCATTCCCATCCAGAACTGGTACCAATTGCGTCCTTCGTAATGTATTCATTTCCAAAGAAACTGGAAAGTTCTACGGGTTGGAGAATGAGCCCTAGCCCCGGTGATAAAAGGTCAAGATTTCCAAAAAGGCCACCAATGCCATAACTCATCGCTGTGCCTTGGTATTCACCATCAAGAGAGGCGGAAAAGTCAAGCTGGGTACCGAGATTAACCTCTTCCCGAAGTTCAGTCCAACGCGTCACGGTTAGCATTCCATTACCATCGCCACCCAATGAGGTCCCGCTGCATGCATCAGAACCGGGAATTGAACTCCTCACATGCCGGAAAATTTCAAACTTCCCCGGACCGGTAAAGTCCATGTTGTTGGTGCTCTCGACTGCGAGCCAATCCATACCTTGTCCGCCTTTGGCGCGAACGGCTCCTAGACGATCTAAGGAGCCTTGATTGGTCAACTCTGATGCATCGCCATCAGTAATTTTGGCTTCTCCACTGCCCTCGAACATCATTCTTATCTTGCAAATGTCATCTTCTGTTTCAATGCGGTCAGTAATGAGTTCTACAAATTCCTCTGTGGCCATAAAACTTCCATCGAGGACAGCATAACGCATTTCATCACCATAGCGCAGTGAATCTGCGGTGAACGGCTCAAGTTGATTGTTGATGTAATACCAACCACCTGCTCCGAGAATGATCACGGTGAGGAGGACTGCGGCGACTTGAGGCTTCTGAAGCATCTCAACCAAGGTCACTGGCGAATCGCTGCGTACCGAGCTCACCCCAGGTGATGCTGCTGGTTCGGTTGGCGTTTCTTCAGATTGAGGTTCGTCCTCGCTCTCGCCTTCAACCAAGTCCGCATCTAAAATTTCTGCTTCAAGGATGTCGTCATCTTGAGCATCATCCGAACCTTCGGCTGTTTCGATTTCGGTTTCGGTTTCGTCCTCGGATAATGTTGGAGTAAGCGTATCTTCGTCTTCAAGAGAAAACATGACCGCCTCTTCATCCTCAACCGATTCTGAATCCTCATCCAAGGTGGAGTGGAAGGTCGCCGTCTTGTCATCAAAAACCTCAACGCCAAGAGTTTCTTTGTCAACGCCTGCTTCAAGCAATCGCTCGAGCAATTCGGATTTTTTACCACTGGCAGAGAGGTCGTTGAGAATACACAGGGCCTTGAGTTTAGCAACCGTTAGCGTGGTGGTTGCTGCATCGCCCATAGGTTTCCCTCACTCTTCCGTAGGCATCTACCCTTTCAAGGATGATGCTCATTTGTGACTTAGATGCATCATAAGTCAAGGGTTTATACTCGCTTCACTCCTCATGAGGATGGTATGTACCGTCTTCGTTTTGGACGTATACCGTCTGCTCGTAACTTCCATCTGCCATTTGTTTGAAGAAAAATCCATGTTCAGCAGGGATAAACTGGACGTCTTGAGCCCCGGCATCCATCGCTGAATCCATGTCGGGTTCGGGCGAAGGGGGAGACGCTGGACCTGCTCCATCGGGCGGGCTGCTTGGTGCGGCTCCAGGAGGACCGCTTGGCCCGGGAGAAGGCGGTCCGGTCGGACCTGCTGCCGCCAAAACTTTGCTTTCAGTGGTTTCATGTTCGCCTTCAAGAATGGCTCGCAGTGCTTTGCCGTGTTTTTGAGCCCCAACAAAGGCAAAACCGGAAAGGAGCAAGCACAAGAATCCAGCAAAACCACCAATAAATTGGTTCGGGTATACCTTCCCAGAAACACTCATTCCATTGCCGGGTTGGCCAATCTTGGAGCCTTCATCATCAAGATATTCTGCAATGACACAATAATGGCCGGGATCCACTGCAAATTCAAATTCGTAAACACCGTCTGGTAGAACCGAAGTCGTTGTTTCTTGGTACTGGTACTCATGCGATTCACTGTCTTTTGCTATCGTTGTAAATTCCCCTAAGTTGCTTTGACAGTCTTTCTGTTCAAGAACATATACGCCAATGTTGACATTGGCTTCTGATGGGGGTTTGGATGCTGTCACTTCAATGTTCATGGGGACATCAAACATGTCTTCGCCATCAACTGGCAGTCCCCATACAAGGCCGATGTCCTTTTCTGCAGAAGCCGTAAAGTCATCATAATCGGCTGAGAAAGGCATCGGGAACAATGCAAAAACAAACAGAATAGCGGCAATTCCGAGGTACATGAACACGTTCCATCGTGCCTGCTTTAGCCGGCTCTTTCGTTCATCCATGCTCATTTCTTCGAGCACTTCATCCTGGTCATCATCCACCCTTAAAGCGCCGGCTGCATCCAGTTCCTCTTCATCGGACATAGCCCTCCCCATTTCTTCCGAGCACTTGAAAGGCGCGTCCGTTCATGGAGATATCATGGCGACCGATGGTCATAAGAATGAACCCGTAGGCCGTGGGAGTATGGCTCTACGTCTTGCCGTTCTCAGCCGGGGGCCTCGGTTGTACAGTACCAGGCGTATCGTAGAGGAGGCAAGAAAACGAAACCTCCGAGTCGATGTTTGCGACCCAATGAAGTTCTCTTTGATGGTCATGGACGGGAGTGTTGATGTCCTTCACAAGGGAAAGCCGTTTTCCTATGACGCCATCATACCTCGTATCGGACACTCCATCACTCAACACGGAGTCGCTGTGTTGAGGCATATTGAACAACTCGGAATGTGGACCGCGAATACCAGCCAAGGTATCCTTCAAAGCCGAGACAAATTGCATGCATCACAGATTTTGGCCCGAAATCGTATCCCCATTCCACGAACCGTCTACGTCCGTGATATTTTGGATGTGGAGCAAGCCATCGATGCTGTAGGAGGACTCCCTGTCGTTGTTAAAGTGACCCAAGGTACCCAAGGGGAAGGCGTGTTTTTGCGTCATACCGCCTTTGAAGTGCGCAATCTCGTTCAAGGGCTTCTCTTAACCGGAAAATCCGTCCTGGTGCAGGAATACATTGCTGAATCTCACGGCAAAGATATTCGCGCTTTGGTGGTTGGTGACCGAGTCGTTGCTTGCATGCGTCGTAGAGCACGGGGGAGAGAATTCCGCAGCAACTTTCACCTGAATGGAACCGTGGAAAATGTCCAACTGCCGGAAGACTATGCTGAAGCCGCCTGCCGTGCTGCTCGTGTGCTCGGTTTGAACATTGCAGGAGTGGATTTGCTTGAAGGAAATGATGGCCCATTGGTGCTTGAAGTCAACTCATCCCCTGGACTTGAAGGCATTGAGAAAGCGAGTGGCGTCAATGTAGCTGGCGCGATCGTCGAGTACATCATGGAAGACACTGCTTTTAGAGAAGTTGACCTTGACCAATTGCTGAGAACAGTCCCTGGTTCCGGTGTACTCTCACTTCAACTGATGAACCATCCCAAAATGGTTGGAAAGCGCCTGCACGAAGTGTTTGCCTCCATTCCAGTATTTGCACTATCACGGGGAGACCGTTTGGTATGGAATCCTGATTCCGACCTACAACTTCGTTACGATGATGTCTTGGTATGTTACGGTGAACTCACAGAACTCCGTTCATCGCTACGCCAAGCAATGCTTGGTGTTCCACGAGAAGCGTTGATGTTTGATGATCACGCGAATCAAAGTGAAGTTTGACCGTTTAAGGGTATCCTCTTCTATCCTTTAGAATGTAGGAATAACGGTTATATGCGCAAAATGTTAGAACCCTGTATGGACTATGAGTCGCTCACCCTTCTTGAATTGAAGAAACAATGTAAATCTCGTGGACTCAAAATCTCAGGTAGCAAAGACGATGTTGTCATTCGACTCATGGAAGCGGATGAAGCCCAAAACGGGGTTGTTCAACCCGGGATCGTTCAACCCGTTGTTTACCATCAAGGCGGATTAGCAGGACCAATTCCCGCCATGCAGCAGATTGTCATGCCTCCAAAAAACAGCATGTACGAAACTCTTGGTACGTTCATTATTCTGTATGCATTAATCCGAATTGGTTGGTCCATGGTGTGGACGCTTAACAACGACCAGATGATCGGTTGGTTGCTTTCACCGGTCGGGTTTTTGATAGGTATGGGATTCCTCATAGGAGGGGGCCTCATACATCAAGAGTACAAAAACGGAATTTATCTCACCATGGGTGTATTGGTCGTTTCGGGATTGTTGAGCCTTGCCTTCCATGCAGAAAAAATGTCCGAAATGAATCCTGTCACGCTGGTTTGGGGCGATACTGCAATGTTCATGACCTCCATCTTGTGTTCGTTTTCGTGCCTCGCAATCGTTGGACTTCCGCTCCTGTTGGGCGATGGAAACATGAAGTCAGGTTGGCCCCCCTCAATCCAGCGAATTATTGATGCCAGCGGTGGGGGAAACAAGAAAAAAAAACAGATTTCATGCAGCAACTGCAACGAAAAACTCAATGTCCCCAAAGAATATTCTGGAACCATTCAGTGTCCTGCTTGTAAGTCCAACATGCAGGTTTGATTCATCCCCAAAAACGACGCGTTCGGGCATACTCAACTTCCGCTCGGTGTATGGCTTCAAGCAAGCCTTCTTCATCACCCTGAGGCACTTTGACAAGAAGGCGAATCGCAGTAGCTTCTCCGATTCCCCGGCCCATGAGACAAAGAATCGCTTCAAGACCACGGTTCGCAACGATGCTTGCATTCTTCATCATTCGGTCTTGCTCTTTCTGGTCCTCAGAAGCCACCCATTTCTCGAGCATTGGTTGAAGGCCTTCTCTAGCACAGGCCAGCATTTTTCCTTTACACTTGAGGCATGTATCTGCCTTATCCAACGTGGAATAACGGGCAATGCGGAATCGGCGAGTAGCGTGACATTTCAGGCAACACAGCACTGCTCGCTCGTTCGTCAAACGCAATTTCAGCCGCTCCCTTAACGCAGCGTTGTCCCAATTCGGAAGCAGCATGTCGTCTTGAGTTCGGTTCGATAGGCCCAACGGCCCGGTTGCGGTAATGTGCAATTCCAATAATCCAGATTGAATTCCCTGCATCACATCGCTTGCTCCGCGTACATCCATTCGTTCATGGAAGAGTTTGGAAAGAACTTCTTCCATGACAACGGTGCCGCGATATTTTCTTAGGAGCGCTTGAAGATTGATTCGTCGAGGGTCTACCCCGTGACGAAGGATCCCAAACGTCTTTGCTACCTGAGCAAAACGCCAACGAACCTGTCTTGAATTGGGAACGGTGATGCTCAGCAATTGTTCAATGGCGTCCGGTGGCGTTTCAGTAAGCCAAGAGACGATGTCTTCTGGGCGAACACCGCTGGTTTGCAATGCGATCCGAGTTGGTTCAGCAATGAGGCGCCCCCAGTGACCCGACTTCGTTGACGCCATCGCCAATAAAAAGTGGCCGAGTGCTTCGTTGATCTTAGAGCCTTGACAGATGTTGATGACCAAGGCGTCGTCACGCTCCTCAATGGTGATGACGCGGTCTGTGGGAATCTGTTGAGTGGCTTCCATATGGGATGATATCGCTTCTGCAAGCAAACTCATTCCTTCCGAATCCAGTGGATAATCGCGAAGTAAGCCCTCTTGAGGGGAAATGAGCGAGAGCGGGTCAAATTCAGGAGGAGTGGGTGCTGGTAACAAGCCTAGGTCGCTCGCAATCAAGTGTCGTAAGTATCCAACATCACGAGCAACACCTGCTGGAACGGGAGGCAACTCTCCAAGCCATTGCGGGGCTTTTGCGTGGTCATTTACCGGTGCGACCAACAATTCGGATTGTTCCGGGTCAGCGTCAACAATCATCCATGTTCTTCCAGCGATGACAAAGCGTCTCGGCGTTCCATCTTCCTCTTCTCCAGAGTCGTTCAAACTGAGTACAAAGGCCTCATCAACATTCCCTAAACTTCTGCGAGTGACAGCATCACGCACACGGTAGGAGCGCTTGTCGGGAATCATTGACAGGTGGTGTGAGACCCATTCACGGGTTCTACCTGCTGAAGAAAACCAACCGTCCTTGAATCGCTTGGGCACGTCAACCGTTCGTCCGGTGTACACCTTTGGAATTTCTTCATCCGGAACAGAGTACAGCGGAAGGTCATCCGGTAGCGGATTTTCAGTACCTGCAGCGGCTTCTTTCGCCACCTCATACACCGCCTTAGGCCAACGGTACCACGGCAATTCCTCTGGCTTTGGAATGAAGCGGAGAACCCAGCGTTCAGCAAGTACCTGAAGTATCGCCTCCGTATCCGCTCGATTCCAACCCTCAAATTGAGTTGCGTTCGCCAACATTTCTGTGGCTTCATCGATGGGTACTGCCTTGAAACAATGAGCCATGAGAACCAGTTGGTTTGCCGCGATGGTCCGAGGTCTGTTGCGCCATTCAACCGGTTCAATTTCTCCAAGCATTGCCCTACGTGCAATGACCGTTGATTCGCTGAGGTGGTCTGTGTCCCAAGAGAGAAGATGTCCACGCCCTAAACCCCCGAGTCGGTGATCCGCACGCCCAACACGCTGCAACATCCGGTCAACAGATTTGGGAGAATGGAGTTGCACGATACGCCGAACGCTACCAACATCAATCCCGAGTTCAAGACTCGAAGTGCAGACCAATCCGGAAAGGGAACCGTCCCGAAGTTCATCCTCCATTTGCTGTCGCGTTTCCGCTGCCAGTGAACCATGATGCACTCCAATGTTCAAATCTGGAGCCATTGCTTGGAGGCGAGTTGACAGTGTTTCTGCTTCACTTCGGCTGTTCACAAAGACGAGGCAAGGTGCTTCATTACGCAAAATCGTACACAATTGCCGATAACAAGCATGTTGCCGAGGACTCAGGGTGAGGTCCATGCTCCCGATTTCATCTTCCGGTAGGGGCGTGGTGGATTCCACGGTTAGCTTGGTTTCCCGATGGCCCATTGCAATAATGGCCTTACCCTTTCCAGGTGAAAGCCATTGAGCCACTTCATCCGGATTTCCGACCGTTGCCGAAAGCCCCAGGCGTTGGACAGCGGTGCCGGTTAACGCTTCAAGACGAGCCAATCCAACGCTCAACTGCCAACCTCGTTCAGAGGCGGCTAAATCGTGAACTTCGTCGACAACAACCGCTTTGACCGTTTTGAGCATGGCTCTGAGATTCTTACCGCTAAACATCAACTGGAACGTTTCAGGCGTGGTGACCAGAAGATGAGGGGGTTTACGCGTCTGCTTGGTCCGTTGAGATTGGGGAGTGTCACCGTGACGGACATCAACCTTGAGACCTACCGCTTCAGCAAGTTCTCGTAAACGTCGGTCGATGTCTCGGTTCAATGCCCGAAGGGGCGTAATATAGAGAATCGAAAGTGGCTTCCATTCCTCTCGTAAACATCGGTCAAAAAGCGGTAGAATCCCTGCCATCGTTTTTCCTGAACCGGTCGGAGCGATGATGATGCGGTCTTCGCCTTTGGCGAGTTCCGGCAGAACGAGGTCCTGAATCGGCGTAGGCACCCACCCTTTTTCCTCTAAGGCCGTGGCCAATAGAGGGTGCAAATTGGAAAATACACGAGACATACTCTCCCCACCCTCATTGAATATGGCAATGCCCACCCTTCTTGAGGATTTGGCTGATCGGCCATTGGGCAGTTAGAGAAGATGGAGCGAGAGGTCAGTCATCGTCGTCATCGTCGTCGTCATCGTCGTCATCGTCGTCGAAATCTCCGTCTTCATCGTCATCCCAGTCTTCATCTTCTTCGTCGAAGGCGCCTTCACCGTAGTCAATAGAAGTCTTGCTGGCCACAGTAAACACCAAGGCTAGCGTGATGACGGAGAGAACCACAAAGATCCAAGCGAGTGGATTCTCACGAACCGAGTCCAACCAACCGAGGTATTCGCCGTAAGCAATGGTCACGGCGTGTTCGGCGGAGTTGTCATCATCGTTAGCTTCTGGAATCATATTCTCCTCATCGACCACAACTCGAACGCGGTCAACTTCCTTGGAGTCCCATTGGGCGGTTACGAACAATGTTTCGCCTCCATTTATTCCGGTTAGTGAGACGGTTTCAAAGGGCTTTTCATCATCACCAGCATAGAATGAAACCATGAATCGCGTTGTCGTATTTCCACCGGCGTTAAACACATGAGCAGTAATATCAACCTTTGAGCCAGGGGCGATGTGATCATCGCTCATTTCGATGTTGCTGATTCGCAATTCAGGCCCAACAGCACCCAGACGCACCCATTGTCGCTCAAAGTCAGTATCGTCAACAGCAAGTTCAGGAACTGGGCTTGCTTCAGAATTTGACACCAAGGGGAATTGATTTCCAGCAGCGTCATATCCTGTCAGATAGAAACCTACGAAATCCCCTGCCTTGGGAACAATGGTTCCACCCGCTGTAACATCGAGAACTCCAGTCCACATCACGGTTTGTCCGTCTTGTTGCATGCCGAGAAGCGTTGAACCTGCACCGATGGTCATGGTGCGAGTTGAGTCGCGCATGACCCAGTGAACCATTTGCTTCGAGCCGGTTAGGTCTGCGTCTTCAGTTCCTTGGAACTCGACAGGAATTTGAGTGAGGTCGTTACTAGCGGAGATGTCAATCACATTGAGAGGTGAGATTCGACGGGTTACACGCGGTGATGCATCATCCACTACCACTTGCAAGGTTGTTGAAACCAATGTCCCTGTCATGTCTTCTCCACGTCCTGGAATGTTCGTAATTGAAATCAAACATGTTCTTGAGGGGGAGGACTGAAGCGTGAGAGCAGATGAAAGCGGAACTTCAACTGAATATCCACCTTCGCTGGTGAGTGACCCATCGGACCATAACTTCTCACCATCAAAGACTTCGACAAGGATACCGACATCTCGTGGGGCTGCGGTTTGGCTGCCTTCGTAAACAACTCGTCCTGTAAATGCTAGGCGGTCATCTTTGCGAACGCGGCTGCCATCAGCGACGGGTCCAATACGGGGCTCACTGATGTCTTCAACCTCAAAGTCTGTCGGCGAGAGCACCAAGTCGTTTTCAACCCTAAAGGTGTGTTCTAGAAGCAAGATTCGAGATGGGTCTGAACTTCCAAGTTCTTTGTAGACAAGAGCAACATCGCCCATTTCTTCATCTGGCCAGTCCCAACTGATGATGAAGTTGAATTCTAACATGATCCATGGGAGACCTGATTCATTGGTTGTCTCAACCATGCTGCTGGTTGGTAGTAAGTCAAGGTAAGGTGAATCTGACCAGAACGTGTTGTTCAAACCAGAATAAGAGATGCTTTGAGCGTCACGTTCAGGGTTTGGCCCCTCAAAGTCAAAGACGAGCGAGATGTATTCGAAGTCAATTGCAGTGTTTGCGTCTATGAACCCAAGGGAAATCGTTTGGTGCATTCCAGCATAAACTGCTTCGTTATCTTCGTGGCCAAGCCACTCAAGTCCAGTGAAGACAGCTGCAGAGTCTTTTCGTGTTCTGAAGGTTGCATCATCGTATGAGAAGCCTTCTTCCGATTCGAACTTGAGAAGTTCGTCTTCCGCATTCATGACCGTGTAGTGCAACGGGTTTCCGGCCTGGTCGCCACCGTCCCAATAATAGGAAACCCGGCCCATGTTGGGGTTACGGGAGGTGTCAATGCTCGTAATGAACCACTTGGAGCGGGCTTCTGTAGTATTGCTTACTGTTTTACTCGCATACTCTTCGGGGTCTGGTTCACCGTTACGGTTCAAATCATGGTCCGCCTCAACCCAATATTTGAGCGTGAGTTGCATGGGGTGACCTACTTTGTCCTCAACGAGAACACGAATTGGTTGTTCGTTGGCAGCGGCTTCGTACGCGCCCTCCTCAGGAGAGACGGCCTTTCGTTCAGGATGGGTTGCATCGATCTTGAACGTCCGTTGCCAGTCGGCATTGGGTTGTTGAACATGGTCAGGATTTCGTTCGTTGTATGTTTGCACTTCGTAGGTCATTCCATCAGGGACATCAATGTTCGGAAGGTCAATGGAAACGAAAAACGAGCCGTTGAAATTCGTCGTGTCCCGAGCCGTGCTCTCTACGTATCCGTTTCGTGAAATTCGGACGTCAAAGGCGCTGTCCTTTGGGGCATCTTGAGTGTCTTGGAACCACATTGCTCCTGCGAAGTGAATCTGCTCGCCTGCTGCAACCCAAGATTGGTCAGGGGTATCCAGAGAGGTAACTTCCCCGTCATTGTCACGCACCTTCAACCAGCCAAGGCCAAAGGAGCGGTTGACTTCAAGACCCAATTCTGAAGTAAGGGGTAGAGGAGCGTATCCAGCAGTACCGCTGTCGTCCAAGCATCCCGTGCGGAAGCGAACGTTGCTCTGGTCGGGGAATTCACTGGTAACGTAAAACATCCAGTGGATTTCCAAAATCCCGTTGCTCTCAACGGAATATGAATTCGAATCCATGACGACATACTGACCCGGGTCATTGGGCGCAGGGAAGACATCTCCATACTGCCAGGAAAGAATTGGGTTGTTGGCCATTGAATTGGTTCGGAGTTCAAGTTCTGCACTTACCATTGAGGTAGCACTTTCTCCGATAATGTGGCGTGTAACCACCTCATAGGGCGTAGTACGCTCATGGAGGATTTCACCTTCGGGAATGGATATGTCCAAGTTTACCGTTTGCATGATGTACGTTATTTGGAAGGATTCAAGGGTCAGCATACCTGCAGAGCTGGAGGTTAAATTGATTGGGATGTCAACGATACCTGAACCGGTGTCGGGGATGGCAGTGTTCAATGTGCTCACAATCGTATTTCCAGACGTACTTGAAGTCACAGTCAGGGGCCCAAGAAGGGCGCCGCTCTGGGCAGAGCGCTTGTAGACGTTCTTCCCATCGATGTCAATCCCAACTTGCTGAGGAGCATTGGAGTGCAGTGCAATCGTCAAGTCCGTTAGTGAAGGACTGAATCTTGATTGTGAGGTTGAAAGTTCAATTCGCAAGCAAAGGTAATTTCCGGTTCCAGTCATTGATTTGGTCTGATTAGGAGATGTAAACGAGACAACTCCGCTGCTGCTAGAAGAACAAGATGTGGACGAGCTGTATCCTAAATTGACCCTAATGGAGGTTGAAGACGGTCTTGATTCGTTCCAATCAACGGTTGCGGCGACCGTTGTTTTTGTACTGCTCCCTACGTAGTTGTAGGCATAATAGTATCCTGAGGTTTGATAATTTGTTGTATAACTTAACGCCACATCACCAAGAACCGGTGTTTTTGAAGCAGAACCGTTGAGGGTGGCTCTCCATAATATTGAGTTTCCTGTATTCAAGAACATCACTTTCTGCCCTATGGACGCGGCCTTCCATGTGGTCCCTCCATCGTTGGAGATATCGACCCGAATGCTTGTCCCTGCTGGCGTTGAACCAAATACTCCGCTAAGCGTAATTGAATCAACAGCTTGTGACAAACTCACGGTTTGCCCCACAATCATCTGAGTGGATACGGAAGAAGAACGGACGTCAAAGTGGGCGCCGTCGCCATAAACATGGATTTTTCGTTGCCCTTGAGAGCAATATGATGCGTAATAGTGGCAGGAGAAGTAGACCTTGTGGTCTTCTGTATCAACCATTCCGTAATGCCCTCCACCGGGCATAGTGCGTTGGCCCTGTGGATTCAAGAAGCCATTCTGAACGCTGTAGTAATAGTGAATGCTTTTGTAGCCCGTGTTGTAATAATAGACGTTGTAAGCGATGTTTGGCATGCTTACGGTGAGGCCGGCTCCATAGTCATAGTAATAGGACGTCGACATCATCAACCAAGAATTGTACACGACCGTTGGTGAGGCCGGATTTACTTCTTTGACGTAGTGATTCTGAGCGGAAGTATCGTAAATGGCGACGTACATCTTCCCGGTGTTATCGTCAAAATCGATTCCAGTCACATAATTTGGGTAATTGTAGCTGTACATGGCCTGACAGGTCCATTGCGTCTTGGCTGTGTTCAAACTCCACTTTGAAACGCTGTAGTAGGAGTAATGGGCGGTGTAAATATCACCGTTGTAAATGTCAGCGTCGTGGATGCTCCTGTAGGCATTTGTGTTGCATGGTGTGCCGTAGGACATTGACGCAGTGCCGAGGTAAACCCCAGTAGTAGCATTGTAGCGCATGATGGTCGGGCTGCTTGTCATAGAGGTTGACGTGTACCGGAGAACGTGAACTTGGTCATCGGATACGGGAATGGTAACTCCAGTGTACGTCCAAGATCCCCCAGAAACGGTGATGTCGCTGTATTTCTTGGTAGGGCTCACGTAGCCTTGGTCGCTAAGTGCAACGAATTCCCCGGTTGTGTTGATGGTTGCACTACCGATTTGACTGACTTGGCTTGAACTGCTAAATCGTGGAGAATATTCTGTTGGGTTGCCCTTCAAGTAGACCGACTGACCCGTCACTTCGAGGTTGTCTCGGTAAACCGTTTGGAACGGTGATGGGGCACTGCTGCTCTTTCCTTGGATTCTTCCATCGCCTTCGCCGCCGTAGTGGTCATTGGTTGTGAAGTTGGTCCATGAGGTTTGACTTGCGTCACCACGGAGGTTAAATTCTGCCGAAGTTACTTCAGCACCGTATGGAATTGAGACAACTCCTGCCGCACCGTTGCCGGCTTGAGAAAAGGTATGGGAATAACTCGTTGACCCGTCCTTAAATTGTGTTTCAGTTGTCGCAGCAATCGCTAGAGGCGAGAGCATTGATACTACGAAGAGAAGCGAAAGAAATATTCCAAGACGCATGATTTCCACCTACAGGTGGTTCCCGACTATTCGCATTGCATATGAATGATGCCCCTAGGGGTTACTTTCACGTCCGCCACCTGACCGATTCCAACGCATGAAAACCGAGGGTTCAAGAGGCCTTTAGCAGTGCATTAGACAGGCGAGCCCATGAGTGAAGAGAAATCCCTCCTACCCCGCATGTGGGAATCCCAGTACGGAAAGCAATACGGAATTACTGCAATTGTTGCTGGCGCAAGCGGCGCTTTACTGGCCTTGTGCGCCTACCAACTTTTGTTCTTGCAAGATCACGCCGATTGGAGCAAACATACCGGCTTAGCCTTAACGCTCGGATTTGTTTCGAGTATCGTGTTCCTCCTTGCCTTCCCTGAATTCCTCAGGTTTCGTGGCCACATCATCACCCTCGAAGAAATCATGGAAATCCAGTCCACTGCTGAATTACGCCGGCAAAAGAACGATGGAGACCTTTCAGCCCAAATCCTAGGAGCGGGATATCTCGCCCAATGGAATGAATTCCTTGATAGCAGAGGCCTCCGCAGATAAGCACGAGGACGCCCGATGTCAAGCCAAGACCCGTTCAAAACCTTGGTTCTCGAAATCGTCCTTGCGGTCGGAATGATCGCCTGTTTGGTCTTGGCGCTCTTCATCCACACCGGCTCAATGCCACCCCTTGTTGTGGTCGAATCGGAATCAATGGTACACGATGAAAATGGAGAAGTCGGGAGTATTGATGCTGGAGACCTCATTTTGGTGCATGACAACCCCGCAGATACCATCGTCACTTTTGCAGAAGCAACCGACTCAGGACATCCTTCTTACGGGTATGAGATGCATGGAATGGAAGGCGACGTCATCATTTATGCAAAGAACGGTGAAAATGGAACTCCCATCATTCACCGAGCGGTATTGAGGGCCGTTGCGGCAACGACGACTGCCCCTGACCGAACAGCAACACCACCTTGCCCTGTTGACACATCCTACGACGAAGAACTCGTTGGACCTGATGGTGAACTTGGCGCCTGCATCTGGACGTGGACCGTCCCAGGCACCTCTGCGGTGAATGTCAGCACCATCTCGATTCAATTCGACGGCGGAGATGCGGGTTTCTACGATTGCAAACGTCCCGCCCACGGGAATGTTGAGCCGCATCTCGTCGTTTGGGATTGGCGGCCAAAGCACGAAGGAATTCTCACCCTTGGAGACAACAACCAGTGCTCGGTTGACCAAGGGGCTTCAGCCACCAATGGTTCTGCGGGAGTGCACGGACAGAGCAGCGTAGTAGGGCCCATTCGCGACACTTGGGTTTTGGGCGTTGCGGGTGGTGAACTGCCCTGGATTGGAACGGTGAAACTGATGGTAGGTGGGCCGAACTCCTATGGAACTCAGGACGTTCCCAATTCCTCATTTTTAGCACTCTTTACGCTCATTGCTGCAGTTCTTCTCTCCCCGCTTTTCACCGAACGAGCCTTCAAGAGTATTCTTTCAGGAGCGCCGGAATTGAAGGAAACTTACATTGAAGATTCGCTCAAAGAATCAGAATAACCTGCACGCCAAAGGGCTTCTTCCATGGTTGACCCGCCACAAGCAACATGGTGTGCTTCTTGCAATGAAATGGTAAGGGTCCCTTTGGACCGTTTTCTACTCAATCTTTGGATGTTACGAAGTTCCCCTTCTGTTGGTTCCACCGTCCTCCTCTTCAGAACGGGTTCGCCCTTGAGAAGGGCAATTTTGAGGGCTGATGAAGCATGTTCATGCCTTCCATTGCCCTGACTGGTTCGGTGTTCATTCACCTGTGAAACTCGGTACCCTTCACTCAGAAAACGGTTGATGAGCCGGTCACGGTGAAGAGGTGAGCCGTGCCCAATTCGCACGTCAACAACCATGGGGCCGTAGACGCGAACCAGACCGATCACGTGTGAAACGGCATCTTCTACCGATTCATCTTGTGATTTCCCAAGCAACATTCCTTCGACCAACCAAGCACAACCCGGGCGAGGGCCGGGGTCAATTCCAACGGTCAAGCGATGGACGACCTCCAATTCACGAAACGAGCGATAAAGATGGTGGACAGCATCCTCCACTCTTTCTGCAGTGGTTCCGATCCCATTGCCACCAAATCGTTCGACTTCATCGGGTGTTCCAAACCACCATCCATGCGGATCGGGAAGCTCTTGTTCAAGGTCAACAAGTTGCGCATTGAGGTGTTTCGATTGGAGTTCTCGCAAGAGACGGTAAGCCATACGAAAATCATCGGTTCGCACGTACACCGTCTGCACAGAATACCCTTATTGCCCGTCCTGTTCTAATCTATCGGTAAGCGGCTCATGTCAAGAACGAAGCAAAACGCTCACTGCGAAGGGCTTCCTTCCGAAGTCATCAAGAACGATGGACAACGATGTTGGGCCATGACGGGCGCCTATGAGCGGGAACTTCGCGAGGTCCTTGCAGGAACCGATAAAGGCGTCAAGGCTGTTTCTCGGTCGTGCTCTCCGGAAGAAAAGGCGAGGATGTATCTCATCCAACGCCGGCCGTTTTTGGTTGTTCGTGCAGCGGGGTCCGGCATGGAAGGAAGCGGTGACCTCCTCGCTCTTAGGGGGGATTGTTGTTTTCCCATTGAAGTCAAAACTACAAAGGCGGATAAATTGTATTTTTCAGGGCGGACAAAAGATCAACTGAACGCCATGATACGAGAGGGTGAACGGTCAAACCTCATGCCGTTGTACGCTCATAGAAGAAAAGGCGTTCGTGGAGACTCATGGAGGCTCTTCCGCGTCGAGACCGATGGACTTACCGGGACATTGAGGCGTCTGGTTTCTCATATTCCGGCCTTACCTCTCAATCGCAATGGAACTCCGTTCATTGATTGGGAACAAGGAATGCCCCTCAACAAGTTCATCTCTCTGCTCTGCTCTCATGAAGGAGAAAGTACCGTTGCTTTGAAGAAATTGAAACAGCGTGCTGAAAAGCAAGGCGTTCAAACAAGTGTCGCTCAACCTTCCCCGAGCAAAACAAGTCAAGACATCTTGGCTGAACTTGAACGACGGCGCTCATCGGTTGTGAGTCAAATCCTCAGAAATAAGGAACAATAAGCGTGAACAAGAGCATGCCCAGAAGGGCGAGCGAGGAATAACTCGACGCACGTTGAGACAAATGGTCCACCCACATAGGATGCAAATCCCACAGTTTGAGTTTACGTCCAAGTCGTTTTACCCCGCTCAAGCATGAATGCACGATGTCTTTCAGCATGTGGCCTCCATCAAAAGGAACCATAGGGATGAGATTGGTAAACCCAAGGAGAATATTGACCCACATGAGCCAAAAGAATAAACTCGTCAGGAACAGCAACCCATTGGTACCAAGGATTGAGGCAAGAACGCCATCGCCAGCTACCAACAATGATTCCTCAAACGGGTGTATCGCAACACCGTTGAGTTCGAAGGGAGCGATCATGATGCCAATCAGGTGAAATGGAATCGTTGTTGCCCGTTGGCCCAGTGTAGCCTCGCACCCGCAAACCAAGTCAAAGCGTGGGCCAATCGGACCAGCAAGACGGTCAATTCCCGAGGTCCCGTCTGAAACCCCTACGACTCCGAGAAATGCGGAACCGGGTGTTACCCCCATGGATTCGAGAGTTTTGTTGTCTGCACCCAAACTTAATCGGTAAGCATGGTAGTCAGTGAGCGTTACTGTTAGCGTCTCCCGTTCGCCGCCCTCATGACGCACAACAAGGTCAACAGTGTCATTAGCACCGTACAGAGCCAGTGTTTCCCTGAATGACGTTGTACTTGTTACAGGGGTTCCATCGATGGAAACAATCGTGTCCCATGGTTCCATCCCTGCGTCATATGCACCTTGATCCACTACGATGCCACGGACGTGAACGCCATCTTCAGCGGCCGCAAAACTTCCAGCAATCCCTCCGAGGAGGAGGAGCATGATGAACGATGCAAACAGATTTGTTGCAGGCCCAGCGGCAAACATTCGCAAGCGCTCTCTTCTTGGTGCCCGGAAAAGTTCCTCAGATTGCGGTTCAGCAAATGCTCCAAGGGGAAGCGGTCCGAGTTGAAGAAGACCAAACGACCGTATTCGCATACCGTGAGCACGAGCGAGTAAGCCGTGCCCGAGTTCATGAATGACCAACGAGACAATGAAAGCCATTACTCCCCATCCGAGTGGAATCACAGGGTTGATTCCGGGGATTGCAACCAGTTCACTCGCCGTAGGGGGCGGGGCTGTTGAAGGATACAAGATTGAACTGATGAAGGCCAATGGGACCAACAGACCCACAACCAACATAGAAATAGAACAAATCCAAAGAGAAAGTTCACCGTATGCTCTCCAGAATCTTCGGGGCTTTGCGAGTCCCTCAAGCAACCGCTGACCGCGCTGCGTTCGAACCATCAGCACGATGCCCAGGGCTCGTGTTGCATTCCATCGGTCCAGTGTCCCGTTACGCTCCCAAGTTTTGATGAGAATGTACCACGCGAAAAGCAAAATAAAGAGCAGACTCCAGTTCGCCTGGATTGAACCCCAACTTCCCACCATAAACACCCGACGGTCTGTTCTGCCTTGAACGTTGATATGGGTCTTGGAACAAAAATTGAACAAACCTTCATCATGGGTCGATGGGTGCTTTAACCGTGCTTAACTACAACATGGCCATCGAAGTGTGGTGTGAAAAAGCCTGGGGCGAAACTCCCAAGAAAATTTCAGAGTGGGCATCAAACGATGAAACCGTTCAGGTATTTTTACGCCTCTCAGCCAGCGTATTGATTGCTGATTTCGAACTGAAAAAAGACGGAACACTCACGATTCGCCAACACTTGCACATCCCCCTTGAGACGTGGAATCCTGGCTCTATACAGGGGATACGCACCCCCGAGGGGAAAACGCGCTTTTCTCACCGCAGACAAACCATCTATCTCTCCAGCGAATTACGAGCCCCGGAATGGGGTGCTGCATTACTTGAGGACTGGTTATTGGGCATGCGAAGTGATGTGAACAGGCCGAAAGACCGAGCGCAACGCCTTGCAGAAATAAACCGGATGAAAACCTCTGTAGAACGCAACTTGGAAACTGCAGCGGTTGAACATGTGAGCAAAGAGATCAGCGAACTGGATACGCGCATTGACCGTATCGGTAACAATCTCGCCGAGTGAACTCAGTCCATGGTCGTGTCAATGCCAGGGAACAAATCAGCTCCTTCGCGATAAACCGTTCTCATGTTGCTGATGAAGTTCTTTTCCTTTACAACAATGGTGTATTCCTTGATGCCGTAATCTTTCTCGCCATCCAGCATCTCAAGCAAAATTTCGAGCGTAAGGCGTGCTCCTTCCCGATGCGGGTAGGCAAAGATGCCCATAGAGACCGGCGGGGAAACAATCGATTTGATACCGCCCATTTCCTCAATGGTCGCAAAGAGATTTGCGTAGGTTTCAGGGAGAAGTTCTCGACGCGCCTCGTCTTGATTTGGTCGACGGCAATCCGGACCTACAACGTGAATAATGTGCTTGTAATTCTCACCGAGGGAAAACGGCTCAGTGACGACATTCTTTGTCACAGCACAAGGTGGAGCGTTAATTTTACGCATCTCAAGGCAGATGTTTCGAGTGACTTGTGTCAATTCTTTTCCAGCCTTCATGTGAATCATGCTGTCAATGCCTTCGCGCCCTGAAAGACGGTTGTTGGCGGGCGTAATGAGGGCGTCTGCGGAGTGGTTCCAAACGTCGCCACCCATAACGCGGAGCACTCCCCATTTGCATTTTCGCGCCATGTAGAGTTCTGCCATCAGTCTTCCAAGAGGGGCGACCCTACATATTAGGTTCGCATTATTTCCATGAAAATGCTCATAACCGTTGGAAACATTGGTTGTTTCATCGCTTCCTTGAGCCGTTCTTGTGAACAGAAACCGATACCGCTAAAGTGGGCTCTACGGTCCACAACCCATGACCACGAAGGCAAACAGCCTCGCCTTCGTTATGCTTTTGCTGTTCTCATCACTGTCAGCGGTCGTTCAACCGCATGACCGTCTTCGTGATGAACCAATGGAAACCGAGTTGCCTGATTTGTTTGACGGCTTCTTTGTCGGTGAAAGTGAAGATGTCTGGAACATGACGCCTTGGCCCACGGTTGCCGTCCCGGATGGGTTTACTTACATGAGCGTCATTGACTACAGCGATGTCGGGGTTCTCATCAACAACCTTTCAGAAGAAAGCAGGACCATTGGGTGGGCCTTTGTTGCTGCAAGAAATATTTCTCTTGACCGAGTGTTCATCTTTAATCAAAGTGGAACGCCGGTTGGAGAAACCATCAATCGAGAAAAGTTCAACACGTATTTCGCTGAACCTTTCCTCGAAATGCTCCAAAACAGTTCATCATCATCACAACTCAATTACCTGGTGACCACCAAAGGAATCCCCCTACGCATTTCAGGTGGAGCAGACAAGGCCAGTTTTGATCAAGAAATCGCCTTGTTGGGAGGGACCTACAACAGTTCCATAGGAGCAAACAACTGGTTTAACCATGGCTACGGCCCGTTGGCCGGTCAAGAAATGAATTCCTTTACCAGAGATGAATACGGTTTCTTCCTCGTCACTCGGTTAACAGGCTACACCGTCGATACCGCATTGGAACTGATCGAACGAGCAAACAACAGCCTCGGAGAACGGGGAACGTTCGTTTTGGACCTGGCTACAAATCGAAACGGTTCGGGATACAAGTACTGGAACGATGACCTCTACACTGCGAATTCAACGCTGAACGGCAGCATGGGTTTGCCGGTATTTTTTGACCAAGAAAGTCAATTTGTCACCAACCTTTCCAACGTCATGGGCTATGCTTCTTGGGGCAGTAACGATGGTCATTGGGATACAAATCGAATTCCAAACTCTGGTTTTGACACAACCGATGCTGCATGGGGCATGGGCACCAGATATTGGGAACACACGCTACCTGCGGTCAGCGCTGACGAAGGGTTCTCTTGGGGATATCAAAGCGGAATCAAGCAAGGAGGGTCCGGAGCCTTGGAAGGAATCCTGGACACGAACTGTTCGGGCCAGGATGGGACGGCTGTGGCGGGGCTCTTAGCAGAATACTTCGACAACAGCGGAATCTCCGTTGGCAGCACAATGCCGGACTTGACCACCCGTGAACCCAACGCCATACGGGTTGAACCGACACTTGACTGGACTTCGAGAGGGTCGGCCTACCCTGGCTTAGATGCTCGATTCAATACCCATTGGAGTGGAAGGTTTACTGGAATCATCACCGTACCAGAAACCGGAAATTGGACCTTCCATCTCGAAAGCGATGATGGTTCCGAGCTTTGGCTCAACCACGCCAGTTTGGTTCAGAACCATGGAATGCACGGCATGAGGACCGTTTCAAATTACATCAATCTAACAGCAGGAGAACACGACCTGCGCGTTGAATTCTACCAAGGTGGAGGACCTCACGGACTTCGTTTGTTCTGGGAGGGGCCCAATCAATCCAAAGCGATCATACCAACATCTGCCCTAAGTGTATCATCCATGGAAGGCCCACAGCCGAATTATCTTGAGCATCGTTGGGATTTTGAAGAGGGAACGGGAACTCAGACCAACGACAGTTTAGGAGATGCAAATCTTTCCTTTTACGGCATGAACGCGACCAATTGGGTCACATGCCCCGGCGGCTCATGTTTGATGTTTGACGGCCAAGACGATTACATTGAAGTTGATGTGGAGGACTGGTCCGGGAACTTCACCGTCAGTCAATTTGTAATGACGAACACGACCAATCAGCCCGCCTACGCTTCCACCTTTGCTTCAGGAGACACAGCGGGGTCCAATGCATCGTTCCAACACATGATGCAATCCTCAGGATGGTACCTCCACAACGACCAAACCAATTTCTTTGGCGACGTAACAACCGAGCGTTGGGCTCACCTTGCAACAGTTTTTGACAACGGAACCGTCCGTCAATATTTCAACGGCCAGTACGTTGGGAGTACCACTGCACCTTCAGGGGACTTCAATAATTTCGACCTCTATCGTATGGGTGTTAACCGAGCAGGTTCTTCCTTTTTTGAAGGAAAAATTGACCGAGTGCTCGTCTATTCCACAGCCTTATCACACAGTGAAGTGCATCAAATTTCACGCGAGATCCTTCCGAACTGCCAAGTCTATTCGGGTACAAATCAGGAAACTACAACCATTTGGCAGAACATCACGTTGCCCGAAAACCACACCTCTCACGCATGGCTTCTGAGTTCATACGGCATGATTGAAGGCTCCATTGGAGGGACTTACACGCTCCAAGTTGAAGCCAGAGATGCTAACGGAGCCTTGCTTTCAACCAATCGTTCGTCGGGTAAAACCTTCGAAACCAACTGGAACAGTGACACCCTAAGGTTCCGGCCTCATCCCCAGGCAGTCTTGTTCAACATCAGTATTGAAGTCATGATGACTGGTTTTTCTCAGGAAGGCTCCATGTTCCTTGACACCATGAGGTTGCAGGCAATCCGCCCTCATATGGATTGGGTCAACGGTTCAATTGCAGAAACTGCAGTATCGACCGGTGGGCGTTCATTCAATTGGAATACCAACTACGGGCAATCGCTGGTAGCTGACCTGATCGAAGACGGTGTGTCGGGAGTCAAAGGCTATGTCTACGAACCCTATCTTACTGCAGTTGGCTATCCCAGCGTCTTGCTTCCGGCTTATGCATCGGGGTACAATCTCGCTGAAAGCCACGCTGCCGCCAGTACGGTTTCGGGTTGGATGGGCGTAGTGGTCGGCGACCCCAAAATGGCCGCTTATGCTGACCTCATCCACGATATCAATATCGTCGACGCACGCGTTGTGGGCGAGGTCAATGTTGGTGAGCCAACCTTGGTTCAAGTTGCGGTTGAAAACCTCGGCATGGCTCCTTCAAACGGTTCGTTAATGATTCAATCAAGAATCGGGAACGTCGTTCTCAACGAATCAATCCTTGAAATACCCGCTGGGGACCAGCCCGGTAGCAGAACAATCGTCAATCTCACCATTGAGCCAACACAACCTGGATATTTTGAAATCCGTGTCCGATACGTCAATGCTTCCAACGAGCAACGAATTGAGAACAACATGGTCTTATTGTCTCTTTTTGCTAACGAGGCCCCGAACATCATCAATGGTTACTGCAACGCACCAACCTTGACCAGAGGCGGGTATACGGTATGCACTGTACAGGCCCAGGATGACACGAACGTCACGAGGGCAACGATGAGTTGGCAGATCGTTCCAGACAACAAGTCCGTGAATGAAAGCCGCTGGGTTCAGCAAAATATGGGTCAAATCGACAGTTCTCGCTGGCAGGCAACACTCGTCATACCTACAGATGTTGAACTTGGAGAAATCGCACTACGAATTCATGTCTATGACATTGCAAACATGAGCGATGAAGCAACCTATCTGAACGTTACAAGAATTGTTGATGCCCCTCAAACATGGCACGGACCTCATGTTACGGACCTTGACCCGCCCTCATGGAACCGTGCATCCAATCTGCCCAACAAACCCAGTGAAGGTATTTTGCGCCACCGTACTTACACCCTAACCAGTTGTGCTAGTGATGCGGACTTTGATGTGATGCAACCTCCCCCAGTGTTTTCTGTATCGAGGGGAAACCTGACCAATACAACATCCGTTGTACCTCACGATGTCAACATCTACTGTTACAGTTCAAATTTATCGCTTGAACCGGGCATGTCTCTCGAGGATGTTGATGTTCAAGTTCGGTCAATAGAAGGCTCGTTGTTGTTGCAACGGACTCTTCGTGTGGATGATGTCAACCCCGAAGTATTCCTGTCCATGGCCAATAGCAACGGGACTGTTCTTGATGCAGTAGTAGGCAATGGAAGAGAACACCTCATCGTTCAGGTATCGGACATTGATGACCCGGCCACCCCATTCATCGGCGATGTCATGGTCTATTGGCCAGGGAATGAAATGTTCCAAATTCCTCTTGACATACCGCAAGGGGTCTCAACAGTGAGCATTCCCCTGAGTCAAATTCCAACCGCTTTAGAATCCGGCGAACTTGTCATCGATATTACGGGCAGCGGCCTCCACGGTGGAACTGCCGATGCTACGTTGAGCATTCCCTTTGAATTCACATTGCCTGAAGTGGTCTTCTTTGAAGTCTGTGATGATGAAGGCCCAACGCGCAACATGACGTTTGGTCAAACTGCAACCTTGGTCGTCGGCGTCCACAGTGACCGTCCTCTTGAAACTCCAAGCGCCAGGCTCAGTCAATCAGGGCGTTCTATTGTGGCTCCACTGACCGACGAACCCGCATGGGGCGAAGGCAATCCCCCAGAAGCATGCACCGGTGATGAAAACCTAACCGACATGGGCTGGTATCACTTCCGTATCAAAGTTGATAACTCGTTTTCGGACGGCCCTGGAAAGATTGTTATGAACATTCGAGATGTTGACCGACTGCCAACCTCCCTCACCGTTGATATGATGTTCCAACATGCACCAACCTTACTCGGAGAATTCAATTCGTCGGCCGCATTACCTGGCGAGGACATCCAAGTTACGTTGCCGGTTGGAGACGAAGACGGCTTGCATACGGTCATTTGTTCGTTTACCATCCATGACCCGTCGGGGGCATTGCTCACGCAATCTGCTACGATGGCGGGTGAAGAGATGAACTATGAAGCAGAATTGAACTGGATGTACCCCATACCGGGATCACTAGCAAATCAAACGCTTAGCTTGGAGGTAGGTTGCCTCGATGAGCAAGGCATCCGCGTTACGCAAACTGCAAACATCACCGTAGGCCCGCAGGAAGCTTGCCCCAATTGTTCATCTACCGATTCAACTCGAGGAGATGCAGCAGACCAGAATGATACCCTTTCGGGTACAGCAATTGCTTCTCTTGGTTTGTTGGCTCTTATGATCATACTCGGAGCAATCGGGTTTGCGGTCAAAACAAACAAAAAATCAACTGAAGAGATGGATTGGACCGTTGAGGAAAATACCGGTCACGACCTTGAATCCATGTTTAACAACGACGATCTCATGGAACAGCAAGAGCCTGAACCTTCACAAGAAGAAGGCGCAGAGCACGACTTCATTCCGGATGGTTGGACAGAAGAGCAGTATCTTCAGTGGCTCGATGGACCTGCGCCAGAAGGATGGGGAGTGGAGCAATGGACCGACTATGTCGTCGAACATAAGGCCAAATTAGACCTCCATGAAATAGTAACGGAAGGATGATGAAGACGAACAGCGCCCCTTGACTTGAGCAGCATGGCCGTCGGATACGTATTGATTAATGTCCAACCTGGTACCGAACAAAGCGTGTACGAGTTGATGAAAGCCCTTCCTCATGTTGACGATGCTACGGTGTTGTTTGGAGACCATGATTTAATTGTCAAGCTCATAGCTGATGACCTCGCTACCATTGCAAAAGCAGTTGTTGAGCATATTCGTCAAGTCCCTGGGGTCATTGACACAAAAACTCTCGCTGGCGCAGAGTTCTAAAATTTAGTGATTGAGAAACCGCTCCACTGAGGGGTTATTCTTCGAAATAGCGGCTCGGAAAGGGGTACTGAACTCCATATGTGGCGCAGTCTTGCCTTTTTTCGGGAAAAGTATTATATGCTCGTTGAGGTAAGGCGTTACCGGAGGAAATCCAAATGTCAGACGGAAAAAAATACTTCGTTCTCATGGAGAATGGAAAAGATACGAGCCAGGTTTTTGCGAGCAAACAACCCCGCGGTGCGGCCCTTAAGGCTGCAACACGCGGACACGAACAAATCCGCCTACGAGAGCGTGGCACCAAGCGTGTCCACGTCTTCACAGGCAGCATCAGTATGGTTGACAAGCCAGCAGGCGGACCAGACTGGCTCCCAGACAAGATCAAGAAGGCCAACGTCAAGAAGCAAGGCATCGAGCACCTTTGAGTGCCCCGAGCCCTTCTTTACAGCCATCCAGCTTGAACCATCAAGTTGAACAGCGCCCCCATCTGCTCTTCGGCGCAAATGCGGGCCTCAAACTCTTCTTTACTCGGCTTTACCAGCGTTAGCCACGAAACCAGGGCTCGCTCGCCAGCATGACGATGGCTTCATAAACACGGTTTGTCATTCCCTAACGTCCTCCGGGACATGGGATGCACACTCGCTTCGGCGAGAGGCGGTGACGCCAATGAATGAACGTGAAACGCGAACGCCACAACCAAAGGCCATGAAGCCAAGCCAGCAGCGCTTGGTTGAGGAAGATTTGAAGCTTCCAGCGCGCCTTACGCATCTTCGTCATCTCCCTTGGGCAGAATGTTACAAACGACAATTGCACGCTGAAAATAAGTCACTAAATACGCAGAAGTCCTACTTTTATGGACTTCGCAGTCTCGTTGAAACCACGTTGCATCGAGAACAAGTTCTGAGTGAATCTGAATACGAATCACTGAGCATTGAATCCCTTGCACAACGAATGGAACCAATGAACGGACGGATTGACCTCTGGGCCCACTCCATCGCTGGGCTTCGGCCAACGACGTACAATGCAAGACTTGCTGCAGCCCGCCATCTTCTCCGATGGTTGGGACTCATTTGGCCTGAGCATCTCCAACGCGCACGAACTGGAAAGCGCCTACCAAGAACCCTTACTCGTCGGGAACTGACGACCGTATTGGAAACCGCCTCTGTGAGTGAAAACCCTGCAACTGCGTTTCTTGTGACCATGATGCTGGATACCGGAATGCGAGTCAGCGAAGTATGCGGCCTCAACCTTGATGACATCGACGTGGATGATGCGTCGGCCCTTGTATGCGGAGGGAAGGGAGATAAAGACCGATTGGTATTGTTCACTGAGCGAACCCTTGAGCGGCTTCAAGCATGGTTACCCATCCGAACCGCACTGGTCGATGAATCTGAAGGCGCATGTTTGGTCAACCGGCATGGGCGTCGTCTGCAACCCCGCAGTGTTCAACGAATGATGGATGCATTAGGTGAACAAGCAGGCCTACCCAAGGGAAAGTTAACGCCGCATGTACTTCGTCATAACTTCGCAACAGGTTTACTTGAACGAGGGGCAGATTTAGTCACCATTCAACGCCTGATGGGCCACGCAACGATCGCAACTACTCGCGTTTACCTTGAGATCTCAGACCAAACGCTCAGAGAAGTGTATCACCGAGCCCAAGCACTACGAGAAAACATGGGTCAACCCGAGCGGATTGAGGAACAAATGGTCGATACAACGCCTTCTACAAGTGCAAGTGGAATTGAAACCGAACTATGAGGTTGATTTTTTCCGTTTCGATATTTGTGCAGGCCCTGTCCATGCACGAGTCGGTTGAATCGTTTGGCCATGATGTCCTGTGATGGGGCAAAACTTTCCTGAGCGGCATCGCGAACAGTTTTCCTTCGAAGGCATCTCAACGGTCTTTCTTAGACGGCCGTATTTCCTCCGGGGCATGATAAGACTTCAACCGTGAAGGTCTTCAAAGGTAGCGGTGAATTCACTTCTTTTTGAACCAAGGCATGTCCTTTACAGACCGTGGCACCTTGATCGTTGGACCTTTACGGTCAGATTCAGTTTTGGTCTTGAGGGAGGAAACTGCTTTGGTCTTCTCCACGACACCTTCAGCGACATCTTGAGATTTCTTCATGACCTTTTGTGTGCTCTTCTTTGCCTTACTAGCGGCATTAGTGGCTTTTTTCTTAGCAGCGGAGGCCGCCTTTTTGGTACTGCCCTCCACTGAATCTTTAACCTTCGTTGCAGATTCTTTAACTTTGGTTGCAGCCTTTGCAGCAGCGAGGGTTTTTTTGGCGACGGCCACCGAAAGTCCCGCCTTTTGCAGAGATTTGGGGGTTGATTTAGCCAGTTTGGCTATTGAATCAATTTTTGCTGATGCTAATTTCTTGGCTGTTGCTGCTCCGACTCCAGGGAGCGAAGTCAAATCTTTGGGGGATGAAGGGGCTTTGGCTGCCATTATACCACTGCTCTACTCTTCCTTGACGCCGGACTTCAACCTTCCTCCTGTTGCGGCTGAACCACAAAGCGGTTTCTTCATGGCAATGAACCTCTTGGTTTGGGCATGGCGGAGACAACATTAGATCCCGCCAAGAGCGTCCTCATCGCCCAAGTCAAGCAGGCTGAAGCAAGCCATCGAATGGACGTGAGTAGCGCACTGCTCCGCAGTAAACACTTCAACGCGCCCCACAAGGTCGTGTATCTTGGAAACATAGCCACGACCTTGCTTGCACAATTACCTCATCCAGAAACTCCGGAAATGATAGAATCTCCCGGGTTTAACGAACAACGATGGATACTTGCCACTCGAAGTGGAGACATCACGGTACGCATTGCTTCACGGAGTTATTGGGCCTTTGGTTTGTTCAATTCCGGCTATCTCAACGTCATCACACTTACCGGCCCGGTGCGTGAACGGGCAAGAATCGTGTTTGACACCATGAGTGCTCTGAGCCACAAGGCGTGGGAATTTTCACACCCCAGAAGTGCTCAGAAATGGCTCTCTCGTCATGGTGAAGGTCAAACCAACAAAGAAAACGAACGCCAATGGTTGGGTCACAGAAGCAGAGCAAAAGCGGATTTGCAAGAGCAAATCGATCGCCTCAAGCAGCGTTGTGATGTTGTCCTTGGTCAGATAGAAGGCAAGAGCTTGGATGCTCTTCGCACCCACATCGAACATGAATTCCACATGGCTAAAGAAGCCCTACACGATGAAAATGCGCCCGGATTAGAACGAGCTCTTGCTCGAGTTGAAGCCGAATTGATTGCGATGGACCCCCGCGCATCCCCGATAGCCATTGATGCTCCTGCCGAAATTCTAGGGTCCCCGGATGATATTTTGGATGTCGATGAACCATCTCCCATGGATAAAATGGGGCGCATTGTTCCGGTTGAGCCCTCTTTAGAAGAGGTCCCCTTTGTGGATTTGACCTCCCCTCAACATGAAGAGGAATGAGTGAGATCGCCGCGTCGCGTTGATAAGGGGGAGGTTTCTCGCCACAAACGGTCGCCATGGCAACGAAGAAAAAGAAGAACGACGGCAGCGGTATTCAACAAGCTGCTGGATTGATTCGTTATTTCGACGAAGAATCGGAAGACTCGTGGAAGATTTCTCCCGCCCAAGTCTATCTTGCCTGCATCGGTCTTGGTGGATTCTTTTACCTCGTCAATCAAGGTGTCGTCCAAGCCATTTGGGCCATCTTTTCTTGATTCGCTCAAAGGGGCTGAATCATAACCACACGCTGTTCTAATTCAGCCATGCGTTTTGCAACTTCCAAAGCAACGTGAAGGTTTTCTGTTACTCCGAGCGTTTGTTCGCCGTGCTCATCTGCAACAACCAAACGGTGTGTAAGTTGATTCAAGGTGGATTGATCGATTCGCTCAAAAATCCAATGTTCGTTTTCAATACGGACCAGTGCAGGAACCTCTACCAAGGGACCCATACCCTTACCGGTTCGTTGTGCACGAGTGGTCAGCGATTGCAAATCTCGTATGGGCTTCCATACTCGATGTCGCAACGGCATTCTCACTTTTTTGTTCGTTTCTACTCCTGATCGAAAGGCTCGTGCCATGAGGGTCCCATCCCTAAAGTCCGAAGACTTGTACCGAATCGCTTCTTGTTGCCCTAATAAGAAGCGCGATGGATGCAGCGGCCCGCGAGCGGTTTTACTCACGGGTTCTGATGAGACCAGCGGTTCATTCCAAGCGTCATAAAGAGAGCATTTGCAATAAGTAGTGCACCAAACAGAATCACCAACGTCGCATAGGAGGCAGCAAACATCAATCCCAGAACAACGGGCAGCCCCAGAAATGCTGTCCAGCCGAGAAGGGGTTTGTGAAACAGCTCAAAGGGATGTTCTTCTAAAATCCAAGGCAAATTAAGGGTGAGGATGCCTGCGGCAAAAACCAAAGGAATCAGCAGCCAAAATGAAACTGAGAACAAGGAGCCTACTGGAACGCACAGATACAGAGTAAAACGAAGCCACCACAATTCAGGTCGATGGGCCGAATCGTAGCCCATGGTCGGAAGAAGCATGCTCAATGCACCTGCTAACGCGACAAAGGATGTTAGCCGCAAACTGACCAAAATGACTTGCGTCCCGGTTCCAAACAAGGCCACGTGATGAACAGAACCAACGCACACGAGAAAAGACAACGCCACTACGCTTCCATATCCCCAAGTCATCGAAATACTCTGCCCGTCCCCTTGACCCAATCCCGACTCCATCCAAGCAGCAGGAGCATGAACACAACAAATGAGAAGGCTGTAAACGAGAATCATCAACGCAACGGTCTGATTTGAATCATGCATCGGCCGGGCCCACCACTGTTCACTCAAAACCCCGGTTTGTGCTATGACGTAACAGGCAATAGGGAGGAGAAGAAGCAATTTGAGAACGGCTCTTCGGAAGAGCAGTGAAGTTGAATCATTGGTCGTAAGAAGGGAAGTAGATGCTACGATTTCTCCCGACATGATGAGGAGAAGACAAAAGCAAACAATCGATGCTAGGCTCCACCATGATGCTAACGCAACCGTGGGTGAACTCGGTAATGAAGCGGGCTCGAAATAGCGTGAGTCCGGAAATAAAAGAACCACGCAAATCAGTATCCACCATCCACTGTGGCGCATCAACCCTTGCTGAACGGCTTGACGATGTTCATCCCCAACACCCCTTAGGCTGGGCAAGTTTGGGCTCAAAAGGGAGAAGACCATGAGGGACAAAAGTGCTCCTTCTATCGCACCTTGTCCCGTAAACATCAGCGTCAATTGGTCTGCTCTCGTAGATGCTGGAGTCAAGATTGTTGCTACTTCAAGGTGGCTAAAGTCCAGAGAAAATATTGCATTTGCTCTGTAAAGGATCAATCCACCGACCATGGCGGGCGGAGCCCACTTGTAGACAAGCCCCAATACGCCTCGTTCTTCGCACCAAGGCAGAAGGCTGGGGGCAAAACACCAGAGCATACACCCCCCGAACATCAGAGGCAAATACCAAGGTGCCACGTCTCCGAGCATGTGTTCCAACAGAAGCCGGCACTCTTTGTACGTGGCGGAAGGCCCAAAGAGAAGAGGCCGGAGGGATAAGCGTGCGTGGACCGACCGACAACGAGGAAGAAAGACGGGTGCAAGCTGCAACCTGCGCCTTGACTTCCATGGTCAAACATTTGGGGGTTGACCCTGAACCATGGATGGCCTCCGCTCTAGCACCTCTTCCTGAAACCCTCCGAATCTCCGTCCATCGTTCCGACCGTGAGTGGACGCTTGAACAAGTGAAGCAACTTGGGGGTAAACCTCTTTCATGGATGCCTAATGAATCAGGCTGGGTGATGCCTTTTGCTCGGGGAAGGGCCCCCGAGGGTGTCGCGCAACGGATGATGGCTCTGTTGCATGAAACCGGTCGCATCACCCGACAAGAAGCCGCCAGTATGCTTCCTGTTCGACTGCTGGACCTGACGCAGGAAACGCTCGCCTTGGACCTCTGTGCTGCACCAGGTTCCAAAGCAACGCAACTGGCTGAAGGGCTGCATCCGAATGGGGTTGTTGTAGCCAATGAGCCTGTATCTGGGCGACTTAACATGCTGGTTAGCAACCGGAGCCGATTGAGTTTGGCCAACATGGTCATCACGCAACATGATGGACGTCACCTCGGTCGAATTCCGCCTCCAGGGTTTGATGCAGTGGTGGCAGATGTCCCATGTACTGGAACTGCGACAACTCGAAAAAACCGTGACGTATGGTGGAATTGGACGCCAAGAGAAGGGCGCCGAATGTTCAAGATGCAACTTGAAATCGCCATGCGTGGAGCTGCTTTGCTCGCCCCTGGTGGAAGTTTGGTCTACTCTACGTGCAGCATCGACCCGATTGAAAATGAAGCGGTGGTTGCCGAAATTCTCCGAAGATGCCCATATTTGGAACTGGTCCCGATTGACGATGAACTCCTACCGGGCCTCATCCTCCATCCCGGAATGAATCAATGGCCTTGTTTTGACGAAGAAGGCAAGCCAACAGAAGCGGGGGGAGGCCGTGACGGCCTACCGTTCCTTGACGCCACCCACCTTTGCCCAGACGACCGCATTGAACAACTTGAAGAAAGCGAGGTTGCTTTTGAGCAGCATTTGAAAGAGGTGTTGCCCGGTTGCAGAAGGTTGTGGCACATGGATAACGACACGGGGGGTTTCTTCCTCGCCTTGTTGCGGCATCGCCCAGAAGCATCTCCCGAAGGCATTGCTCAAACCTTCCGTTCGAGAAGACAATTGCGCAATGATGCGGGGTGGGAGCCCAAAGTCAGAAACGCCCCCCCTCATGACAAAAATACCGTTGTCCGGGCGGACGAAGAAGTCCAAAATGAGGTGTTTTCAGCCTATGGAATGGACGATTCTCCCTATTCTGTATGGCAGCGTGGTAAACGAATGAACATCGCCCCTCCAATGGTAGCACAGCGGCTCTATGACAGAGAATGCCCCAACAACAAAGGGGAACTGTGGCCAAAGGGAACCTTCCACCCGTTACGGGCCGTTCATGTCGGTATGCCGGCGTTTACATTGAAGAAAAATTCTTGGCGCACCCGCCAGGAAGCGCTGTACCTTTTGAGCGATGCTATCGCGAAGAATACGATGGATGTCGACCTTGAAACCTTTACTCGGCTTTTGCGGGGCTGGGCGCCAATGGTTGCCGATTTTGAAGAAGAAATGGGGTGTAAGGAACTCCCAATGGGCGCCTTTTTACTGACAACAAGTCTCGGCTCAAGAACCGAGATGATCTCGGTATGGGTTGGTGCTCGAGTGACACTCATGGTCGATCTTTCAGAACAAAACCTCCTGCGGAAAAAACTTGACCTTCCGTGGCGAGATGAGGAGGAATAAGTCATGAAAACGAAGACTTCCGTACTTGTAATGACGGCGCTCATCTGTCTTCTTTCACCGTTGGGCTGGGCTCAAACACCGCTTGTGGTTCATGCATCATCACCGATCAGCACAACAGAATACAGCACAATAGAGGAAGTATTTGTCACCGAAGATTCGCCGAACTACGCACCAAGCCAGGATGAAGACACCGTTCGGTGGGTCTGGTGGTCCTGGAGCGAAACGACCGGTTCGGATTGGCCTGACGATGATGCAATGTACCGGGCAGACCAACTTGGTTTGAACCTCTCAACCCTCGATGAGCCTCAAGTCTACCGCCATGCTGTTGATTCGGAGGAGGCGGTGTCGCTTGCTGGCGATGTTGAAATCATGGCAGGAGATGTTGGCTACTGGTTTGTTCAGTTCCATTTGGAAATTACTCCGATCGTCGAACTCTCCAACGATACGCTCCTCTACATCGTCCTCACCGAAGACGTCAGCGAAGACCATCACGGCCGTCGAGGTGTTGATATCGTTCATGAAATGCGGCCTGAAGTTGGGTTTTCTCTCCAAGCAAACAACGTAACGGAGACGACGTTCTCTCTTTCATCGGACCACTTGGCTGCGGCTGGAGTTGACTTGCGACAGATCTCAACGGGCTGGCGCTACAGCCTCATGATGTTCAACGGAACACAAGCCAATGACTCCTCGATGCGCATACTCACGCTCGCTTCCGGACCCTTACCTTCCCCGTATCAACACACGACTGCTGGAGGGCAGTGGACGCCGATTATTTTGATAGCGGTTGCCTTTGTCATTTGCAGTGCGGTGGTTGCTAATTCAAGAAAGCGCGAAGAAGGAATTCCTCGAATTAAAGCCGTTTGGTCTGCTTCATCGCCAACAACACTCATGATCAAACTCGAAGCGGGTACGTTGGCGTTCCGCACACAGGATTGGACCGTTGAAGCCCCATGGAAGTTCAAAGGACGCCCTCCTAAACCATCGCTTCAGCCTACGGAACAAAAAGAATTCACCGTTCAATTTTCCCAACACCACGCAGAAGATTGTCGATTTGAAGTCGGTTTAGAGGTTGATGAAATGGGAGCATGGAGACAACATGTCTGGCTTCCAGCTCCTTCCACGGCAACCTTGACCGGGGGAAGTGTTGAAGACGACAGCACGGTTGCTCTTGATTGATGACCATGGATTTGGACGAGACCGACCGGCGCTTACTCTCCTTGCTCAACGACGATGCGCGCCAAAGTCAACGGCAACTGGCACGCCAACTTGGCGTCGCTCAAGGAACCGTAACAAATCGCATCAAGCGCTTGGAAGAGGCCGGTGTTATCTCGGGGTACTCCGCTGTCCTCAATCCTGAACAGATCGGCTGGTCCATGACCATTATGGCTGGCCTGCGCATTGTCAAAGGAAGCATGATCGACGTCCAGCAGAAAATCGCTGCTGACCCACGCGTTTTTGCTGTTTATGACGTGACTGGAGACTGGGATTCAATGGTTCTTGCTCGGGTCAAAGACCGCGAAGATTTGGACAACCTAGCAAAAACCGTTTTCACGCTTGAGGGGGTCGCCCGTTCCTTTACCCATGTTGTCCTCAATACGGTCAAGGAAGATCCGCTCCCACAACCTGCTCAACCGGATGAAACCTCATCCAACTGATCGATGAGAGGCCCCAAAACATCCACTAAGCCCGACATTCCCTCAACGGTCTTTGTTTCGGGTTTCAAGCATCGAAGGAGCGTCTTGTACAGAGATTCATCAAAGGCTACGTCCAAGGATTCAAGGTTACGACGGCATGTATTCTGAAGTCGCCCTCCAGTCCGGTCCCAATCCATCAATACAATGATGGTCGGCCCGTTGTCATCCTCATGCCTTCTTCCGTAGGTATCGACCAAATACACCAGTACATCGTCCACGCTCCATCCGCGGTTGAGCAGTTCTATTGGGCCAGTGAACCCGAGACGAGACAATGTTCTGCGGTCACGTAATCCTTCAACGAGAATGGCACAGTCGTGAGTTCGATTGCGCTCACGAGCCTCAGCTAGCGCTCGAGCGGCATCCCACCAGCGCTGTTCGGCATTTGCAGAACCCCGGCGAAGACCATGATAGGAATCGTCGCTCATCATCCGTCCTCCAAAACCTCGTTCAATCGCACCAACAGGTCATCAAGGGCAATCGATTCAAGCCGCAACCGTTTCTTGCGCGAACGATGGCCTGTTACCACCGTCACATCAGCAGCCTTCAGACGAAACTGTTGAGCGACGACATGAACGACGGCTCGATTCGCTTGCCCCTGTCTTGCCTCTGCCTTCACAGCGATGACCAAACGTGAGCGCCACTGGTTAAACCCAGTGACTCCCTGCTTTGATGCCCCAGGCTGAATTTCAACCTCCATCAATAGAGCCCCGTCCAGGGTCTGGGTCAGGCACGTCCCGACGTCCATAACGACTCATTTTCCGGCCGGCTTTTTATTGTCTCCCGGCAGCGTGAAGCCGCCCCTTCTTGTTGTGACACTTTTATCGTGTTTCATATCAAAAAATACGCGAAACGGAAGGCTGGAGAGCCTCGCGAGGGAGATGGAAAGAAGGGGTGCTTCTAGCCCCCTGCAACAAATGCTTAAGGAGGGGCTACGCGGCGGTAGAATCAAGGTGATTCCATGGTCGCGGAAGATACGGTATTCTCTGTTCTCTATGATAAATTCATGTTTTGGTCTATTCTCGTCGGAGTTCTAACCTTCGGATGGATGTTCCTCGCCATGCTGCGATACCGCGAAGGCGTTGAGCCAGATACAACTGATATCGACCATATTGAGGTGGGCTCGTTCCCTGTTGACCGGCACAACACTCCTATGGAAGTGATGTTTTATCTGGCCCCAACCCTCATCGTTCTGTGGCTCATCGTTCTCGCTGTATCGTCAAATGCTGCGGTGTGGGTCATCCCCGATGACGATGATGCACACAACATGAAAATCACTGGAAAGCAGTGGTTCTGGGACTTTGAATATGAAGACGAACTTACTTGGGAAGACGACGAGGCACTTACCTCCATCAATGTAGACTGGCCAACGCTCGGCAATTTGTATGTTAATGCCAGTGGCTCAGAAGCAACGAACGTGACGGTCACCGTTGAAGGGGTCGCCACTGAATTTGCTCTTGACCAACTTACCTCCTCCTTGGAAGTAACGCCAGGAGACGGCGTTGATTACTTCAATCCATCATCTTACTCCTTTATCGAAGTCAGCGATGTTGATGGCCAAGTGCTTCACACTTGGATGCACATCCCAGAAGACCACAAGTTCTCTTCAGCGGCAAATGAACCGATGATTCTACCCTGCGACCAAAACACTGTATTCAACATGAAATCAGAACCAAGCGATGAATCTAACCCGAACTATGTCGGTGTCCAGCATTCGTTTTGGCTTCCTGAATGGGGCGTCAAAGAAGACCTGGTCCCCGGACATGCAGAGGGTACATGGATGACCGTTATGCCCGACGACCCTGGAATGTTTCCGATTAAATGTGCTGAGTACTGCGGTAATCAGCACGCCTACATGACCGGCCAAGTCAAAATTGTCGCCATGGAGGGAACGGACTGTTCCACAGACACCGGCGTAAAGAAGACCGGAGATTCAAACGATGGAGGTGATTATTGATGCGCACACGAGTTTCAATCATATTGGGAGTCCTTCTCCTTGCTCTGGTTGCAACACCTCAATTCACAGCCATTCCTTCTGGAATCGGTTCTGCTGGTGACCAAGGATGTTCCTGTCACGGCGGAGTATCCCCCGACACAAGCGTCGTTGTCGATGGACTTCCAGAAGTATACAATGCAAGTGAAACTTACACGTTCACCGTGACCGTCATCAACGATGTCATGGAACTCTACGATGACGGTGGCGAGGACTGGAACGGTCGGGCTGGAGGATACCGAATTTTGACAACCCACGGAAATGTCGTTGCTATTCCAAACACACTCGGACAGGACATGGATGGCGGCCTCACGCACACTACTGAAGCAAATACAGTTCGCTCTTGGACGTTTGAATGGACCGCTCCTGCAGCTGACGATGAAAACGTTGAGATGACCGTTTACGGGAACGCTGTGAACGGTGGCGCTGGTTCTGGTGGAGACTACTGGAACCAAGCACTCATCTCCATCCCTGGAGTCAACGCTGGTGCACTTGCGCCAAGTGCAAGCGCCTTGGTGATTTTCATTACCGCCATCGGACTTGCTGTCGGCCTCATCTTTGTTGGAATCCTTTGGATCTTTTACCGACGTTCTCCGGACACGTTCACCATGCAACAGTTCTGGGATTTTCTCAAGCCTTGGTTGACCACAACGGACCACAAGCAAGTCGGAGTCATGTACTTCTTGTTCGGATTCTTCTTCTTCCTGGTCGGAGGGTTGCTTGCTCTGCTGTTCCGAATCCAGCTTGCTTTGCCTGAGAACGATTTCCTCACCTACGACGAATACAATTCGTACTTTACACTCCACGGAACAACCATGATTTTCCTAGCCGCCATGCCAATGATTGCTGGATTCATGAACTATGTCCTCCCTCTTCAAATCGGGGCAAAGGACTTGGCGTTCCCAAGAATCAACGCCATGGGACTTTGGCTCCTCGTCTTTTCAACACCGCTCATCTTTACGGGGATTTGGTCTGGACAAGCTGCTGATATCACATGGGTCATGTACCCGCCTTACTCTTCACTCACGGAGGCGAACATGGGTGCTGAACTTGCGAATTACGGTTCGAACGCAGGAACAACAGCGTTTATTTCGGGCATTCTCATGCTCGGTGCTTCATCGACCCTCGGTGGCGTGAACTTCATTACGACCGTATTTACCATGCGTGCGAAGGGCGTTACATGGATGAAAATGCCACTCTTCTCGTGGTCGGTCTTCATCAGCGTGTTCATGCTCTACATGTCGCTTCCAGCCTTCATCATCGGAGTCGCTTTCTTGCTCTTTGACCACACCATCGGAACCACATTCTTCGTTGCAGGTGGAGACCCGCTGCTCTTCCAACACTTGTTCTGGTTCTTCGGCCACCCTGAAGTATACGTTGTGATTGTACCTGCCTTCGGAATTGTTTCTGAAGTTCTCGCAACTTCCGCTCGCCGTTCGATCTTTGGCTACAAATCAATGGTCTTCGCCATGGCGGGAATAGGAATCGTCGGATTCGTCGTATGGGGCCACCACATGCTCACGTCCGGCATGGACCCGTTCTGGAGAGCCGTGTTCATGATTACGACCATGTTTGTTGCCATACCGACCGGAGCAAAAATCTTCAATTGGCTTGCTACCCTTTGGGGCGGCTCTTTGGTGATGAAAACCCACACGCTTTGGTCCCTGGGCTTCATCGTGACGTTCACCCTTGGTGGAATCTCTGGAATGTTCTTCCCTGTATCGGGTATGGACATCCACTTCCACGATTCATACTTCGTTGTGGCTCACTTCCACTACGTCTTCATCGGCGGAACGGTCTTCGGACTGTTTTCCGGACTTTACTATTGGTTCCCCAAAGTTACAGGTCGCAAGATGAACGAAACCCTAGGACTCTGGCATTTCCTCGTCGGATTTGCTTCCTATAACGCAGCGTTCTGGCCCATGCACGCACTCGGGATCATGGGCATGCCCCGACGAACCCACAGTTATACTGTCGAATCTGGATTTGCGGAGTACAACATGGCTGTGTCCACCTTTGCATTCATCTTTGGCCTGAGCCAAATCCTTCTCCTTTGGAACATCATCTACTCCTCTCGTCGAGGAGAACCTGTGGGCAAAGACCCGTGGGGCGGATGGTCACTCGAATGGTCCACTACCTCGCCACCACCTACACCGTCGTTCCACGAGGACCCCGTACAAGGTGACATGAACGAACGCTACGGCCATCACAAGCCCGATACTGGGAAACTCATTGACAAACTGCTGAAAGCCGAGCCGAAAAGTACGGTCGTCGGCAAGTTGGAGGGAGAAGAATGAGCAGCTCTGAAGCACACGTGGAGAACAGCATCTGGATGAGAGCCGTATTGATGGGTAGCACCTTCCTCATCATTGGTATCCTTGCCTTCGCAACCATGGGAGTTGGCATGGCCAACATCAGACATCATGACTATGAAGAAGCCGTCCACCATTATGAGGATGCAAAGCACGATTACGAAGAAGCGAAAGCAAACAATGCTTCGACTGAAGAAATCGCTGTGCTCAAAGCCGAAAAAGACGAGGCTCACCATCATGAAGTTGAAGCACACCTTTCCTATCTCACCTGGAGAACGGCCGGAATTACAATTTTCTTGATGTGTGTTACCTATGCCAGTTTCATTGGCCTTGGTGGCTTCGTTAATTCAATTCAACCTGACGAAGACGACAGCCATAGCAGTTCCAGTTATGGAGGGGACGACCATGAACATCATGGATCAGGCTCTCCAATCATTTTCGCACTCGGTATCATGATGTTCTTGATGGGCTTCCCTGATTTCCAAGCAACGCTAAGCGACATGTTGTCTGGCAACGAGGCAGAACTCGGAGGACTTGGGCTCAGCATGCTCGGACTCCTCGTTATCGTCCTGGGTGTCTCAAACTGGTGGAGAGAAGACCTTCCGTTCATCGGAAATGGTGAACAGATTGCAACTTCTGCACCGTTTGAAGGACAACACATCCGAAAAGCAGGTTTGTGGGTCTTCATTATGTCCGAAATTATGGTGTTCGCCACCTTCTTTTCATCCTACCTCCGTATGCGTACGGAATGGTGTACTGGATGGCAGGTAGAGGCAGGAAACTGTGAACAAGTGGACATGTTAACCGCATCGGATTTCCTTCGACCTGACGGTGCAGAACTTGGAGGTTTGGGCGGCCAAGGTGACTTCATGACCCTCCTCCCAGGAGCGATCAACACCTTTGCACTCATCGTGTCTTCATACACCATCGTCCTTGCATTGAAAACGGCCAAGGATGCTAACTGGCAAGCTCCAACCGGCTTCATGGGCAAACTCATGCCAACCAAGAAAGCGGCAGTACGAAACTACCTCATCGCAACTCTCATGCTCGGTTCGATGTTTATCGTTCTGAAGTTGATTGAATGGAGCCATCTGGTTGCTGAAGGATTTACCATTGGAACCCAGGCAGGTAGCATCTTTTACATCTCTACCGGAGCCCACGGCCTTCACGTCTTCATCGGCCTTTTGGTCATGCTCTATCTTGTGTTTAAGGCGGACACTGTTGAGTTTAATGAGGACAATGCTCAGGGTATTGAATACTTTGGATTGTACTGGCACTTTGTCGATTTGGCGTGGGTTGTTATCTTCCCAGCCTTCTACTTGTATTGAGGTGAAAACATGGGAGAACACGAAACACACGGAATTATCGAAAACATCTTTGACGGATTGCTTGGAAAGGACATCTATTTTTGGAACTTCATTGTTCTGATGGTATTTACCTTGTTTGAAGTGGCTGCAGTCTTTTTCTCAGGCATCCCTCTCAAGGCAGTATGGGCCATCCTTATCGGTGTCGGAATCGTCAAAGGATACGGAATTTCAGCATATTTCATGCACTTGAAGGGCGACCCCCGAATTTATACGAGAACCGCATTGTTTCCAGTGGTATTTGTTTTGCTGATGCTTTGGGGAATTGGATTGTCCAACCCAGAAGGTGTCACCGGCCTACCTGCTTGGTGCACCCCTCTATCAGCGGATTATGCCACGAATCGCTGAGGGAGATTTACCAATGAACGCAAAGCGAACTTTACTGGCCCTGCTCCTAACCTGCCTCTTGCTTATGCCGGCAGCCGCATACAAAGGAAGTCGACTCGCCCGAAGTCCAGTTGATGACTTCGTTCTCACCGACCAGATGGGTGATGAATTTTCATTCTATGACGATAGCAATGAAGTGACGGTTGTTGCCTTTATTTTCACCCGCTGTCCTGATGTTTGCCCAGTGATTACTCAACTTTTGAAGAGTGTTGATGGTGAACTTACAGACACGGAGAAGGGCGATGTTACGTTCATATCCATTACCGTCGACCCTCGGTACGACTCACCAGAACGCCTGAAAGCGTTTACTGACATCCATGGAGTAGAATGGCCTCACCTTACCGGAACAGCTGAAGAACTGGAACCGGTTTGGAAAACTTTTGGTGTCGTTGTCCAGGAGAGTGTTATCGATGCTCATGTAATGGATTACCACCCTGGTGAAGCATCCGTAACCGTCGTGAACACCAGCGGAAATGCTTCCACTCACATGTTCGGCCTTTCAGGTTGGACGCTAACTGAAACCCTAGCGAATCAACATCAAATTGAGATCAACGCATCAATGTCACAATACGGACATTATGTCACTGGAATCGGTGGCGAGGAAGCACCAGGGGATTCATGGTATTGGGAACTTAATGTTTGGAATCAATCAACCAACCTCTGGGCAGCCTCACAAGTTGGCATTGATGACATCGATGCGCTTCAAGAAAACCAACATATTGCTTGGATGCCCTCAAGCCTCAATCGCTCTAATCTCTCCTCACCACTCGTCGAAGGTGAAGCAAGTATGACCATTATGTGGAACAATGGAACAGAAGTTCAAACAAGTATTGACACCTTTGATGGATACCACATCACGAAAGGTGCACTCAACGATGCAGGCGTCAATGTTACGATCGCTGACTCATCATACGGCCACTACATGACATCTCTTGGCGATGAAGATGCTCCAGCAGATAGTTCTTGGTGGTGGAGCCTCTATGAATGGAACTCTAGCAATGCGACCTGGGACACTTCCCCTGTTGGAATGGACGGTATTATGGAACCAAAGCATCTTGCTTGGGCTCCTTCAATTGTGAATGCGTCGGATATTCCAGCCCCAGTGAAGAATTCTACCGAAGAGGTATGCAGCGGCCACGGGGCGGAAATGGGTACTGGAGAAGGTCTTCACTGCATGTGTGATGACGGCTATACATGGGACGAAGGCGACAGAACTTCATGCGTGAAAGAGGTCAGTGAAGACTTCAATGTCGGCCACTCAACCATCACCTACATCATCAATGAAAACCGCCAACCGCTTGTCGTTTGGACGGGAGATAATTGGAAGGTTACCGACTTCACCGCCGACCTTAGAGAGGTTCTCGAAAAGGACGGTCTAGGCGACAGTGACCCCCTTGAAACACCCGGCATGACCTTTGTCTTGACCTCTCTAGCACTCGGCCTCGCCGTCGCTGTTCGGCTCCCAAAAGAGAACTCCGACTTGACAGTGAACAAGCGAAAGGGGAAAAAGAGGGAAACCTCCCGCCTCCAATAAAGCAGTCGTCGCATAGCCTGGTATTGCGCCGGATTTGAAATCCGGTGTCCCCGTGACTCGGGAGTTCAAATCTCTCCGACTGCGCCATTTTGCGTGTTTTAGATGCCGTTCAACCGTGAGGATTGAGGGAAGACTTCTCAAACTCCACGCCCCCTCCAAGGTCCATGCGCAGAGGTGCTCTCGTCCTGTTGTTCATCGCCAGTTTGATGCTTGCTGGGTGCTTTGGCCCGTCAACATCAGCGTGGGGGGATGGAGAAAATGCAGTCAAGGTCTCGTTTGCAAAGGACGATATTGATGTCGTTTCAACTCTTTCTGGCTCCAAGACTACGGTTTCAAACATGCAAGCAGTTGGATGCAACCCCAGCGGGGATGAATCCAACATGACTATTGTCGGAGAAGGAACTGAAATCTCATTCACCGGATATCTAGCCGCCAGTACATTCTATGATACACACGACCCGCTTCTGGGTGGAACAGAAGTGAATTACGGCGTAACTACCGCCGTAGCAATCCAAGAGATGTCATTTGACGAGGCTGCAGCAGTTGTGGATGGAGAAGGCGCACGCATCGACGTGAAGGCATGGTCAAACCCCTTGTCACCAGAAACAGGAGCTGGAAGTATTGACCTTGATGAAATCGACGGTGATTCCGAATCTCAATGGTTTGTTTTGGGATTGATTCCAGCCTCAGAGAATGTCCATGATGGATTGACCGTCATGGGTGAATGGCATCAGCCTGTAACGGTTAACGGGTACATGGTCAATGCCAATGAATCCGGTGGAGGATTCTACAAAAATAGTTTTGACCAATTCGTGAGGCCGGATTGTTCGATGGGCGTAGACAAAGCAATGAACCTTGACAGGTATTTCATCGTCGTTACGAGCGTTGAACTCGATGGTGCTACCGTTAGCATGAATGGAGAAGCAGATGACGAATGGGTTCAAGGAGACGTACCCTTCTTAGGGCGTGCTGGATTTATTTTGTTCTTCCTCGTTGTCGGCTTAGGTGGAGGCGTTGGAGCATTCATTGTTTCAAAAGGAATGGTTCTTAGTTCTGCAAAAGGAACGATGCGGACCCTGCTTGGTTCTGATGGGCTTGACAAGGTTGCCCAAGTCAAAGAAGATATCAAGTCGGCAAAGAAAGCAGGCATGGAATCTCCAGAAGAGCGCAAGAGCAGAATGGAAAAGGATCGCAAGAAGGAACAGAAAAAGGAGCAAAAGAACGACCCTCCCGCTTCAGTTCCAAAAGAAAAAGACTCTCTGGGCGGATTTGACCTTGACAGTGTGCTTGCCTCAACCGCCATACCCTCACGAGGTGCCAGTGGGCCACCGGAACGCAAGAGTTCGGTTGTCGTTACAGATGCAGCCCAGGAAATGGAACAAGTGAACCAGTACGCTGATGAATCCTCATCACTGCCTTCATCCTTTGGTGAACGAAGAACCTCTTCGGTAACATCCTCAACACCACCTTCATCCCGAGCTCCCCGGCAACAAGATGCTCCGGCGAAAAAGCCACCCGTCCGACGTAGAAAGGCCGTCAAAAAAGCACCTGCGGAGGTTGCTGAAGAGCCTGCACCCCGTGTCTTTGATGATGAGCCAGAGGATGACTTTTCTGACTTCTCGTTCTGATCATGGAATCATGACGTTGACAACCGAAGGCAGCACTTCCATCATAAGCGGTGTTGAACCAAGATTTTCTCCATCAATATTGATTGCAGTCGGCTGTTCTGTTGTTATTTCGAGGCGGTTAAAACGGTGATAATCCACCTGTGGATGAAAAACATGGCGCCCATCCTTCTTCAACATTCCAAAAGCCTTGAGTATGCCTCTTCGATGCATTTTCTTCAAAATACCAATGTCCATTTTTCCGTCATCAAGGGATGCTCCTGGCGCAAGGGGTAACTCAGAACCTCCTGTTTGACTGTTCTGAATCAAAAAGAGCGTGAAGTCATCGTCCATTTCCACACCGTCAAGCGTTAGTGTTGCATGACGGCGGCCGTTTGCCATGATGGCCATCAAGATGCCTAAATCGTACCGAATTGGTCCAAGCCATCGCATTTTTTCAGCCTTGATGTTGGAGTCGACTCCCAGGCCCCAAGTCACGAGGTTATGGCTGTAACGAACCATGCGCTCGCCTTCTGAACCAGGAAGCCCTTCAGTCAATTCGACACGGGCCAGGTCCAACGCCTGCTTTGTACCGTTGAGAATGGCGTTGACAGCAACGTCAGGATTGCTCAGTTTGAGGTCGTATGCGACGGAGTTGCCCGTACCGGCTGGAATGATCGCAAAGGATTCTTTTCGTGATGGTTCAGCCTGCATCCTGCCGGTTAGAATCTCTGAAAAGGTCCCATCTCCCCCAACTGAAACAATGAGGTCTCCAGATTTGACCGTGAGTTCAGAAGCAATGGTGACAAGATGCCCGCTGTACGCTGAGTAATGTGCCTCAACCTCGATGCCATCGTCCCGGAGCAATGCGGCCACATGCTCAGAAACCTTTCTGCCGTTTCGTTTGCCAGAATAAGGGTTGACGAGAAGGTGTACGCGTTTTGGCCGTGATGCTTTTTTGCCTTTTTTTGTGAACATTGGTGCGAAAACAGGTTTGTGGACTCCCTTTTTGATTCGGGATTCGGTGTCGCCCTCAAACTCAATGCGGTCCGGAGTTGGAAGTTTCTGAGATTCGGAGCCCATGGTCCCTACACGGGCACTGGAGCCTTGAAGGATTCCCCGAATTTTCACATCGCGGTGTTAATTGTTTTGAATAGTACTTTATTCAGAGTGAATAATTATCTACTTTACCTCATGTTTACACGGTTCTCACTCGTTCCGTCAAAACGACATTCGGAGTAACATGCAAGGTGTCTTGAACCAAAGCGGTGTGGTACGACCATGGGCAGAACCTGGACCGAGCAAGACCGTTTCTTCATGGAACGGGCTCTATTGGTCGCAGAACGTGGACGTGGCCAGGTGAGCCCCAACCCACTGGTAGGCTGTGTTTTGGTCAAAGATAGCAAGGTTATTGCCGAAGGATGGCATGACCATCTTGGAGGACTTCATGCCGAACAAATGGCGATTCATGATGCAGAAGCAAAAGGGCACTCTCCCAACGGAGCGGTTGCTTACGTTACCCTTGAGCCGTGCAACCATTTTGGGAGAACTCCCCCTTGTACGGAGGCACTCATGTGGGCTGGTGTCCAAGAAGTGATCATCGCTCACGAAGACCCTAACCCCACCGTCCGTGGAAAAGGACAACGCGTCCTTGAAGCAGCTGGAATTTCGACTTCAACGGGACTGATGGCCGAACATGCAGCAGAACAAATGCGCCCGTTCCTCCATTGGTGCAAGCATCGAAAACCCATTGTGACGGTCAAACTCGCCGTGGATGCAAACGGCTCTGTCGATGACCGTTCATTGAAGGCTGGACGCTTTACTTCACCGGGTTGTCTCGAAAAAGTTCACGAATTGCGTCAAGATTGCGATGCAATTTTGGTCGGAGTTGAAACCGTTATTCGTGACGACCCACTTCTCACCGTCCGAATCGGCCAACCAAAGCGACAACCGCTCAGGGTCGTCATTGACCCTAACGGGCGGTGCCCTCCGAACGCTCAACTTCTTACTGACGGAGGAGAGGCCATGTTGGTTCAGTCCTCTTTTGCAGGATTGCCATTGTTGCTCAATCGCTTGGGAGACCGAAACATTCAGCGCCTTCTCATCGAAGGGGGCCCGACGACCATTCACAGATTCTTAGACCAACGGTTGATCGATGAGTTTTATCTCGTACGATCAAAGCATGAACACGGTTCACCTGTTCCCTCTCGAATTACGGCAGATGTGCTCGAAAAGGCTGGACTCATGCCCACCCATGAAATGGTTTGGGGCGAAGAGAACGTCGAGCACTATACCAGAAGTACGTCAAAGAACGCTTAGAACATCATCCCAACGATGGGATGAGCCTTTTCTGAAGAGGTTGTCATGGAAGTCCCGTTGGTTCATATGAGCGCATCGCGAAAGCCTACCGCGGTGATTGTAGCACCCTTGTCGTGTATGAATCGGCACCATGAGTGCACTAAGATCAATCATTGGACCGGTCGGAGCGGGCATCGTCAGATCAACTCGCTCAACCACTCCGTCCCATGTGATGTCACCTTTTGTTGGAGGTTCCAAATCAGGTTCTTCTGCGAGACGGATGCTCCCCTCCGCCAGTTTGACCGGTCGCCATGAACCGCGAACTCCATTTTCAAGCCAAGCAACAAGTGCCTTCATCTGCTCTACCGTGGCCATCCCAAGATGAGAATGCTCCCACCAACCTGGCGTTCGAGCAAGCGTCACATGGTGGACTCCGGGATAGGCTTCGCGCGTATCCAAGCCGTCTGCCCATGTTCTGCAGACATCTTCAATTCGAACAGGGAATACAGGCAGAGGCCCAATGTTGATGTCTTGAAGGCGATAAGGGTTGGCGAGTTCACCCAGAAGCAAGATGGGGCGGCGTTGAGCCATCGGAGCCGCATTTTGATCCTTCAGAAGGGAGTCAAGAGACGACTCTGCCGTTCCGTATCCTTCAAGATAATCCGTGAGGCTTTTTCCGTCCAAGGTGGCGGTCAAATCTGGCGTATCAGCAGAGTTGAGGAGCGTGACAACTTCATTGGTGCTGCACAATAACGGTCGGTCGGGGAGTGCAATCGGGGAGTTCGCCGGAGAATAGGGCCAAAGACGAGGAGAACCATCACGCATGAGCATCCCTCCTGAGCATCCCACATCAAGGATGCGTTCATTCGGTGTAGGTTGCTTCGAACAAGCAGGCTGGACAGGTCACCTTAATCGGCCGGATGTCAGGTATGCCCAGTGCAACACCGCAAGCAGAACAGAGAATGGCTTGATTGATCTGTTCTCGCCGTTCGGCAGCCTCACGGCTTGGGTCATACTCGTATCGGAACTCTTGCCTGTTCACCATGGTTGGCCCCACGTTAGAGGGTGGGGCAGGGGGGGGCAGCGGGCTTGTTTTGTGAGAATTGTCCCACGCTGGCGCAGGTGTTGTAGGAGGGGGGGCTTGACCCGGACCGGAGGAAAGAGCACTCCGAATCGTGGCTTCGTCTGTTTGGTAAACACGAGTAAGGCGGTCAATTTCAAGCATCTGCTCATACCCATCCATGGCTCGAAGAGCATTGATTTCTTCCAGTGGAACAACGCCCATAGCCTGTCCAATGCTTTCTTTAATTTATCACTTGAGGTGATGTGTTCATGCCTATATTGCAGTTATCCGGAAACCTCCTTCGGGGATGTGGAAAAATGGAAGGCTTCAAAAGGGGTAGGTTGCGGGACACGGCTGAGAGCCCATGGCCACCAAGACCCGAAGTCGAAAATCCACGCGCCGTTCACCTGGCGCCCAAGCTGCGAGAAATGTCACCTGTGGACAGACCATGCAGCATGCCCATTCCATGCTTGATTCCGACTCCATGGCTTTGGTATTGGAATCCTTAACCCACAACAATTGGGACCATATTTTCATTGTTGACGAGGAAGGTGCGCCGATGGGGCGACTTCATGCTGTTGACTTGCTCAAATTAATCGCTCGCAAGACCGTTAACAGAGACATTGCTTGGATGCATTCCATTCCTGCTCAACAACTGCTGAATCACCCTCCATTGACCGTGAGAGAGGATACGCCACTGCTCAAGGCTGGAGCGTTGATGCTGACCCACGACCTCAACCAACTTGGAGTCGTTGACCGAGACGGAACATTGGTTGGAGTCGTCGGACACAACACACTTGCCAAAGTGATGCCGCGATTTATTCTGTGATCAAATTCCCCAGTAACGGTCGGCTTGGGCTTGTTTTGCCTGGAGCGTTCGGACAACGGTCATCACCATCCAAAGCACAACAACCCAAATCAATGGAGTTGTCAAGTCGTCGAGAATCATGTTAACGCTGAATTCGTAAGAGCTCCCTTCAAGGACACGAATGGCGATGTCAAGGGCTGTATTCAGGAAGGAATAGACGACCATACCGAAGACGCTCAGAACAATGAGACTTCCAGAAAACGACCCGCGCTTCAGTCGGAGAAGCATGAATCCTGCTGTAGATGTAAGGAAGGCAATAATAATCCAAGCGAGTGATGAGTGGATCACGTTCAACCATACGACGGACGAGGCAGCCGAATTGACATCTTGCTGGCTGAATGCCCGCCATCCTTCCGCTACTGCAAAGATGGCGCTGAATAGAGTAGCCGTCCAAAGAAGCGAGGAAAACATCGCTGCGTCTGCGTTCTCACGCATTTCCTGAATGACACGGTTAACCGTGGATTCAATTCCTGCACCTTTGCTGAAGATGTACAATCCTAAGACCAAGGGGAGCGCACCGATGACAATTCCTCCAATCTCATTAGGTAGCATGATTCCGAGACCCAAAATCGCCATAACCGCACCGAGAGGAATCATGATTTTTGAACGCCATTTTGGGTCTTCAAGAGCCTTTACGATGTAATAATAGGTTCCTTCAATACCCTTTGACTGCTTCACGATAATTTTCTGAATGTGGTCAATTCGGACTTGTGATTGGATAATGGGGAGAACGCTTTCATCCTCTGCACCGTCGGTGACAAGAATGGCTTCGTCCGGTTGAAACAGCGAGACAACTTCCTCGAGTTGTGCCGCGACGGCTCGGTCAGAGCGCATTCCAACTTTTTCATCACCGGTAAGGATCGCGATTTCAATTTCGTCTTCTTCTCCCTTGGCTTCAACCAAGGCGTCGTGCTGGGACAATGCTCCAAGAATCGCGTTGGTGTCGCTTTCTTCCGGGTCTGCAATCCCGAGTTTCAAAGCAGCGGTAAGGACTTGCCTTCGACCGACAACAGGGCCTCGAATCGAGGTTTTGATACCAAGGTCGTTGTCCCGGTCAACCGTCAACACAAGAGTTCTCGTCATCGCTTCACCTCCGCTCCTTGTTAGGCCACTGACGACCTTTCATTCAAAACCTTGTGCATTTGTGTCCGCGCTGTGTCCGTTTCTGTCGTCGTGTCGGGTGGCGGATACGGTCAGTTGACTGCTCTCACTTGCACCGATACTGCGTCATCTTTTCCAGAAGGTGGGTCAGTCCAATCAGCGTCTCCCGGTAGAATGAGGCCAGCGCCTGTTTTGACTAACCTGGAGGCAAGCTCCCTCTGAACCTTTACCAATTCATCCCAGTTGGTGTCTTCATCTTTCCATATCTTCCATCGTTTCAAATCTCGAGAACCACGAACCAGACGCGCGTAGAGTTCCAAATGCAAGCGAGCCGACATTGGCCACCAAACCAAGAACAAGAGGAATACGCCAACCGCTGGCAGATACGTGACGTATTCAAGCAACCAATGGGACAGAAGAAGGGAATTAATCGGGCTTGAACCGCTCAGGAGCGACCACGTCATCAATGCGGAAGCAACCATCCACCAAAGTGGAAAGAACACGATGGCGGAGAGTACTTTGATGGTCCCGATGACCGAGGTATCGATGTCTTGCTTTTTCATCGCCCAACTCAGTAGCCCGTTGCCCTTGTATGGGGGATAATTGCCGGCCACTGCGCTCCATGTCACAAGGCCGAACATCCACACAAGCGCCCACAACCATACTGCAAAGGCCTTGACATAACCCGTAAGCGAGAGTGTTTCTGGGCGAGCATCAACGTCGTAAGGAGTGATGCCCCGCCGCGTTAATTCAGAGAAATGGGCTTCGCAGTCCTCAGCCAATTGTTTGGTTTCCTCAGGCTGGTGAGCCATCATGTATTCCCAGCCTGCGCGCAAGCGTCGGGCGCCCAGAACGGATTCAGCGTAGGTTGGTTTGACCAATTTACCGCCTGCAATCCGGTTTTTTTCAGCGTAAGCAAGACTTCGGCCCTTCCAAATCATGGTGCGCTCATTCCATGAGGTCTTCGACAAATTTGCACGTTGCAATTCAACGTCGATGGCCTTTGTGACGTCATCAATCCACATTCGATCCAAACGGTCCTGTTCAAAGGAATCGTCCACATCGGCCGGTATTGGATTCAAATCCATGACGCGTTCAATAACAACTGCAGCCCGTTCACGGAAGGTGTGAGATTCCGAATAGTGTAGACCAATCGGGACCAATTGTGGCTCCGGCAATCCCTTGTCTTGTGCTTCGCGGCGTGCATGAAGAAGAATCCGTGCTGCCCCAGAACGAATGCGTTTCACGCCCGATTCCGCATGGGTTGTTCCTTCGGGGAAAATCAACACCCGGCCACCATGGGCAAGTTGTACTGACATTTCAGAAAGCATGATGGCGTTTCTTGCTCTTGATGCTTGTTTGTCATTGGAATCTCTAGGCCGCTCAACCGGAACCACTCCCGAAGCCTTCAGTACGCGTCCAAGAAGGGGGATTTTGAACAGTGTGTGTTTGGCAATGGTCGTCAATTTACCCGGAAGGGCTGCAGTCATCAACATCGGATCAATGAGGCCACTTGGATGCCATGTGATGAACAGCAAGCCACCTTCTGGCGGGAGATTCTCGTCATCAACGATGTTGATTTCTCGAAACCAAATGTTGGTCAGAAACCGGTAGAACCGACGGACAATGCGATACGATTGCGGAACCTTTGCCTCTTGGCCCCCAGAGGGGTCTTGCAACCATCGCATGAAGGAGGGAAGTCTACCTTAGTTTTTAGCAACACCTCCGGCGCTGTGAATTCAATCGCCATCAGAGGGGGGGGCGTCTTCTGCGGAGTCGTCCGACTGGGCTGATTCCTTTTGAACCGGTTCCGCTGGCTTAGAGGTGAGCCGTTTCCACCGCTGAGTGGCCCGAATATACTTGAGCGGGTGGTCCATCCAGGGTTGGTCACACGTTCGATTGTCTCCAGGGAGTACGGGGCAGTTGTGGTTGATCTTCAGTTTCCCGCACCCAGCAGGAGTGTATTCGTGCTGGTAAACGTGCTCTACTTGATAGGAAGTTGTTGCTTCACTGAAATCCGGAGCACCTCTGAAAAAGCCTACACAGGCCTCTTGAGGAAGAGCCAAAGTCGCCGCCATTGATGCCAAAAAGAGGCGCCCAAAGTGGTTGACGTTGACACCGTTGGTGAGTTCTGCGATGATTTTTTGCATGCATGGAGGCCAATCGCTCTCTTCTGCTCCAACCAATGCAATGGCTTCACTGGCTTTATTGGCCATTAAATTTCGAACGATACCGACCGGTTCAGCGAGGCGAACGGCCAAATCTGTCGTGACCTCCGCCATTTTTTCTAGCGCTTCTTGTTCAATGCCTCTTTTGATGCGCTCTCGCAGCAACCGTGCGAGTTTGGCCGACGACGTGTATTGCCGTTCATTATGGAGGGTGACCCAGCCGTCTTTGAGGTCAACGTTGGGGAGGCGCCAGCGATCACCGGTGATTTTAGGACATATTTCGATAAAATCGGGGAGCCCTATTTTCCAAAGGGAGGAATTGCCCTGGCGCAATTGCCGCATGCTCATTGAGGAAGAGGCGAGAGCCACCGAGCCTGTGTTTTGTGAGGCACGTACCGCTTCCGAAATGTAGGTCTCTGCAAGGATGGGGAGATTGATGTCATCTTGGATTAAAAGTTGCTCCGCCCGTGCTGCTTCTGCTTGAGCCCACCTTGCAATCAAGCGTTCATCTTCACTTGCGCAGACGACGAGGCGTGCATAATAGAACGAAAATGCCTCAATAAGCCGGCCTTCTTCAGTGTGGATGTCCCCTCCAACGACCTGAACACCTTCCTTGGATTGTACTGAATCAATCAGTCTAATACGAGCTCGTTGTCGAGCTTTTTCCATCCACGGGCCGTCGAGCAATTCGTTGAGATCAATTGAATGCCGCTGCGCCATATCACGAATCCATTGAGCTGCTTGTGGAAGGAACGGGTAGCGGGCAAACGTAACTTCATCCGTCAAAACTGGGGGTACAGTAGGGACGGGCATGGTCCTACCTCAGCGGCCACGGATTATGAAGTTCAATGTTGGAGATGGTTTCTTGTGGCCGTGACGATTGGAGGCGCCATGGATGAATCACTTCTCACTCAAGTGATTGCCATTCAAAACGATGTACGTGCCGCCTTTGGTTGGTCGTATGAGGACGATGTTCAAAGCGCCAAGGAACTTCAAAAACTGTTCCAATCGGCAACACCGTTTGGTGTTGCGCATTGGTCCAAAGAAGCGCGCCAGCACACCCTTCATCGCATTCAGGGTGAATTGCGCAAGGCTCAGCATGTTGTTTTGGTTGGGGCGGCTGCGGCCAAAAGCGACCTGATGCAGAACTGGCCTGATGGAACCCTATACATCGCTGCCGACGGGGCCGTAGGAGCATTTCCCGAAAGCATCAGACCTCTTTGTGTCGTTACCGACCTGGACGGTGCAGAACATTTGGACCGAGCGGCATCCGACGGTGCGACCTTGGTGGTCCATGCCCACGGTGACAATCAACATCGGTGGGAGAAACTCATGCCTCAGTGGGCTGAACACGGGCAACCTCAGTTGGTGTTAACCCATCAAACCAATGAATCCTACGACGGCATGCACAATCCAGGAGGGTTTACCGACGGTGACCGCGCAGCCTGCTTGCTTCACTGGTTAGGCATTGACCTGAATAAAGTAGAATTAATCGGGTTTACAACCGGTCGAGTTGGTCCGTGGTCTGGAAGTACCGACGAAGAACAAAAAATGAGAAAACTGAATTGGATGAGGACAATCTTAGAATGCTTAAATGACGGCTTTAGCCGTTTTATCGGTGTCAAATAGGCTCCTTTGAACAAGCGTTCCTTTTCTTGCCCCAGAACATAAACCTATGAAGGTGAAGAATGGTTCAGTGGCTATGACGAAGCGGAATCCGTGGGTAAATCCAGTCATGTGGTTCGTCGCAGTTCTCGTCGTTAACAGCCTGTGGTCTGCGGTCGCTTCGCAAGAAGCTCCCAACGAAGTCAACTCCCCCTCACAAACTCAAACCTACCGAGAAGTCGTCGTTGCCCCCGTAGCCGATCTTGACAGAGCCTTGCCCGCGAGGATGGCGGTCACCTTCACCGCCGGCAGTACTGATTCAGGAGAAATTGGGTATTCGATTCTCCTCAACAATCAGACGGAAATAACTTCGTGGAACGGTGATTTAGGCGAAGAAGTCCCTCAATGGAACGGTGAACTATCACCCGGCACCTACACCATCGAAACGGTCACAGATGAAGGGATCGTAGCCCAACAAGAACTCTACATCAAACCCTTTGCAGCATATCAACTGGAAGGGCACATCCTTCTCAGTTTGCTTCTCGTTGGCTTTGCTTTTGCAGAACAAGGCGTAAGAGCCCTGGCAGGTCGGCTCCAAAGCACCGGTAAACAGCAACCAGTTGAACGAACACCGTTCAAGCGCATTGCGAAAGGAATGCCCGAATTGGACCAGCTCCCAGAGCACGACTCCCCGTGGAGAGAACCGCTCCGCTGAATCAAAGGAAATCGGACAACGACAATTGTTTTGCTCGGTCGTTATTGAACAACGAATCGACGCTATCAGCGAGCCACTCAACGTTTTGCCTGGTGTAGGTGTCTACGCCATAATGGTCCATAACGAAACGAGTGACCTTGATGTATTTACGAACTGCACCTTCTGAAACGGTCAAGGCAAGATTGCCTCCACATAAATCCCCTTCCGACTTGGCTACACCAACGCTTGAGAGTCCTCTGCCCTTTGCCTTCTCCGGCTGAATGCACTTCCCTGAAAGAGGCATTCTACGATACGAATGAGCGCATTTCAAGCAACGAACCTTTTGGCGACCGTATGCATTCAAATTACCTCGTAAATCGGGGAGGAAGTGAGAACGTACCACGCTTGAGGCAACCGTTCTGACATCAACACCACGAAGGCGATGACCAAGAGCAAGTTGACCGTTCATTTTGTCGATCATGGTTTCCAGAGTCTTGTATGCTGAAAGGGCTGGGCCTTCATCGATGGAATGACAGTCATGCGTGTAACCGTACCCCCGAACTGCCGCAATACTTCCAAGACGACGTTCTACGAAATCCATTCGGTGAGCGATGGTTTTTGGATGGGGTTGATTGAGCGTTGTTTCATAGAAATCTCGTTCATAGAACCACCCTGAATCAACGTTCAAGGCCTCTTTGTCAACTTCTGTGGGGTTGAGGCGAGTCGTCAACACCAATGGGGCATCCATTTGACCACCACGGTTTGCAGGAAGGATTTCTCTGCTGAAGTTCAACAGACCGTCCATCAAGAGCATAATGGCGTCTTCATCACCATCGCAGTTTCTTCGCTTGGCTGCGTGGAAGAGCGGGTGAGCATAACCGCCTGAACAATCCGCCCATCCGATGATACGAGAAAGAACACCTCCGCTGGTGTGGGGTGCAAGAGCGCAGATGAGATGACCAACCAAGTCATCGGGCTTCGTCACGTTGTAATACGGTTCAGTCTTGTAGTACCTTACCAGCAATTCATCGATGTAACGGGCGGTGCGAACGAAGAAGTCACCTGCATTCTTTGCTACGATGAAATCTTGTGGGAAGATTTCCAACACCTGTTCATCGTCTTGCAGGGGCTCTCCGAGATAATCATGCGTGTATCCAAGGTTGTGGAGTTTTTTCCAAGGAACCTCAATTTCCCGTGGGCGGAAATGCGTGACTGGCACGTCGCTCATGTCGTACCGGACCGTTCCATCTCTAAACACAGGCAGATCGTGCTTTGCTCTGAGGATGCCTTTTTCGATGGCTTCTGGAGTTTGATCCCGACTGCTGAGCTTTTTCATACACTTCACTTGATTCGGTAGACGATCAATGCCAAGGCGGATGCGTGCATCCTCCACCATCGTATCAATTCGAACCGTTTGAACTTCTCCTCGGCGGCGTGAATTGGCTTTAGCAGACGTCATTTTCGTAGAACCTTCACAAGCCTCACCTGCGCGCCCCTCGCCAAAATCATCTTTTGAACGGTGGTGGCATCGCAAAAATGGCGATTCCTTTCCACATTTACTGCATACCCGTCGACCAAGTTGAATGCGAATTGAACTTTTGTCAATAGCATGGCTGAGAAGGCGTTGATTGCCCCCGTTGAGTTCGATCGGGAACAGCGCATTTGTTCTGGGATTCATGACGCGAGGCGCCGCTTTTTCTGGACGGCCCATCCGACAACCCACGCGAACAGGAGCGCTGTGCTCCCACCTGAATTCCGACAGCATACGCACCAGTGGAAGAATTCCATCGACGGCGTGATCGTCTTCCAACCGCTGCGCTGAGAGGTAAGCCTGTTTGTCCTTCGGACCTTCATCGGGGATCGATGCCGCGGCTTCGCGTCCGACTTTATCGGTTTCAGCAATTCCCAGGCCGCGTTGACGCGCCCCGGTTTCGGAAGCAATACGAATGGTCGCTCGCTCTTTTTCCAATTGAGACAGCCGCTCCCGCTCTTCGTCGAGAATGACCTTGGCTTCTTTCAGTTGATTCAGGCGGTCGTACGCCACCTTGTGGCCGTCCTTCAATCGTAACGGTTGATCCCCTTCAATGCCGAAGCCAAAGCCTTCCAGGGCTGCGGGCCAGCCAGCAGTAATGACCAAATCATCCCCGTCATGATGATGAGGAAGTCCCAAAATCATGGCTGTAGCCTTGGCCATGCCGTGTTGGATAAGAGCCCAGCCCTCAGGAACAGATGAATGGAAGACCGAGGGTTCAGGCCGCAGTGGAAGGCCGGGTGGTGATACTTGGTCCAATTCCGGAGTTGTCTCGGGTTGCAATTCCTCTAATTTGTTCGCATCCCACCCGCGAACACCACCTGCAATTCGGAGTTGTTGAACGTGAGGCATGGGAAAGGTCTGAACGTCATCAGCCAACGGTTGAACCGAATGAGAAACCACGCCGATTGGCTCAATCACAGCCTCAGCAAACATGGTCAAAACCGGCGGAAGCCACTCAAGGGGAAGGTCGAGGAACCAAGGGTTGTGAGGAGGGGGTAGCGATGTTGCAAAGCGGCGAGATATGGTTTTAGCAGCCTCCCAATCAACCGTAGTATTACGCAGTTTTTGATGCCATCTTCGTCGGACATGATACTGAGCGTCTCCGTCTTCAGCCTCCGATGGATGAATGCCTGGGCACCCTTCGGGCCAATCGCTTCGGTTACCGCCTAAAATTGAAACAAAGGTCTCGACATCATCGGAATGGGTCAGTCCTTCAATCAAATCACTGGCCCACCAATCGGTACAATACCCGGCTGGAACCAAATTTTTGTTGTTCTCCATGAATTCTCCATATCCAATAACAAGTTCCCCATTGTCCCAAATTTGCTTGACCTTGCCCCGGACACGAGCGAAACTTGGTGCATCATCAAATCGTGCAAAGCGACCGTCATCAAGGACGACCCAAGGTCCGTCGGTTTCGTCGGATGGAGTGATGGCGCATGCCTTTCCAGGTCGTTCGATTTTCATTTGCGTCCCGATGGTGATGAAATCGTCCAAGGCCAGCATTGAGGCGGGGTTGGTTGAGGCAGCAGCCAAACCCGACGGGCGAGCACGCCCGTATCGGAGTCGGAACCCACCGGCTTGTAACGGGCCGCCAAATACTGGACGCCCAGCAATGATGTCCTTCATGAATTTTGTAATGGGTGGGACTTTTCTGGACTTGAACACTTCACCTTCTTCGGTTTGCTTTTCCTTTCCACGGGAGGCGAATTTGGAAATGAAATCCCACCCGGGCACCTTAAGGCGCTCGGTGTGCTTCTGAATTTTGGGAGCCTTGAGGCACATTCCTTCTCCGATCACAAGCAAGACACCCCCGCGTATTCTGGCTTCGTCAATGTTACGAACTCGCCCGTATCCAGCGCATTCGATGCGTTCGGTTGATTCGCCGTTGATCATCACCGGACAAGCGCGTACAATTTCGTCTATCTCGTTGGGCGATGGGCGGTATTGGAGGTTCCCTCGGTAGAGTCCAAACTCTTCTTTCACTCGCTCTACTTCTGGGTCGGTTGGCTGATAATGGCCCACGTTAAGTTCCCGGCGAATCATGTCAGCAATCAGCACAGCGAGTGCTTGTGCAGTCCCTCCTGCAGCCCGAATAGGCCCTGCGAAATGGACGGACACAAATTGCGAACCGTCGACGTTGTTGAGAAGTCGAACCTCGCTAATACCCTCCAATGGAGCGACCAAAACCGCTTCGGTAAGAATCGCAAGTCCTACCCTTAACCCCACGTCGATGGCTGTCTGTAAATCATAACCCTGCTCTCGAAACCCTCTTGCAACGGACTGCGCCATCATGATGGAGGTGGTTTCACGGTCATGCTCATCGAGCATGACTCTGATGTCTTCTGCGACTTCATACCCTTGGAGGTGTTCAACCAGAAGTTTCTCGGTTCGTCCAGCAAGGTCTGCTGCGCGGGGAATCTCAACGTGGTCGCGGTAATCATACCCCAAAGAACGGACGCTTTCTGCGATTTGATAGGCGTCGTCAGCGCGTTCGTCCATCCATTGATGGTAAACTTCCATTTCATGCTCTAAACGAGGGATATCGAGGCCGAGCAATGGATTATGCTCGGTCGTTTTTCCGTCGTTCTTCGCCTCCGCCATCGTCGCTCATTTTCTCTTATTGGCGACCCTTTATCATCAACACGGTGTACTTTGAAGGAGCATGTCGTGGATGAAAAATCGAGGTAAGGAAAGTTCATGGCGTGAAGTCCTAACCCTTTGTCATGGCCGTTCACGAAAGCGTTCTCGCTCACCCTCAGTGGAACCGACTTGCTGCATTGGTTCACGACCTGGCATTCCTTGACGGCGGCAGTGATGATGCGTTTACACTCGCCAGCGGAAGGAACTCACGCTGGTTTTTTGATACCAAGCCAGTGATGATGCACCCGGAAGCTGCCGGCATCCTCGGGTCCCTCCTCAACGTACGGATGAAGTCCCTTGAAGCCGATTTTGTGGGGGGGTTGGAACTCGGCGCTGTCCCTCTCACAGCAATTGTCATCACTTCCTCTGATGCAACTCCTGCACTGCGTGGATTCATGGTCAGAAAGGAGCCAAAGGGCCGGGGTGGGCGTAAAACCAACAATCCGCCTGGAATCGAAGGCTCTTCCTTGGAAGGGGGCGGGAGGGTTGTCGTTGTTGAAGACGTGACGACTACCGGCGGTTCATCGATCAAGGCTGTTGAACGAATTCATGCCGACACAGAGTGTAAAGTGGTCGCAGTCATCAGCATCGTGGACCGAGAAGAAGGAGCGGAGGAAGCGTTTGCCGAAGCCGGCATTCACTTCGAGAGTTTGCTAACCCGAAGTCACATCGCTACTTTGTGAGGATTTTGAATGCATACAGTTCTTGACCCGTCGCTCGTTGACGAGGAGGGGTTAACCGAACAAGCACAGGACAAAACCGCCCCTCGCGGGATGCGCTTCTATCATGCAAAGGACGGGAAACCGCTCTCAACGCCCTGGCAGGTGGCTACAGCCCGGTCCATGATGCTCAGCCAGTGCGACCTTGCAGAGGGCCTCATTGTGGATTGTGCCTGCGGTAGCGGCCTTCAACTTGCAGCACATGCATCCGTCCTCAGCAGACCTGCTGTTGGCATTGAACTCTCTCCACAGCGCGCTCAAGCCAGTGCAAAAAACCTACACATCGTCGCACGCCAACAAAAAGCAGAACAAAAGCGTTGGTTCAGAGAAAGCAGAATCCTTTCAGGTGACGGAACCGATGCTTCGGGAGCTTTGACCGCTTTGGCGAAGGGTTCGGAGAACGCCGTAGCCTTGCTCCACCTCGACCCGGCTCGCCCTCGCAACAGTAGAACGCACGGGCTGGATGAAATGCAACCTCGCTTGGACGCAGTGTTTTCCGCTTGGGCTCCGTATTTTGCCGATCACCCCCGTGGGCCAGGACTGCTCTTGGACCTCTCGCCTCGTTTGACTCCAACCCAGCGTGAGGAAGTGGAAGGTTTGGTCGACAGCGTCTGGCCGAACATTGAACGCACGTGGGTTTGGACCTCTCGTGGGCGTGGTCGCGTGGACCGCCTGGCATTATGGCTCGGAGCGGCCTCTTCGAAGAACACCGCTCGTCGTTTCGTTCGGATTCCTCCCCAACTTGGAGACCGGCCGTTGGTTCTTTCAACATCGGGCAAGAACGGTAGCGATTCTGCACTCCCGAAACTACTCATCCACCCACCAAAACGTGGCGAGTACGTCAGTATTTTGGACGCTGCTCTGCTCGAAAGTGGTTTGGTTGGCGTCTGGCTTGAAGAAGTATCCAAGGAGTCCATGACGCGGTGGGCCAGCGTAGAGGGACGACGCCCTCAGTTGCACCACGAACATCCCTTGCGTTTAGGAGATGAGCGCAATGGCTTGTTGGTCCAAGCAACGGGTCGGGTCGTAGAGTTGATTCGCGAACCGCTCTCCGATGATACCGTTGACGGATTGGTCAAAATCGCATTGGAGCATAACATGAAATCGCTTACCCTCCGCCTCAACTTGGACCCCGCTGACCAACCCAAATGGCAGGGCTCGCTTGACCGCCAATTGAGTCGGAGGCACGGGGAACGAGATGGTTTCGTAACCCAGCATCCGAACGGCGATGTCTTGCTGTTGTGCGTTTGTCATTCAGATTCGTGAACAACCCACCACTCAAATCATACCTTTTGAGACTCAGTGGCGCGAATGTGACCATCGCGGTCTTCATATACGGGAGGCAAGTCGGAGGCCTGCTTGACACTATGTGTAAGCGTTGAGGTGAAAGAACATGGCACGACCAAAGGATGAGGAGCTAGGAGAAGACTTCTCGTATATCCTACGTATGGCAGATACCGATATGGACGGACTTAAGCCCCTGGCTACCGCCCTAACCTCAGTCAAGGGAGTCGGTCACCGAACCGCCACTCAGATCTGTAAGAACACAGGCTTTGACGCTCACCAACTCGCTGGCTTCCTTTCGATTGAGCAACAAGAAGAACTACGCTTGGCCATTGAGAACTACGCTGAAAAGGCACCGTTGTGGATGCTTAACCGGCAACGTGACCTCGAGACCGGCGACGAAATTCACCTCACCGGCCAACAAGTTCGATTTACTCTCGAAGACGATGTTAACCGTCTTCGTACCATGAAGTGTTACCGTGGTGTACGCCACGCATCGGGCAACAAGGTCCGTGGACAGCGCGGACGTTCAAACGGCCGTGGTGGACTCACCCTTGGTGTGAGCCGAAAGAAGGCATGAGGAGGAATGATGTATGGGAGAGCCAAAGTTTTCACGACCTAAATTTGACACACCTTCCCACCCGTGGAAGGCTGGACGAATTGAAGAAGAACACGCTATCAAGGCCAATCATGGCCTCAAGAACATGCGTGAAATCTGGAAGGCAAAGTCCCAACTTCGCCGTCATCGACGCCAAGCTATGCGCTTGATCGGTACAGTGGACACAACCGAAGGCCACGGAAAGCGTGAGATGGATGACTTGCTTCATTCCCTTTACAAGAAAGGACTCATTGAATCCAATGCTAGCCTTGACGACATTCTGTCTCTTGGTACCGAAGAAATCCTTAGCCGACGACTCCAAGCTCAAGTGTATTACAAAGGTCTGGCATGCTCAATGAAGCAAGCTCGCCAACTCGTAACCCACGGACAAATCTGTGTTGGAGAGCAAAAGGTCTCCATTCCTTCGTACCCGGTTTCTCGTGACGAAGAAGGCGATTTGCGCTACCACCCATCCTCTCCTCTTAACAACCCAGAACACGCCATTCGCAAAGCCATTGAAGGCCGCCGTGAATCCGCAGAATACGAAGAGGATGAAGTTGACCCCGTCGCTACACCAGAATTTGCTGAAGAAGTTCAAGCAGCTGGTGAAGCCGCAAACGCAGAAGGAGGTGCTGAGTGATGTCCCGCAAAGCTATCGTCAACATCTTCAGTTCATACAACAACATTCTAATGACCGCTACCGACCTTACCGGAGCCGAGACCATCATCACCTGTAACGGTGGCGAAGTCGTCAAGGCAGGAAAGGACAAGGGTGGACAATTCGCAGCAACTCGCTCTGCAGAACGTCTTGCAGACGCACTTCGCGAGAAAGAATTTACAGAACTTATCGTCAAATACCGAGCCCCAGGAGGCAACCTCTCCAACAACACAGGGCCCGGTGCACAAGCGGCTATCCGAGCCTTGACCCGTGCTGGTATGACCATCTCTCGTATTGAGGATGTCACACCAATCGCTCACGACGGCACCAAGAAGAAAGGTGGACGTCGTGGACGCCGTGTCTGATGAAAACAGGTGATTACCATGAAGACAGAAATCGTAGAAGGCTGGCCTCGAGGTCATGAAATCCGAATCCTGCTCAGTGAAACTGATGCTGCACAAGTCAACGCTATTCGCCGTGCTCTCATTGCAGATGTGCCCAAACTAGCGATCACACGAGTCGACTTCTCACAAGGTGTTACTCAAGACAACAAAGGCGACGTCGTGGAATCCGTGAACGTTTTGCCCGATGAAGTTCTTGCACACCGACTGGCCATGATCCCCATCCCAACACATCCTGAAGAAGGCCTCGTCTTCCCTGAGGATTGTGAAAACTGCCGAGATGTCGTTGAAAAGGACAAGGGTTGCCCAATGTGTCAAGTTCTTTACACCCTTTCAGCACGTGGACCAGCCGCAGATTCTGATGAGCCTTACAAGACCGTTTATGCTGGAGACATTACCACCATTTCCGACCCTGTCTTTGACATCCTTCCAGAACACAAGCAAATTCCACTGACGCTCCTTGCAGCAGGACAATTCCTTGAATTCTATGCATTCGCAGTTCTCGGCCGAGGCCGAGACCATGCAAAATGGACCCCTGCAGCAGCGGTTGGTTTCCGACCACAGCAAGTTGCCGTCCTCAAGAAGCCAAAGAAGGCAAGCATTCTCTTTGACTTGGGACTCAAAACCTCCGACGGCTCCGCTATTGATGCAAAGTTGTTCGGCAAGGATAAGAAAATCACCAACATCAATCACGTTATTGACCTTGAGAAGGCACTTCACCAAGTTGGTCAAGGCACTGGCCGTGATGGCGACTTTGATGATGCTATCGTCATGGAGACCATTGACAACGCCTATGTGTTCTCGTACGAGACCGATGGAAGTTTGGACCCGGTCACCGCCTTCAACATGGCACTTAGTGAACTCAACCAACGCTTCGTCGACCTCGGTGAAGACTTGAAATCAGCATTGGCTTGAAGCCAATACTCACACAGCCTTCTTGACAGGTGGCTTCGTCTCCGTAACAGGGTGAGCCATTGATTGAACATCGCAGTGGAGGTCACATCACCCTCTTGTTTTCAATTGACAAGACGCCTCGTTTGCCCCGCTCACAAGGAAGTCTTGGGGCTGGCTTTACCATTCTCCATGGCGTCATTATCAAAGCACGTCTTGTGCAAAGTGAACACCCCTCCTCAGAACCTCAAGCCGGGAGTCAACCTGAAGGAAAACAACCTCATGCTGAAAACGCTCAAGTTCACCTGAGCATCACGGACGCAAGCGGCCGGGCTGTAGAGGACTCCAACCTGTATCTTGACTTGATTCAAGGGTGCAGAGAAGCGACTTTGCTACGACCTCATGAAGGTCTTGAAGCCGAAATCAGTATTGAATGCCCTCTCAGCCAGGGGTTTGGTATGTCCGCAGCAGGACTGATGGCGATGGGAAATGTTCTCCATCGGTTAACAGGCCGTGGGCGTTTGAATCAATATTACAAAATCGCTCACAGGATTGAGCGCCAGCACGGCTCAGGGCTTGGCGACGTACTGGGAGCCTCTGTTGGCGGTGTCGAATTACGATTGCAACCAGGAGCGCCTGGATGGCCAGGTCAGGCCGTAAGTTTCGCGGCTGACATTCCAGTGTTGCTTGTTTGGGATGGAGGAAGTGCGAAACACACGTCCGATTACATCGACAATCCAGAATGGCAGCGCTCCATAACCCAAGCAGGAATGTCATGCATGGAAACGCTGCGAGTTGGCGAATGGGGGAACGGAAGATGGAAGGATTTGCTTCAACAATCGCAACAATTTGCTCAACAATCCGGTATGATGGACGAGGCGGTCCGAGCAGAGCTGCACAGAAAGGTCGCCACCACTTTGGTTGAGATGGAACTTCAAGGCCGTCTTGCTGTTCGATTGTGCATGTTGGGGACGTCCGTAGCAGTCCTGCCCCGAACGTTGGAAGATGTGCCTGACACCGAAGAATATGAGCGGCTTGCAGCGCTTCTCCAAGAGGCTGGAAGGGGCGTATTGCTTACCGGTGTTGCCCCAATGACTACGACTCGTCAAAAGCAGAGAGATCAAGAGGACTAGCATCCAGCATTGTTACGCCAGGGATGTAGAGGTTTTCAGAAAATCCATGTCGGTAAACAATAGCACCGCTTCCCCACTCATCGATGTATCGAAGCATCTGCTTCTTGGTTTTCTTTCGTTGAAAGTCAACGTCACCGCCATAGAAGTGTTTTGCATCAATCCAGGCAACTGGCCGGCCATTGATAATGACATGATCCAAGAACAACAAGTCAGGAGTGCGAATGGGTCGGCCATGCTCAGCCATCTGTTCCGCAACCATCTCGGGTTGGCGTCGAATTCGAACTCCTTGAGCCTCAAACCAGTCAGCGAGGATGTCTTCAAACAAATCGGCTCTCACCTGAGTCTCTGATTGGTCTACATTTGAAACTCTGTCCGCTGCTTCTGCTGACTCAAACTCGTCTTGTTCTCGTTGCTTCATTGATGTGGGTGAACGAAGGCTTTCCTTGATCTTCTTTTTCGACCAGCCGTTGGCTTCCAGTACAACGCGAAAGACGTTCATGGGTGGGAAATCAAAATCCTTGGACAGTTCTACAATCGTGGTACCTTCCCTGTATTTTGCAGCCATTTTCTTGGCTTTGGACTTCAATTTACCGTGAGAATAAACCGTCTTTTGTTGAAGGAGAGCGGAGCGGAGTGAAAGTGCCTGGTCAAGGGACATGTTCTGCCCTTCAACAAAGACCGCAATCTCCTCCAATCGTTCGTCTTCAACCCATCCAAATTCCCCACGGCGCATAACCGCTCCAGCCACTTGCTCTTCTGATGCGAGCGGGACGGGGGACAACGTCCAATCAAAGGAGAATGTCCGAGGCTCTTCCATTTCAGTGGGAAATCCCATCGGGGATGGCTTGGATGAAAAGCGTTGATTTGCCTTCCCATCCATTGTTTTTACTTCGGAGAGATGCCGTTCTTCAAGTGCAGATTTACGGGTACTTCCGTATCTCTTTTTTTGGTTGGAACGGTGCGGTGACCGTCGATCCCGAGAACCTTGACGACCCATGAACCTCCATCAACGGCGACACTCCTTGAAACCTCGCCTATCCTGATGTAAATACCGCAACGCGAGGGGTTCTTATGGAAGACGCTCCTGCTAAGATCATGCTCTTCCGTGCTCTAACGCCTCTTGTGGTGGCTTTTTTGCTCACCGTAAGCGCTATCCCCCCCGGAAATACGTCCGAAGAACCTGAACGTCTCGAGATGGAAGTTATCTTGAATTCTACCGGAAACAACAGCACTGCTGGATGGATGGTCGGTGCTGGAGGGGAAAGCATTGAACGGATTGGAGGCATGATCTCCCTCGAAAACGGTCAATTCTTGGTCACAGGTTCTTTTGAATCAAGCATTGAGTTCCATGGTGATGTCGAAGGCTATGCAAGCAATGACAGCGAATTTGGAGAAGATTTCTATCTCGCGTGGATCAACGAAAACGGTACTTGGAACAGAACCCTATCTGGGGGCAGTTCTGGCCTTGATGTGATCAGTCATTCAGCCATGCTCGCCGATGGAACGATTATCATTGCTGGAGTTTACTGCGGTTTAACCTATCAGGAAACCTGCAACATGACATTGGGCCAGTTGAATCCACTGCAAACCACCGAATCAAATCTGGGTGGTATTTTTGTCGCAGCTCTGAGCCAGGAGGGCGATTGGTTATGGGCAAGTTCAATCGCCAACGAACATGAGATTTTCGTGATGGACCTCATGGTAACACAAAGCAATCAAATCCATCTGGCAATCAATTACAGAGGCTCTGTTGAGGTGGAAAGTGGAACCATCGTTGGGGGAGAAATCGAACAAGCAGCTGTTGTTGTTCACGATTCTACCGGCCTGGTCATCGCACACCATTCGACCTTGTCCTCAGGTCCCATAGAATCCATTGGGTGCCTTTGTGAAGATGGCTTTGGTTCAACATATTTTGCATTGAACTTTGAACAATTCATTGCGTTCGATGATTTTGTAGCCTCCAATAACGGTTCAACGGACATCGTCGTCGCCCATTATGGAGTCGACGGATGGCTTTGGGCAAACAGCGCAGGCGGAGAAGGCGATGAAACATTGGCGGATTGTATTGGGTTGGCTAACGGCGGACTGCGAGTGGTAGGAGATTTTAATCAACAAATGATGTTTGACAACCTGTCTACATCGATACCGCAATGGTATGATTTCTTCGACGCTACCATGAACGGTGATGGAGCGTGGACTTCCGCAGACTCGTTTGGAGGAAACGGTGCAGAACACGCAGTAGGATTGAAACTAACTCCTCAGGGAGATGCAATTATTCTTGGATCCATGACTGGAAGTTTTCAATTGGGAGACGATGTATTGGTTGACCAAGACGGTTACAACGATGGAGAACATTACGACATGTTTCTTGCACAAAGGTTAGCCAACGGTTCTTGGGACTGGGCTATTTCTGCAGGTGGTCCAGGAAACGACTTGGCCGTTGAACTGGCTTTCAACGCCGATGGCTCTCCCGTTGTCGGATTTATCTCCAATGCTGATGCTGTTATCATCACCCATGAATTTGACCAACGCAATTCCTACGACATGGGAGTTTGGATGTACGTTACTGACCTTGATGCCGATGGTGTTCTCGATGGAAAGGACAATTGCCCTAAATTAGCGAATACGGATCAGGCCAATTTTGACTTGGATGTCTTTGGTGACCTCTGTGATGATGACGATGATAACGATGGAAAACCGGACTTGGAAGACGATTGTGATTTGAGTTTTGTTGGTTGGTTAAGCAATTCAATTACCGACCACGATGACGATGGCTGCCGTGATGCAACAGAGGATTATGACGATGATGCTGATGGGATTTTTGATAGCAATGACCTCTGCCCCAGAGGTCCAGTTGGATGGGTTTCTACTCTTGAGAACGACGTTGAAAGCGATGGATGTTCAGATGAAGACCTCGATGAGGACGGATTTGTCGACCAATTGGACAACTGTCCAACTTTAGCAAATCCAACCCAAGCGGACCTTGATGGTGACGGAACAGGCGACCCGTGTGATGATGACAAAGACGGGGATGGAATCAGCATCCCTGCCGATACTTGCCCTAACGACCTCGAGCCATGGACCTCAACCCTCACCAACGATTACGACCGAGACGGATGCATGGACGCGACGATGGATGAGGACGATGACAATGACGGAGTCAAGGACCCCTTCGACGCTTGTTTACTGGGAGAAAAAGGATGGTTCCTTGGTGGCTCTACAGTCGACCATGATGAAGACGGCTGTCTCGATAGTACTGAGGACGATGATGACGATAACGATGGATTCAAAGACCCTATTGACCGATGCCCCAAGGGAATCATTGGACTATCAGGAACGGGCCAAGACGTGGACGGGGACGGGTGTATCGATTCCGTAGAGGACGATGATGATGACCAAGATGGAGTCCTCGATGTCCTCGATGGTTGTCCACTCACCAAAACCACCGAAACTGCAAACCTCAACGGATGCAGTCAGTACCAACTCGATGATGACGACGACGGAGTGAGTAATGCTTACGACTTCTGTCTTAATACTGGTTTAGGAAATGTGGTTGATGTTCGTGGATGTACCGTCGATTTAGATGGAGCATCGGGGGAAACCGACGGTAATGGAATCAGCTTGACAACGGTCATGTTCCTCCTTGCCGCAGCACTTGGTGGATGGGCGCTGGTCACAACCATGCGTCGGCCTGAACTTCCACCCCTACCGCCTAAGCGCCCCCAGGACATTGCAATCCCTTCCTCTAGGGACAATGAAAGCGAGTGATCAAGCGTAAACAATAGCGGGAGAAAGGGGCATCGCCGAGCCTGCTCGCTCGGTGTTGTCGTCCTCGCTCTCGCCTTCAACCACCACTACAGATTCCAGTCCCAAATCAGATGCAATGAATGCCGATGCTGCTTCAAGAACATTCTTTTCATCAAGTGAAGAGAGAATCACCTGACGTGATTCATCGTCCCACTTGAACACTTGAGGAAGCATTTTCTTTCCCCAGAAGCCGATCATTTCGCCTTTTCGCTCTCCTTGCGCCATCGCCATTTGAGCCAGAATCGGTACGAATTGTTTGGGGTGGCCCCCTTCAGAGATGAATTCAAGTGCGGAGCGGGCCATTTCCCTTTTCCACGATGGTGAAAGGACCACCGTTGCAGATTTTGCCGGGCCGCCCAAGTGGCGTTCTGCGATGTTCTGAACCTTCCGGGCTTGTTCCAAGAAATCACGGATGTATTGCTCGCCAGCGAGGATGAGATGTTCGTCGTCGCTTACGGGCACCGGTGATTGAAGGTGGCTGTTGGCTGCGAAGGATTCACTGCGTTGCAAGCCCGCCCACCATTCCTCAGCTATATGCGGAGTTGAGACTGAAATCATTTGAGCCCACTGCGGCAAAATTTCAGCAGCCACTTCAGAATTTCCTCCACCCCGACGAACGTACCAATTGATGTCCTTGATGATTTCATAATGGGAGAGTTCCACCGCACGGCGTAAATCGTAAGTGTCCATGGCATCAATAAATTCGTGAACTCGCTTCTTGAAACGTGCTACCAGCCAAGCGTCCATCGAACTTGCTTCACCCTTCCACTCACTAAGTTGCTCAGGCATGGCTTGCAGTTGGAGCATGACTCGATGATTGGCTTCCAGTGCAGCATCTGACCAATCCATTCCAGCGGTTGGGTTGGCTGCAAAGAGGATGAAGAGGCGGACCGTGTCTGCGCCATACAACTCAACCATGGCTTCTGGAGAGACGGTGTTACCGGTAGATTTGCTCATCTTGGCTGAACGCTCGGTCAATGGCTGATTGCAATGCGGGCACGGTGACCCCGCAAGGTCAACGGTATGCGTAACGCTGCACGAGGCGCAATAAGGAGCGGATTTGTTGACCATTCCTTGACAGAGCAATTCCTTGAACGGTTCGTCTACACTCGTCAGGCCAAGGTCTCGCAGCGCTTTGGTCATGAACCGGGCATAAATCAAGTGCATCTGAGCGTGTTCAATACCACCGCAGTAGAAATCAACCATCATCCATTGGTCGGCCAGAGATTTCTCAAAACAAACATCATCGTTGAGAGCATCGGTATAGCGCAGGAAATACCACGATGAATCCATGAATGTGTCCATTGTATCGGTCTCCCTACGAGCCTGAACTCCGCATGTTGGGCATGGCGCATGAATGAACGATTTTGATGTCTCAAGGGGGTTGCCCTGTCCGAAGACAACATCCCGTGGAAGTTCAACGGGGAGGTCTTGTTCCGGTACTGGAACGGCTCCACAAGCATCGCAGTGGATGATCGGAATTGGAGTTCCCCAGTATCGCTGACGGGAAACCAACCACGGGCGTATTTTCCAGTTGACCCTGCGAAGACCCATGTTCTTGGATTCGAGTGCCTCACATATTGCGTTACGAGCGTCTTGGCCATACAACCCATCAAAGCCTTCTAAACCGGAGTTGACCATCCATCCATCGTCGACTTCAGCTGCGTCGATTGGAGCTTCGCTGTCTCCCCCTTCGTTCATCACCAAGACCCGCTTGATGGGGATCTCAAACACTTTTGCGAAATCGTGGTCGCGTTCATCGTGGCCAGGAACGGCCATGACGGCGCCTGTTCCATAGGTGGCGATGACAAAATTACCAAACCAGATTGGAACCTCTTCTCCAGTCAAAGGATGGATTGCAAATCGGCCAGAAAAGACTCCTTTCTTTTTGTTCATGTTCTTGATTCGATCGAATTCAGACATGTTGACAACTTCGTCGTGAAGAATCTTCCAGTCCGCTTCATGTTCACTGCCCTCAACAAGTTGTTGTGAAAGAGGGTGTTCGGGGGCAAAAGTGACGAAGGTCGCTCCAAAAAGGGTATCAGGGCGTGTGGTAAAGACTTCAAACGTCAGGTCAGAATCAACCACTTGAAACGTGATGTCTGCACCTTCCGACCTGCCCAACCAATCGCGTTGAAGGGACTTCACGTGGTCTGGAAATTTGATCGAATCCAAACCGTCAAGCAATTCTTGTGCATACGAAGGCAGGTCGATGAACCATTGACTCATTCCCTTTTGCTCAACGGGACCATTGCATCGCCAGCATCGCCCGGCTTTGACCTGCTCATTAGCGAGAACCGTGTTGCATGATTCACACCAGTTCACCGGTGCGAATTCTCGTTTTGCAAGGCCGCTTTCAAAGAATTTTGTGAAAAACCATTGATTCCACTTGTAATAACGTGGGTCGTGACTCTTCAAGGTTCGGCTCCAGTCGTAGGAGAATCCCATTCGCTTAATTTGCTGCGTGATGGAAGCCATGTTTCGCTCGGTAATATCGTGGGGGTGGCCTCCTTCAGACATCGCTGCGTTTTCCGCTGGCATCCCGAAGGAATCGAAACCCATTGGGTAGAGAACCTCAAAGCCCATCATTCGCTTGTAACGAGCGACTGCATCACCTATCGAGTAATTTCTCACGTGACCCATATGCATTTTCCCAGATGGGTACGGATACATTTCCAGACAATAGAATTTTGGCTTTTCTCCTGTAATATCCGCCTTAAACAGGTCTGCATCGGCCCATTTCTTCTGCCAGGCGACTTCGTCCACGGGAAGCATTTCACTTGACATTCGTGTTCACCGCCCACTGGACGATTTTGGCCAGCCGCCTTCACGCTATCAATTCCCCGCTCCTCAGATGCGAAAAGGACGGATTCAGATTGAGCCCTTCATATGCGAATGCATTGAGTTAGTCTTGTGAGAAGTCGGTGCTGGTTTCCAGCAAGAAGATCGCTTCACGAGTGAGCTTGTAGCGGTTTTTGACTCCCATCTTACGGCGTTCAACCAAACCGTATTTTTGCAGTGTGCGAAGGTGGTGGGAGATCAATTGCTGACTTTTCTCAAGTCGTTTGGCGAGTTCTGCTTGTGTTGGGAATCCTCCTAGCTGGCCGTCTTCATCCAAAAGGCTGAGGATTTTCCCTTGCAGACTGTTCGGGTCCGGTGAAAGAGGCGGGACGGGGAGGTCATCGTCGACCATGTTCGGATGAAGTTGGTTGGTGAAAGGATAAAACCGGACAAGGCGGCCGTCTTTTTTCCTCCAAACATTTTCTTCTGCCTCAAGGATTCGAAGGTGGTGGGTGATTTGGCCGTTGCTCATATCCAGTGCCGCCATGAGCGCACGGAAATGACACCCTGGGTTGGCTGTCAGGTACCCCATTAGCCGTCCTCGTTGATACCTTCCATCTGTGGTTTCATGCGTTTTACCGAGCAGACCGAGGAACCAAAGGCCCGCCAAGGTTGAGGGAATACGTAAACTTTCATTTGATGCAGCCACGATAAAGACCAACGAAAGAATGGATGTTGTTGCGACCACACTCAACGCGGTGACCACTGGCGTGGGGGTTGTTTCAGAAGTGGGAACAATCGGTTTCGATTCATCAGAAGCCTCCTCGGCGTTGGACTGAGGGGTTTGTTCCATCACAACTTCAACAATGCCGACTGAAGGGGCATTAAAGTTCACACACGGTGGTGAAGAGGGTTCGGTGAGGACAAGATAGATCCCTTGAACTTCTGAAGTGGGCTGCCATGACCCCATTCCTCGTGCATGAGCCAACAGATATTGTTCATCGTTGGCCGTCAAAACCCAGCATGTACCTTGTTCGGTGAGAATGCCACTCCAGGTCCCTGTTAGTTCAAACGTCTCACTCAACTCAACTTCGTCCTGCACATCCAGTGAATCGTCCGTCATCGGCCAGGCAAACTGAAGGTTATGTACGATACGAGGGGAACTCTCAATGGTGATTTCGAGCGTATACATCCCATCGGGAAGTAAGGACATTCCATCTTGAATCATGGCCACAGAAACGGTCGTGAACGGTGTGTTTTCTGACCCTGAAGTTAACAGAAGTTTTCGTCCAGAATAATCGTTGCACAGGGTTTGGAGTTCGTGGGCAAGAACTTGGCTTTGGTCGTAGAACGTGAGTGTGTACGTACAAGGACTGACCATTCGTAAATACATATCTTCGTTATCATTTTGGATACCCAGGGCAACATCAATCGACGTTTCGTCGTTCGCTGTAATCGTGGGGATGAGGGTCAGGTCGGAGGTTGATTCGCATGGATTAGCAACCATGTCGGTGTAGTGAATTATTGTGCTCGTACTCAAGGCGTATTGCGGCACCTCAACGACCACGGTGAAGGTACCAGGGGACACAAGACATCCATTCGATTTGAAGAAGTTCCATTGCGGCAAAGGAAAGTTGAGTGGGCTTTCGGGTGAAAGTTGCATTTCCAAATCAATTTCCACACACGGGTTTTCAATCCGACTGTCAAAGACGACCGTTCCAAAGTCATCAATAATCCACATTTCAGCCTTGCATGTCGAGGTGAATTCCAATGTTTGGTCAGCCTCGTTTGTGCTGGCCATGTCAAGTGACATTGCAAGTACTTCACCGTTGGAATAGTCGTTGAGTGTACGTCCTGCTCGATCGATAGAGAGAACCGCATCTACGCTCTGAAGGGGAACTTCGCTCCAAGAAACTGAGGTTGAATATTCAAATCCATCGCCAGGGGTCGAGAGGGTGAAATTGGATTCCGGTTGGGTTTCAACCAATACGTGCCCAATGAACAATTGCTCTCCAGGCATAATGAGGTCGACACCGGCAAAGCATTCCATTCCGATGGTTCGGAGGGCTCCAATTTCAACTTCCATGAAACAGGGAGCCACGGATGAGAGGTCAATACTTTGGGCGGTAGGGTTGTCGATGTTCACTGAGAAAACTGAAGGCCCTGTTGCATCGATGGTTCGTTGGTTCTTGGTTACCGTGAATACGACGTCCTCGGGGAGGGTAACCGGTGTTTGAATTCGGACGTTCTGAGTGTCGTTCAATCCAGTTGCAGGATGATATGCTTCTATGGTGTAAAAACCGCTTGGAAGCCATTGGTTTTGTTCGTTTTTCATGTCCCATTCCAAGGTATTCATGGCTTTGGTTTCTCCAGCAAAGAGGTCAATTCCTCGAGAGAGGCCTCTGCATGCCTCGCCGCCATCATGAACTTGCTCACCGGCAGAAGAGTACACCTTCAGAACAACGTCGCATGAAGGGTCGTTGTCAAAGGAAACTGAAGAACCCGAGTTAACAAAGGCCGTTGATACAGACAACGGTTGTTCCGGGCTGTACCATGATTGGTCTACGGGTTCGCTCAGACTCGCTTGAAGGGAAAGGTCGGTTGCGTCCGCTGAAGAAAGGCCAACGAGAAGGGAGGCAAGTAGAAGCCCTACCAAAAGAGATACGCGGCCTGTCGCCCTCTCGCCCATGCGATGTGAGTGATGCTCATCCCTTGAAAGGTCAGCGGTACATTCTATGTGTATCTCAAAGCACATCGTCAAGACTGAGCATGGTCGGAATCGCTGCTTCTTGTGCTGCTTCTTGCTGCATCTCGTATCGCTTCCACTCTGGAATTTCATCGCCTTCCCAGCCCAATGCGCGTGCTTCAGCATAATTCCCTTCTGTAAGGTAATGCTGAACCCAGGCTTGCCTGCGTTCTTCTTCTTCACCAAACGCATCATGAACCATCTGCTCTTCTCGTTTTGATTGAACGGCCTTTCGCTTTCCTGCGGTCTTGGCAAGTTGAGCTACAAAGATGAGGGCGAGCAAAAAGACAATCGCTCCACCCATCAATGTCAAGGTGTCCAAGTTACCGGAAAGAAGCGATTCAGAATCATCATCGCCAGTATTGGTAATGCTCGGATCGCTCTTGATGCCGCAGGTGACGATGCTGCGAGCGCCTTCAAAGATTTCAGGGTCCCAAACACACGGGTCGTTCAAATCAGATACTCCATCCTTATCGGAATCAATGCAACCGAAGACATCGATGGTTGATGTTCCTGGCTCTTTTGCGCACTCATCGGGTTGGAAGGCAGCGATTGGAGTCGCATTCTCTTCACTTCCGGAAGGAGTGTAAAATGTGTTATCTCCGAAGCCATCACCATCAAAGTCATTCCACTGCGAGACTTGAAGCGGGAAGTTGTCAACGCGGTTGAAACTGCTGAGGTTGTCGCCCCACCCGTCTCCGTCAACATCTGACCATTGACTCGCAATGTCGGGGAATGCATCTCCACTTTGATTTCGAAGGATGAGGAACATACCGGGGTTATCGAGGTCCGCAACCGTCTCGTTAACAAAGGAGTAATTGTCACCATAGCCATCACCGTCAGTGTCAATGTATTGGGATGCATCGTTTGGGAATGCGTCATCAACGTCTGCATAACCGTCACCGTCTGCATCTGGGCATCCTTGGCGAGCCATCTCATACGAACTTCCTGCAACATCTACACAGTCATCACCACTGGGTACGTTGACGTTATCGCCGTAGCCATCACCGTCGGTATCGGCCCACTGGAACGGGTCGTCTGGGAAAGCGTCTATTGGGTCGGTATACCCATCAAGGTCGGTATCGGGGCATCCTCGAGTGATTTCAAGATTGGATTCACCGTACTCTAAGGGGCAAACGTCACCGTTGGTTCCGTCGGTATTGTCACCGTAGCCGTCGCCATCCTCGTCCGACCATTGGGTTGCGTCATTCCAGAAAGCATCGCCGTTGTTTCCTCCGGGATTATCACCATAACCATCTCCATCGCTGTCCTTCCACTGACTGGTGTCGTCAGGGAAAATGTCTGCATTGGTTCCGTTCGGGTTGTCCCCGCGGTTATCACCATCACGGTCAGCCCATTGCGTTGCGTCATCAGGGAACGGGTCTCCCGCATTGGAATAGCCATCGCCATCTCGGTCAGGGCAACCTATTCGGTCGACGGTTGAGGTGCCGGGGTCTGAAGGGCAATCGTCGGAATCGTTTCCGGTTGCATTGCTACCGAATCCATCGTTGTCTTCGTCACACCACTGCGTGATATCGTTGGGGAATGCGTCTGCACCATAGCAATCGGATTTAGCAAGCCATCCGGGAGTAGGATCAGAATATCCGTCTCCATCGGTGTCTAAACAGCCAAGGCGGTCGTAAATTGAGTCGCCCCAAGTGTAGGGGCAGCCGTCTGGCCGGTCGCTGTTTGGATTGTCTCCGACCCAATCGCCATCGCTGTCAAGGTGTTGGGACCGTTCAAGTGGGAATGCGTCCGGTTGGTTGGCACTTTGAAGCAAGAGTCCTGGCCAGAAACTTGGGCGTTGCGTTTCCCATGAAATGTTATCGTAATTGTCTCCGTATCCATCGCCGTCTGTATCGTTCCATTGCGTGGCTTCATTCGGGAATGCGTCTCCGGATTGATTGAGATGGAGTTGGTATTCATTGAGTTCAAAGTAGTAATTGTCTCCGTATCCGTCACTGTCACTATCGGCCCACTGCTTGACGTCCGTAGGTGCCCAATCGCCGACATCGGACCAGCCATCACCGTCTCCGTCAGGGCAGCCAAAGCGATCCTGGCTTGATGTTCCAGGTATGATTGGACAAGCATCAGGCTCGTTGGCCGGAGCGGGGTTATCGCCGTATCCATCGTTGTCGGTATCGTTCCACTGCGTTCCATCGTCTGGGAAAGCATCGACAACACCGTCACCTTGATCGGTGGTGTTGTATCCATCATTATCAGCGTCAATGTCTGCGAACCAATAGTAGACACCCTCATCGTTTCGGGAATGGGTGGTCACAATGTCAGTCCCATCGCTTGACCAACTCAAACCGGAGACTGAACCACAATTGTTCCCTCCACCAGAACCGGTACATCCACCTGGGCGCGGCGCGTTGAACGTGTCAATTAACAATCCGACGTCGCTTGAGAATACCTTGATCGATGCTCCATCACCTTGGTAGTAAGAGTGGCCGTTAGCAACTTGTCTGCCGTCGGGTGAAAAGTCTGCGGCAAGGCAAGAGGTCGTGGTACTTTTCTGCCAGATACGAGACCAGGATGCTCCCGTGTATTCGTACATGTCAAAGCTCGCACCTGAGCCTTCCCAGCCACCGCACATCGAGATAAAATTGCCGTCAGGCGACCAGTCAATATCGTTGATAGAACCCGGGGGGTCGGTAATGGAGTGGACTGTAGTTCTCGAGGTGATGTTGACGATGTAATAGTCGCCGTTTCCGGCCACTGCAAGCAACTCTCCATCCGGTGAAAAGGAAGACGCATAGAACCTGTCTTCACCGTTTGGATTTATTCCGTTTCCAACTTGAGCTCCATCCAAGACTTTGATGAGTTTGACTTCGCCGTTGGTGCCACCGTTGCCTGAGCGGCCAATCGAAACCGCAACGAGACTGCTGTCCGGTGAGAATTCAACGTCGTTGACGTAATCGCCACCGCCGACATCCACGCTGATTCCACCGTGGACTGAAGTGAAGTTTGAATCGTGATAGATGTTGATGGTATCGTCATCCAATCCAACAGCGATGTAGAGCCCATCTGGCGAATAAGCCACTGAGGTAATTTCGCCTCCTGAGGAGTGGGCAGCAACCGAACGGACGTTGGTCCAAGTGCTTGAGTTCCACTTGCGAAGGTTGCCGTTTTCGTCGCCAGTAACGAGGAACTCCCCTGTTGGATCGTGGTCTACGTCATTGTAATCATCGCTCGAAGAGGTTGTGAACTCATTTTGGTAGTTCGGGTTATCGGTGGTCCAGCCGTCGTTAATATCCGAGGAACCGTCTCCATCATAGTCTGGACATCCATCCCTGTCGGTGGAGGAAGTTCCGTATGAAAACGGGCAGTCGTCAGCGGTGTTGTCATAACCGTCTCCGTCAGAATCTGCAGCAAATGCAATCGGTGCGAACAGGGACATCACGAAGAAAAGGGTGAGAAAAAGAGCCCTTTTATTCTTATGAGATGTATCGGTCCAAATGGAGGCCATGATTGCGGGTGTAATTTCAACATAAAGGGTTTGTTGTCTTTATGTTCAAACAAAAACCACCGGGATAATGCAGAAAGTCTTGAACAAGGGGGCGCCTACCCTCATTTATGGGCGGAGACATACCCAAGGTCAATGTCGCTGCTCAAGACCGCGTGCTTTTGCACTTGTTGAATCAGCATCATTGGGCCGACCGGTACGTAGTACCCCATGCCATGACGCGCCCCGGGATTGCCGAAGCGTGTGCACAACATCCTCCAAACGTGAGCAGAACCATGCGTAATTTACTCAAAGATGGAATGGTTGAGGAACACACCCGCTCCATTCAAGGCGAAGAACGAAGGCAGAAGACGTGGCAGTTAACCGAAGACGGAAAGGTATTGGGAGAAGAGCGGCATGAGGTCTTGAATCAGACAAAGATACTCGTTCGTAATATTGACGGGGAACTCTTGGAACTCAAAGCAGAAGAAGCAGGCTCGCACCTTCAAACCGAATTGACGCTCCTTCAAATCCTTCTCCACGCTCAACACGAAGGCGTGCTGACCTACGGCGATATACGGTTTGGAAACATCCGCCGAACGGAGGGCGATGTGTTTCCTGCACCCGGGCGGTTGATGCCGCTGGTTGGCGTTCACGCAACCTATGCTACGGCTCCGCCCGTGACGCGTCCTGTTTACGGGCGTGACATTGAGTTGAAATCATTGCACACTTGGTTTGATGACCGTAGGCCTTGTATGGTGGTCCACGGAATCGCAGGGATTGGTAAATCGACGCTCGTGGCTCATTGGCTTGAACAACACATGGAGCAACATCAGAACCTTTCAGTGTGCTGGTACCCTTGTCAACCGTGGGACCAAGCCTTAGGACTTGCAACAAGCTTGCTCCATCGCTTTGGGATTGATGAATCGCATGACCCTTACCGCCTCATCGAAACTTTACCCCTCACGCCGGGGGCGGAAATGGACGTTGATGCTTGGCGTCGTCGCCTGCTTGCCTACCTGACAGACGCAAGTACGATTCGGGAGCGGTTCAAGGACAGGGCGGGCGGGCCACCGCCGTACTGGCTCATCGTTTTGGACGATATTCACCATGTCTCTAAGGAGGCGAACCATCTGCTGGGGGCGTTGCTTCAAATCGCGCAAAAAGCCCCGCTCCGAATGGTGTTCATTTCACGAACGACACTGGATGTATACGACCGGCGCGACGTTCATATTCGTGACAACGTCCGTGAATTGGCGCTTGCGGGCCTTTCTCTTGAGGCCACTGAAGCATGGATTTCAGCGTTGGACGGTGAACATAATACTCCAATTCCAGACGTTCATGCTGCTACTGGAGGTCATCCTCTGGCCCTTGAATTGTTGGAGATTTATGGCCAACCAACCCATCAAGATTGGTTGAGGTTCCTCGACGAGGAAATTCTTGCACGGCTACCTGAGTCTGAATTGGAATTGCTGTCCACTCTTGCCGTAGCGGACGCTCCTGTCAAATGGGAATTGCTTGCAGACAGCACCGGTTGGAACGGCGCCCCCCCAGAGAATTTGCTGCAGCATGGATTGCTTCTTGAATTGGAACAGGGCATGTGGCTGCACGAAGCCCTCAAAGAACGATTGCTACGCGATGTCGGAGAAAACAAAACTGCTCGAAAGGCTAAGCTTCGTTGATCAGAAGTTGTCTGCCGTCATGAGTTCATCGATCCACTTAAGCAGAGCAGACTTGGGCATAGCGCCGGTTTTTTGTCCGACAATGGTTCCGTTTCGGTACATAAAGAGCGCTGGGATACTTCGTACTCCGAGTCGGCCGGCTGTGCCGGAATTGGAATCTGTGTCAACCTTTGCGATGAGGATGTCTCGCTCTTGAGAAACTGCTTCAAGAACTGGGGCGATGGCCTTGCACGGACTGCACCAGGGGGCCCAAAAGTCAACAATGACCCACTCGTTATCGTTCACTGCTGCTTCATATTCACTATCGGTAACGTTCCTTACTTCACCCATTCACTCACCAAAACGCCCTTGAGAAGACCCATTATGAGTCTTTGGACTGTTTCAGATGGACGGGAAGGGAGCAAGCCTCATGAGACACGACCTCTTGGATTGCACCAAGGGATACCATGATCATTGCACCGAGTGTACTCACGGCCAACTTATCGGCCCTTGCTGGAGATTGTCGCGAAGCCCTGGATGCAGGTCTTAATTGGCTCCATCTCGACGTCATGGACGGGAACTTCGTCCCCAACCTCACCTTCGGCCCACCGGTCATTCGCTCCTTACGAAAGGCACTTGGGCCTGATGCGGTTTTTGACGCCCATTTGATGATCGAGAACGCAGAAGATTCGTATCAGCAATACATTGACGCCGGTTGCAATCACCTTTCCATACACGTAGAAGCTGTCACACATTTGCACCGAGCCGTCACAGCCATCCGAGAAGCAGGCGCCACCGTTGGAGTTGTACTCAACCCGGGAACTCCGGTAGAGGCCGCTCTGGAAGTACTGAGCGAACTTGATTTGGTACTCATCATGAGCGTGAATCCAGGATTTGGGGGCCAGTCTTTTATTCCCAGCGTCGAAAAGAAAATCCGCACCCTTTCTGAGGCCATCAAGGTTCAGGTCGCCGCAGGAGGACGTCCCGTCCAAATCCAAGTTGACGGTGGCGTAAAAGCGCACAACATCGCTATGCTCCGTGAATGGGGCGTAACCAACTGCGTCGTAGGTTCGGGCCTCTTCAATCAGAATGCAAACGTGGCGGACAATCTCGCCATCATCCATGAAGCACTGCAATGACGGAGGGGTCAACATCAAGTTGCTTGTCGTGACCCTGCTCTATCCCCTGCCTACAAACGTGAGCAGGGGCGTCTTTGTTGAAGACCATGTCAAACTTCTTCGAGAGGCCGGCCACGAAGTGCGTGTCATCAATCCACTGCCGTGGATGCCTAAATTCGCAGAAGCGCGGCGCTCAACGCATGCTGGAGTCTCAAGGGCTCCACGTACGTGGATGCGAAATGACCAGTCCATTTTCGCCCCGCGCTTTTTTGCACTGCCAGAACACCCCTATCCCTCACTGACCCGCGGGAGCCTGGGCCGGAAAGCCAAGAGCGTTGAGCGCTTTTTAGGAAATTGGCGCCCTGATGCGATTGTTTGTCACACTTTATGGCCGGCAGGCGTCCTTGCTGAACGGTTGGCTGAGCGTTGGAATGTTCCTTGGACGGGCGTGGTTCACGGTTACGACTTTGATGTTGGATTACATGACAAAAGTATTGGAAAGCAGGTTCGACGCGCCGTGGCTCATTGTGATGCTCTCGTCTGTGTAACCAAGCGACTCAGTGATGCAGCAGCCAATCTTAAGCAACCGCCACGAGAACTACGAACCGTACCTTGTTCGACCGAAATTGGTCGGGATTGGGCTCGAGATTTGCGTTCCTGGCGAGGGCGATGGCGCAAGGATTCGTTGGATATTCTCTTTCCAGCCGACCCGCGCCGCCCTGAGAAGCAGCACCTGCTTGCTCTAGAAACTGGAGAAGAAATGGAGCACCGTGGGTGGGTTGTTGGCGTCACGCACCTCAAACAACAACCGCGTGACATCGTTCATGACCGCATGCTGGTGGCTGACGTGACGCTCATCACTTCTAAGAGAGAAGCCGGACCGCTGGTTGCCAGAGAATCCCTCCTCTGCGGAACTCCTGTTGTCAGCGTAGATGTTGGAGAAGTCGCCACGTATCTGCCCGAAGCATGGGTGTGTGACGCCACGCCTTCGGCACTTGCTGACGGTATTGAGGCTGCACTTCGTGACGGATGGACAAAGGAAGCGACCGTTAAGGAAACGCTCGCCTTTGCTTCAAACAAAACGGTCATCCAAGCGTGGAACGCATTGCTTTCAACCCTGGTGGAGCGAACATAAACAACGGTAAACCGAAGACCCACCAGTACGTATGGGTCACAAAACCTATGACGGCAAACGTGGTACAAAGGAGCATGAGCAACCAATCGTCGCGGCGCTGAGTGACCTGCTTCATGGACCCGCTCATTGCCCACGAAAACAAGAGAAGGAAGAACGCGGTCATACTGCTTGCAAGAGCAGCGCCGTAAAGGCGTTGAGGCGCACTCGATGGTACGGTAAGAATGAACAATCCTCCTAGAACAACGGCAACCGCCAAGACCAAGACGATGAATTGAGTGAAACGCCAAGGGTTTGGTCCCGCCATCACCGCGGTGTAGGTTGGTGTTGCCATCAATGTCATTGCCCATCCAAACAGGAGCACATAGAACAGGTCTACAGCTGATGCCCCATAAGTGGAATCAAAGTATTCTGATGGGAAAGCGATTGGAGCGAACACGGCTACCAAAAATGCCCCTCCGTAAAGACCGAACGGGAGCAATCCAAACGACATATCAAGCGCTTTTTCCATTTCACGGCGATGCTGAAGTTCATCGTTTCTGGATGCTCCAAGTACGGGAAGTAACGCTGCCCTCATCGCTGCGGGAACAACCAACCCCGCCAGCCAAGCCAACTGCGCAACATGGAAGACCGCAGCGACCTCGCTTCCCTGACTGTATGCGATCATAAACTTCTCAATTCGCACAACATAGGGAAGAACACCGAGGGTGATTGCAAAGGGCAGGGCTGCATACAAGAGCACCTTATTCGACGTCCACGAAGCGTTCAGGCGACTCCAATCCATTGCACCTGTGTTTCTCGGTGCTCTTAGGATGACCAGTACGAGTGCAAGGAGCCACCCGACCACAGCGCCAGCAAGGAAGACCGACGTATAGGCAACGACCGACGTGCTCCCCTGATAGAAGAGGGTCGCGTAACCAAGAGTGGTCACCAAACGCTCTCCAACTTTCGAAGCCGCCTCAAGCCGCGCCTCTCCCAACACCCTCAATCCACTTCTCGGGGCGTAAGAGGCAACGTGGGCCAATGCGATCAGTCCGGCCAGTATCAGCACTGATGGAGGGGGATTGAGCTGAATCCAGTGTTGCGGGTGAACAACCAGAGCGACGACCACAAAAGGGATGCTCATCAGCAATTGCAAACGGTAAATTCTCCAAACTGCTGCTCGAACCAATTCCGGCGCACGGCTACCGTCCCTAGCAAGAAGCGTGGGCAGGCCTAAATCAATGACAAGAAACAGCGATGCAAACAAGTCGATGGCAAGGACCATCCAACCGTAATGCTCAGCAAGCAAAGCGTGAGTGAGAACGATCTGTCCGATGAAAGCAAGAGCGACCGCAACCAGGTCGGCTCCAACAAGCCATCCCGCATCTCGCCCGCTTGATGGACGACGGGGGGGTGATGCAGCGCCCATGTTCGCTGCTGGAGTTCGCCGCTTTCAAGCCCTGCGTACATTTTTGTGAGCGGTTGTCATTCCTCTACCTTCCACTCCCAAATGCTGACTTGTCCTTTTTCTCCCTCTGTCCGGCCCATCTGATGTATAAACGGTGACTTTCGTAGAGCGCGTTGAAGAATGTGGGCACGAATCTGGCGCCCATCCTGATTGAGTGCAGCGATGATTTCAGAGGTTGAGGCTGGTCCATTTCTCCTTAACCAACCAACAATCCAATTTGCCTGTTCGCGGTTGGCATTTCGCTCTTCGCTCCAGCGAGACGGCCGAACCATGGGTGAACCTCACGCCAAGCGCTGATGAATCTTTGTAGAGTACAAGGGTTCGTTAGAACTCAAGCTGTGCGGCCTTCGTCGTACATCTGACGAAGACTTCCGTCCTGAAGCATCTCCATAGCGATGTCTGACCCGCCAATGAGTTCTCCGTTAACGAAGATTTGAGGCATGGTAGGGAAGTCTGACCAAGCACATACCGAAGGTATTGCCGTTGGGTGGCTGAGCACATTGAGCGAAGCGAAATCTTCGCCAAGTTGCTGCAATACTTGTGCGGCACGGTTTGAAAAACCGCATTGTGGCTCATTTGGGTTTCCTTTCATGAACAATACAATTGAATGTTCATCGACGAGTGCTTGCAATTCTTCAGGTGTCCAGTTCATGTTTCTCAATCCTTGTTCTTTTGGAGGCGTCGTATGTGTACCCCTTGGCCTCCACCGTGGGGGTCAAACGCTGTATCCCCTGCAGTTTCTGCTTGGGCGGGCGTCATGCACTTGAGGTCAAGTGCGTGAATGGGGTGGGGGATGTGTTCTTTCATGACTGCAAGAACTTGCTTTTGACGTTGAAGGGGGCGCATTCCGTCAAACGAAGGAGAGATAATTCGAACATGAAAGTGGTCACCGGAGCGGTGCAGGTCAATGACTTCAACAACGGCGTCTGGAACTGCTTTGAGCACTTCTGCTTCAATCCATTCCGTCCCGACCATGTCCACGCCTCAACCCCCCGTGGCGTTGCCTCTTCTTTGAATCTGCGCATACGAATTCTTCTGTTTCAACCCGTAAGTTGCCTCTGTTATGAGGTTCCTGTCTCAAAGTGGCCGTCCGACTGCGTAAACTTCCCAACCTTGTGCTCCAACGGCTTCAAGGTCAAGCACGCGCCTTCCATCGTACAAGATTGCAGTGTTCATATTCGAAGCCAAAGCGCTCCAATCAAGTTCAACACACACTTTGTGGGCCGTGACAAGAACAGCGAGATTGAAGCCTTTTGCATCGTTGATATCTCCAATGTACTCGACTGAATCGGGAAGGCTCTCCTCGCTGAGGTGGGGGTCAAACACGCCGACCTGAATGCCTCGGTTTTGAAGTGCTTCAGCCAACGGCTCAGCAGGCGTTTCACGCGGGTCGCCCACTTCGGCCTTGTACGACCATCCGAGGAACAGGACTTTTGTGCTCTCTGCAGACAACCCTGCTTTCCATAGGATGTCAATCAGGACTTGAGCAACGTGGTTCGGCATGGACCGATTGACAGCTCGAGCCGCAGTGATGAGCCCTGCAGGTACCCCAACGTCCGCTGCTCGTTGAATCATATAATACGGGTCAACGGGAATGCAGTGCCCGCCTACGCCAACACCGGGGGTATAGCGGTGAAAATTCCATTTGGTAGCTGCTGCAGAAAGTACGTCTTCGACGTCTACATCGAGGGCGGGGAAAATGCGGGCAAGTTCGTTCACGAGAGCGATGTTGATGTCCCGTTGGACGTTTTCGATGACCTTTGCAGCCTCGGC